>BNJU01003320.1_pt1 | contig 64023 bp, 70 predicted proteins | sample 8539281 | NCBI WGS metagenome assembly BNJU01 (sample SAMD00202456, study PRJDB9452) | human saliva metagenome | isolation source: human saliva | place: Japan
TGAAAAAAATGTTAAATGAATACAATCTCTAGCCAGTAGCACGTCTATTGGCTAGTTTTTTTGTTAAAAAGCAAAAAGTAGCATATTTGCTACTGTGAAGTGCACCCTGTCAAGTAGACAGGAAAATAATTAGTGTATGACGAGTTCATAAGAACTCGTCTTTTTATTTATGCTGGGATTTTTAATCCCATTGATAAAAGTAATTCTTTTCTTATTATAGAACTGAATATATTCCTCAATTTTTCTTGAAAAGAGATTCATAGGTTTTGAAATGATATAAACGATATACTTCTTCCTTTAATGTCCCCCAGAATGATTCAATCGGTCCATTATCGATACATCTTCCAGGACGGGACATACTATGTGTTATTTGTCCTTTTTCTATAAAGTGCTTAAAGAAATGAGAAGTATATTGAAATCCTCGATCACTATGAATCATTGTTTTTTTGTTGGAATTATCTTCCTTTTTATTTCGATCAAAAGTATCTTTAACGATTTGATTATTATTTTGTTTAGATATTTGATATGCAACTATTTTTCTTTGTTCCATAATCTAAAAACTGCACTTAAATAAGCTTTTTTTCTTCCTTTCCATACTTCAATTCAGTGATATCCGTTAATAGTAGAGCCATTGGCTCGTATTCCTTCTTAAATTCTCGATTTAAAATATTAGTCGCAGTGTATTCTTCAGTGTTCGATTTATAACGATAACGTTTTTTCGTATAATTGCCTTTTAATCCCATTAGTTTCATAAGACGCTGAATACATTTATGATTCACTTTTGCATTTCTATAATAGTTTAAATAGATTGTGATACGACGATATCCATATATACCTTGAACAGATTCATATACTTCGTGTATTAATTCCATTAAACGACGTAGTCGTTTTTTTCAGATTCCGAAGGGACACGATTTAACCATTTATAATAGCCAGCTCTACTGACTTTTTAACACTTTACATAATAGAGTAATATGAAATCCTCTTTTACTTAATTTTTTTAATCGTTTGATATTCCGCTTCAAATCTCGTTTGGCAAACATCAACTCGCTTTCCACTTCTTGTAATTTTTTTAGTGCGGCATTTTTCTGTTTCTAAATATTCGTTTCGCGCCTTTAATATTGCCATTTCTGCACGAATACGCTCAGTTTCTGTCTGTATATTTTTCTGGTTTTCGTTTCCCTCGACTGTCTATTAATCCATCAGGACCATATTTTTTTGATATTTTTTTAACCCATTGATATACCAAGTTGTAAGAGATGTTATATTTCTGTGCGGTTTCTTTTATAGTTTAATTGATTTTTGAATACAGTCTTTGACGATAAGGATTCTTTCTTCGTGCGTTGTTTTTTTCTATATTTCATAGTGTACACCTCTGGCTTAGGATCGTAGGCCTTCGTGGCCTCACCATTAGTATACTTAATAATCCAATTTCGTACAGTTCTAGCAGAAGGAATTTTTGTATTTTCTTGCGATTACTCTTAAATAGGTTTTCGATTCTAAAAACTCTTTAACCACCTTTTCTTTAAATTCCTTTGTATAAGTGTTAAACCCTGTCTCGATCTTCTAATGCAGAAGGTCCATTTGCTTTATAGTTCAAAAAATACATATTAAATGCTCCAGGTGAAATCTTTAAACCATATTCACTACGCAGCTCACGAAAAGGCACACCATCTAAATACAATTCTATGAATTGTTCTAATTCTTTTGCAGTATGTTTTTTTAACCAATCTAAAAATGCCCCCTCTAAAGTAGTTTACTTTTTTAAGTGTCTACTTTAGAGGGAGCATATCACTGTAGCATATATGCTACATTTCAAAAAATTAAAACACAATTTTTGAACGTGATGCCAACACTTAAAAACGTTGATTTGACAATGTTTGTAAAGGGTACGGTAAGTGAGTGTACACTCTATATACTAATTTATATATCCGAATGAAAGCTTGGTGTGACGCGGGAAACGAGCCAGAAAAATCCGAACAAAAATTCAGTTTTTTAAAGTAATTTTCGTGCTTTTCTGTTACAATAAAAAAGGACTAAAACTAAGGAGGCCTCTTATGACAGCTCAAACCACTTCATTAGAAAAGATTATCGTGCTCGACTTCGGTAGTCAGTACAATCAGTTGATTACGCGCCGTATTCGTGAATTCGGTGTATTCAGCGAGTTGCTACACAACGACATTACAGCTGAAGAAATTAAGGCACATGGCAACGTTAAAGGGATTATTTTCTCAGGGGGACCACATAGTGTTTATGCAGAGGATGCTTTTACCGTGGATCCTGCGATTTTTGAATTGGGAATTCCAGTGCTTGGGATTTGCTACGGGATGCAACTGACAACGCATCTATTCGGTGGGAAGGTAGAATCGTCTACAACGCGTGAATATGGTTCTGCGAAAGTCGATGTCTTTAACACGACTTCAGGCATTTTCAAAGGGTTAGCTGAAGAGGAAGAGGTACTCATGAGCCACGGCGACCGTATTACTGCGATTCCGGAAGGCTTCAGCGTAACGGCTTCGAATGCGCACACGCCATTTGCGGCTTTTGAAAACCAAGAACGTCGCATCTACGGCGTACAGTTCCACCCAGAAGTTCGCCACAGTATTCACGGAAACGACATGCTTCGTAACTTCGTGTTCGATATTTGTGGTGCGACAGGCGACTGGTCGATGGACAGCTTTATTGAAATGGAAATTGCGAAGATTCGCGAAAAAGTGGGCAATAAGAAAGTCTTGCTTGGTCTCTCAGGTGGGGTAGACTCTAGTGTGGTTGGGGTTCTCTTCCAAAAAGCAATCGGCGACCAACTCATCTGTATCTTCGTAGACCACGGCTTGCTTCGTAAAGGGGAAGGCGACCAAGTAATGGAGAGTCTTTCTGGTAAATTTGGCCTCAATATTATCCGCGTGAACGCTCAGGAACGTTTCTTATCGAAACTGAAAGGCGTGAGCGACCCTGAACAAAAACGGAAGATTATCGGAAATGAGTTCGTGTATGTATTCGACGACGAAGCGGCAAAACTCACAGACGTGGATTTCCTTGCGCAAGGAACGCTCTACACAGACATCATCGAATCAGGAACGAAAACAGCGCAAACTATCAAGTCTCACCATAATGTAGGGGGACTTCCAGAGGATATGCAATTCGAGTTGATTGAACCATTGAACACGCTCTTCAAAGACGAAGTGCGCGCTCTTGGAACGGCGCTTGGCATGCCAGACTCTATCGTATGGCGCCAACCATTCCCAGGGCCAGGACTCGGAATCCGCGTGCTTGGAGAAGTAACGGAAGAAAAACTTGAAATCGTTCGCGAATCTGACGCCATCTTACGCGAAGAAATCGCCAAAAACGGCCTTGAACGCGACGTATGGCAATACTTTCACAGTTCTTCCAGGCATCCGCAGCGTTGGGGTAATGGGAGACGGCAGAACGTACGACTACACAATTGGAATCCGTGCTGTAACGAGTATCGACGGCATGACGAGTGACTTTGCTCGTCTTCCATGGGAAGTGCTACAAACCATCAGCGCCCGCATCGTGAACGAAGTAGCCCACGTCAACCGCGTCGTCTACGACATCACGAGCAAACCGCCGGCAACGATCGAGTGGGAGTAATAATTTAAGTACATATGAGTCCCGAAAAACTTGAAAGTACAGTTTTTTCGGGACTTTTACTTTTTTTGTGGCCAACCGCCATTGCTATGTTGTTGCTACAGTTAGGGCATCAGCTCATCCAGCGGGTTGGCTACTTCAATAACCTCACGGTCGATTAGTTATAGTGCCAAGTCATTACTTGTAAACTTTTGGAAAAGAAGCAATAAAGATGTTATATTTATGCTATATTTCTGTTGTGGAGGTGCTGGGAATGAGTTTTAACAATGATATAAAGATGATCCGTCATAAATGCTTGATGAGCCAAATTGAGTTTGCAGAAGTATTAGGTGTATCATTTGCTACTGTTAATAGATGGGAATCCGGACGAAGCAAACCTAACTTCAAAACTATGAAGTTGATCAACAAATTTTGTGAAGATCGTGGAATCAACTTCGATGTAAGCAAACAGTTAATGGAGGAAGAAAAAAATGATATATAATGTGATAGATTTGTTTGCAGGGGCCGGAGGTTTGAGTCTGGGATTTCAGCAAACAGGACAAGTAAACATAGTAGCTGCCGCAGAAAATAATCTAAATGCCAGAAAAACCTATAAAAGAAATTTCAAGTTGACACAGCTTTATTCTGATGTAAGAACAATAGATTATGCAGAACTGCAAGATAATGTAGGATCTATTGACATTGTAATTGGCGGTCCGCCATGCCAAGGGTTTTCAAATGCAAATCGTCAGCATTCAACAGTAATTAGTATGAACAATAGACTTGTGAAAGAATATGTTCGTGCTATTTGCGAATTGAATCCGAAGATTTTTGTCATGGAAAATGTTGCTATGCTTCGCTCTCAGGTGCATAGATTTTTCCTTGAAGAGCAAGACCTTGATAATGAAAGAATTATGGCACTTCCTTTATCGGAAGATAAAATAGAGATTTTGCCGGAATATGTTAATTTTGAAAACTCAATCTCTTTTCTTGAAACTGCAAGGACAGAAATGGGATTTGCGTGGGCAGAAAGTTTTTATAAGATTATTAATATCCTTTTTCGCTATCGAATTAACCCTGCTAAGTTCGATACTACCCTTGAAAAATATCAAAAAAAGCTGATTACACAGCTTAGTGAGATACTACATCTAACAGCTGAAGCTGAAGAACTTAATGTTTTACAGCAAAACGATGAAAAAATGGCAAAAGCAATATTGCAGTATATTGATAAGAAAGATAATTTTGATGATGCGATATTGGCGATTAGTGATTCTATCATGATACAACGAGCGATTATGAAAATTAATGAACTGACCGATAACAATATTCATGTTTTTGAATATAAGGAAGAAAACGGCAAACTGATTGCAATAGTAAAGTCTTACCCTGTTTTGGACTATATTAGAGCTATTTTAGAGAGTGATCCTTATAACTATATTTTAAGTGAAAATACACTCAACGCAATTCATTATGGAGCGCCGCAGAGGCGAGAACGCTTTATTATTGTAGGGCTCAAAAAAGAGATGAATGCTAAGTATATAGCTCCTGAAATTCGTTTCACGGAAGACAACTATAGAACTGTACATGATGCTATTGCAGATATACAAGAGGTAACTCCTGTTAGCGAAGTAACGGGAGATTATATTGAGCTTGAAGCGCATCCCGATGCGACTGGATTGGAAAAAGAACTACGAGGAATGGAGTTGTACAATCATATTATTACGGCAACCAGAGCAACGGCGATGGCGAGATTCAAAGCTCTTAAAGCTGGCGAAAATTTCCACGACCTTGATCCGGAATTGAAAACGACATACAGCAATGCTAATCGCACACAAAATACAATCTATATGCGTTTGAAGTATGATGAACCATCCGGAACTGTCGTTAATGTACGAAAGTCCATGTGGATTCATCCGGAACTGGATCGTGCAATTTCTATTCGTGAAGCTGCCAGATTACAGACTTTCCCAGATGACTTTATATTTGAAGGGACGAAAGATTCACAATATCAGCAGGTCGGCAATGCGGTACCGCCGTATTTAGCAAGAGCAATTGCTGAAAGTGTAATTAGCGTCCTAAATACTACAAAAGAATAACAAATGGGTCACTCCTTTATTCATCGGAGTGACCCATTTATTTTATGCGGTTGTTTGTTCAGGAACTTTGCAAATTTCATTTGCTTTTGCAAGAATTTTATCATGAATACGTTGCTCAGGCAGACAATCCAGAATATAAATGCCGCCAAGTAGATTGAGATATTTAGCCAACTCACCGACAATATTCGTGTCGATTGGAAGTTGTTGTGCCTTGGCTTCTATGATTGCACTGAGGAAAGGGCGAATAATAGAAGGATTGTTTGAAGTATTGCGTTCCAAAATGTGCATAATGTAGTCGGAGCTTTCGCACACAAATTTTGTTAGTTCCCATGGATCAGAGCGCTTATCATCGTATGTAAGGCGTCCAATCCACCATAGTCTAGATAGAGCATTTCTTGTTAAAGAACGTCTGGCTCCAAATCCAAAGAAAAAATGTTGTTGTACGTTGCTTACTGTACATTTTTCATTGATGTTCCATCTGTATTTCACGTAATCCCAGAATAATCCAAGACACAAACCTGCCCATAAACGCTCATCTGATGCTTGAGAATCAGATAAGAAACGGAGATTGCCATATATGCGTTTAACATTTTCAGCTTCCGTAAGAAAAGGCTTATCCTCCGTCATATCTAAACTAAAATCAGGAATCTCAGCGAATTTCGTGTCAGAGAATAGGGCATTACCAAATTCTTCTTGTAACCAATCGGAAGAATCTTGTTTAAAATTATCAACCCAGTTTCGAGGTTGGATTTGATAATGTCAATGTTATCATAACTTACAAATTGTAGCTTCATTATTCATCACCTCCCACGGCGCCAAAGCTACTAGTCAAAAAGTTGAATGCATCTGTAACAGGATTGTTTATCAGCTTTTGAGCAAGCTCTAAGAAGTTTTGATTGTTAAATGCCTCGCTTTCAATATCACAGTCAAATTGTGTTAAAAGAGCTTTTGACAAAACTTTATACCATAACGTGTCAAAGTTCTCGCTTCGCTCCTGAATAGGCAGAGCTCTAAGTTCCTCCAAGACATATACGAGGGCAGGTACAACTGTAAGAGAGTTAAGAATCGGTTGTGCAAGAGGAGTGGCATTCAAAGCTTTGCAACTATAAAAATCATTGAGAGGGAGCTTAATGATGATTTTTCTTTGAGACATATCAACCAGCATCTGCTTACAGTTTTCGTCAGTGTTCTTACTTATGTTGAAGATAGAAGGAATATTGGCAAGCTCGTCAATGTCTTTAGAAATATCTACAGTGACCATTTTACCTACAGCCATTACACAGCCAGCTTCAATATCAAAAGCTACACCTTTATAATCTTCATGAAAATCATGACTGGTGTAAGATTTTAAATCATTGACTGCAACAATGAACGGACAGATTTGTAATGTGCCGTTTACTTCTTTGCTCAATAATGTATATGCTTCACTGACTTTTTCAGTTTGAATAACTTTACGGAAACCAGTCTGTGCACACTCTAAATGGTAGACATATTTTGCAACACCCTGCTTGATACAATCCTGAAGGCTTTGGCAAGTGAGAGTTGCGAGAAAATCTATACGCAAATCGTAACCATCACTTTCAACAGTAATGTTTACATTAAAATTACCAGTTCCATAATCGTTTGAATAATATGACAGAACGGGATAAGGATATAATTTAGACTTGATTTCCATACGCCTTCACCTCCAAAGAACAATAATCGTGATAATCAAGCTGAATATTAAGCTTGATTGCCTTTTTTTCTGTAAATGTCAGATTTGTAATTCTGTTTTTGTTGAATTTCAAGTCGGGACATTCAGAGCAAGATACCGTGATAATGGAAGCCTCATAGTTCTGCGATTCAGCAGACATAAATATTTCTAAAATACTATCTGTTGCAGAGGAGTCCGGGGTGAATACAATCGTGTATTCGCCTGTTGATTTGTTACGAACCATGTTGCGAATACTGGCTGCAGATATAGCACATAGTTTCTTACGATGCTCGACAGGGACATTACCACCGCCATTGCCGGGATTGCTACCACCGCCATTTCCACCATGACCGCCTTGCCCCTGACTGCCACTACCACCTTCACCAGGAATGTCGGTAACAACAATGTCACCCTCATCATCGTCAACAAGGGTTTTACCTGGTTCTCCAGTTTGTATACCAGAAGGCTTAGGTGCAATTTCAGTAACACGGACTTTAAAATCTTTGATACTATCTTGCAGGGCTTCGCTACGCTCCTGGTTAGGAGATTTGTCAAAGTCGCTTGCGGAGAGATATTCGCCAACAGTAGGGTCGAGTGCTTCTTCACTTTCATCATTTTTCATTTCATCCAAAGAGGATTTGATAAAACGAGTCAATGTAGTAAGCAAATGTTTGGCTTTGCTTTTATTCTCAGCACGTTCTACTTCCCATTCAAGATGTTGTGGATTTTCAAGGTTACGGAGGTAGGAGTTTATGGCATCGCCCTCAATAAATAAGGTACCAGCGAACGGAATCAAGCCATTAATGTTTCCTTTGTCTTTAATTTTCATACCTGTTTGACGGATCATTGCAACACGTCTACTAAAAGACGGCATAATCATCAATTTCAAAGTTAGCTTACCGGTGATTTCGGGGTCGTCTGTAAGCTCTTTGGTAAATACTCTTGCTAATTTTTCATCTGTGAGTGCCTGATAATATTCATCAGCGTGCTCGTTGAAGTATTCCTTGTGAGAAATCACTAAGTCTGCCAACGTGTCCTTGCTGATAATTATTCCATCGACATCTACTACCAGGGTACCGTTGTAAATAGCGTAAAGGAAACCATCCAGAACAGAAGCTACCATCTGGTTTTGCCATCTGCTATCACCGGTAAAAGAAGTAATATAAATATCAGTACCGTGGTTTGTAGCACTACGGGAGTATGTAGGGTCTAAAGAATACTGCTTATACATAGGACTATTTTTATCGTTACCATAGAATCCTGTTCCCTGAGTAATTTCCTTTTTTTTATTTTTGAATGAGGTCAATCTGGAAACCCCCTGAGATGCACAAACACCATCTTTGTCACTTGTGCTGTAGAAAACAGTTCTAAGAGCAGAGCAGGCATATGGTGCAAATTTTCCTATACCAAAAGATCCTCCACGATTGCCGGATTTATCGGACGCACCTGAAGATTTTGTCAAGTTACACCAAGGAGAGTTGTATTCTTCACGAGATCCAACAAGACCGGAAGTGTTAAAATCACTAATTCTTAAGCAAGTGATAGTGGGTTTATGTATTGAATCCAGTGCCTGCTTAAAGAATGTCTTAGCTTTTGTAGATTCTTGCTGAGACCAAAAATCAAGACCGCGTTTAAGTGCATCCTCTAACTCGTTGTAATCAGGAATATTATGAGGGTCAATTTCAAATGTCTTAAATTCAATGCGTGTTGGCTCACCATTTTCTAGACTTGCATCCAAAGAGTTTTGGCAGATTTCTCTTGCCAAAGATTTAATAGGGGTACCTTTGAAAGTTTCTACACCAGAATCGGCAATTCCAAAAATCTGTCCAAAGTTATTTGATGGGAAATTCCATTTTTGTGTTAGATTGAACATATTTATCACCTCTTACTTTTGCTTAAGGTGAATCTGGAAGTTTTCGCAGTTTCCACCTTTGTAAATTTCTTTTTTGCTTCTCTAAGTTCCTGTTCAATTGCTTGGAAAATTTCCTCTACTTCATCCTGTGTATATTCGTATACTGATGTATTTGAACAATTACCGAGGAGTTGTAATGTATCAATTATTTTATTGGTTCTTGCTTCAGCAAGCCTGATAAATTTATCATGTTTACTTTCTTTAGCTTTTTTTTTCATAAGGAATCCTCCTTCCTGTTTGATAATATCTTACCACCAAAACCCCCACTTGGTCAATAACATTTCTAAAATGTTAGATAATATTCCTAAAATATATTTAACATATATTAGATTTATTGTTATTTTACCGTAAATAAACCAAAAAAATATAATTTATATTTTTTTATATTTTTGAAACGTAATATTAAAGGCGGCAATTCTGACTCTCTATAAAAAAACTATAATGTAAGTAATGTTATTTCCGTATTAATGATTTCTTCTACTCTGTTGCGGACGCTATTCATAGTTCTAACTCATGCCATTTGACCCTGCATTTTTAGCTGATTCGTAACACCTTCTTTATCTGCCATTTGTATCATGAGAATATAGTATCGGGCGTTGCTCCTTGATAAAATCAAGATGACTTTTTGCACCAGATGTAGAGTGGATGTTCTTTGTTATCTAGAAGAACAAGGTAAGAGATTTAGTAATTTCTATGCAGTTCGTACCAAAATTCATTGTTGTTGTCATAGGCGTATTTTTCCATACGCTAAACTCCGTGTATTATTGTTTGAAAAAGTTGTAAGTGGCTTTGAGGTGAAGTATCCAGTATTATAACCGTGGCTACAATATGGCATCAAAATTCATAAAACTCTATGATAAAATATATGGATTGTGTTAATGGAAAGCATATTGAGAGTGCATTTTATTACAGAGAAATAAGGTATGGTAGTTGAGCGGGAATAATATAGAAAAATAAATGAAAAAGCCTCTGGAATTTTAGTTCTGGAGCCTTTATGATTGGGATTAAGAGACAGTTTAGGAAGGGAATAGAGGCTATGGATGAAAAGATTGAAATGAGAAAGCAAGATTTTTATGGGATGATGTATTTAATGGAGAAAATTCTTTATATTGCAGAGCGCTCAGGAGCCAGAGAGGATAGCGACAACAACGCGTATTCTTTAGCCATCACCTTTGGAAAAGAGAACGTTGTGCAGGAGTTGCTATCGCTAAGAAGAAAAATGAATCACTATTTAGACGATCAGGGCGAAGCAGAGTTAGAAAAAAACCTCGAACCAATTGATGACATTACCATTCCCTATGGCCTAACACTCGAAGCCTTACGAAAAGAACTCGAACCGTACTTACCGAAGAGGGTTGGTTAGGTAGAGAACATATAATAAAAAGGTGCACGTGACAACTTAATTGGAGCAGGGTAGGAATATTGATTTTCCCTATAACAATAATGATTTGATAAAAAAATTAAATTGAGAAACAATGTATTTTATGGTAAAAATTTTTTTATATTGAAGGGAGGCATTTTTTATGGATAAAACTCAATTTCTTATTTCCAAAATATTTACGATTCCATATTTCGATAGATTGATTGAGAAAAAAATAATGTCCCTGATTCTTTTTCAAAAATGTATTACTCGATATGTTAAGGATGATCAAGATTTAACATACGGTAAAGTTATAAGTAGAATATATAGCTATATGGATAACGAATATAGGAACGAATACTATTATAAAAAAACACGTTATTTAACAATTTATTATTACAAAAACATAGTTTGCTAGAAACTGTCGCTTTGACAGAATTGCCAATAGCAAATTCTAAGGCAGATTTTGTAATGATTAATGGAAAAAGGTATAGTTTATGAGATAAAAACAGATTTAGATAATCTTCAGAGATTAGAGAGTCAAATAATTGATTATTATAAGGTTTTTTAAATATGTGAATGTAGTGGTGAGTAAGAAACAGCTTGAAAAAGTGAAGGAGTTTTTTTGCAAGAGACCAAGGTGGGGATTTATGAGCTGACAGATTCTAAGAAGTTTATATGTCGAAAAAAACCGTATTCTAATAAAGATGGATTATCGTATCAAGCGTTATTTCAAATGTTAAGAAAAAAAGAGTTTGAAAGTATTTTAATGAAGTATTATGGAAAGTTGCCGAAGTTAATGACTTTGACTATTATAGAGAAGCGTTGAGGTTAATAGAGGACAAAAATATCTATAAATAAATTCCAAGAACTCGTAATGATAGCATTAAAAAGAACGTACGATTTTACTGGAAGAAGAAGTCTTTAAAAATCAGGTTCCTGAAGAGTTGAGTTTCTATGTTTATTTTTTTCAAAAAATAGAACAAATTATAAGTTAGTGAATGAGTTTTTTTAAAAAAACGGTGGGGGTGTAGAAGTTGTATTTTTCCATATTTAAGGGGTAGACAAAATGAGCTGCTTTTGTTTAAGGGAATTACTGCAGGAAGATAAATTGTATGAAAAGGTAATTCCAATTATTGAACCAGTACGTTTCAACAGTACTTTTTTTAACAACTGTACAAAAATTTATCGATGCTAATCGCAAAATTGTAATTATAAGAAATCCAAAAAGTGGGTAGTTTTGAAGAAGATTTAAAGATTTTTTTCAAAAGAATATTACTCGATCAAACTGATATAGCTAAGCAAGAGAAATTGGAAAAGATTTTAGCTGATTACAAGAGCATGCTACGAGAACCAAATGTAATTAGTGCGTATTTGTGTAATAAAAAGATAATATCTGATTGTATAAATGGAGATTTAACCGTAGGAGACAAAGTTCTTATAAATTTAAGCAATGAAACTTTTTATTCTTACGAAGATTATCAAGATAAATTGGTTGCCAAATACACACTGATTCCAAATAATGATTTTAAAGAAGTAGTTGAAAGTGATGCAGTAATATTAGAAGATGTTTTTCAACAAAGCAAAAAAAGAAATACAGATTATCTAATTTCTCCAGATGAAATATTTAGTAGAAGACATCTGAATTATTCACAAAATGGGTATGTGGGTTTTTCAGATTATTCCATTGTTGGTGATAGTTATGAAGAAACTGGATTTGCACCCTTAGCTGTTGCAATCCATATCTTATATATTGGAGAAAAAAAGAGCTTAGAGTACATCATTTTGTTTCTGAATCAAACGAAAATATCTCCGATCCGGGAAGAAAGTTTGCTGAAGCAATGAAAAAGTTAGAAGAATGGCCAAAAATATAATAGTATTCCTGAGACTTTAGGTTTAGAGAAATTAATGAACTTTTTATAAAACAGGTAGATTTCCTGGACTCGGTGTGGTAAAAAAAATGTTCGCTAATGCATCATCTTGAATTAATAGGAAAAAGAATTAGAGGGAGAAAATTGATATTTTGTATAGATTGTTTTTAATGATGTGGAAATTAGAGGAGCAATTGAAGCTATAAACGAAAAGGGAGTTTGTTCGTTATGTCAAAAAAAGCAATGTATTCATTTACAATTCTGATTTACATAAAGATACATCTGCTGTCCAGAATATGTTAGAATCGATTTTGAGAATTTACCTTCCGGAGTCTGAGTTGCCTGACGAGTATCCGGTTGCTCATAAAAAAATCTATATCTGAAAGATTAACTGAAGACTGGGATATTTTCGCACCTGATTCCGCTAAAATAGACAAAAATTGTTAAAGATATTGTAGAAAAATTCTCTTAGTCTAAGTGATAAAATTCTTTCTGAAAAAAAGTAGGGATACCAGAACTATATAATGAAGATTACCTCTTACAACATTCTATACTAAAAAAACTATACGTGGATAAATTTAAAAACAAGCCTTAGAAATTTCAATAGATTTCATAACGATCATTTTAATTTAGAATTATTACGCGATTTATTGAAGGATGCAGAAGTTTGTATAGCTTTTGATAAAAAAAGAAAATTTTATAGGGCACGAGTATCAAAATCTAGTGGTTACAAACCAAAAGAAATGGGAGCTCCGCCGAATGATTTGGCTTCTCCAGGAAGAGTAAATTCAAAAGGACAAAGTTGCTTATATCTCTGTACAGACAAAATGACAACTGTTAAAGAAATACGCGCTAGTGCTTTTGATTACGTAACAATTGCGCCTTTTAAGCTAACTAGAGATGTTACAGTTTTAAATCTGAGTTCTATTACACATACTTCACCATTTTCTCTAGATAGCAATGACGAAAAAAAGATAGATATATTGAATATCTGATAAATGAAAAAATTTTGCATGCAATTGAAAAAGATTTAGCAAAACCAATGAGTCGACTAGATAGTGAATTAGATTATTTACCAACACAGTATTTTAGTGATTTTGCAAAAGCCTGTGGGTATGATGGGGTTCAATATTGTAGTACTTTTAATAAAGAAGTATACAATATTGCATTGTTTGATCCTGAGGTTTGTTCTTGTGGAAAGTGTAAAACAATTCGAGTAGAAAGCATCGATTATACATTGTCATAAAAGCTAAGATCAATTAAATACCCTTTTGCGTAAAAAAATTAATTATTATACAGAAAAAAATATCAATTTAGCACTCTCTTCGTATTAGAGAGTGCTTTCATTTATTTTTTTATAAATTTTTCTAATATTAATCCGATTATATGATTTCTAATTTTTTTATCAGATTGATAATCATTTCCACTTCATTATTAGTGTTGCCAGAGTTAGAATCTGAGAAAGATAGTAGTGGTTGATTGGGATTGTTGTTAATCAATTCACTCCATTCCTCTATGGTTTGTAATTCGATTTTTTCAATCCTTTTAATTCTTGTTAAAAAATCCGCATAAACTTCTGAGTAATAAATATGCTGATATGTCATTAGCATGTAATTATTAAAAGTTAAAAACTTATTTGGGTGCCAACTTTCCCAATTGTTTTTCAAGACGTTGAGAAATAAATCCCATCGTTCATCTAGCGAATTATGGAGAGCTTGAGCATCAATGAAGTGGTTTCCTTCAACTTTAAACCATGGAATTGGTGTTATGTTGCCAATTGAATGATATATTTGATTCCATTGCTCTAATAAATTGTCAGAACTACAACCGTTAGCTAAACCACAACTTTTTATTTTTGGGTTGTGCATAATATCAAAATGAAATAAAAATTCCTCCTCTATTTCTTCATCGGTCCAATAAAAGAAATTGGAGGAGTAAGGACGTGCGCGGTTAGATTTATTTTGTGTTAATACTGTCCATATTGTGTGGCTTAGGTAGGAAGATTCAATATGAGAAGTACAATTTCTACTCTCCTCATCAGGTAAATTTTTGAGCCAACCTTTTTTGTTAATAAACTTTCTTAACCCTTTTATAGTTGCGATGTAGTATTCAGGTGAGGGCCTTCCTCTTCGTTGGTTATAATTCACATATTTTTTTGTCATTATTAAATCTCCTTTTATAAAGAGTAAAGGTTTCGATATAATTATATGTGCGATGTATGTTTTAGTAAAAAGATATATTGTTAAATGATAATAGAGGTGACGGGATATCGATTTATTGCGGTTGTTAAGGATAAAACAAGCATCAAGTTGAATTTTATAAATTGTTACCAAAGATTTGAGAGAGTTACCCTAGTATAGAATTTATCTTGTGGTCATCCCAGTCATGCCGTTTGCTATATTAGTCTTGCTAATCGTATACTAACGATGTACAACCATTAAGGAGGCTTTTTATGTTTTTATCAGAAGAGTTATTACAAGAAATTCATGAGCGTGCACCGCGTTACGACAAAGAGAATGCGTGGCCTGCGGAAGACTATGCAGCGCTAAAAGAGGCAGGGTACTTGAAGGCGTTCGTGCCAAAAGAGTATGGCGGATTCGGCTTGTCGCTCAAAGAGATTGCACAAGAACAAACGCGTCTAGCGATGGCGGCTCCAGGAACTGCGCTTGGGGTGAACATGCACCAAATTATTGTCGGCCTTGGCAAGCACATGGTTCGTTTTGGCAACAAGAAGGGAGAACAAATCCTTCGCGATGCTGCAGAAGGCAAATTGTTGGCGTTTGGGATTTCTGAACCTTCGAATGACCGCGTGTTATTCGGTTCGATTTCTGAGGCTCGTCCAGAGGAGAACGGCGCGTATCGTTTTTACGGCAAGAAAGTCTTCTTATCAATGGGCAAATATTGCGACAAGTTAGTTTCATTTGGGCAAGATAATACAGGCGAGTCACCACTTTCAGTTTTTGCGTATTTAACACCAGACAAAGAAACGTTTATTGTAAAAGACGACTGGGATACAATGGGCATGCGTGCGACGCAATCAAACAGCGTTGAGTTAAAAGGCATCTTCGCAGCAGAAGAGCAAATCCTAACAAAAGTCGCTCCTGGACCAAGCTTCGATCCTGTGGTATTCGGTATTTTCGCGTACTTCGAAATTTTACTGGCGGCAACGTACTTCGGTATCGGGAAACGTGCGCTAGAAATCGGGGTAGAGACAGTGAAGAAACGTCATTCTGTATCCAGTGATGCCCCTTATGCCAACGATAAAAACATTCGCTGGAGAATTGCGGAAGCGGCGATTATGCTAGACGGCATCCAACCACAAATTAACGAGTTGAGCGACACGCTTGAAGCAAGCACAGAATACAGCTTCATCTGGTTACCTCGCTTATCTTCGATTAAGAACCGTTCAGTGGAAGTATCGAAGAAAGCCGTGGAAGAAATCGTTCGTGCAAGCGGCGGAAGTTCATACTTCAACCGTACAGAGTTATCTCGCTTATACCGCGACGTGTTGGCTGGATTGTTCCAACCAAGTGACCAAGAGTCATTGCATGATGCGTGGGCGAATATTCTCTTAGGACCTATCCAATAATTTCATTTATATAGTAGAAAGGCTCGCTTGCGTAGTGCAGGCGAGCTTATTTGCGTTTAAACAAGTCAGTGGATTATATGGGAGTATCCGTATTTGAGAATCTACTATTATTAAATATCTAATTTTTCGATGATTTCACCATTCTGTTGTTTGATTTGAATTTTTTGAATCAGTTCTTCCCCTAAATACTTGGAAAATGCACTTAAGTCAGGTGCGACTTCGAAGAGAATATGGTGGTTTCCTTCATCTGGGATAAATGAAGACTGGCGATTTTTTGGATTTGACCAAAAATTCCAATTCGTATCGGTTCGTTCATAATAAACATAGTTATTCTTTTTCGTAACGTAAATTCTTTTATTCGTCAGAGTCTGTTCGTCTTGAGATTTAATAATAGTTGAATATAATTTTAATCCCTCGAATTGCTTATATTCTCTAATTTTATCATTTGAAACGTTAAGTTTTATCACTTCATAATCCATAACTTTACCTCCAAAATAGTCAACTGGATGATATGCTGTTACTTCTATTAAACCACTTTTTAAGAGCGATTTCTATCTCTTGTGACTATGAGATAGGTCCGTTTGATTGGCTAAGATGAAATTTCAGTGTTGAACAACCGAAATGTAACATATAAGTTACGTAACTTTTATGTTACATTTTGCTTTTTTTAGAAATACGTCTTTACAAGTTGGAGTTCCGCTTCGTTCAACTCTCGGTATTCTCCAGGTGCCAAAGCTTCATCTAACACGAACTCTCCAAAGCGAATCCGTTTAAGATAGGTCACTTTCACACCAACGCATAGGAACATCTTCTTCACTTGATGGAATTTTCCTTCAGAAATCGTGACGGTCGCACGGCTCAAAGTATCGCTACTTTCTAGTATCGTAAGCGTACTAGGTTTACATTGATATCCACCGTGGAAGACCACGCCGCGTTGGAAGGTTTCTACGGCATCTTCGTCAAGTGGGCCATTGACTTCTACATAATATTCCTTCTCGATATGTTGGTCGGGGTTTAACATGCGGTAGCCCAGCGGACCATTATTCGTCACGAGCAGCAGCCCCCTCTGTATCCCCGTCGAGTCGTCCGAGCGGGTAGAGGCCTTCGACGTTCTCTTTCGCGAAGAGGTCGATAACCGTCGTATGTTCCTTATCGGTCGTAGCGGAGATAACGCCTTGAGGTTTATTTAGCATGTAGTACTTCTGGCTATCGTCATGGATCCGCGTTCCGTTTACCGTAATGACTTGCAAGGTCGCGTCGACATTATTGCTAACGTGAGTGGCTGGAACCCCATCGATTAAGACTGCTTCATTCTTGATGAGTTTCTTCATTTCGCGGCGGCTCAGCACCAGATGTTTTATTAATAGATGTTCGAGTCTCATAGGCCCTCCTTCAAGTCGTTTTCTCGATTATACAATTTTTTTGAAAAATGGAGTAGTTATTCGTTGACGTCTCTTTCATCCTGTGTTAAATTATTAAACGTTGTCGCGCAAGATGACAAAAACATCGAATCATATTTCTTGCAATGAAAACATGAGCGTGATAATATATCTAACGTTGTTGCAAAACAACGATTGACCTTTGAAAACTGAACAAAGAAGACGAACCAAATGTGTAGGGACTTCATCTTTGGATGAAGAAACAACAATTTCTTATCTCTTAAAGAGATACAATAAGTCAGTAATTAAAATGAGCTTTTCAAAGCTCATGAAAATTCAAATTTTTTATGAGAGTTTGATCCTGGCTCAGGACGAACGCTGGCGGCGTGCCTAATACATGCAAGTCGAACGAGAGCGACCGGTGCTTGCACTGGTCAATCTAGTGGCGAACGGGTGAGTAACACGTGGGTAACCTGCCCATCAGAGGGGGATAACATTCGGAAACGGATGCTAAAACCGCATAGGTCTTCGAACCGCATGGTTTGAAGAGGAAAAGAGGCGCAAGCTTCTGCTGATGGATGGACCCGCGGTGCATTAGCTAGTTGGTGAGGTAACGGCTCACCAAGGCCGTGATGCATAGCCGACCTGAGAGGGTGATCGGCCACATTGGGACTGAGACACGGCCCAAACTCCCTACGGGAGGCGCAGTAGGGAATCTTCCGCAATGGACGCAAGTCTGACGGAGCAACGCCGCGTGAGTGAAGAAGGTTTTTCGATCGTAAAACTCTGTTGTTAGAGAAGAACAAGTGCTAGAGTAACTGTTAGCGCCTTGACGGTATCTAACCAGAAAGCCACGGCTAACTACGTGCCAGCAGACCGCGGTAATACGTAGGTGGCAAGCGTTGTCCGGATTTATTGGGCGTAAAGCGAGCGCAGGCGGTTCCTTAAGTCTGATGTGAAAGCCCTCGGCTCAACCGGGGAGGGTCATTGGAAACTGGGGAACTTGAGTGCAGAAGAGGAGATGGAATTCCATGTGTAGCGGTGAAATGCGTAGATATATGGAGGAACACCAGTGGCGAAGGCGACTCTCTGGTCTGTAACTGACGCTGAGGCTCGAAAGCGTGGGTAGCAAACAGGATTAGATACCCTGGTAGTCCACGCCGTAAACGATGAGTGCTAAGTGTTGGAGGGTTTCCGCCCTTCAGTGCTGCAGTTAACGCATTAAGCACTCCGCCTGGGGAGTACGACCGCAAGGTTGAAACTCAAAGGAATTGACGGGGACCCGCACAAGCGGTGGAGCATGTGGTTTAATTCGAAGCAACGCGAAGAACCTTACCAAGTCTTGACATCCTTTGACCACTCTAGAGATAGAGCTTTTCCTTCGGGGACAAAGTGACAGGTGGTGCATGGTTGTCGTCAGCTCGTGTCGTGAGATGTTGGGTTAAGTCCCGCAACGAGCGCAACCCTTATTACTAGTTGCCAGCATTGAGTTGGGCACTCTAGTGAGACTGCCGGTGACAAACCGGAGGAAGGTGGGGATGACGTCAAATCATCATGCCCCTTATGACTTGGGCTACACACGTGCTACAATGGATGGTACAACGAGCAGCGAACTCGCGAGGGTAAGCGAATCTCTTAAAGCCATTCTCAGTTCGGATTGTAGGCTGCAACTCGCCTACATGAAGCCGGAATCGCTAGTAATCGCGGATCAGCACGCCGCGGTGAATACGTTCCCGGGTCTTGTACACACCGCCCGTCACACCACGAGAGTTTGTAACACCCAAAGTCGGTGAGGTAACCTTTTGGAGCCAGCCGCCTAAGGTGGGATAGATGATTGGGGTGAAGTCGTAACAAGGTAGCCGTATCGGAAGGTGCGGCTGGATCACCTCCTTTCTAAGGATAAACCAGAATGTCGAAAGATGTTCTAGGTAATACGGAACCCTACAGGGTTTAGACTTCTTTGTTTAGTTTTGAGAGGTTGATCTCTCAATTTTGTTCTTTGAAAACTGAATACTATATCACAACAAATAACCAATTAATTTACCGAGAGTTAGAGTAACATCTAACGAAAAGAGTTTTTTAACAAAACGCAACGCTATGCGACATTTAACCAACGGTTAAGTGAATAAGGGCGCACGGTGGATGCCTTGGTACTAGGAGCCGAAGAAGGACGGAACTAACACCGATATGCTTTGGGGAGCTGTAAGTAAGCTAAGATCCAAAGATTTCCGAATGGGGGAACCCAACACCTTTCATAGGGTGTTACCAATGAGTGAATACATAGCTCATTAGGAGGTACACGCAGGAACTGAAACATCTCATTACCTGCAGGAAGAGAAAGAAAAATCGATTCCCTGAGTAGCGGCGAGCGAAAACGGGAGGAGCCCAAACCAACGAGCTTGCTTGTTGGGGTTGTAGGACCAGAACGTGAGAAGAAATCAAGATAGCAGAAGTGGTCTGGAAAGGCCCATCAAAGAAGGTGACAATCCTGTACGCGACATTTTGATGAACTCTACTAGCATCCTGAGTACGGCGGGACACGAGGAATCCCTGTCGGAATTCGCCAGGACCATCTGGCAAGGCTAAATACTACCTAGTGACCGATAGTGAACCAGTACCGTGAGGGAAAGGTGAAAAAGAACCCCGGGAGGGGAGTGAAAGAGTACCTGAAACCGTGTGCTTACAAGTAGTCAGAGCCCGTTAATGGGTGATGGCGTGCCTTTTGTAGAATGAACCGGCGAGTTACGTTTACATGCGAGGTTAAGATGAAGAGTCGGAGCCGTAGCGAAAGCGAGTCTGAATAGGGCGCATGTAGTATGTGGACGTAGACCCGAAACCAGCTGATCTACCCATGTCCAGGTTGAAGGTGCGGTAAAACGCACTGGAGGACCGAACCAGGGCACGTTGAAAAGTGCTTGGATGAGGTGTGGGTAGCGGAGAAATTCCAATCGAACTTGGAGATAGCTGGTTCTTCCGAAATAGCTTTAGGGCTAGCCTCGGAATCAAGAATCGTGGAGGTAGAGCACTGTTTGGACTAGGGGCCCATCTCGGGTTACCGAATTCAGATAAACTCCGAATGCCATGTATTTATATCCGGGAGTCAGACTGCGAGTGATAAGATCCGTAGTCGAAAGGGAAACAGCCCAGACCACCAGCTAAGGTCCCAAAAATATCTGTTAAGTGGAAAAGGATGTGGGGTTGCACAGACAACTAGGATGTTGGCTTAGAAGCGCCCATCATTCAAAGAGTGCGTAATAGCTCACTAGTCGAGTGACCCTGCGCCGAAAAATGTAACGGGGCTAAAACAGATTACCGAAGCTGTGGATTGGACCCTATGGTCCAGTGGTAGGAGAGCGTTCTAAGGGCGGTGAAGCACGATCGTAAGGACATGTGGAGCGCTTAGAAGTGAGAATGCCGGTATGAGTAGCGAAAGACGGGTGAGAATCCCGTCCACCGAATAACTAAGGTTTCCTGGGAAGGCTCGTCCTCCCAGGGTTAGTCGGGACCCTAAGGCGAGGCCGATAGGCGTAGTCGATGGACAACAGGTTGATATTCCTGTACTTCTATAAATCGTTTGAGCAATGGAGGGACGCAGGAGGTTAAGAAAAGCGTACGACTGGAAGTGTACGCCCAAGCAGTGAGTCGGCTGATGAGTCAAATGCTTATCACGGATGCGACAAGCTGTGACGGGGAGGGAAGTTTAGTACCGAAGTTTCTGATGTCACACTGCCGAGAAAAAGCTTTCTAGCAAGATTTATAGGACCCGTACCGCAAAACCGACACAGGTAGTTGAGGAGAGAATCTAAGGTGAGCGAGCGAACCTCGTTAAGGAACTCGGCAAAATGACCCCGTAACTTCGGGAGAAGGGGTGCTGGTAGCAATACCAGCCGCAGTGAATAGGCCCAGGCGACTGTTTATCAAAAAAACACAGGTCTCTGCAAAATCGAAAGATGACGTATAGGGGCTGACGCCCTGCCCGGTGCTGGAAGGTTAAGAGGAGAGGTTAGCGCAAGCGAAGCTTTGAATTGAAGCCCCAGTAAACGGCGGCCGTAACTATAACGGTCCTAAGGTAGCGAAATTCCTTGTCGGGTAAGTTCCGACCCGCACGAAAGGCGTAACGATCTGGGCACTGTCTCAACGAGAGACTCGGTGAAATTATAGTACCTGTGAAGATGCAGGTTACCCGCGACAGGACGGAAAGACCCCATGGAGCTTTACTGTAGTTTGATATTGAGTGTTTGTGTCACATGTACAGGATAGGTAGGAGCTGAAGAATCCGGGACGCCAGTTTCGGAGGAGGCAACGGTGGGATACTACCCTTGTGACATGACCACTTAACCCTGCACTCCCTAACCGGGGTGGGAGACAGTATCAGACGGGCAGTTTGACTGGGGCGGTCGCCTCCTAAAGTGTAACGGAGGCGCCCAAAGGTTCCCTCAGAATGGTTGGAAATCATTCGTAGAGTGTAAAGGCAGAAGGGAGCTTGACTGCGAGACCTACAAGTCGAGCAGGGACGAAAGTCGGGCTTAGTGATCCGGTGGTTCCGTATGGAAGGGCCATCGCTCAACGGATAAAAGCTACCCTGGGGATAACAGGCTTATCTCCCCCAAGAGTTCACATCGACGGGGAGGTTTGGCACCTCGATGTCGGCTCATCGCATCCTGGGGCTGAAGTCGGTCCCAAGGGTTGGGCTGTTCGCCCATTAAAGCGGTACGCGAGCTGGGTTCAGAACGTCGTGAGACAGTTCGGTCCCTATCCGTCGCGGGCGTTGGAAATTTGAGAGGAGCTGTCCTTAGTACGAGAGGACCGGGATGGACACACCGCTGGTGTACCAGTTGTTCTGCCAAGAGCATCGCTGGGTAGCTATGTGTGGACGGGATAAACGCTGAAAGCATCTAAGCGTGAAGCCCCCTCGAGATGAGATTTCCATCATTTTTAAAATGAGTAAGACCCCTGAGAGACGATCAGGTAGATAGGCTAGAAGTGGAAGTGCCGCGAGGCATGGAGCGGACTAGTACTAATCGGTCGAGGACTTAACCACGAGTTGTATAGCTGGTAGATTGATGGAGTTGGATATAGATTCAGTTTTGAAAGAACGAAAGTTTTTTCAGAAATAAAGTGTGGTGACGATGGCAAGAAGGATACACCTGTTCCCATCTCGAACACAGAAGTTGCTTTTAGCGCCGATAGTAGTTGGGGGTTTCTCCCTGCGAGGGTAGGACGTTGCCACGCAAACTGTGTAAGCTGGGCCTAGTGCCCAGCTTATTTTGTAGAGTTTTTTTATTTTTATTTTAAGAGAATTTTTGAAGGAAGTTTGCTATAATAAAACGGATGATAAGGAGGAGGTAAAAATCATGAAATGGATTAAAAGTACAGTATTAATGGCGTTTCTATGCGTTTTATCTGCTTGTGGAAATGGCCTATCGACTCAGGCGGTTCAAGACCAAGTCGCTAGTTCCGAAGAGTCTGTTTCCAATTATCATATTACTGTGAAGCAATCGGACTATAAGGAAGGGTCGAAAACACCTGGAGCACAAACGGTGGCGAGTGCTAGCGCGTGGAAAGACGGCACAGGATACGGCTCAAAAATCGATAAAAATGCTGGTAAGGTCACGAACCAACTTGAAGTCATCGCGGATGCCAATGTTGGATTTATTCGTTACTACCAAGACAAGTGGGAACAAACCATTACGGCAGCCTCAAGTCTTCAAAATACGGTTGTTTTTCCGTATGCAAAGGTGATTCAATTAACGAAGGAAATTCATCAAGAAGTGCCTTGGAAGAAGACATTCTCTGGATACGAGAAGGCTTATACAGGAAACGATGAAGCGATTCGTAAGGCATTGACGTCGGTTCTTGGAATTGCGACGACGGATACGTCTAAAGTCGAGTTGGAAATCAAGACAGATGGCGCTGGAAATCTGATTACAAATGTTGAAATCAAGGTAACGGATGAAGGCGAACAAATGCGTAAAGAATATTCCATCGCGTACTTACAATTTAATGAACAACAAAAAGAAAGCTTTTGCCGCAATAGCGAGAAAGCTTTTTTTCGTAAAATAAACCGCTATGACTACAAAAAAAGGCGCTTTTTTGTTACAATAGAAAAGAACAAAATATTGCGAGAAATGAAGAACATTTTGTAGACATGCGAGAGGGAGAATGCTTGCATTCTCCCTTTTTTATAACAAGAAAACATGGAGGAAGAATATGGGACGTGTGATATCCGTTGCCAACCAAAAAGGTGGAGTTGGTAAGACAACTTCGACAGTGAGTTTGGCTGCAGCACTTGCCGTTCATGGCAAAAAAGTATTGATTATTGATAGTGACCCTCAAGGAAATGCGACGAGTGGTCTTGGCGTGCAAAAAGGAGAGCTAGAACAAGATGTATATGATGTTTTAGTAAACCAAGTACCAATGGCTGATGTGATTGTACCGACAACGCGCGAGAACTTGATGATTGCTCCTTCTACGATTCAGTTAGCAGGTGCCGAAATCGAGTTAACGAGTCAACCACGTCGTGAACAACGCTTGAAGGAAGCCGTGAAGAAGATTAAAGACGACTACGATTATATCTTTATTGACTGCCCACCTTCACTAGGGCATTTGACAATGAATGCTTTTACGGCCAGCGATACAGTTCTTATCCCTGTGCAATGTGAATACTACGCGCTTGAAGGGTTGTCACAACTCATGAACACGATCACGATGGTTCGCAAGCACTTCAATCCGCAGTTGAAGATTGAGGGCGTTCTTTTAACGATGTACGATGCGCGTACGAACTTAGGGAACGAAGTTAAAGACGATGTGATTAAGTATTTCCGTGAAAAAGTATATAAAACAATTATTCCTCGAAACGTACGTCTATCTGAGGCGCCAAGTTACGGACAAGCGATTGTCGACTATGATCCACGCTCTCGTGGTGCTGAAGTGTACATGGAGTTAGCAAAGGAAGTGTTAGCACATGAGTAAAAATCAAAAAGGAAAAGGTCTTGGACGCGGTATTGATGCGCTCTTTATGAATGACTTGGATACCATCGATGCTCTTGAGCAAGTTCAAGATTCAGAACAAATTCAACAAATTGCTGTTTCAGAAATTCGTCCAAATCCATACCAACCTCGTAAAGAGTTTGATGAAGAGGGACTTGCAGAATTAGCAGAATCAATTCGTCAAAATGGAGTCTTCCAACCAATTATCGTTCGTAAGTCGAAAATTAAAGGTTACGAGCTGGTGGCTGGGGAGCGTCGTCTGCGTGCGTCTAAATTAGCCGAGAAAGAAACGATTCCGGCCATCGTACGTGACTACTCTGAAGAAACGATGATTCAAATCGCAGTTGTCGAAAACTTGCAACGTGAAAACTTGAAACCATTAGATGAAGCCATGGCGTACCGCACATTGATGGATTCATTGAAATTAAAACAAGAAGAAGTCGCTAACCGTGTCGGCAAGAGCCGTTCATATGTGGCAAACTTCTTACGTTTATTAACGTTGCCAGTTCCTGTACAAGAACTCGTACAAAGTGGCGAGCTATCAGCAGGGCATGCACGTACTTTACTTGGATTAAAAGACCAAACGAAAATCTTGCCTGTCGCTAAAAAAGCGGTGAAGGAAGGCTTAACAGTTCGTGCCTTGGAGCAACTCGTTCAATCCATTAATGAACCAGCCAAAAAGGTTGTTAAAAAAGCAGCGAAACCGAAGAAATCCATGTATATCGTTGAATCAGAAGAACGCTTAATGGATAAATTCGGAACAAGCGTGCAAATCGTCGAAAAAGGCGAGCGTGGAAAAATCGAGATTGAATACCTTTCTCAAAAGGATTTAACACGTATTTTTAGAAGTATTAGAAATCGAATTAGACGATTAAAAAAAGGAGTCTGTATGAAAGCAGGAACAACGTATCAATTACACGATCATGTGGAAATGAAAAAGCCGCATGCGTGCCAAACGAATTCCTGGGAAATCATCCGTATGGGGATGGACATTCGTATCAAGTGTGATCACTGTGGTCAAATGGTCCTTATGCCAAGACGGGAATTCGAGAAGAAGATGAAAAAGGTCACTGTAGTAGCGACCGAAGAAAACAAATAAAGAAAGAGTGTGACAAATGGCCTTAACAGCTGGAATCGTCGGCTTACCAAACGTTGGGAAGTCAACATTATTTAATGCAATTACAAAAGCAGGGGTCGAAGCAGCGAACTATCCGTTTGCGACGATTGACCCAAACGTCGGAGTGGTAGAAGTACCAGACCTTCGTTTACAAAAACTAACAGAATTAGTGAAACCAAAGAAAACTGTTCCAACGACATTTGAATTTACAGATATCGCGGGTATCGTTAAAGGGGCAAGCCGCGGGGAAGGTCTTGGAAATAAATTCTTAAGCCATATCCGTCAAGTAGATGCGATTTGCCAAGTGGTTCGTTGTTTTGAAGACGAAAATATTACACACGTGGCTGGGAAAGTTGACCCAATCGCCGACATCGAAACAATCAATCTAGAGTTAGTGTTGGCCGACCTTGAGTCAGTGGACAAACGTATCGCTCGTGTGGCAAAAATTGCGAAAACTAAAGATAAAGACGCTGTTGCAGAACTTGCCGTCTTAGAAAAAATCAAACCTGTGTTAGAAGAAGGACAATTAGCACGTACGATTGAATTCACAGATGAAGAACTTCCAATCGTGAAAGGTTTATTCCTTTTAACAACAAAACCAATGCTTTACATCGCAAACATCTCAGAAGATGACGTGATGGAAGGCGGTCATAACCAATATGTGCAATTAGTAGAAGACTATGCTGCCAAAGAAGATGCAGAAGTCGTTGTGATTTGTGCGAAAATCGAAGAAGAGGTAGCCGAATTAGAGGAAGAAGAGAAACAAGCCTTCCTAGAAGAAATGGGTATCGAAATCTCAGGGTTAGATATCTTAATCCAAAAAGCATACCACTTATTAGGATTAGCGACTTACTTTACAGCGGGTGAACAAGAAGTGCGCGCGTGGACATTCCGCCGTGGCATGAAAGCTCCGCAATGTGCGGGAATCATCCACTCAGACTTCGAGCGTGGATTTATCCGTGCTGAAACTGTAGCCTACGCGGACCTACTGGAATACGGTAGTATGACGGCTGCAAAAGAAAACGGAAAAGTTCGTCAAGAAGGTAAAGAATATGTCGTGCAAGATGGCGACGTAATGCTCTTTAGATTTAATGTATAAGGTTATCGGAGGATTGTAGCATGTCAGAACAAAACGTACAAGAAGAAGTAGTAGTGTCAGTAGACGCTCTAAAAGCAGAATTAACAAATAAAAATGAACAATACATCTATCAACTAGAACGCGCATTGAAAGAAGCTGGATTTGACGAAGCGCAAATCGAAAAAGAATTATCAGTGATGCTTCCAGAAATCGTTGAAAAACAAAAAGCGGGTGTGACTGCTCGTCAATTGTTTGGTACGGTAACAGAACGCGTTCAATCAATCGTAGCTGGGCCAACAAAAGACCCAGACGCAAAATCTCCAGACTGGCAAATTGCCGTTGACGGAGGATTACTTGTCGGTGGATTATTCGCTCTTGTTACAGGAGTGATGTTGATGTTAAACCCAAGTGCAGATACGCAACCAATGGGACTCTTTACACTTCTCATCAACTTTATCGCAGGGGCATTTGTCATGCTTGCGATTTCTAAAAATGCGCCTAAATTCGATAATCCAAAAGGTCAACGTGGTTATATCCGTTACTTAGTCGTAAGTACGGTAGCGATGGTCGCTTGGTTAATCTTAGTGGTGTTAAGTCAACAATACATCCCATCAGTGATTAATATCGTGATGAGTTACGAGTGGTACTTACTCATCGGGGCTGCGGCTCTTGCTGGTAAATTCTACTTGAAGAAGAAATTAAATATTGTCGGATCAGTAATGTAAGAAACGAAAACAATCTGTGTGACGATGACGGCGAAGTGCTTCGTGGAAGTCGGCAGTCATCGCACACTTCTTTTATAGAGGTGAGCATATGAAACAAATGAAACGTTGGATCATCACGTTTTTATTAGGATTAGTTGCCTTTTTGGGACTCGGTACTAAGGTTGATGCGCGAAGTTTAGTCGTTGATAAGTATGATATCGAAGCAAATATTTTAGAAAATGGGGACGTTCAGTTCTTCGAAACGATTACCTTCCAATCGGACGGTGCGTATAACGGGGTCTTTTACAACTTGGATTACTCTGGTTTTGGAAAACCAACAGATGTCAATGCGTATTTAGAAACAAGCGAAGGGCGTCTGTTAATGAATCAGGAGAATTCTGGGAAAAAGGGAACGTATCAATTAACGGACAGTGGTTCGAAGATTCAGTTCAAAGTATTCTTCCCATTCTCGAACTCAAAATTAAAGGTGACTTTCCAATATACGATTCCAAAACTCATTACGAACTACTTAGATACGGCCGAATTAAACCGTAAAGTAGTCGGACAAGAGTGGGAAATCGACCAACATAATATTACGGTGAAGGTGAATATTCCTGGAACAGCTTCAAGAGAAACGCTTCGTGCATGGGGACATGGTGCAGGCCAAAACGGGAATGTGCAAATTGCGAGCGACTATCGCTCAGTCACGTTAACGGCTCCTGAAAATAAAAGTGGAGACTTTGTGGAAGTGCATATGTTATTCCCACAAACATTGACACATGCGAATACAAATGTGAAAAATGAAAAAGCGTTTGACCGCATCGTAGCCGAAGAGGAAAAGCTCATCAATGACGAGAAAGCCCTTAAAAACACAGGATTCTTCGGAATGATTGTAGGGTGGGTGCTCTTAGTCTTAAATATGATTTATGCCTTTGCGACAGGGTTCTTCGCGAACCGTAATCGTCTTGCTAAGGTGCAACATATTCCAGATCATCTCTATGAACTTCCTGAAGATATTACGCCAGCCGTTATGAATCAGGCGGTTTACGGAAAAACAGATATGACCGACTTTAGTGCGACGGTGATGGACCTTGTTCGTAAGAAAGTCTTGAAATTATCCGATACAGAGCCGTATACCATTACGCTTGTGGACGATACGAAAGAAATGCTTCGTCATGAAAAAATAGCCCTTCATATCCTCTTTGAAGTGGTTGGCGGTTCAAGCACATCGATTGAACTCGAACAAGTGAAGAAGTATGCGAAAAATCATTCAACGACTTACTACAATGAATGTCAAAAATGGATGGGCGCTGTCGATACTGCGGCTGAGAAATACCGTGTAACGCGCTTTGGTAAAGACGAGCCTCAAGGACGTAGTGGTTTCCCAGGATGCCTACTCGTCATCATCGGTGCTTTAACGGTTGGTGCTGCCTTCTTAACGAAGAATGTAAATTATTTATTGTGGACTGTTGGAGGCGTACTCCTTGTCGTTGGACCATTAACACTTATCGGTACAGGAATTTGCCAACCGTCGTTCTCTTGAAGGGGAATTACGTTATCGTAAATGGCAAGCCTTTAAACAAATGCTAAAAGATCTCTCACCAATGAAGCGAATCGAAGATTTACCAAGTATTCAACTGTGGGATCACTTCCTTGTTTATGCCATCCCTTTAGGTGTAGCGGAACACGTGATCAAAGTGTTGAAAAAATTAATACCAGACCAATTACCAAACAGTATTTTCTATTCAAATCAAAACGGAACAATTTACTATCCTGTTTCTGATTTTAATAAGACATTTACAAGCTCATACAACACTGCGGATACTGCTGTGAACGGAAGCAGCAACTCTGGTGGATTCGGCGGAGGATTCTCTGGCGGATCGAGCGGTGGTAGTGGTGGAGGATCCGGCGGTGGCGGATTCTAATCAAAGGAGAATTTATGTTAAACGAAATGATGCACAGACCAGTTGTCAAACCGGAACTGGTCGAGTACATGCGTTCAAGTCAACGCCGTTTTCCGGGTGGCTTGGGTGAATTAGAAAATACAGCCAATGAATTAGGAATTCCAATTATTCCTCATGAAACAGCTGTGTTTCTAGATTTTATTGTTGGATTGTACCAACCAAAAAATATTTTAGAGATTGGAACGGCAGTCGGATTCTCAGCGAGTTTGATGGCCACAGCTTCACCACAAGCGAAAGTAACCACCATCGATCGCTATGAATTAATGTATAGCCGTGCCAAAGCCAACTTTGAAAGACTAGGGTTAGCCGACCGTATCACACAACTTGAAGGCGATGCGGCAGATATTTTACCAACGTTAGAACAAGGAAAATACGACTTCCTATTTATGGATAGCGCCAAAGCTAAATACATCGAGTTCTTCCCATATTGCATGGATGTGCTTGAAGTTGGTGGCGTGCTAATGGTGGACGATATTTTCCAAGGTGGAACGATTTTAGATGATGTGATGGAGCGACCAAGACGTGTGCGTAAGATTCATCGCCGCCTCAATATGTTCCTTGATTTGGTTCAAAGTGACCCAACATTAAAATCAACTTTACTTCCACTGGGCGACGGAGTGATTCTCATTCAAAAGCTCGAAGAAAAAGATTTTAAATATATTTTAGAAGACTTGTAAATTAATCATGGAAATCCTCATTGAAAAGTTTTACAATAAGAAGGATGACAAAAGAAAGGAAGTTATACAATGACAGCAAAAGTGCGTGTACGTTATGCACCAAGTCCAACAGGGCACTTACACATCGGGAATGCCCGTACAGCTCTATTTAACTATTTATTCGCGAGACACTATGGTGGAGAGTTCATCATCCGTATCGAGGATACTGACCGCAAGAGAAATCTTGAACACGGTGAAGAAAGCCAATTAGAAAACTTAACATGGCTTGGAATGGATTGGGATGAAGGGCCAGACAAACCTGGCAAATACGGTCCATACCGTCAATCAGAACGTGAACACATTTATAATCCACTAATCGAGCAATTAATTGCCGAAGACAAAGCGTATAAATGCTACATGACAGAGGAAGAATTGGAATCAGAACGTGAAGCGCAACGTGCTCGTGGCGAAATGCCTCACTACAGCGGTCAACACGCTCACTTAACACAAGAGCAACGTGATGCTTTCGAAGCAGAAGGACGCACTCCTGTTGTTCGTTTCCGTGTTCCAAAACAAGGAACTTACGTATTCGACGATATCGTTAAAGGCGAAATTTCATTCGAATCTACAAGTGTCGGTGGCGACTTCGTTATCTTAAAACGTGACGGAATGCCAACTTACAACTTCGCAGTAGCAGTGGATGACCACTTCATGGAAATCACTCACGTTTTACGTGGAGATGACCATATTGCCAACACTCCAAAACAATTAATGATTTACGAAGCATTCGGTTGGGTACCACCACGTTTTGGACATATGACTTTAATCATTAATACGGAGACAGGTAAGAAATTATCTAAACGTGATGAATCAATCCTACAATTCATCGAACAATATAAAGACTTAGGATACTTACCAGAAGCGATGTTCAACTTTATCGCGCTTCTAGGATGGTCTCCTCAAGGTGAACACGAAATCTTCAGCCGTGAAGAATTCATCGAAATCTTCGACGAAAAACGTCTTGGTAAATCACCAGCAGCCTTCGATCCTAAGAAATTAGAATGGATTAACAACACATACGTGAAGAAAACTCCATTAGAAGAAGTCGCTGAAATGGCGATTGCTCAATTAAAAGAAGCAGGCGTTGTAAAAGACGAAGTGTCTCCTGAAGAACATGCATGGTTATTGAAATTAGTGGCTTTATACCACGATCAAATGAGCTACATGAATGAAATCGTTGAGTTATCAGCACTATTCTTCAGAAAAGATTTCGAAGTGGAAAATGAACAAGCGAAAGAAGTTCTTCAAGGCGAAACAGTTCCAACGGTATTGAACGCTTTTGTTGCGAAATTAGAATCAATGGAAACATTTGATGAACCAAGTATTCTTGCAGCGATTAAAGAGGTTCAAAAGGAAACTGGCGTGAAGGGTAAAAACTTGTTTATGCCAATTCGTGTGGCTACGAGTGGACAAACACACGGGCCGGAGATCGGCAAAACGATCGAATTGCTTGGCAGAGAACGCAGCATTGCACACGTGCAAGCCGCACTCGCTCTTATTAAATAAAAGCTAACAGAAAGGGTTAACGCAAACTGCGTTAACTCTTTTTTTGTGCATAGATAGAGAAGGAGGACCTAACGGTCCGATATATTCGAGATTCCCTCGGATGTCTTCATAATAGCTATAATGGGGTACCGGTTCGAGCCTAGGGTCTCTCACCTTTAAAGCCTCAAAAAGGGAGTAAGGAATAAATTCCTAACTCCCTTTAATTCGCATTTAATACGATTCCCCATTACTGCTATTATAGAATCCGAGGTTTCTCTCGTATATCGGCCCTTTCTGCTAAAAAAAGGTTAATCCTTTCTTGAATAAGAGGAGGCGACAGGACATGTGCATGCCACGTTCTCTGGCGCGGGGAAGGGAGAGCAGGGAGTGTGTGCTCGAGAAAATTGGTAAGAAAGAGAGTGCTGAAAAATGAGTAAAGAAAAAAACGGATGAGGGTTCATCCGTTTTGTTGTATTTTATGACAGAAGAAGGTGAGCGAGAGTAGGTCTGCGCTGCCTCCAGGGCTGAGGTTACGCTCGATAAGGACGTTGTCGTAGTTCTCGAGACGGGTTGTTAGTTCAGTTTCTGTAAGGGTTTGGGCTTCTTCAAATAATTGTTGTGCTTCATGTTGCACTTGTTTATACGCATCAATTCCGCCGCGGTGAATAAGGTTTCCGTCTTCGACAAAGGTCATTAAATACAGAAGAAGGAGTAAGTCGCGGTGACGTTGAGTGTATTTGTCTAGTGTATTGTAATAGTCGAGGGCTTTTGCAAGGCTTGGGTAGCCTGTTGCTGCTTCGCCTCGAATGCCTGTGATGCCATGTTCGACGTAGAGTTTCTCCCCGTAAGAAAGGTGCTCTTTTTGGTCGAGGTTGGCAAAGTCCACTTCGATGAGGTGGCGCGTCATTAGGTGGCAGTAGTGCAAGGCTTCTGGAATGTCGCCTTTTGTATGAGCTGTGGCCCCTAAGACGAGGGCAAAGGAGAAGTTGGCTCCTTTATGAGTGTTAATATTGTTAGTTGCGGCCATCATCGCGGCTTCGGCTTGTTTCCCAAGGGCGCGAAGCTCGTTGAATAAGTCGAGTGGAGTACCGTTGTGGCGGCTTCCAGCTTCGGCGTAGGCCAGTAAATAAGGACGGAGCGCTTCGATGCTTTGATAGAAGGTGTCCTTTGTCATGTCCTTATGGGCGCCAGTCGAAATGGGATCCACGAGGCCTGGTTTTGGCGCGAGATTCACCTCTTGTAGAAGGGCGTCTGTAGCCGCTTGTGCTAAACTCAGGATTAATCAATGTGTAATTTCTCCATTTGTTTCAAAATAAATTGTAATGAACGGTCTAAGTGCTCGTGTGTAATCAGTGTAATTTGTTCCACGTCGTTATTGAGCATACCGCGATAGATGAGTCTATGTTCCTCGAGCGCTTTTGTTCGGCGTTCTGATGAACGAATCGATAGGTCGCGGAAGTAAATCACGTATGTACGTAACTCAAATACGATTTCTCTAAGTCGTGTCATTTGGCATTTTTCGTAGATGAAATCATTGAAAGTGGTGAAGTTTGCAAGTACTTCGTCGACTTTGTCTTCGTTGTTTAGACGTTCGCATTCTTCGAGGATGTCGTTCAACTCTTTGAAGTCTTCTTTCGTCATGAGTTTCATCGCATTGATCGTTGCCAATGTATCGAGTGATTTTCTAATTTCGTAAATTTCATGCGCGTCTTTAATCGAAATTCCTTTTACGATGACGCCAATCTTAGGGATATGCTCTACTAGGTGCTCTTTCGTTAATTCATTGAGAGCGTAGCGAATGGGTGTACGGCTGATGTTTAACTCAGTCGAGAATTCTTTCTCGTTAATACGCGTACCGGCAGGGATTTCTCCTAAGATAATCGTTTTACGAAAAGCTTCGTAGAGCGAAATTTTAAGAGGTTTGTTTTGGGTAATATCTAAATTTTTCTTTACCGCTTGGATAATCGCTGACATAGTAGCCTCCTGGAAATTATTGTAAATATTAGAGTAAGTATAAACGATAAGACGTTAAAATGCACAAAAAAAGACTTGTTAGGCTAGGCCTGAACAAGTCTTTTTCACAAATTCAATTGTTACATTATTGTGGTAAGTATAATGGCATGTGACCCATTAATACGATTGTTACAACGAAGATTACGAAGATAACAGCTGCGTATTTAGCTGATTCTTTTTGCCATTCACCCATGTCTAATCCTGTTAGACGTAATAGTAAGTAGATGAACGCTACTAATGGGCTTAATAAGTGGAATGCTTGACCCATTAATGAAGCTAATGCCATTTGCATATCAGTGAATCCATATTGACGTCCGATTTCAGCGAATGGAATTAATACTCCGTAGTAGAATCCGTCGTTTGTTAAGAAGAATGTACCAGGTACTGAGATAATCGCGATGATTAATGACCAGAATCCTGCTAATTGTTGAGGGATAACTTGAACGATACTTTGTGTTAAAGCTGTTGCCATTCCAGTTCCTTGGAATAATCCCATGAATACTCCGGCACCGAATACTAGTAATACTACTTGTACTGCGTCACCAGCGTTGTCCCCAATACGTTTAGATTGAGCTTTTAAGTCTGGGTAGTTGATCATTAAGGCTAAACCTGTACCAACTAAGAATAATACAACTGGTTTAACTTCGATTGCATCGATGAATGAACCAGCAACTAACCAACCGATTAATACGATTGTTAAGATAGCGTTGATTAAGAAGTTTTGAGGACGACGTTTTTCTAATACTTCAGGATCAGAAATTGTAGTCAATTCGTTTAATTCTTCTTCAGATAATTCTTGGATACCTAAACGAGCACGTTCTTTTTTACCCATTGAGCGAGCAACAAAGAAGATTACGTAAAGTACTGAAAGAATCATACCTGGTGCTAAGTAACCTAGGATATCTGCTTCTACACCAAGAACTGACATCGCACGAGCAGTAGGTCCGCCCCATGGTAATAAGTTCATGATAGTGTTTTGTAAGATAACAAGAACCCCTAAGTTCATTAATTTCATGTCTAATTTTTTGTAAATTGGCACGAAAGCTGAGCAGCAGATTAATGTAGTTGTAGTTCCGTCACCGTTTAGTGATACGGCAGCAGCAACGATAGCAGTAGCCATCAATACTTTCATTGGATCGCCTTTAGCGAAGCGAATCATTTTGTTAGTGATTGGATCGAATAATCCAGCGTCTAACATTGTAGAGAAGTAAAGGATTGCGAATAGAAGCATAACCCCTGTTTCAGCAGTTCCTTTCATCGCTGTTAATTTATCTTTTGAGTTATTACCGAATAACCCTTGGCGAACTAATGTACCGATGTTAGCGTCTTGGACTTGACCTGTAGCAACTAAAATAATTGCGAAAACTAATGGAATTAATACTAAAGCTGTAAATGGTGACATTTTTTTCTTCATGATAACGTACATGAAAATTGCCATCATAATATAAGCTGCAATTGTGATAACCATCATATCTTCCTTTCTTTATTAAAAAATTTGTTTTTTTATAGTTGGAGAACCATTCAGTCGCTAAAACCTGAAAGGGAGCTCCACGAACTCATTGGGTAGAATGAATTCGTTTACTTATAGCGATATCTTAAACAATATTTAATAAAAAAGATAGTGTTTTCATATCGAAAAACAATAAAAGAACAGTTTGATGTGACAAATTGAGCATAACATTTATATCCTATTTATAATAAAACACTCAAAAAGAACAGGGAAAAACCCCTGTTTCTAGTTTAGGTATGACGCTGTTTTCTGTATAATAATTGCATGTAGATTATGTTGGGAAGGGAGTGAAGGAATGGGAATTCTCCAACGATTATTTGGCAAGAAGAACTCTGAAGCAACGGAACACGCATCGACAAAGTCTGCACAACCAGAATCTGAATGGGAAATTAGAAGCTTTTGTACCGGTAGAAGCAGAAGAAGCTAAGCACGTCTCAATCATTGCAGCAGCGATTGCGGCCTCAGATTATCCAGAAAGCCAATTTGTGGTCAAACGCGTCCTTAAACGCAACCCAGAAACCAAGATTATCTCGGTTATTGCCTCAGCGATTGCTGCAGGTGAATCAAGCGACAGTCAATGGGCTGTTAAAGAAATCTACCAAAAACGCAAATCATAATTTATTTTAGGAGGAATGTTACGATATGTTACGTAAATTCAAAATCAAAGTAGACGGTCAAGAGTACCAAGTAGAAATGGAAGAAATCGGAGCAGTTGCTCCAGCGGCTCCTGTAGCACCAGTTGCAGCTCCAGCGGCACCTGCTGCACCAGCAGTAGAAGCAGCGCCATCACCAGCAGCTCCTGTAGCAGCAACACCAGCTGGCGCAGACGCAATGCCATCTCCAATGCCTGGTAACATCTTACGTATTTTAGTAAACGTAGGTGACACAGTTACTGAAAACCAACCATTAATGATTTTAGAAGCAATGAAAATGGAAAACGAAATCGTTGCAGCTAAAGCAGGGGTTGTAGCAGGAATTCACGTTAAAGAAGGTCAAGTGGTTAACCCAGGAGACGCTTTAATCACAATCAACTAATTTTAATAACATTCAAGGAGTGAAACAGTGGAAACATTAGTTCAAAATCTAACGTCATTTACTTTGGCCAAGGTATCATGATGGCTATCGGTGCCCTATTAATGTACTTAGGGATTAAAAAAGAGTACGAACCAACATTATTAGTACCAATGGGATTAGGTACAATCCTAGTAAACTTCCCTGGAACTGGGGTTCTAGACCAAATCGTAGGTGGACAACAACAACATGGGGTCCTACAAATCTTATTCGAAATCGGTATCGAAACTGAATTATTCCCATTATTAATCTTCATCGGTATCGGTGCGATGATCGACTTTGGTCCATTATTACAAAACCCATTCATGTTATTATTCGGTGCGGCAGCTCAATTCGGTATTTTCTTCGTAGTCGTTGTAGCTGTATTATTCGGATTTGACATTCGTGAAGCAGCTTCAATCGGTATCATCGGTGCAGCTGACGGTCCTACATCAATCTTCGTTGCGAACCAATTAGCCCCTCAATTACTTGGAGCGATTACGGTTGCGGCCTACTCATACATGGCTCTTGTTCCGATTATCCAACCAATCGCTATCAAGATGGTTACAACAAAAGCAGAACGTCGTATCCGTATGACATACCACGCTTCAGGCGTATCTAAATTAACTAAAATCTTGTTCCCAATCATTATCACAATTGTGGCAGGTTTCATTGCTCCAATTTCATTACCACTTGTTGGTTTCTTAATGTTTGGTAACTTATTACGTGAATGTGGCGTTTTAGATAACTTATCTCAAGCGGCTCAAAACGAATTAGTAAACATTGTTTCTATTCTATTAGGGATTACAACTCTGTTAAAATGCAAGCTGATTTATTCTTAAATGTTCAAACATTAATGATCATCTTATTCGGTTTAGTAGCCTTCATCATGGACTCAATCGGTGGTGTTGTGTTTGCTAAAATCTTGAACTTATTCCGTAGAGAAAAGATCAACCCAATGATCGGAGCTGCAGGTATTTCTGCATTCCCAATGTCAAGTCGTGTTATCCAAAAAATGGCGACAGACGAAGATCCTCAAAACTTCATCTTAATGTACGCTGTTGGAGCTAACGTTTCTGGACAAATCGCTTCTGTTATTGCTGGTGGATTATTATTATCATTCTTCATGTAATAATATAGAAGGAAAAGGAGGAAAACGATGAATTTCAACGCAGAACATTTAACACAAGCTTTCGAATTAATGGCTTTAGGGATGGGTGGAGTTTTCCTAGTATTAGGAATTCTATATGCCGTTTCTGCTATTTTATTAAAAGCATTCCCGCCAGGTAAGGAGTAAGATTCATGGAAAATTTCATTCTCAAACGTTTATGGCTCGATCGCGATAAAAAAGCACGCCAAGATTGGGAATGGTTAATGGATCAAGCTAACCTTGGCAAAACGGAGCAGGTTGATTATACAATTGCGATTTACCATACTTCTGGTGAACCTGCAGCAACCGGTTCTTTAGACCGCAACATTTTAAAATGTTTAGTGGTTTGTAAAAAGTATCAATCAGAAAATCTGTTAACGCATCTCGTGATGGCTCTCTTAGATGAATTAAGAGAACGTTCTTATACAAATAGTTTTGTCTACACGAAACCAAAGAACATTGTCTTCTTTAAATCTTTGGGGTATCGCGTAGTTGCCGAAACAGAAACCTTGCCTTTTTAGAACAAGGCATCCCGTCCTTTAGTGATTACTTAAAATTACTAAAAGAACATTTTGTAGAAGGAAGTAGCAATAGTGCCATTGTCATGAATGCGAATCCTTTTACACTGGGACATCAGTACTTGGTAGAAACGGCCGCGAGTCAGTCGAGTCACCTCTACGTGTTCGTTGTTTCCGAGGACCGTTCGTTCTTTAATACGAATGACCGTATGGAAATGGTGAAACGAGGCGTGAGTCATCTGCCAAATGTAACGGTGCTCCCGACGAGAGACTACATGGTCTCAAGCGCTACTTTTCCATCGTACTTCTTAAAAGAGAAGGCAGATTTGGAAGTGGCAAAAGTTCAAGCAACATTGGATGCAACACTCTTCTTAGAAAACATTGTTCCAACGTTACAATTGACTAAACGTTATGTTGGTCAAGAACCACTTTCCCCAGTAACCTCCGTTTATAATGACGCGCTAAGAGCTGCTTTTGGGAGCGACTTAGAGCTAGTGATTATAGACAGACTTTCTGCCAGGGACGAAGTGGTGAGTGCGACGCGGGTGCGCGCTGCCATTCAAGACAAAAACGTAGACGAGTTGAAACTACTCGTTCCAGCAACTACGTATCATTATTTAGAAGAAAAACATTTCATTGGTTAAAATCCAAAAGAAAAGGTGGAAACAATAATGGAAATTAAAAAAAGTGCAGTAGTCGGCACTTTGGAATCAAGTGACATCATGATCACTTTAAATCCAAGTACCGCTGGTCGAATCGACATTCAATTAGAAAGTAGTGTCGAAAAACAATTCGGAAATCAAATCCGTCGTGTGATCGAAGAAACTTTAAAAGAACTAGGGGTTACTTCAGCAGAAGTCATCGCAGTTGATAAAGGGGCTTTAGATTGCACAATTCAAGCTCGTACAGTGACAGTTGTTCACCGTGCAGCAGAAGTTGAAAACTACGACTGGAAGGAGATTGACTCATGGAACGCTTAAGAAGAACAATGATGTTCGTACCTGGTTCAAACGCAGCAATGTTGCGTGATGCTCCACTTTACGGCGCAGACTCAATTATGTTTGACTTAGAAGATGCTGTTTCTTTAAAAGAAAAAGACTCAGCTCGTGTATTAGTACATTTCGCTTTAAAAACTTTTGACTACAGCAATGTAGAAACAGTTGTACGTATCAACGGTTTAGATACAACAGGTGCTTTAGATATTGAAGCAGTTGTACTAGCTGGCGTAAACGTTGTTCGTTTACCAAAAACTGAAACAGCTCAAGATATCGTAGACGTGGATGAAATCATCACTCGTGTTGAACGTGAAAACAACATCCCAGTAGGTCGCACTAAAATGATGGCTGCGATTGAATCTGCTGAAGGTGTGTTAAACGCTCGCGAAATCGCTAAAGCAAGTGACCGTTTAATCGGTATCGCTTTAGGGGCTGAAGACTACGTAACAAACATGAAAACTCGTCGTTACCCTGATGGACAAGAGTTATTCTTCGCTCGTAGCATGATTTTACACGCTGCTCGTGCTGCAGGAATCGCTGCAATCGATACTGTTTACTCTAACGTAGACAACATGGATGGATTCCGTGAAGAAGTAGAACGCATCAAACAATTAGGGTTTCGATGGAAAATCTGTTATTAATCCTCGTCAAATTCCTGTGGTTAATAAAGTTTATGCACCAACAGAAAAAGAAATTCAAAACGCTAAAGAAGTTATTTGGGGAATTCGTGAAGCTGAAGCTAAAGGTTCAGGTGTTATCTCAGTTAACGGTAAAATGGTCGATAAACCAATCGTGGAACGTGCTGAGCGCGTAATCGCATTGGCAAAAGCGGCTGGATTGATTAGCGAGGAGGAAATTTAAGATGGTATTAAATAAAGCTGGACGTGAAATTCCACAAGAATATGCGATCAATATAGGGGTATACGAAGGTGAGTTAGCTCGCATTAAACCTTATGAAGCAGCTAGCCGTAAAATCAAACCTGTTGAACCTCGTCAAGAAAAATTATTAGGTAGCATTCGTGAAGCTATTGAAAAAACTGGCTTAAAAGATGGCATGACAATCTCATTCCACCACCACTTCCGTGAAGGAGACTATGTAATCAACATGGTTATGGATGAAATTGCAAAAATGGGGATTAAAAACCTATCAATCGCTCCATCTTCAATCGCGAACGTACACGAACCATTAATCGAACACATCAAAAATGGTGTCATTACAAACATCACTTCATCTGGTTTACGTGATAAATTAGGGGCAGCAATCTCTAGCGGTATCATGGAAAACCCAGTTGTGATTCGTTCACACGGTGGACGTGCTCGTGCAATTACTGCAGGAGACATCCACATCGACGTTGCCTTCATCGGAGCTCCAAGTTCTGACGAGTACGGTAACATCAACGGTACAAAAGGAAAAGCAACTTGCGGTTCTTTAGGATACGCAATGATCGACGCTAAATACGCTGACCAAGTAGTTGCCATTACTGACAGCCTTGTACCTTATCCAAACACTCCAATCAGCATTCCACAAACAGATGTGGACTATGTGGTTGTTGTAGATGAAATCGGGGATCCTAAAGGGATTGCCAAAGGGGCAACTCGTTTCACGAAGAACCCTAAAGAATTATTAATCGCAGAATACGCTTCTAAAGTAATCACTGGTTCTCCATATTACAAAGAAGGATTCTCTTTCCAAACTGGTACAGGTGGAGCTTCTCTTGCTGCAACTCGTTTCATCCGTGAATCAATGATTAAAGACGGCATCAAAGCAAGCTTTGTACTTGGTGGTATTACAAACTCAATGTGCGAATTGTTAGAGGAAGGTTTAGTTGAGAAAGTCATCGACGTTCAAGACTTCGACCACCCATCAGCAATTTCACTTGCAAACAACGCAAACCACTATGAAATCGACGCAAGCATGTACGCAAACCCATTATCTAAAGGTTCAGTAATTAACCGCTTAGACGTTGCAATCCTTTCTGCTTTAGAAGTAGATACAGACTTCAACGTAAACGTAATGACAGGTTCTGACGGTGTTATCCGTGGAGCTTCAGGTGGTCACTGTGATACAGCCTTTGCTTCAAAAATGTCAATGGTTATCAGCCCATTAGTACGTGGACGCATCCCTACATTCGTAGAATCAGTAAATACTGTGATTACTCCGGGTACAAGTGTGGACGTGGTTGTTACTGAAATCGGTATTGCAATCAACCCTAACCGTCAAGACTTAATTGAACACTTCAAAGGTTTAGATGTACCTCAATACACAATCAAAGAATTACAAGAAAAAGCATATAGCATCGTTGGAAACCCAGAACCAATCCAATATGGTGATAAAGTGGTTGCGGTTATCGAATACCGTGATGGAAGCATCATCGACGTTGTTCGCAATGTTTAATTCCTTGTTTGACGGAGCACCTGTGGATATCATACAAATGCTTGATGCCAGAGAAAGACGTGCTCATATCCAACAACAATTATTAGAACAATTTAATCCGTGTGTATTGGTGTCTATTACACTCAATATTCCAGGTCCTGTAAAAAATTCAGAGGCGATTACAACCGTCTTCGCCTCTGTGATTTCTGAATTAGATGAGGCTTTACAGTCTTTTGAGAAACTTCACCAAGAAGATTTCTCGCCTCAGACAGGTATGGAATTTTACCGAGTCCTTCGTGCAGACGCACTTCGTGTCAAGCGCGCTTGCACGGAATTTGAAGAAGGACACCCACTCGGGAGATTACTCGATATCGATGTTGTTGAAATGGCTGGAGATACACCTACGCCAATTTCCAGAACAGCTCTTGGAATGACTCCAAGACGTTGTTTTATCTGCAATGAGGACGCAAAAGTGTGCGCCCGTTCTAGAAAGCATACAGTTCCTGAGATGCAAGAGCATATCGCTCGCATTGTTGCAGCATACACATCCATCGAAAGACCTTAAGAAAGGAAGATATTATGAGCAAAATTATCCGTTTAACTGAAACGGTTTTGCGTGACGGACAACAAAGTCAAATCGCGACTCGTATGTCAACTGAAGATATGTTACCAATCTTGGAAACATTAGACCAAGCTGGCTTCCATGCGTTAGAAGTATGGGGAGGAGCAACTTTTGACTCTTGTATTCGTTTCTTGAATGAAGACCCATGGGAACGTCTACGTCAAATTCGCGAAGCAGTTAAAGATACAAAATTGCAAATGTTATTACGTGGACAAAACCTATTAGGATACCGTAACTATGCTGATGATGTGGTACGTTTATTCGTAGAAAAATCTGTACAAAACGGAATCGACATTATTCGTGTATTCGATGCTTTAAACGATGTTCGTAACATGAAGGCATCAATCGAAGCAACTAAATTAGCAGGCGGACACTGCCAAACAGCAATTTCTTACACAACAAGTCCAGTTCACACTGTAGACTACTACGTTGATTTAGTAGGACGCATGGCAGAATTCGGTGCAGACTCAATCTGTATTAAAGACATGGCTGGGGTATTAACACCTCAAACAGGTTACGAATTAGTAAGCCGTATTAAAGAAAAAACTGATCTTCCTTTAGAAGTTCACACTCACGCTACAAGTGGTATTTCTGAAATGACTTACTTAAAAGTAGCTGAAGCAGGCGCAGACATCATCGACACTTGCTTATCATCATTCTCTGGTGGTACAAGTCAACCTGCAACTGAATCTATGGCTTTAGCACTTAAAGATTTAGGGCTTCGAAACAGGCGTTGACATGAAGAAAGTGGAAGAAGCAACAGCTTACTTCAACGGCATTCGTGATAAATTCCGTGCAGAAGGAATCTTAAACCCTAAAGTAAAAGATACAGAACCAAAAACATTAATTTACCAAGTACCTGGTGGAATGTTATCAAACCTATTAAGTCAATTAACTGAACAAGGCTTAGCTGACAAATACGAAGAAGTATTAGCAGAAGTGCCAAAAGTACGTGCGGACTTAGGGTACCCACCACTTGTAACGCCATTATCACAAATGGTTGGTACACAAGCGGTAATGAACGTGATTTCAGGCGAACGTTTCAAACTTGTTCCAAAAGAAATCAAAGACTACGTTTTAGGATTATATGGACAAGCTCCAGCAGAAATTAATCCTGAAGTGAAAGCAAAAATTATCGGAGATGCAGAAGTTGTGACAGTTCGTCCAGCTGACTTAATCGAAGATCAATTACCAGAAATTCGCGAAGAGATTAAAGAATACGCTAAATCTGACGAAGATGTGTTAATGTACGCACTCTTCCCGCAACAAGCAAAAGACTTCTTAGGACGTCGTGAAGATCCATTCTACGATGTACCATTACAAACAGTAGAAGTTACTTTAGACTTAAAATAGTTTTGCTAGAAAGCTGAAAGGCTAGGCTCAGCGCCCGGCTTTTCAGCTTTTTGTGTGCTTTAAACTGTGCTATAATGAGGGGAAAGACAATGCAAAGGAAGTGAAGGAATGGGACGTTTTAGAGAAGATATGGATACTTATAAGAGAAATGATCCGGCGGCAAGAAGCAGCTTGGAAATCGTCTTGACGTACCCAGGATATCACGCAACGGTCTTACACCGGGTGGCGCATTGGTTGCTTACAAAGGCAAAAATGAGACTCCTTGCACGGATGGTCGCTGGTTTTAGCAGATTTCTAACGGGCATTGAGATTCATCCAGGCGCAACGATTGGAAGACGATTCTTTATCGACCATGGCATGGGAATCGTCATTGGAGAGACAACGATTATCGGTGACGATGTCAAAATGTTCCATGCGGTGACCTTAGGCGGAACCGGGAAAGATACTGGCAAGCGCCATCCAACCATCGAAAATGGTGTGCTTTATCGGCACATTCGCAAGTGATTGGACCTGTGACGGTTGGAGAATATGCCAAAATTGGAGCGGCGGCAGTTGTGTTAGACGACATTCCTGCTCATACCACAGCGGTTGGACTGCCGGCACGAGTGGTGCGCGTCCATACACCAGAAGAAATTGAAAGAGATACGACTATCGGAGGGAACTTATGATTCAAATCTACAATACCTTAACAAGACAAAAAGAAGTATTTAAACCGATTGAAGAAGGAAAAGTGAGCATGTATGTGTGCGGCCCAACGGTTTATAACTATATTCATATCGGAAATGCACGTAGTACGGTTTCCTTTGATACGATTCGTCGTTACTTTGAATACCGCGGTTATGACGTGAATTTCGTTTCGAACTTTACAGATGTGGATGATAAAATCATTCGCGTGGCTAACGAAACTGGCATGACGGCTGAAGAAGTCTCAAAGAAATATATCGAAGCGTTCTTTGAAGATACAAACGCCTTAAACGTGAAGAAGGCGACTTTAAACCCAACAGTAATGAATACAATGGATGACATTATTGCCTTTGTAGCGGACTTAGTCGATAAAGGCATGGCATATGAATCAGAAGGCGATGTTTATTTCATCACTGAAAAATTCAAAGACTATGGGGAACTCAGCGATCAACGCATCGAAGACTTACAAATCGGGGCAAGTAATCGTACAGCCTCAGAAGATGATGCGAAGAAACGCAACCCGCTAGACTTTGCATTATGGAAGAGCGCAAAACCAAATGAAATTAGCTGGAACTCTCCATGGGGCAAGGGTCGCCCAGGATGGCATATTGAATGCTCTGTAATGGCGACAAAACACTTAGGCGATACCATCGATATTCACGGTGGTGGACAAGACTTAGCATTCCCTCACCACGAAAATGAAATCGCGCAAAGTGAATCAAAAACTGGTAAGAAATTTGCAAACTACTGGATGCATAATGCGTTTGTAACGATGGGCGAAGAGAAAATGAGTAAATCACTTGGAAACTTCGTGCTCGTTCACGACTTAATCCAACAACTTGACCCACAAGTACTTCGTTTCTTCTTAGCGAGTGCGCACTATCGTCGTCCATTGAAATTTAGTGAAGCGGCTCTTCAAGAAGCAGCCGTGAATCTTGAAAAAGTACAAACAACCTTCAAGAATGCACGCTACCGTCTAGAAACAGCCGTGGATACTTTGCCAGAAGATGCAGAACGCTTAGCAAAATTCGAAGCAATTGAAGCGGAATTCCAAAAAGAAATGGATGATGACTTTAATGCGGCAAACGGTATGACGGTGTTATATCAATGGTTGAAAGAATGGAATGTGTATTTAGAACAAGAAGTCGTTTCAAAAGCAGTACTCGAAGCGCTCCTTGAAAAAGCAACTGTTCTATTTGGAATCTTCGGTATCGTTGAAAAACAAGAAGCACTGCTCGATGATGCTATTCAAGCGTTAATCGATGAACGTCTTGAAGCGCGTAAAGCGAAAAATTTTGCTCGCAGTGACGAGATTCGTGATTTATTAAAAGAACAAGGGATTGTATTAGAAGACACTCCACAAGGAACAAGATGGAGAAGAGAAGCATGACAGAAAAAAACTGGAAGCTGCTAAACGGTTTGGCCTTAGCCTATATGGGTGACGGGATTTATGAAGTGTATGTCAGAAATCACGTGATGCAAAAAGGGTTAACAAAGCCAAATCAATTACATGCGACCGCAACGAAGTTTGTTTCGGCAAAGGCACAAGCACGCTTGATGCAACAAATGTTGGAACAAGAAAACTTCTTAAATGAAGAAGAATTAGAAATTTACAAACGAGGACGCAATAGTAAGAGTCATACGGTGGCAAAAAATGCAGACGTAGGAACGTACCGTATTGCGACTGGTTTTGAAGCATTAATGGGTTATTTATACTTATCTGGCCAACAAGCAAGACTAGAAGAACTCATCAACTGGTGCTTACAACAAGTGGAAGGTGAACAGTAACATGGCACGAAATGAATATGCACCAAAGAAAAAATCAAGAAACGGAAATCGTTCAGACCGTGGGCGTCCTGAGCGGACTGAAAAGAGACAACGCCCCGCTCATGAACACGTAGAACGTGAGGGAGTACAAGAAGTGGTGGACTTCGTGTTTGGTCGTCATGCAGTGGTAGAAGCCTTGCAAACGCCGGACCGTGTGAACCGCGTCTTTATCCAAGAAGGAACTTCTGGACGAGATGCTGCAAAAGTCATTGAACTCGCACGTGAAAAAGGAATTCAAGTTCAAACCGTTCCAAAGACGAAGATTGAAGACCTTGTCGGCAATGCCGTTCACCAAGGACTTGTTGCTTCGATTGCAGCCTACGAATATGCCGACTTAGAAGACGTCTTTAAGAAGGCCGAAGAAAAAGGCGAAGATCCATTTATCGTCATTTTAGACGGGGTGGAAGATCCACATAACTTAGGAAGTATTTTACGTACGGCAGACGCAACAGGCGTTCACGGCATTATTATTCCAAAACGCAGATCGGCTTCATTGACAGCGACCGTTGCCAAAGCTTCAACGGGTGCCATTGAGCATGTGCCGGTTGTTCGCGTGACGAATTTAACGCAGACGATTGAACAATTGAAGGCGCGTGGCATTTGGGTGTTTGGGACCGACATGGATGGAACGGACTACCGCAAATGGAATACAAGTGGCCCTCTTGCGATTGTGATGGGGAACGAAGGAAAAGGTGTCTCTCGTATCGTGAAGGAAAGCGTGGATGAAATGGTGACGATTCCGATGGTGGGACATGTCCAAAGTCTGAACGCGAGCGTGGCGAGTGCCTTAATGATGTACGAAGTCTTCCGTAACCGTTCGTTATAGGAAACGGGGGATGCACATTGAAAAAGCAACTGTACATTGTGGACGGCTATAATATGATTGGTGCTTGGCCGGAGCTAGTCGCATTGAAGAAGCAAGACGACTTAGAGAGTGCGAGGGATTTACTCATCCAACGCTGCTCGAATTTTCAGAAGTTCGAAAATATCGAAGTCTGGATTGTATTCGATGCGCAGTTTGTACCGGGCATTACTCAGTCATTTGAAGAGGCCGAAGTCAAGGTGATTTTTACGTCTGAAGGGGAGACGGCGGATAGTTATATTGAGCGTACGGTATCAGAAATGAACACGCGACTCATTCAAGTGTCCGTGGCCACCAGCGACTTGGCCGAACAGTGGCTCATTTTCCAAAAAGGAGCCCTGCGTAAATCAGCTAGAGATTTTTATAAGGAATTAGAAAGTAGTAGGGATAAACAAACAGAGATGGCACGAACTTTCCATCATAAAGGAAGTGCGCGCCGAAATCCCTGGAGTGACGCACAAATGGCGCTACTGAATCATTTGCGCTTCAGCTTGGGAGGCAGTGCAAAAAAGAAAAAATAGTGAATTAGCGCATTTTAAATACACAAATTCACATTTTCTTCACAAATTGTGGTGTGTGATTTCATATTAATGATGTACAATCTGTGAAGAAAACTTATAATAATTATAATTTAGCTATAAAAAAGGAGTGTATGTCATGCATATCTTAATGATTGAAGATACAGAAGCAGTTTGCGAAATGATGGAAATGTTTTTTGAAAACGAAGGTTGGAAGGCAAGCTTCTACCACGATGGTAAAGAAGGTCTTGATGCATTCTTAGAAAACCAAAACAAATGGGGCGTTGTCATCTTAGATGTGAACTTACCAAGTATGGACGGAATGCAAATTTGCCGTCAAATCCGCCAAGTGAACCAAATGTTCCAATCGTAATGCTTACAGCACGCGATTCAGAAAGTGACCAAGTGATTGGTCTTGAAATTGGTGCGGATGACTATGTTGCAAAACCATTTAGTGCCGTAACAATCATGGCTCGTATTAAAGCATTATTACGTCGTACACAACGCGCTACTGTTGCAGACAACACATTTGCTTCAGAATTCGATGTTGAAACAGATCACGTGAAAATCAATACGAAAACACACGAAGCATTTATCGATGGCAAACAAATCGAAAACTTAACACCTAAAGAATTTGACTTATTAATGGTTATGGCGAAACACCAACGCCAAGTATTCACTCGTGAACACTTATTAACAAAAATCTGGGAAGATCCATTCTATGGTGACGAACGTACCGTTGACGCTCACATCAAGAAACTTCGCCAAAAAATCGAGGCTGTTGGTCCTCACGTAATTCATACGGTTTGGGGCGTAGGGTATAAATTTGACGATAGCGAGTTGTAATCCATGAAATACTTTTATCAGCAACTCTTCGGGTTCGTATCCGTTGTGCTGTTGACGATTGCTGCATGTGGAATTCTTTTCTACAACGTAATGAGTAATAATGTGTATACACAGCGGTCTCAGCAATTGCAGTCGTACGCCAAAGGATTAATTGCGACTGATATGAGCGATGCGGATATTTACAAAGTTGGGGACCATTTTACGCGAGGAAAATGTCAGTATAGCGATGTTTGATGAAAACAACGAGATGACCTATCCTTCTAGAAGTTTAGATACAAACTCTGCACTGACAGAGGATGAACTAAACCACTTAAAAAATGGTGCTGCGATTAACTTGAAAGAAGTTCAAATGAACTTTACCGGAGAAGCCGTAGATAACTTAATCACGGTATACTATCCCATTATTAAAAATGGACAGTATAAAGGATATGTGGCTTTAGCCAGTCCGATGAGTCGTATTCAAACCGAAGTACGCGAACTTCGTAATTCGATGTTTATTGCGTTTGGCGCTGCGATTATAATTGGAATTATGATGAGTTTTGTTTTTGCAAACTATCAAACACGTCGAATCAACAAGTTGCGTAAGGCGACGCATAAGATTTCGGAAGGGGACTTTGATGTTAAACTTCCTGTCGAAAGTCGAGACGAGTTTGACGACTTAATGAAAGACTTTAACAACATGGCGCGTTCGCTGCGTGAGTCTGAAAAAGAGGTTGAGCGACAAGAAAATGTCCGCCGCCAATTTATGATGGACGTGGCGCACGAAATGCGTACACCATTGACAACCATGAATGGATTGCTCGATGGCTTGAAATACAATATGGTGCCAGAGTCTCGTCGTGGCCGTTCGCTGGAATTGATTTCTAGCGAGACGCAACGATTGATCAGGCTTGTTAACGAAAACCTCGACTACGAGAAGATTCGTTCGAACCAAATTGTATTAGTACAACATCGTTTTGCAGGGATTGGAGCAATTCAAACCGTTGTAGAACAAATTCGTGAATTAGCGAAAGTAAAAAATAATACATTGCGCTATGAATGCGATACAAACTTCAGCGTCTATGCTGACTATGACCGCTTTGTCCAAATCTTGGTGAACATTACAAAGAATGCCAACCAATTTACGGATAATGGGGAAATTCTAGTGAAGGCGTGGAACGAAGGTAAAAAAGCGATTGTTGAGATTTCTGATACAGGTATCGGAATTGACGAGAGAGAAATCAAAGAAATCTGGGAACGTTTCTATAAAGCAGACGTTTCAAGAAAGAGCACGAAGTACGGAGAAAGCGGCCTTGGCCTTGCGATTGTGAAGTCGCTGGTGGATAGTCACCGCGGTAAAATCTCTGTGAAAAGTGAAGTCGGCAAGGGAACAACCTTTAGAGTGGTATTCCCTGGCGAAAGCGAATTGTAATTTAAGGAGAACGAACAAGGAGGAAGAACATGTATTTACTTGGCCCATTCTATCAATGGCTAGTCCAATTATTTGATGGGCGAGTGAATCACCTTCCACTTGTTCGTTTGTTTATTTTCAGTGTAGACCACGCAATCGTCCTGTTTATTGGATGGCTGATCGTTTGGTCTATTTATTTATTCTCACGGAAAAAAGGTGAAATCGTCTGGAAGTGGGAGCTCTACCGAAATTTATTTATCTTCTATATTATATTGCTCGCGCAACTCACGATTTTCAGAAGCACGAACGAGACGTTTACGCTACAAGTCGTCTCTCATCCGCTCTCAGATATTATGTGGGTGCCGTTTGTCGACAGTATTAAATTATTTATGCAAGGCTCGGTCTTTGCAGCGTATTATAATGTAGTAGGAAATATCGTGTGGTTTATGCCACTTGGATTTTTCTGCGGTTTGCTCTATGGAAAAGAAAAAGGAAACTCTCGTTCACTCTGGTACGGGTTCTGGACCTCTTTTGCCATCGAGTTCTTTCAATTTATCTTTTACACAGGAGTCAGCCATATCGACGACATTCTTTGTAATGTTCTAGGAAGTTGGCTTGGATTCCTACTGTATCGTGCCATTATGAAATGGAGGGGAAAATAATCTATGGGAACAATCATCGTGAAACAAAAAGCAGCGGGATTGATTAAAAAAGGAAGTCCACTGATCAGTCAGATGGACCTAGCGCAAGAACTTCGCGCAGATGAAGGCGAAGTGGTGAAAGTTGTTGACCAACAACGTCGTTTCTTAGGGATGGCCTATGTTGGCTTCCAAAATAAGGGCGTTGCGTGGGTGTATAGTCGCGAAGAAGACGAACCGTTGGATGATGCGTTCTTTAGCGGTATCTTCAAGACGGCCTTCGAGAACCGACGTGCGCTATTACATTCGGAAGATACGACGACTTTCCGTCTCTTCAATGGAGAGGGCGACGGCTTTGGCGGAGTGACGATTGACTGGTATGACGGTTTTATCGTGGTCTCTTGGTATAGCGAGGGCGTCTATCATTACCGTGACCTGATTTTGACGCAGGCTCTTGGTTCGTTTGAAGGCGTGAAGGGTGTCTACGAAAAGATTCGTTTCAAGAATGAAGCGGACTTGCCAGAAAGTCAGTTTGTCGGCGGGGCAGAAGCACCAGAACCATTAATCGTATTGGAGAATGGTGTTAAATACGCAACTTATATGAATGAAGGATTGATGACCGGTATCTTCCTAGACCAACGCGAAGTGCGCGAAACGATTCGTCAACGTTACAGTGCAGGACGTACCGTGTTGAATACCTTCAGTTATACCGGTGCCTTTTCTGTAGCTGCAGCGATGGGTGGCGCTATTAAAACGACCAGCGTGGACGTAGCCAACCGCAGTCTTGAGAAGACAAAAGAGCAATTTGCAGTCAACGGCATTGACCCAGAATCGCAACAAATCTATGTGATGGACGTATTCGATTATTTCAAATACGCCGTGAAGAAGCAGTTGAAGTTTGATACAGTTGTGGTTGATCCGCCAAGTTTTGCCCGTACGAAGAAGAGAACCTTCTCTGTGGCAAAAGACTACGGAAAACTAGTAGCCCAAATTACGCCATTAGTCGCACCAAAAGGAACGCTCGTGTTATCAACGAACGCAGCGAACGTGAGCGAATCTCAATTTCAACAAATGATTGAGAAAGGAATCCAGGAAGCAGAAGGCAATCGCAAGTTCCGCATTGTCTTGAAAAAAGGATTACCAAGCGATTTTGCAGTCCCAGTAGCCACACCACTGAGCGATTATCTCAAAGTTTTCTTTATTGAATTTAACAACTAGCACAACTGCCCGAAATTCACTTATAAGTGAATTTCGGGCAGCTTTCGTTCACACCTCACATTCCTTGCATAAACCCCGTCCTTATCACCTTTTCGCAGCACGGGAGGCCATTAGAGGCACCGACATGTCATTTTCACGCCTTGGCACAAATCCCATTGCAACGCGATTTCTAGCAGTTTACTTTTTTGCAAAAAAATTCCATTTTCTTACAAACCACTAAAACCTTGCGGATTTTATAACCGCAGCATTGGGGAAGTGCAACCAATGTGAATTACTGACTCTAGGGTGAAACCCGTAGAGTCAGTTTGAAGCTTGGTAGGAATTGAGACATCAGGCTCAATCCGTTGCCCCTATGCAGTGGTTATAAAACAATCCGCAAGGATTGAAAGTGGTTTGTAAGACCAACGTAAGTTTTTCTAAAAAAGAATATACTATAAAGATTGCATTGCAAATTAAGTTTTGATATAATACCAAAGTGCATGAAAATGCACATGTCGGAACACCGTGGGAGGAGAAATCTTCATCTCCATTAAACCACGCACGAAACAATCAAGGAGGTAATGTCTCGTGGCTAAAAAAAAGTTGTAAAACTAGTTAAATTACAAATTCCTGCAGGTAAAGCAACTCCAGCTCCACCAGTAGGTCCAGCTTTAGGTCAAGCACAAGTGAACATCATGGGATTCTGTAAAGAATTCAATGCTCGTACAGCTGACCAAGCAGGTTTAATCATTCCGGTTGTGATTTCAGTTTATGAAGACCGTTCATTCGACTTCATCTGTAAAACACCACCAGCAAAGCAGTATTATTAAAGAAAGTCGCTAAAGTTGAAAAAAAGGTTCAGGCGAACCAAACAAGAAAAAAAGTTGCTACTGTAACTCGTGATCAAGTTAGAGAAATTGCTGAATTAAAAGCACCTGACTTAAATGCAGCAGACGTAGAAGTCGCTATGCGCATGGTCGAAGGTACAGCCCTGTTCAATGGGATTTGTAGTAGAAGGCTAAAAACAATGCAGCTCCAAAAGTCCCTAGCACGAGTGTTTCACTCATGGACTTTGTGGGAGGTAAAACCGTTAAAACCACACAATAGGAGGAAATTATACAATGGCAAAGAAAAAGCAAAAAAATATTTAGAAGCCGCTAAAAAAAATCGATTCTTCTAAAGCTTACTCAGTTGAAGAAGCTATCGCATTAGCAAAAAGAAACAGATTTCGCTAAATTTGATGCATCTGTAGAAGTTGCATACCGTTTAGGTTTAGATCCAAAGAAAGCTGACCAACAATTACGTGGAGCAGTTGTAGCTCCAAACGGAACTGGTAAAACTCAACGCGTATTAGTATTCGCAAAAGGTGAAAAAGCTAAAGAAGCTGAAGCAGCTGGTGCAGACTACGTTGGTGACAGCGAATTAGCTCAAAAAATCCAAGGCGGATGGTTTGAGTTCGACGTTATCGTTGCAACACCTGACATGATGGGTGAAGTTGGTCGTTTAGGTCGTGTATTAGGACCTAAAGGCTTAATGCCAAACCCTAAAACAGGTACTGTTACAATGGACGTAACTAAAGCTGTTGAAGAAATCAAAGCTGGTAAAGTTACTTACCGTGTTGACAAAGCTGGTAACATCCACGTTCCAATCGGTAAAGTTTCATTCTCAGATGAAAAATTAGTAGAAAACTTCAAAACAATTCACGAAACATTATTACGTATCAAACCTGCTACAGTTAAAGGTCAATACGTACGTAACGTTGCTGTGACAACTACTTTCGGCCCTGGGGTTAAAGTAGACGTAGCTTCTCTATAATTTAAAAATGGATAGAACCAGGCCTTGTGCTTGGTTCTTTTTTATGAATGAAAAACGCATACTGTCATAGAGCAGTATGCGTTTTTGTCTTTTATTGTAGTAAAGAATCAATGTTTCTTCTTCTATATAATAGTCTACGAACTTCCATCGTGTGTCCAATAACCACATAGTAAATAGAGAAGTTTTTAACACGAATTCTGTAGTATGGATGTTTTCGTACACGATTAGAGGGAACGGGTTGAAATAAAAGTGGGTTGAGTAATCTCTTAAAAATAGCTTTTTCAATCTCATCGACTAATCGATTCGCTGCAGAAGGATTATTCAATTCGTCAGCAATATAGTGTACAACATCCGTTAAATCTTTATAGAATAATGGTAGGTAGGATAGTTCATACTCACTATTTTCCATTGATTTTTCCTCTGATTTGATCAAACACTTCGGAATGAGTGTAACGGGTCTCGTCAGTTTCGGCGATTCTGTCAGCAGCGTCAAGTTCTCTCTCAACAGACTCCATGAGGGTAGTATACTGTTCTACACTGAGGACCACCATTGAGCCGTGACCGTTTTTAGTTAGAAATACCGGAACATTTTTGTTTAAGACAATCTCTTCAATTTCAGGGAACTTATTACGTAAATCGGATACGGGTCTAATATGAATCATAGTACATGCTCCTTTCTTATCAATATTTTATCATAAAAATAGCAAAAGAGATAACGTTAAAATTTTTAACTTAGAATTGAGTTCTTTCTTGACAGAAGAAAGTCTATCATGTAAACTAATAAAAAGTTGAATGCGACCGAAGACAGTAGGGGGCAATAGCCTTAATATCCTACCGAGGGAGAACAAGTTGATCTTATTTCTCTATGTCTTTGTGGGTATAGAGTTTTTTTTATGCCCTACCTAAATTTCAGGAGGTGAAAAACGAAGATGAGTGAAGCAACTATTGCTAAAAAAGCGCAACAAGTTACAGAAGTTGCTGAACAGTTCAAAAACGCAGCATCAGTTGTCGTTGTTGACTATTTAGGAATTACTGTAGAAGAAGCAACAAATCTACGTGCAGAATTACGTAAAGCAGGAGTACAATTTGCAGTTATCAAAAACAGCATTTTAACTCGTGCAGCTAAAGAAGCTGGTTTAGAAGGAATGGATGACATTTTCAAAGGACCATCAGCTGTAGCTTTCAGTAACGAAGATGTAGTAGCTCCTGCTAAAAGTCTTGGCTGACTTTGCTAAAAAAGTTGAAGCTTTAGAAATCAAAGCAGGTGTTGTTGAGGGTAAAGTTTCTTCAAAAGAAGAAATCGAAGCTCTTGCAAAACTACCAAGCCGCGAAGGGTTACTTTCAATGCTATTATCAGTATTACAAGCACCAGTTCGCAACACTGCATTGGCAATCAAAGCCGTTGCAGATCAAAAAGATGGCGCAGCGACTTAATAAAGCTAGCTAGCTAACTTTCAAAAACACAAAACAAAAAAATTATTAAAAACAACCAAAAAAATGGAGGAAATTAAAAATGGCATTAAACATTGAACAAATCATTGCTGACATTAAAGAAGCAACTGTATTAGAATTAAACGACTTAGTAAAAGCTATCGAAGAAGAATTTGACGTAACAGCAGCAGCTCCTGTAGCTGTAGTAGCAGGTGGCGCTGGTGAAGCTGCAGAAGAAAAATCTGACTTCACTGTAGAATTAACTTCTGCTGGAGACCAAAAAATTAAAGTAATCAAAGTTGTTCGTGAAGCAACTGGATTAGGATTAAAAGAAGCTAAAGCATTAGTTGATGGCGCTCCTGGCGTATTAAAAGAAGGCGTAGCAAAAGAAGAAGCTGAAGCATTAAAAGCTCAATTAGAAGAAGTTGGCGCTTCAGTAACATTAAAATAATTTTTAATGACACTTTTAAAGGTCGGACTATCCAGTCCGGCCTTTTTTGTTTGGGACCCAACATTTTTGTTATTAAAATGATCCTGTTCCTAAATTGGGGCAAAAACGTTCTGTTCAGATATTTGTTTTTTTAAACCGACTAAGAGAATTTATGAGGGCTATTTTATTTTTTTATAATCAGCTTGGTCTGTTATATTGTCTATTTATCTATCAATAATGGTTCAGAGGGAGCGGTGTTGATTGTGAATACAGTACTTTCGATTTGTGTTTTGCATATACAAATAGTGCAATTCCAGTAGCGGAGTATTACCAAACAGAAATATATTTGCTTAAAAAAATATTAAATCAAATAAGGAGATTAAATAATAAATGAATGAAATATTACCAATTGGATCAATTATCTATTTAAAAGAAGGTCAGCAAAAAGTGATGATTTTAAGTAGAGGTTGCCAATTACAACAAGATAATGAACTTGTAATTTTTTTGGATATTCAGGAGTCGCATATCCTGTTGGATTAAATCCGAACAGATCTTTTACTCTAATCAAGAGGGCATTGATAAAGTAGTATTTCATGGATATACAGATTTAGATGAAGAACGTTTTTGTAGAGTTATATATAAAAATGGTTTGAAGAAAACAAAGCGAATTTAAAAAAATAGGAAAAACACATTAATAGAGAAAATGAAAACAACGTTGATATACGACGTGAAATTTTTTTATTTTTATATTGCTAATTATTTGTGAATATGCTAATATCGAAATGTGATAAAAATCAATATTATAACTGAAGGAGTTCACTAAAATGGGACAAATTAAAGTTTCTCCAGAGACGTTACAAACACGTGCTCGTGAATATAGCAAAGCTTCAAACGAAGTAAATGGAATTTTATCTAACTTATCAGCTTTACAACAAACATTAGCAGCTGAATGGGAAGGACAAGCTTTCCAAGGTTTTGATAGACAATTTAACGAATTAAAACCAAAAGTAAAAGAATTTGCTGAATTATTAGAACAAATCAACGTTCAGTTAGTTGGAGTCGCTCGTGCAATGGAAGAGCATGACCAAGCTTTTATCTCGAAATTTCGGATTAAACTAATGGATAATGGATAGACCATCTATCCTAAGAAGGTGGGAGAGCATCCCGCCTTTTTTTCTTTTAAAAAAATTGAAGGAGAAGAAAATGAAACATAAGAAAGTCTTCCTGTTTTCAGGAGTTCTTTTAATAACGGTATTATTATTATCATTATTCGGAGTGGTGAAACCACAAAATACAAATCGTTCGACGTCAGTTCAAGACTCGCAGACAGCTAAAAGTGATATCACTATTGCTGTTGTGAATGAAGATAGTGGGACAAACTATAATGGAGATAAAGTAACAGTTGCAAAACGTCTTAATTGATTCCTTTGCAAAAACAACTCCGTACAAAGTTGAAACGGTGTCTCGTTCGACAGCTGAAAAAGGGTTAGAAAATGGGAACTATCAAGTGATGGTTATTTTACCAAGTCATTTTTCACAAGACGCCCTTTCGTTAGAAGCAACTGCGCCAAAACGTGCTTTGTTCCAATATAAAGTAAATGCCGACAAACAAGTTTTAGTGAAACAAGCAGAAGAGGCAGTATCTTCATTAAAACAAGCATTTAACCAAGATCTTATTCGCATTTATTTTTAGTAGCGTAATCGCCAACTTGAAAAATGCACAGAAACAAGTTTCTGGAGTCGTAAAAAATCAAGGAGATACGGTTGACCAATTTCAAACTGGGCTTTTAGAACCGTTGATGCAATATTCTCAAGAATTTAAAGGGATTTCTAGTTCATCGAATAATGCAGCAGAAGTGATGAATGGATTTAATACAATCATTCAGAATTCAAATGCATCGTTCACACAAATTATTTCCGTAGATAAAACATATGAAAATGAAATTGCTAAAATTAAAGAGTTGCAAGACGCATGGGCTCAATCGATTGCTAAACGAGAAAGTGAATTGGCAGTTTATGATAAAGGCATTTCTAGTATGACAGTTACAGATCCGTTAAAAATTATGCAGGAAGTTAATGGGCAAAAACTTCCGGAATTAAGCAACGGACAAGATTTGAATCAAGTCTTAGCAAACTCAAATGAGTTAAACAAACGTCTGAATGAATTCCTTGAGGATATTAAGAAGAGAAACGAAGAAATTAGTACTTATTTAAATACAACCTATAAAGCAAAAATCAAGCAAGCAGTCGCAGAATCGTTTGCTGATAATAGTAACCAAACGAAGAAAACACTAGGGTTAATGGTTTCGGAGTTACGTAATAATATTGATAAGAAGTTTATTTCAAGCGCTCAACAGATGACGCTTTATGATGATGCGACTATTAATCGAATGACATTATCAGCAGCAGATAAACAGTTTCTAAAAAATACTGTTCATTTTATTCAAAAACTTAATCCATCAGCAACCACACAAACTAGCAACCAAGATACTTTTGTTAGCAATAAAGAAAATGATATTAAGAACAAAGTGATTTCAGGACAGATTGCTGTGAATGATATTGCTGGTAACATTAAGAAAATCTCTTTAGCCATTGATAGTCGTTACAGTGTTCAAAGTTTACGCATTAATGGTCAAGGAGCCTCATTCTCACAAAATGGTAATTCTGTGGAAGTGACTTCAGGGTATAGTACTTCTGCAAAACAATTACGTGTAGATTATGAATTGAAATACAATGGCGGATCGGTCGCAAGCGATAGTTGGTTTGCGCCAATCTTATCGAAAAATCAATGTTGTGACTGAAGAATCAATTGCTCATCTTAGTGACGAACAAAAAAACAAGCCTTATTAAATAATATTGCTTCATTAAATAGTAGTATTCAACAATCCAATAAAGTCATTGAAGCCTTTAATAATTATCAAGCTTCAGGGAATGCGACTCTCAAAAATTCAATACACTAACTCCGTTAGATGGAGGAGCTCTAACGGTGAATACTAGCTCTCAAGCTATCCAAAGAACATATAGCGGTAGTGATGCACGTACTGTTTTCACAGATTCTAAAGCATTCTTAGGAGAAATTTCTTCAGCCGTATTTAATGATGTAAAAGCATATCTTGATTTTGCAGGTCAAGTGAAGGCAGTTTATGGATTAGATTTATATTCAAACAATGGAGCAAATCCTAAACAGCCAGCGGGAGATTCATTATATGCGCAGTTGGCGTTCGAAAATCTAGATGAAATCTTAGTCGATCTAGTAACGAATACATTAACAAGTGATATTAAAGCAAAACTTGTGATTCCAGAAGAATTGAACACACGAGTTGCGGCACTTTCAACGGATGTAGCCACTCTAAAGAAAAATATGGATGCTTATCAAAAGTTAATGCAGGATGTAAATGCTGAAATTACAAGAATTGTGACGGAAACTCAAAAAGTTAAAGAAACTCTTGAAAGTAAACCGATTTTTGTAGATTCAGAAAAACGTGATAACACTGATTTAACAGGTGTGAGTCTATCAATGAACAAAGACTTATCAACGCTTATGTTAGCAAGTCGTACATTGATGGATAACACAAAGTCTCATCAACAAGTGGCTGAAACTATTCGAAAAGAATATAGCCGATTAAACGATGAGGTGAAAACTCTTGAAACAAAAGGGACTGAGTACAAGAACGCTGTCGAATCAATGGACAAAGTGATGAACAAAGAATTCGAATCGAACACGGCATTCTTGAACGAATTTACGAAAGTAATGTCTAATACAGAGTCTGGAAACAATACAAATACATTAGTCTATGATTACCTATCTCATCCAATTGATGGAACATTAGCAGACGGACGCGGAGCAGACACTTCACGTCAACATACGGATAATCGTACAGGAGTCTTAATGGTATTGATTATCGCGATGATGACTCTTGCATTTGTATATATGTTACAACACGGCAATTGGCAATTACTGGACACAAATCGTTATCTATCTAATGAATCAAATCACATCTCTTACCTTTAGCTTTATTAGCAGGCGTTGGAGCAGGCATCGGCGCCTTAGTAAGTATTGTGGTAGGTGTGAAATTGAGTTTACCAGCTGAGCAATTATTTGCACTCATCGGAATGGCAATTCTGATTGCTGTAAGTGCTATTTTCATGCACCATGCGTTAATGTCATGGCTAAAAGCCTATGGATTATTAATTAGTTTAGGATTTATCGTCATTTACGTTATCGCATTAGGACAATTATTTGATACGTATTATGGAAATGTTTCACCAGTATTAGCGTATTTAACACCATTCGTTCCTGCAGAAAATATGTTACATGCAGTAATTAATCATCAACCAACAGCATGGATTTCAACAGCGGCAATTTCTGTTATTGGAGTAATTGGATTTGTTGGAAGCATGCTACATTATCAACAACAAAATAAGGAGTAGACAATGAAAAAAATCAGTCAAGTCATAATGATTGTACTTGGCATGATGGTTGTCCTCACGGGCAAAGTATGGGCTCAAGACGGTTCGTTAAAAATCAATGTGGATGTTCCTGTCCAAACGAATGTAAATGAGCAAACTTATTTCGAACAAGACATAACACTGAAACAACTGTTTGATGCCTCTTTGTCTCAAATGATTTCACAACAACAGGCAGAAGAGTCATTATCTGAAACGCAAGATAAGGCTCTTCTTTTTTTATCGACAGACTCTCAAAAACTAAATCCGATTGAAACGGATCAATTCTTCTTAACGCAGTCAGCAACGACTCCTAATAAGGGAGTGAAGTTAAGACCAGAAGAAAAGACGTCGCCATTAACAATGGTTGGATTCATTGCATTAGGATTATTAATGAGTGGGATATCGATTTATCAATTTTTGAAGAAAAGGAAAACACATCATGCATAATATGTATATTAATTTAACGTTAGATTTAAGAAAGTTTGCATATGGACAATATGATTTACGAGTTCCAGTAGGCATTAGCATGAAGGAATTATTACATATTGTCGCACAAGCTTATCAATTAGAATTGAATGTTGTTAGTCCTAGTATCCGTGTACATGATAAAGGAGTACTCCTAACAGCACTGCAACGCATTGAAGATGTTGGAACTTTACGTGATGGAGTTCAATTAATCGTCGAAACTTTATAGAAAGAGAGAGAATAAACGTGAGAAGTGTTGAAGTTACAAAGGAAGAATTCAAAGGGAATGTAGCTATGGCATTAACGCTGTTGCAAGTGGCCATTCCAGAAGCTGTTCCATTGACTATTGAAGAAGTTGAAAGTTCTTATATGATTCATGCAGATACAGCAAATACTCAAGAATTCGAAAAATCTATCCATTACCATTAGAAGAGCGTCTTCGTTACTTAATTAATGTAGGGAAATTATTTACGCCATTAGAGGCAAGTGTATATACATACTCACTTTCGCCAGAAAATGTAGTGTTTACACAAGATGGAATCGCAAAAATTGTTTTTCGCGGAATTAAAGGGCAAGTACCTCCTTATGAAGGATTATCGGAAGAAGAATTTTTGAAGCAGTACAAATCAATGATTGTAGCAACGCTAGATTCAAAATCTAAGTTTACAGAATTATCTCAAGGAAAATTAGAATTCTACAAAGGACATAAATTCTGTGAAGAGATTATTGCAGCTCAATCGATTTCAGAAGTGCTAGAAAAAATGCAAGAACATCTAGACTATGAAAGAGAACGTGTAGCCAAAGACATGGTGCGCGTACCCCAACGAAAACTTTTTGGTGTGGAAACTGGTGGGGATTTTATCAGGTGTCATTGCGGTAGTATTGGCAGCCGTTCTGGCTTTCAATTTGTTTGTGGTACAACCAAAGCAAACGCAAATTGCGAACCTCCGTTTATCGTTTATTGAAAAAGATTATTCACAAGTGGTAACGAATGTAAAATCAATCGACAGTAAATCTCTTTCTGCCGAAGATAAGTATATTGTTGCGTATTCAGTGATTATGACAGAATCACTAACGAATGAACAAAAAGAAGTGCTTGGAAAAATGACAGCACAAACGAATGAAGATTACTTAAGATATTGGGTACTTATCGGTCAAAATAAAGTGGATGAAGCAATGGATATTGCAAGTTATTTAGATGACCCACAATTATTAATGTACAGTTTGACGAAGAAAATTGATGATGTTCAACGTGATCCAAACTTAACGTCTGAAAAACGTACAGAGGAAATTAACCGTTATAAAGGTAAATTGGAAGAGTTAAAGAAACAATATTTACCAGCGCAACAAAAAACGAAAGAAAATTAATACGGAGGCAGTAAATGATTTGTTTAATTAAGATAGATAACACCATCTACGACATTTCAAAAGAGAGAGCTTACCGTGTGGGAACTCATCTAAGCGATGATTTTGTGGTGGAAAATGCATTTTCAGATAAATTAATCGTGAAAAATGGACAAGTGTCGTTTGCGGACCGTATCTACACGAACGGAAAACATAACCTTCCATTTAGTAATGAGATTATTGCAGAATTATTTGTTTTTCAATATAGCTTACAAACGTTACTAACCAAAGAACCATTAACTATCGGACCAGATGACATTCATGCAGTAAACATTCCTCAAAGCCAAGAATTATTGATTCAAGCAAATGCTACAGGATATGAAATTGTATCCGAGAAAGAAGTGTTCTTGAATGGGCAGTTGGTAACGACTCCTGCACAGATGAGTGAGGGAGATTACCTATTTTCTACGAGTGGCTATTTTATTAGAATTCAAGGGCAAAAAGTTTTTATCGCTAGTATCGAGCCGATTGAAACAACTCTTGTGCAGTTAGATTTTGAAGATACACCAGAGGATAAGACAAGTGATTTTCACCGTTCACCTCGGTTCATTTTACGTGAGCCAGATGATGTGGTGAGCATCTTAGCGCCACCAACTGAAGATAATATGCAGAAGCAATCGTTATTAAAATTAATTATCATGCCGCTTGCGATGATTGGGCTTACGGTGGCAACGCATTTTCTTACAGGAAATGGCGGAATGATGATAATGATGATGGGGATGTCGGTGATTACTTTAATCACCTCAGTCCACAGTTTCTTCTCAGACAAAAAACAAAATAAACGTCTGAAAGCGAAAAAGATGGAGAACTATAAAGCGTATCTGAATGAGAAATATAAAGAGCTTTATGACTTATCTAAAGAGCAGGAAGAAGCGTTGAATTATCACTATCCATCTGTTGAAGCTGTAATGGAAATGGCGAAGGTGACGGATAGACGTCTCTATGAAAAGACGCCACATCACTTTGACTTTTTAACGTACCGTCTAGGAACAGGAAATCATTCCAAGTTTTAAAGTGGATTATAAAAAATCTGAGCTAACAGAATATAATGAAGCCATCAGTGACCAAGTAACGGAATTAGTAGCTCATTATCAATACTTGGAAAATCTACCAATTACTAATGATTTGTTATCGGCGCCTACAGGATATATCGGCTCTCGTCGAACAGTCATCGAGCAAGTTCAACAAGCGATTATTCAGTTGGCTACTTTCCATAGTTACCATGATGTGCAATTTGTTCCAGTGTTTCGTGAAGAGGAACTCCCATTGTGGGAATGGAGTCGTTGGTTACCACATATGAAACTCCAGCAGTTCAATTGCCGTAGTTTTGTATATCATCAACGTAGTCGCGATCAGTTGTTAACGTCGCTCTATCAAATGATCAAAGAACGCAAACAAGCAGCTGAACAAGCAGGAACTAATAAGCAACTAACTTTTACTCCTCATTATGTATTTGTGATTACAGATTTATCTCTAATGCTAGACCATAATATTATGGAGTTTATTAATGAAGATTTATCACACCTTGGGAATTAGCTATCTGTTTGTAGAAGATGTGATTGAAAGCTTACCAGAACATGTAAACACTGTTGTGGATTTCAAAGGGAATCGTCAAGGAACATTACGCCTGCATAATGGTGAATATATGGATAAACCGTTTGTGACGTTTGAGAAGTTATCCACTGAAGCTAAAGAACAATTCGCAAGAGACTTGGCTCAAGTGACGCATGTTCAAACATTACGAAACGCGATTCCAGATAGTGTCACATTCCTAGAGATGTATGGGGTCGATTCCGTAGAAGCATTAGATATGAACCATCGTTGGGCAACAAATGATACGTATCAAACAATGGCAGTACCGTTAGGGCTACGTGGCCGTGATGAATTATTAATGTTGAATTTACATGAAAAAGCGCATGGACCTCATGGATTAATGGCAGGGACAACAGGATCAGGGAAATCTGAAACCTTACAGTCATATATTGCTTCATTAGCGGTGAATTTCCATCCATATGAAGTAGCGTTTCTATTGATTGACTACAAAGGTGGGGGGATGGCAAACCTATTTGCGGACTACCTCACTTAGTTGGAGCGATTACCAACTTAGATGTGGCGCAAGCCAATCGTGCCTTAGTGTCTATTCAAGCAGAATTGAAGAAACGTCAACGATTATTTGCAGAATATGATGTAAACCATATTAATCAGTACATGAAATTATTTAAAGAGGGTGTAGCCACTGAGCCAATGCCTCATTTATTCTTGATTTCGGATGAGTTTGCTGAATTGAAAACGAACCAACCTGACTTCATGAAAGAGTTAGTATCTGCAGCGCGTATCGGACGTTCGCTCGGGAATTCACTTAATCTTGGCGACTCAAAAACCAAGCGGCGTAGTCGATGATCAAATCTGGTCTAACTCGAAGTTTAAGATTGCGTTGAAAGTACAAGATGTGGCTGATTCGCGTGAAATTATTAAAACGCCAGATGCTGCAGAAATCACACAAACGGGTCGAGGATACTTACAAGTTGGGAATAATGAAATCTATGAATTATTCCAAAGTGCTTGGAGTGGAGCCGATTATGAACCAGAAGCCGTACGTTCTACACACCGAGATACGACAGTGTATGCCATTAAAGATAATGGTCAGTATGAAGCGATCAATAAAGACTTAAGTGGATTAGATGATAGCGGTAATCAGAAACGATTGCCAACGCAATTGGATGCGGTCGTTCAAGAAGCGAAGCGTGTATTCGAATCGCTTCACCTTCCAAAAGTCGCAAGTCCTTGGCTTCCACCATTAAAAGAGAGAATAGCAGGAGAAGATATCCAAGATATTCAATTTAAACATTATTGGGGAGAAAATAAACATCCTGAGTTTTTATTAGGATATCAAGATATTCCAGAACAACAAGCGCAATTGCCACTGACAGTTGACTTTAA
>BNJU01003472.1_pt1 | contig 64006 bp, 96 predicted proteins | sample 8539281 | NCBI WGS metagenome assembly BNJU01 (sample SAMD00202456, study PRJDB9452) | human saliva metagenome | isolation source: human saliva | place: Japan
TATAGGGTGGATTATCCCACCGTTATTTTTGAAATGGTTAATGGTGGAAATCCCACTCTCAATTAATAAAATTAGTATGCCTCTAGTTTATCTACTTACCTTATTGATACATTTTAACAGGACGTCACTAACATGCTCACAACACTGCAGCGCCTAATCTTGAACTAAATTTTGAATACCCTTAACGGGTAACATTAATGTATCCCCAACGAAACTGAATGGAAAATCAATAATTGCAAGTGGAGTAAGTATAACAAGCCCAGCGCAACCTACGTTCTTACAAGGTTCCATCAATTCCATATCCTGTTGAATACCACTATAAGGCTTAGATTGATCTCAAGGTCGACAAGGTACCACAACCTGCTAAAAGGTAATGTTATTAATGCAAGAAAAAGCCATTTTTCATTTTTATGCCTCTACACATTCCAGGAAAGGGACTATTTAAATCTAAAGTGCGGTCACTTTTCCCAAACGTTTTTAACTCTTCGTCCACGCACTCATATGCTGCGTAAATCCAATATGCGGATAATAATCCACGGCTTGCGGAGCCGATAAAAAGTACAATTTTAGCTTGTGGATGTAACGCCTGTTTGGTGTGTTCAATTAACTGCAAGCCGATACCTTGTTTCAGATATTCTATAACAAAATTTCCTTTTAAATTTCTAATTAAAGAGCTGCCTTGCTCTAACGTGTCTCAGCCACTGCCATTTTTTCATGACCGATGAGTTTACTTTTCTTCTAAAGAAAATGTTGTACAGCAACGCCCTCAAACGATTTTTCTAGAGATTGATTTCAAATGTTGATACGTAAATTCAATTTGAGTGTCGTCAATCCATTTTCCAATTAAAAAGCCTTTAAAAATTTCACCGCCACCATATTCTGCCCAAATCATTTTTTACCTTGTTGATGGTAATGAAATTCTGTTTGACTACTGACCTCACCATTTGCGGTGTTTTTCAACAGCAACAAATTTTTTATTATCTAAATTCAACATTAAAGTCACTCCGCATCTAATGTATCTATATCTTATTTTTGCATAATGTAATGCATTTCTACATTTTTCGCTTTTTGCGGCTTTTTCTAGATCTGCTTTTATCACTTTGACTATCTCCAACAAGGTATAAAGATACATCCTACCGACCTTTTTCTGCATTATTTAGTCCATACATAGCAACTGCTTTATCTCACAGATTGACTGTTCCCTCGCAATTCCAATGTGTAAATTATCTGTAGCTAAAAGAGATACGAGTCGTTTTCCTGAAGTACCACCTGCGGTTCTAATCGTTGCTACAAGCATTCCATTTGAAACTGGGTTTCCTGCTTCTGGAACTTGAAGCATTACTGAGCGATTATCTTTTGGCATTTGTGCGCTAACTGATCTCAAAGATGGACCAGATGAACAAGCAACAATAAAGTTGAAGTAAGTAGTACAAACAGTTTTTCATTTTTGTCACCATATCATTCTAATAAATTAACTCTTCGTCCACGCACTCATGTGTTGAGTAAATCCAATATGCGGATAATAATCCACGGCTTGCGGAGCCGATAAAAGCACAATTTTAGCTTGTGGATGTAACGCCTGTTTAGTGTGTTCAATTAACTGCAAGCCGATACCTTGTTTTTGATATTGCTCATCAACCGCTAAATCAGATAAATAACAGCAGAGGCAAAATCTGTCACGGAACGTGCCACACCCACTAATCGTTCACCATCCCAAGCGGTGATTAATAAATCCGCATGGTGCAAACATTGCTGCGACACGCTTTTTCATCCTCTAATGGACGGCGTGCCCCGAGCGTTGTTTTATTTAGCAGTGCAATAAATTGTTTTACTGAAATTGGTTCATTAATTTTATAGTCAATCATTTGTTACTCCAGGTTTTTAAAGGTTAAATAGATAAATTATTTTCAACCGTTCTATGACTCACAAAAAGTCGGCAATCCGCCCCATGCACCACCTATAAAGCCTTTACTAGAACCAGAAGTATATTCCGCTGTAGTGATGAAAGTTTTCGCTATTCCATGCTGCTTCGTAGCCATACCAGCTCTCAGCAAGGCCACTAGATTTATATGATCCTTCTGCAATTAAAGCATTGCTTCTCATCATAATATGCAAAGGTGTATTGATTTTCCAATACTTGTTCTACTTTTGCTCAATTTATTGTCCATGACCGCATAATAGCCGGTGTAAGCTGCACTCACCACTGATACACGCTGCCCTCAGCTAACACTTTTCCCTGCGTAAGTGAATAAAGTGTAATTGTCTTCTGTTCAGAATCATCATGAAGAGACGCACAGATCACTTGCACTACTATTAGCGCTTTTTACGCAATAATGCTAATACGGCATCAAATTGTTTTTCGCCTCGTTTTAATTCTGTTTTGCTAGGGTTTTTAATATAGGCAACTTGAATTTTGGGTGCAGCCTGTGGCGCTAATACGGCATGTTTTTCTTTGCCTTGACGAATAAGTGCGGAAGGCGTATTTAAACGTTGTTGAAACTCATCCATTTTGAGCATCGCGGCAGCTGCACCTTTATCAGAGACTTTCTCCTTAAACTCCCCAAAAATCACTTCAACACTTGCATTCCCTTTTAGTGCAGTGAGTAATTCTGTTGTTTGTTTTTCACTTAATTTTGCGTTCCCATCTTCTGAAATATTTGGAACAGTACCGAGTGATTGACCATTTAAGATAATTTCAGCCGTTTTATTACCAACATCTTCACGTAATAATGCCAACTGTGCGGTCACAGGTGCTTTCTCACCCGCACTTCGAGTAAATAAAATCGAAACAGGATGCTCAGAATAATATTCCGGATAACCCGCCATATTGCAAGTGCCGGTATTATCACAAATCAAATCCCAGTCTTGATAAGTATTTTCAAACCCTTTTAACGATGGCGCAGCCATTGCAGTGAGTGGTAGTAATGAGAGAAGAAGATATTTTTCATGTTTATGAATTCCTAAAAGAGAAATTTGCAAAAATTCGTCAAATCTAACCCGCTTTTGTAAGCGTGTGTTGTTTATTTTTACGATGATATCACTGACGAAAGTAGGTAACTGCCATGCGCCACCGGTAAACCATTTATAACAACCGCCTGTCATCCAGTCCGAAGTGCGGATAAAAATTTTTCCATTCCATACCGCGTCTTGCCCATTCCAACAATCACCGAATGCATGACCTTTTGTAAGAACCTCTTACAAACGCATAACCTTGTTTTTCATCATAGCCTGCTTGTTGTACTGCTCGCTAAGACTTGTTCTACGTTGCTCAGTTTGTCATCGAGTACAGCATAGTAGTTGGTGCTTTGATAAGCGCCTCTGGCAAACAGAGTGCTTCAGCTAATACCTTGTTTTGTGTTAACGGGATAAATCGTTATATCTCGCTTTTCTGTAGTCTTCATCTAACGCAGCTCATCGTGAGTCTTTTACGTAACAGTGCTAGGATACATGATTAAATTGTTTTTCATCGCGTTTCTAATTCTATTGTTTTGCGGTTGTTCACGCTAACAGCATCAATTTTGGATTCAGCTTTTGGAGCTAATACTGCATGTTTTTCTTGACCTTGGCGAATGAGTGCAGAAGGCGTATTTAAAACGTTGTTGAAACTCATCCATTTTGAGCATCGCAGCGGCTGCACCTTTATCAGATACTTTTTCCTTGAACTCACCAAACACCACTTCAATATCTGCATTACCTTTTAGCGCCGTGAGTAATTCTGTTGTTTGTTTTTCACTTAATTTTGCAATTCCCTCTTCTGAGATGTTTTGGATTGCACCGATGGATTGACCATTTAAGATAATTTCAGCCGTTTTATTACCCACATCTTCAGGTAATAATGCCAACTGTGCGCTCACAGGTGCTTGCTCACCCGCACTTCGAGTAAATAAAATCGAAACAGGGTGCTCAGAGCCATCCCCTTCTTCTTGATAACCCGCCATATTACAAGTGCCGGTATTATCACAAATCAAATCCTCAGTCTTGATAAGTCTTTTTCAAACCCTTTTAACGATGGTGCAGCCATTGCAGTGAGTGGTAATAATGAGAGAAGAAGACTTTTTTCATGTTATAAATTCCTAAAAGAAAGATTTGCAAAAATCGTCAAATCCATCACTAGTAATCGTGAGTTTTTATTTTACGATAACGTTACTAACAAAGTAGGCAATTGCCATGCACCACCAGTAAAACTCTTTACAAGAGCCGGTTGTCCATCTCTCCGAAGTGCGGATAAATATTTTTCATTCCAGTAGCTTCTTTCCTAATCCAATCAATCACCACTCGCGACTTAAAATGAACCCATTACAGCTTAAGACTGTTTTCGCTATCATACATAACATCGTTATATTGACATACTAGTACTTGTTCTACTTTTGCTGAGTTTTTGTCATCCATAACAGCATAATAATTAGAGTATTGATATGGGCCACTCAACATATTGACTTTCCAGCTAACACTTTGCCATTGGTAAGAGTATGAATTGTTATATCGTCACGCCAAGTATCATCTTTGCGTAACTCGTGCGTACACTGCAATTTTCATTCGTCCCATTACTTTTACGCACAACGCTAATACAGCATCAAACTGTTTTTCGCCACGCTTTTAACTCTGTTGTTTGGAGATTTTTCACGCTGACAGCATCAATTTTCAGGTGCTGTGCGCATACTGCATGTTTTTCTGTGCCTGGCGAATGAGTGCGGAAGGCGTATTTAAAACGTTGTTGAAACTCATCCATTTTGAGCATCGATGCGGCTGCACCTTTTATCAGATACTTTTTCCTTGAACTCACCAAACACCACTGAATATCAGCATTACCTTTTAGCGCCGGAGTAATTCTGTTGTTTTGTTTTTCACTTAATCTTGCATTCCCATCGTCTGAGATATTTTGAATGGCACCGAGTGATTGACCATTTAAGATAATTTCAGCCGTTTTATTTGACCTCACATCTTCGTGGTAATAATGCTAATTGCGCCGTCACAGGTGCTTGCTCACCCGCACTTTGGGTAACAAATCGAAACAGGATGTCGGAACCATCTCCTCTCTTGATAGCCCGCCATATTACATAGTGCCGGTATTATCACAAATTAAATCCCAGTCTTGATAAGTTTCCACAATACCTTTGAACGATGTGCAGCTCACTGCAGTAAATGGTAATAATGAGAGAAGAAGAAATCATGTTATCAATTCCCAAAAGAAGTTTTGCAAAAATCGTCAAACTCTAACCGCTTTATTAAGCGTGTTTGTTTTATTTTTACGATGATGTCACTGACGAAAGTAGGGCAACTGCATGCGCCACCGGTAAACGCTTTATAACAACCGCCTGTCATCCAGTCCGAAGTGCGGATGTACTTTTCCATTCCATACTGCGTCTTGCCCAGTCCCAACAATCACTCTAATGCGCGACCTTGTAAGAACCTTCATAAACGCATAACCTTGTTTTTCATCATAGCCTCGCTTCGTTGTACTCGTTCGCTGACGACTTGTTCTACTTGCTCCAGTTTGTCATCGAGTGCAGCATAGTAATTATGTATTGATAAGCGCCTTTAAAAACAAAGCGCTTCAGCTAATACTTATTCTGAGTTAACGGATAACCATTATATTTTGGCTTAGTCGTCTCCATCAACGCAGCCATCGTAAGCTTTTTACGTAACAGCAGAGCATGATTAAAATTGTTTTTCACCGTATTTTAATTCTATTGTTTTGTGGTTGTTCACGCTATCAGCATCACTTTGAGTTTAACTTTTTGGCGCTAATACAGCATGTTTTTCTTTGACCTTGGCGAATGAGTGCAGAAGGGTAGTTTAACGTTGTTGGAATTCATCCATTTTGAGCATGGCTGCCGCTGCGCCTTTGTCTGATACCTTTAAGCGTGGTTTTCCCATAGGCTAGACGAATTTCGCCTCTTTTTCAATCCGCCAAGTAATGCCTGGTTTCGCTCTTCAGTCAGCTTATCTGCGCGTCGTCAGAAATATGCTTTGACTTTGCCTAATGATTTACCGTTTAACCAAATTTTAATGTCTTGACCGACTTGTACATCACGGTCGGCTTCACCCAAATGGTAAAATAGTGAACTTTCCTTCCACTGCAGCATTTTCACCTGCTGCGCGAGGTAAATAAAATAGAGACTGGGTCACTACTTTCATCCTGATAACCCGCCATACGACAAGTGCCCGTGTTATCACACACTAAACCCAATCTTGGTAGTTTCTCAATACCTTTGATTGAAGCGGCCATTGCGAGCTACTGCATAACGCCAATAACAATGCTCATCTCGAAGTTCTTTTTGATGGGACGTATTCAATAATGCCGCCGCCGCTTTTATCCAAATACCATTCCGTCACCCCATTTTTGCTTTTAATTTTGGCTGCGGGATAAGGTAGGTTTTCAGCTGGTGTTGTTTTGGATTTCTTTTTAAAATGTCTGCTTTGCTTTTCGCCAGTGACTAAATAGGTAACTGCGTTTCGCTTTGTTCAATGAGTTTAGTGTTTTCGAAATGCGAATTTGACCGCTTTCAGGATGTTTTGCAATGACCGCAAGATTTGCATCATCAAAATGGGTTTGATGTGGAGAGAGAAGCAGTATGACCGTCAGTCCTCATACCTCAAAATGATCCAATCAAAAACACCGTTTGAATGACTGCACTTAATTCTTCTTCGAAACGTTTTAACTCAGTGCGGTTCATTTTCGCCACGAATTCGGTGGATATTTTCTGCAGGAATTTAGAATATGATCGAATAAGGTTTTTGCACTTTCGCCATAGTTGCTTTCGAATCAGTTGAGAACCATGCGATCATCGCCCCACCAAAAATGCAGATTTTTCCAGCGTTAATTTGTTCGCATAAGGCGCTTTGGCCAAGGTTTGAATAACAACTTAGGTGCTGAACCACCAGAAAGGGAAATCTGTAAGGGTGATTTAATCGGCATAAATCACAAATTCTGGGCGATCTTTCAACAGCGTGCTGAGCCGTTGGGAAGGTGATGGTGTTCATGTTTGCTTCTCTTTATATTGATATTAGCCCTTCCGCTTGTAGGAAGCAGCTTTGCGATTAATGATTAAACCTCTTCATTTTGCCACTTGGTTTACGCCATACGCGACCACTTTTTCGCAATGAGTTTTTCGGCCGCAACTGGGTCCCTCAGGTGCCGGCTTCATATTCGTAAACTCGACCGCCTGCTTCTTTTGTAGTTCAAAATTGGCTGCATGAAATTTCCATCGCAGCGCACCGCATCCGTACGCGCAAAGAGTGTCGCATCGCCTTTCATTGCATCAAGCACAGCAGTTCATAAGCCGTGAGCACTTGCTCATCGGCCAAATCGGCATAACGGAAACCATTGAGACTTCTTTTCGCTTCGAAAGCCTGCACCTGGTTTTTCAAACCAAGCGCATTGAAATGGCTTCATCAGGTTGAATACGGATGATCAATTTATTTCTCAGCGCATTTTTGACTGAATACTGATGTGCGTAGCTTTTGAAATGAATCACACTTTCCGTCACACGTGCTGGTAAGCGTTACCCTGTACTGCACATAGAAAGCGTCACCCGCCCAACGCCAGTTTTTCGATTTCGCAACGTACATGCCATGCAGCGTTTCAGTGCGAGTTAGCTCGGAACGCCTTTTTCTTGTAAATAGCCTTTTGACTTCTTTTGCCATCAATTTCGCTGCGTGTATTGACCAAGCACTAAGTTGTGCTCAACGTCATCTTGCGTTAATGGACGTAAAGAATGCATGACTTTTGGCCACTTCATCACGCATTGAGTTCGCACTGATGATTGCAGGTGTTCCATGGCAACCATGAGCGAAAACTTGCAGCCAGTGGTTTTGGAACATATCACGCATTGCACCAGAGCCATCGTAATAGCCTCCACGTTCTTCATGCCAATCGCTTTCGGCACCAGTAATTTCTACTAATCAATGAAATTACGGTTCCAAAGTGGCTCGAACCAACCATTTGAAAAACGTAAGACAAGTAAGTTTTGTACGGTTTCTTTACCAAGATAATGGTCGATACGATAGATTTGATGTTCTTCAAAGAAGCGATGGATTTGTATGTCGAGTTCTTGTGCGTGTTTTTTCATCATAACCAAAAGGTTTTTCGACAATAATACGTTTCCAACCGTCTTGTTCTGTGTTTAAACCATGAGCCGCAAGACATTCTGGAATCACACCATAAGCTGGTGGTGGACATATAGTAAAGCGTGTTGCCATCTCGTTTGATATTTTTCATGTAATTCGTCTAAACGTGGCGCTAATTTGCCATAATCAGCGGCATATCTGATGATTTACCGCTTGATAATAGAGATGGTTACAGAACTCTTTCGAGCGTTTCAGGCGTAGTTTCTTCTGTTTGAAGAAGCGCTGCGCATTTTTCACACGGAAAGTGTCATCGTTTAATTCTCAATGAGCAACACCTCAATACAGAAAAATTGTTTAAACGCCCAAATTTGAAAAGATTATAAAGTGCTGGAATGAGTTTACGTGAGTGTCAAATCACCAGAAGCACCAAAAATTACGATACAATTATTATTTGTTTGCATATTATTCTTATTGTTCCGAGTAGTTTTTAAATAATGCAATATATTACTGCACTTTTACCAATCGAACTAATCAATTAAATTGAAAGACAGATGCTCAATTTTGTGTATTATCTGCCACCATCACAAAGGGTGGATTAATTAAACTTTCACTGATGATTATAGGTGAGCGGCTGATAGTGTGGATCGAAAAATCATCCCATTGATTTCAGCTAATAAAATTTCCAGCGCCTGCTGTATCCCATTCACCGGTTTTTGCTGACGAACATAGCAATCAACAATTCCTTCTGCAGACCAAAACCACTTTTTAAACTGCTAGACCATAACCGTAGTCACATGCCAAATTCTTCGCTAAAATTGACCGCACTTTTCTTGTGAGTGTGCGCTTACGGCGATTTTTTAACGGTTTGGTGAGATCGATTTTTCTTGATTGTAAGCGTGTTATCTCTTTGTTAGCTTTGTTTGAATGCCCCAAAAACCTTTTCATGGCGTAATAGGTGATATTCAAAATAGGGAAGTGAATCACACCCAGTACAGGTTGGTGGTTTTGCACGAGTGTAATTAATACCGAAAATTGATCCGTGCGATCAATAAATTGCTGCGTACCATCAAGAGGATCGATTAACCAATAGGGTTTGCCAGTTTGCGCGTTGTTCAAAGGGATGTTGCAGTTTTCTTCGAAAGAACAGGAATGTCAGGGAAAAAGTGCGGTCTTTTCGATTAAAATTGGCTGACAAACAAATCAGCTTCCGTGACAGGGTGTTATCCGATTTGGTTTGTATTGCCACATCCTGTTGGTAAAAATGAGCTAAAATGTTTTTCCCGCTCATTAGCGAGTGTCGGACTTGATCGAGAAGAGATTGAGATAATTGCATGTTTATTTTCCTACTTTGATTTCGGTAATAACAAGGAGAGCAAAATTGTCGTATAGATTGCTAGGATGGCAGAGCCCTCTAAGACTGAATAATCACGGTCAGTCAGATATTGGTGCATTTCGAAAGATGAGAAGATTGCTGATACTCCAATAACAAAAAGAATGATGAATGAAAAATGAGGATTTTATCCACTGATGACGTAGATAGCCGCGTATTTTGCAAAGTAGTGTTGATTATCACTGGCACGGTGAGGCCAGAATGCAAGAAAAGAAAACCAAATAATGCGGCATCGAAGTTACCTTCTCTAGTATGGTAGTCTAGACGAAAAATGACATAAGCAATAACACTCACCTATCAACTGAGTAACTCAGTGGGAAGATAATTACGCTTTTAGATAGGGGATTGCGTTGACACCTTTATGCTCCTAGGAAAAATAGGCTATCCGAGGACAGCTCTATTGCAAATCCATTATTTCGATTTCTTTCGCACGTAATACACGAGAAAACGGGAAAAACTAAAGATACCAAAGATAAATGACGGCAAGACCAAGTCACGCGCCAATATTATCCCAGTTTTTCTAACGCTAGGCTAATGGTGCTCTGAACCACCCTGAGTCACAGATGCTGCGATAATAAAGGCCAAGATAACGCCCATTAAGCTTTCACCACACATTAAACCTGCCGCAAGAGTGTGCCGAAACGTTCTGCTCTCTCTACTTCAGCGTCATGAGTGCGTTTTCGCGTAGGTTTTTAATATGACGGGTGATGAACCATGCCATTACAGCCCCAACGACAACCGGCATATTGATTGATGGTGGAAGGTAGATAACAATCCCGACCGTCACATACCGTAAGGCAAAGCGACTGTTACTGGTTTTACGCATGAATGCATCTACAATAATCAACACATACCTAAGCCCACACCACTTAAAAATATAAGTTCATTCTAATTGGTTCGCAAAAACTACCTTTTAGAAATGGTGGTGGCATAATAGTCGCTTGTGGTGCAGAAAGCGCTTGCAGGATCCATATTCGGGCGTGGTGTACCACGTGAAACCATAAGCGTGGTATAAAATTTCTAATACTGGTGCAATCACTAATGCACCCACGAAACAACCGATAATCAATGCAACCTGTTGTCTCCAGGGTGGCTTCAACTAGAAGACCGTTTTTAAGTCTGTAAGTTATCGTTTGAAATAGTCGCTGTGGTTAAAACGATAGATGCCGTGAACACAGGTCAATGCGGTTAAGAATTTCTTTGACCGTCAGCCGTTTCAAATAAACCACTGCTTTTACCAATGGTTACTAAAACAAGTGAAATCACGATAACAGAAATGATCCCGATACCAGAAATAGGGCTAGAAGATGAGCCTACAAGTCCAGCCATATAACCAGACTGCTGCTGCAACGAAGAAGCCAATTAACACAGCAAGCAGCGTACAAACCACCACTAATAATACGGCAAGTTCAGCAGAAATATGAGCGCTGCCTACAAGAGGATATAAGGAAATCACGATTAACACGACAGTCGCCAATAAAATGTAAATGATGGTTTTTGGTGATAAGTCGATATCAATACGATGTTCTGATTCCTCTTGGGAACCTTTTAACATACGGAAAGAATGAATCATCCCTTCGATCATTGGTTTGAGAAGGATTAATAATCGTCCAAATCGCCGCGATACCGATAGTCCCTGACACCAATAAAGCGAACTTTGGTTTTTCCATTCGGTCATCGCATAGCTCACGATTGACGCATCGGTTGGCATATCGCCTGTTGCGGTGAAATAGGCACTGCGACACCCCAAAGCAAGGAATGCCGAATAACATGGCCAGACCGCCCACGATACCAGTGAGTAACCCTGCCCCCGACTAAGGCAGAGAGAAGCCTCATTGGTAATTGGAAAATCGCTTTACCGTTAGAGAACCATGCGCTCGCGCTATCAGACATGACACGTAATGCGTTGGTGAAGAACGCAACGGATTTCCTGCGAAAAATACCGCCGTAAGCAATATCTTTTACACCACTGTCGCTTTGCCATTGTTGCCAGCTTTTTAAGATTTCAGCCGCTGCCACACCTTCAGGGTAAGGTAAGTCGCTGTTTACTACCATTGCACGACGTAATGGAATGGTAAATAGTACGCCCTAGAGTACCACCAGAGGCACAGATAAGCACAGTTTGCCAAAATGGAAATTCTGCCAGTAACCCATCATTAATAGGCCTGGAAGCACGAAAATAATAGAAGATAACGTCCCTGCTGATGAAGCTTGGGTTTGTACCATGTTATTTTCTAAGATACTGGAATCTTGAAGAATTTTAAAATTGCCATAGAGATTACGGTAGCTGGAATAGAGGAGGCGAAAATGTCATCCCCACTTTTAAGACCCAAATAAACGTTAGATGCAGTGAAGATCACTGTAATTAACGCCCCAAGGAACATTCCTCGGAAGGTCAATTCTTTTTAAATTATCATGAGACATAAATTTTCCTATTTATTTTTGAAAAATGACTATACATTCTCAAAAAAGAATATTTATTCAAGTTTTATTTAAAGTTAATCGCTTTGCGATTAGAAATTATCTAAATTTCTTCGATTTATTTTACGTTTTTTAAATAATCTCGCAAAGGTATAAAGTGTGGTTAGGTTTCTTGTCTCATTAAATTCATCACTTATCAACAGGGCATCAAGTTGAGATAAAGGGTAACGCACGATTTCTAATGGTTCAGGCTCATCCCTTCCAGTTGATTTGGGTATAGATCTTCACCTAGTAAAACGTGCATTTTGCGCCCTATGATTTGTGGATTGATCTTCATTGTGCGTAAAAACGTCCATTTTTGCCCCGAAGCCATTTCTTCCTGTATTCGCGATTTGCGCTTTTGTTCGGGCGTTTCTCCCTGTATCCATTCCACCTTTACAAAACCCTAACTCATATTGTTCTGTTCCGACTGCGTATTCACGAACAAGGAGTAAATCTTCACCATCAATTGCAATCACTGTGACAGAATCGCGATTAAAAGGGCGAAAACGTTCATCAAAGTGCGGTCAATTCCATTGGAGAATTTGAGATCGACAGCTTGAATTTCAAACAAGCGGGATTTTTGCCCTCGGTGGAAAGGGAGAATGTGGAGTTGTTTTTCATGATATTAGCCCTATTATCTTGTTATTGGCTCATCATACGCAAAGTGAGAGAAAAGGAAGAGTTATGGCTGAAAATAACGAGTACGTTTAGATAAATGGCTAGGGCGGCGCGTTTTTATAAAACCCGTAGCATTGCGAAAAGCGATGATTGAAGGCGGTAAAGTCCATTACAACGGTCAACGAGCAAAAGTGAGTAAAAATGTAGAAATCGGTGCCATGATTAAGCTTCGTCAAGGCAACGATGAAAAAGAAATTGAAGTGATTGCTGAGCGATCAACGCCGTGGCGCCCTGAAGCTACAAATTGCTTTTACCAAGAAACAACTCAGAGTGTGAAAAACGCGAAGAAATGGCGTGGGCAAGAAAAATAATGCGCTTGATGCACATCCTGATCGTCGTCCAAACAAAAAGAGCGTCGAGATTTATTGAGATTTAAACACCAAGATGAGTTCTAGAGATAAAGAGCGGTCAAATTTGACCGCACTTTTTTGGTATTAATGGTTTTTGTGGCTTGTACTGTAGAGAATTTTGTCGGTATAAGCCATGGCAATCGCTGAAATCAAGAAAGAAAAATGAATAATCACTTCCCACATAATCGTTTTTCAGAAATTTTTGAGGCATCTCACAAAGGTTTGCAAGTGAATGGACGAAATACTGATAATTGACATAGAAAGTTTCACTCTTAGTACTGTCGCATTCACATGGCTCATCCATTCTGGTTGATCGGGGTGGTTGTCACGAAGTTTTGAAACGAAAATCTCATAACCACCTAATGTCACCATCACCAATAAGTTCGCAATCATCACTACATCAATGAGATTGAGCACGGCGAGCAATGGTGTCCGCATCCATTTCATTAACATTGGTGATGAGATACCACAGTTTTTCATAAACTTCTAGGCACAGATGCCTTTGCACGACAATTAAAACCTAAGTAATGAGGGCACTTGTAGCCAAACGACTCTGCAAAAATCGTTTTTGACTTAGAAAACTGGTTTTGTTCATTATATTTTGCGTATGATCCATAATTTCTTTTTGTTCTGCTGCCACAAAATTCCCCACAAATAAAAATGAAATACAAAAAGCGGCAAGAAAAATAGCCGCTTTAAAGAAAAATTCAACAGGTATGTTTTTATTTTACCCTGTTCTCGGTAGTGATATGGGATAAGCGTGTTAAATCCACGTCATTATTGAGCAATTCAATCGTTTGGCATGCTCTTGTTAGCCTTCGCTGACAAAGTCTTTAAATCGCTCCACTTTTCCCCACTAAACCTTGTTGGCCCACAAGAGCGGGTAACAGTACTGTTATATTGATTACTTACGGTGAAAGGGTATTGCCCAGTTTGCTCAAAACGTTCTGCTACCCAGCAAATCTGGTTGTAAATTTCGCCTGCTTTTTTCTGCGATTTCTTTTCGCCTCAGCATTACCTCGTTCGATACGCCAGAAATTTGCCACTGTGCGTAAAAAATTGGCATGAGAGTCTGTGAAACCATAATGACATTTTTCTCATACCCATAATTAAACAGACTTGGGTCTACTTCAAGGCTTCAATATAAGCGGGTTCTACAGCGATGAACATCAAGACAAAATTAGGGCTACGCATGCCAATCAAATTGCTGTAATCCTTTGCGGTGCAAGTCATCAATGTGATTTTTCAACGCTTTAATATGCTCCCTTAGTAAACGCTCACGTCTGAATTCATCCTCAGAATTGACCGCACTTTCGTAAGCATTCAATGACATTTTGCTATCAATGATGATATTTTTTCTCATCGGGCAGATTCGAGTACAAAAATCAGGATAGTTTCGTCCGCCTTGCTCATCTTTAAAATGGGCCTGCACTGCAATGCACGTTCTCAATTAAACCAGCCAACTGAAGTGCGCGCCTCAAGTTGCACTTCTCCCCAGTTGCCCTAAGGTTTTTCACCTTTAACGCCGAAGTTAAATTATTGGCCTCTTGTGACATATTGTAAGCCACTCCAATACCTTTTTGATTTCGCTTCTAAGCCCGCATTTCCTTTCACCGATCTCTGAATGGATTTCATTGACTCGTTTTTGAAAGCCTTCGATTTGTTCACGAAAGGCTTCAACAAGGTTTCCAATGCCGTTTGATTGGTTTGGTTAAAGGATTGGCTCCTCCAAAAATGCGGTTAGCCAGATTTTTGGAATTCCATGCCCAGCTGTTGTTTGATTGCTCAATATGTTGTTGCTGTTCGGCAAAAATGTTTTTTCTTTTTCGGAAAGCGTGGTTTTGAGTTCAGTTAATTCTTTGTGAAAGTGCGGTTAATTTTTCCCTGCGCTTTTTGCTGCTCTTTGTTCTTTTCTAAGTAGATTTTTCCTGAGCTTGTTGTAATTGACTTTGCAAGCTTTTCGGCTTGAGCGGATGCAATCCCAAATCGTTCTTTTTAATGCCGTTGAATTTGCCCGCCAATTTGATCGTGACGAGCTGTTCTTCATCCAATTCTTTTTCTAAATATTGATTTTTCATCACGTTCATTAAGGCGAGTTTGCAAAACCTTCTGCATGAGTTTGCGCTTTTAACGGCTTGTTGTTCCCATTGATTTTTGACCGCACTAAAGAATCAAAACGCTCCGCTAATTGATTGTAATCGCCGATGGTTTTATTGAGATCTTGTTGTAATTCTTGCATGTATCTCGTTTTGCTGCGGCTTAATAGAAAAAGCATCGCAATACTGATAAAAACCAGCACGGCAATGATGATTAAATATTGATTAGAGGTGAGTTCTAGACAAATAGGCTCCTGAAACAGAAAAATTTTTAGCATATTCCCAGAAACTTTTTAAAAATTAAGATTGTTAATTAGGTGAAAGAAAGTGCGGTCAAAATTTGATCTGACCCTCAAAAAAATCTGGACTATTCACATAAGGACTGACGACGATATTGTATCGGACTCAGTCCTTTTAATTTTAGTTGAATCCGTCGATGATTATAGTAATCCAAATAATCCCTTACCGCATTAACTATCTCCTCTCGTGTATTAAATTCCCGACCATAAAAGCATTCCGTTTTTTTAATCGTCCAAAGAAACTCTCCATGGCGGCATTATCCAAGCAGTTTCCTTTCCTTGACATACTTTTGTATGATGCCGTGCTCAGCAAGAATTTGACGATAAGCCGCCATCTGATATTGCCATCCTTGGTCTGAATGTAAAAATACTACCTCTTGTTTTTATCTAATCGCTTAACCGCCAGCTTTTAACATCTTCTCCACCTGCGCCCAGTTTGGGGAATAACTGAGGGTATATGAGACTATCTCATTGTTAAATAAATCTAATATTGGGGATAAGTAGACTTTATTGCCATCTTTTGCTTTAAACTCGGTCACATCCGTTACCCACTTTTTGATTCGGCTTTGGTAGCTGTGAAATGGCGTTCTAGATGATTGGGGCGATATGACCAATCGTCCCTCGATAAGTCGTCAATTTCTTGCTTTTTTTCTACCCGCACTTGAAGTTCAAGCTCTCGCATTAAACGTTGATTTTTCTATGATTCACGCCTGGTAAACAGGCGTGAACCCGTCGGTAACCATAATCGGGATGCTTTTGCTTTAATCTGGATAATCTCGGCTTTAAGTCCCTTTATCCTTATCTTGCTTTAACCTGGCATCGAGCAAAAAAACGTACTGCGCGCCAAGCCTGCAATACCTAATAGAGCTTTTAGGGATAATGGGTTCTTAACTTTTGGATAACTTCCGCTGCCTGGCTTCTTCCTGAAGTCTGAGCTTTCTCAACTCCTTTAGGTAAGCGACCTCCGCTTCAAGCTGTAAAATTCTCAGACGTAAGCGGTCTTCTTCTGTTTTAGGTGGAGGATGATTCTGGCATATTTAGGTTTCATTGGCGGTCGTCCTGATGGTTTATAAGGAATAAGCCCTTTTATGCCACTTTTTTTCAAAGCGTTTCAACCAGGTTCCGACTAATGTGTCAGAGGGGATATTGTAAAAATGAGCGGCTTCTCGAATGCTCATTTTCCCTTTTAGGATAGGTTGAAGAACCTGTAATTTAAATTCTGTTGTGTAGTGTTTACCCATAAAAAATCTGCACCTCAATTGTTGGTTGTTTAGTCCAACTTTTGGGGTGCAGATCAAATTTAACCGCACTATAAAGATTAGTAGTTTGTTTATAAAGATTAGTAGTTTGAGTTAATCAATACTTCTTCGCCGTAGCCACCAAGGGTTGGCATTGGTTGATAAGGAGTTAGCGGCACGCATTAAACGAATACCACGAATACCCGCTTCTTTTTGCGTGCTAGGATATCGTCATCGCTGTCACCATAGTGAATACTCACTTTGTGCTCAATAATACCTGGCGTTTTGTTACTATTTAGTTGAAGTTTGCGACCACCCATGAATTCTACTGGGTGCATGTCTTATATTACAAAGGCTTTTTGTAGCACTAGGGTCACACCATCTTTATCGCCTGCTGTACGACCGGTAATGAAATAAATTTGGTCACCACGTGCTTGGTGCATATTAATTAAATCCACCGCAATTTGTTTTGGAATAGAATATTGGTCACAACCCGCATTTACTCATTCCAGAAATCTTGATTTTTTAAGCAATCATTTTTACCTGGGGAGTATTTTTCTTGGCCGTGATAGAAACAAGGACTACTGAAAAGTACAGTATCGTCAATGTCGAAGCTCACATTACTGGTGCTTTGCCTTCTAATTCTAACTGCTCAACAGAGATCCAGTGAATCGGTTTTTGCTCTGTCATTTCACGAGCATTCGTACCTTGTTCAGTGTAAGGTTCTTTTGTTTGATGCAAAAGTAGAGCACTGCGCTTGCCGCTAAAATTGCAATAGCAGAAAAGTTTAAGTAAATTTTTCATGTTTTCCTCATTAAGTAGTTTGTTTTACTGAACAAATCATATCCCTTTAAAATATAGGTGAAATAATAGCAATCGTTTGGTTATTTAAAAAGTGATCTTGTCACATGAGATGTTTGTTTAATAAAGCATCAAAGAAAAATTTCTTGAATTTGGTGGAACCGATCGCTATATAACGAGTAACTTTTCTTAAAAGAAGGATAAAAGAATGACAACAATTGAAAGCGTACGTCGTAATGGGCTGAGTGGTTGTTGGGGGCGATGGACAGGTTTTCATTAGGCAACACCGTCATGAAAGGAATGCCCGTACAGCACGCCGTTTATACTGGCAAAGCTTTTAGCCGGTTTTCGCAGGTGGTACAGCCGATGCGTTCACCTTATTTGAATTATTCGAACGTAAATTAGAAATGCATCAAGGGCATTTGTTAAAAGCCGTGAATTAGCGAAAGATTGGCGAACCGATCGTGTTACGCAAGTTAGCGATGCTGATTGTAGCGGATCGAAAAGACAATCATTACCGGTATTGGTGATGTGGTACAACCGGAAGCCGATCAGATTTTAGCCATTGTTCTGGCGGTAAACTGCTGCATTATCGGCAGCCCGTGCGTTGGTGAGAGAATACGATTTATCAGCTCGTGAAAATCAGGAAAAATCTTAAAAATTGCCGGTGATATTTGCGTTTACCAATACAAATTTCACTATCGAAGAATTACCGAATAAATAAGGAAAAAGTATGTCTCGAAATGACCCCTCGTGAAATTGTTTCCGAATTGATCAACATATTATCGGCCAAAAAGAGGCGAAAAGAGCGGTTGCGATCGCTTTGCGTAACCGCTGGAGAAGAACGATTGCGAAAGAGCCACTCGTCGTGAGTGACCTAAAAATATTTTAATGATTGGTCCAACGGGTGGGTAAGACCGAGATTGCACCGTCGTCTTGCAAAATTAGCCAATGCACCTTTTCATTAAAAGCGGAAGCGACCAGTTTACCGAAGTGCTATGGGAAAGTAGTAATTCCATGATCCGTGATTTAACGGACATGCGATGAAAATTAGTTCGCCAACAAGAAATCAAAAATCGTGCAAGAAAGACGAGATGCGGCGAAGATCGTATTTTAGATGCCTTGTAGCCACCACCGAAAAATCAATGGGTGAAGGGAAAACCACGACACCAACAGCAGCACTCGCCAAAGCTTTCCGTAAAAATTTGGCGTGAAGGTCAATTAGACGATAAAGAAATCGAAATTGATGTGTCTGCGGCGTTTCAATGGGCGTAGAAATCATGGCACCCAGGCATGGAAGAGAAATGACCAATCAGTTGCAATCCATGTTCCAAAAGCCTGGGTTCGATAAAAACTAAAAACGCAAAATGAAAATTAAGGATGCATTAAAAACCCTAATTGACGATGAAGCGGCCAAATTGATTAATCCGGAAGAATTGTACAGCTATTGATGCAGTTGAGCAAAATGGTATCGTGTTTACGAGAGATCGACAAGATCTGTAGGGCGAATACAGTGGTGCGGATGTTTCTCGTGAAGGTGTGCAACGTGACTTATTGCCATTAGTGGGCTCAACGCGTGAATACCAAAACACGGGATGGTAAAACTGATCATATTCTTTTAGTGCATCGGGTGCGCGATGGGCGCGTCCATCAGATTTAATCCCAGAATACGGGTCGTTTGCCGATTCGTGTTGCATTGTCCGCATTAACAGCAGAGGATTTTGAGCGGCACTTAACTGAGCCAAATGCGTCTTTAACAGAACAATATGCGCTGGATGGCGACAGAAGGTGGATATTGAGTTTACACAAGATGCCATTAAGAAAAGTGCTGAAGCCGCCTTCGGTGGTGAATGAGAAAACAGAGAATATCGGTGCAAGACGCTAGACACCGTTATGGAACGTTTAATGGATGAAAATCGTCATTTGATGCGAGGCGATAGGAACGGACAAACGTAATATTGATGCGGCTATGCGAGTGGAGGAGCATGAGGCGAAGTGATCGAGAATGAAGATTTAAGTCGATTCATTCTGCAATGAAAGTTTGAGGATAAAGAAAAAGTGGGTAAGAGTTTTTGATTCACCTCAAAAGTTGGATCAACAAACCAACAATTGAGGTTTTGATATGGGTAAACACTACACAACAGAATTTAAATTACAGGTTCTTCAACCTATCCTAAAAGGAAAAATGAGTCATCTCGAGAAGCCGCTCATTTTTACAATATCCCTCTGACACATTAGTCGGAACCTGGTTGAAACGCTTTGAAAAAGTGGCATAAAAGGGCTTATTCCTTATAAACCATCAGGACGACCGCCAATGAAACCCTAAACATGCCAGTAAATGCTCCGCCACCTAAAAACAGAAGAAGACCGCTTACGTCTGAGAATTTTACAGCTCGAAGCGGAGGTCGCTTACCCTAAAGGAGTTGAGGAAAGCTCAGACTTCAGGAAGAAGCTCAGCAGCGGAAGTTATCCAAAAGTTGAGAGTCCATATCCCCGAAAGCTCTATTAGGTATTGCAGGCTTTGGCGCGCAGTACGTTTTTGCTCGATGCCAGGTTAAGCAAGATAAGGATAAAGGGCTTAAAGCCGCGATTATTCATTAAAGCAAAGCATCCCGATTATGGTTGTCGACGGGTTCACGCCTGTTTACCAGGCGTGAATCATAAGAAAATCCAACGTTTAATGCGAGAGCTCGAACTTCGGGCGGGTAAGAAAAGCAAGAAATTGACGACTTATCGAGGGACGATTGGTCATATCGCACCCAATCATCTAGGAACGCTATTTCACAGCTACCGCCGAATCAAAAGCGGGTAACGGATGTGACCGAGTTTAAAGCAAAAGATGGCAATAAAGCTCACTTATCCTCAATATTAGATTTATTTAACAATGAGATAGTCTCATATACCCTCAGTTATTCCCCCAAACTGAGCAGGTGGAGAAGATGTTAAAGCTGGCGGTTAAGCGATTAGATAAAAACAAGAGGTAGTATTTTACATTCAGACCAAGGATGGCAATATCAGATGGGCGGCTTATCGTCAAATTCTTGTTGAGCACGGCATCATACAAAAGTATGTCAAGGAAAGGAAACTGCTTGGATAATGCCGCCATGGAGAGTTTCTTTGGACGATTAAAAACGGAATGCTTTTTATGGTCGGGAATTTAATCACGAGAGGAGATAGTTAATGCGGTAAGGATTATTTGGATTACTATAATCATCGACGGATTCAACTAAATAAAGGACTGAGTCCGATACATATCGTCGCCGGTCCTATGTGAATAGTCCAGACTGGGTCTGACTCATTTTAACCGCACTTTTTATCTCTTAAATGAAGATTAGTGACCGCCGCAACCACAGCCGCCACGACCATGTCCGTGATCACGATCTGTTTATGACCACCGCCACAACAACTGCCGTGTCCACGATCGTGATCATGGTGGCGATGACCGGCACCGCCACAACTGCAGCCGTGGACCATCTTTCATCATCGTGATGATGGTGATGATCGTGCACCATGCACGTGACCGTGGCACTTTCTTCTAATGTTGCTTCACGAGTACCAACAATCTCAACAGTGAAAGTGTAATTTTGACCGCTAACATGTGGTTATCCATCAACCACCACTTCATCGCCATCCACTTCAGTGATCACAACAGGAACAGGCTGATATCCTGTCAGCTCAAAGAAACGCATACCAACCACCACTTCATCAACGCCTTGGAATACCTCTTTTGGTACACGTTGAACCATGTTTTCATTGTATTCGCCGTAGCTTCTTCTGGTTGAACACGAACTTCAAAATTTGTCGCCAACTTCTTTACCTTCTAAGGCATTTTCTCAAGACCAATGATTAAGCTATTGTGGCCTTGTAAATATTCTAATGGTTGATTTGCTGGTGCTTCATCAACTCAATACACCGTCTTGAGTACGTACTTGGTAAGCGATACTCACAACCGTATTTTTGCTACTTTCATATTGTTTTCCTTATTAAAAATCGTCGTTCATTGTATAGAAAATTATTCTTTAAGCAATGCAATTCGCGCATTCACACTGACTTTAACTTTCTTTTCCACTTTGAGCGTAAGTTTCACTCTTCCCACTAGAGTATAAACTTTAGAGCTTAGTTCGGCTGCAGCATAAATAGGATAATCGTCCGTTGAATCCTTGGGTGAGGAAATTCAAGGTTCTGTATGGTATAACCTTTCATCTGCAAGGATTCTTGAAGTAATGAGGGCTTTATCTTTAAATTTTGCTAATGCCTTTTGGTTAATTCATTTTCTAAACTACTTAATTTTTCACGAGAAACAGAGGCATTGACACTCATCAATGCCAGATACGCATCTAATTCATGCACTACTGTTGACAATGTTTCGAGAGTCTTTTACATTTCAAGGTTAATCCTGCACGGGCAGTCCAACCTGTGTTTGCCTTTATCATTACATAGCTGAATCAGGTATCACGAGAGTTGTCTTTAATTTCGACCGCACTCTGTGCTTTCGCTAGCTCAATGGCTTTATCTCATTTTTCTGCCATGGTTTTATTGAGCGCGGATAAATCATTGCTCTCCGCTTGGTAAAAAGGGAGACTCGCAATAAATCGCGTTCTACATGCTTTTTCTGCTTCAACAGTAGTTACATCAGGTGGATACTGTCGACTGGGTCCTTCTGCAAAAGAAGCGATAGGTAAGGCAAGTAATGCAAGAGAAAGTGCTTTGAGTTTCATTTTTCATTCCTATTTGGGTAAGATAAAATTAGGGGTGATTAACTCCCCATCATTATTAATGTAAACGTTCGTTGTCGTCTTCGACATCTTCATCGTCGTACCCGCCGTCATCGCCGTATTCATCGTCTCTCCGCATTTCGGGATCTTTCAAAAATACGTGCCCCAGCCATCATAAATGCCTTTGTATTTTTCTACCAATGGTAAAATTTCTTTTTGTTGAGCATCGATAATTTCAGGCTTTTAATTCCCACTTCACTGATGATGTCAAAACAGAAAATGACCTTTGCATTTTCATCTTCGAAATTCTTCTGCTTGATACTTCATAGCCTGCTTTGAAAGCATCCACGGCAATTTTTCTAAGGTATCAAAATCATAATGAGCGATGTGATGTTCGATAATATAAAAGGGCATCCGGATCGCTGCCATCATTTAATAAAGTCCGTAATGATTTCACGGGTTTCTTCTAGTTCGTTAAAGTTCGTCATAAGGCATTCCTTTTGTCAGAAAAAGTGCGGTCATTGTAGGGGATAAAAGATGAAAATGTCGCTAAAATTTATTCTCATTTCAGTTTGCCTTTGAGGGGCGGAAAGGTTAAAATTTGCGCGAATAAATTGCAGCTTAACATGCCCAGTTGATCACGCTATTTATTGCAGCGAAAAAGTTGGGCTTTTTTATTTTAGAACGAAAAAAATGGTCAAACATCTCCCTTTATTTCACCTTAGTAAACACCGCCAAAATCAACTGCACTTTTTAAAGCAAGCGTTTGCTGATTTTATCGTTAAAGAAGATCTGGGCTATGAAATGTCAGGCGAAGGCGAATTTAGGCGGTAAAAACTGTAAAACGGATTGCGATACATTGTTTGTGCGAAAAACTGCAAGTTTGCGGGTATTTCTGATCGAAATATGGGGTATGCGGGTTTGAGATCGTCAGCGGTATTACAGAACAATGGTTTTGTTTGCAAATGCCGGGTAAAGGAAACGCCAGATTTTAGTCAATTTCACTGGAAGGCGTCGAGATTTTAGATGTCACTCGCCACATCGTAAAAATTCGTACCGGTAGTCTTCAAGGAAATGCTTCGAGATTTTATTAGCGGAGCAAAAGGAAAGTGATGAGTTAAATGAACGTTTAAATTTTGTGGCGAAATACGGTTTTCCCTAACTACTTCACTGAACAACGTTTTTGGGCGTGATGGTGCATAATCTGACCTCAGCGATTCGCTGGGCGAAAGGGAGATTAAGGTCAAAGATCGTAAAAACGCAGTTTTTACCTTTCCGCAGCTCGCAGTGAAATTTTTAATTTAGTTGTGGCAGAACGAATTGAACAAAAATGTGGCAGATCGGGTTCTAAGAGACGATATTGTGCAATTAAACGGATCGACAGTTGGTTTTGGGCATGCCGATGAAAATGAAGATTTAGTGGTTTTACAGCAACGTTTGAACGAGCAAGATATTTTGCTCACTGCGCCTTTTTAATTGGCGAAGAAAATTTATCTGCAAGTGCGGTTGAAAAATCAAAGTGGTTTTTTGGAACATCAGGTTTTCCAAGAATTAATGAAACAAGAGAGAATGAAAGCTGCTCGCCGCCCTTTTTATTAATGCAGGCAAAAAGATTTTCTCATTGGACGTTTGTTGAAGAAGGATTGAAGCTCTCATTTTATTTGCCGGCGGGGGAGCTATGCCACAGCATTGGTGCGAGAGTTAGTGAATATTAGGAAGAAGAATAATGCGAATTTTAGTCAGCAATGATGACGGTTTTCACGCCGAAGGGATTCAAGTTTTAGCGAAAAGAATTACGAAAAATTGCCGATGTGGTGATTAGTGCACCCGACCGTAATCGTAGCGCGGCATCAAGCTCATTAACGCTTGTTGAACGCTTCGCCCGTCGTCATTTAGATTGCGGTGATTACTGCGTGAATGGCACCCTGCAGATTGTGTGCATTTGGCCTTAAATGGTTTTTATCTGCCAAGTGGATCTTGTGGTATCTGGCATTAATGCCGGTTGTAATATGGGGGATGATACTTGTATTCAGGCATCTTTGCTGCGGCATTGGAAGGCCGCCATTTAGGGATTGCCAGCCATTGCGGTATCTTTAGATGGTCGTCAGCATTGTGAAACAGCGGCTCGCGTGGTGTGATTTTGATTCCGAAATTACATCCTCAATTATTGAATAAACGCGAAGTGATCAATATCAAGTGCCGGACTTGCCCTTATGAAGAACTCAAAGGCATTAAAGTCTGTCATTTAGGCTATCGCACATCTGCGTCGAAGTGATTAAACAAGAAGATCTCGTGGCGAAACATATCTATTGATTGGTCCCGTCAGGCTTACCGGAATATGATGGTGAAGGCACAGATTTTCATGCGGTAAAAATGGTTATGTTTCCATTACGCCAATTCAAGCGGATCTCACAGCGCATCAGTCAATTGCTGCTTTACAAGATTGGCTGGAAAGTGAATAATGTGCCGTTTTGATACGAATTTTTCCTGATTGAAGCAATAAAGCGATAAGTGAATGAATATTTTTGGTGCGATGACGATAAAACGATGTAATGGTCAAAACATCGCTTTGCCGTGTTTTGGTTATCCTTTGTGAGTTTTTATTGAGGCTCATTTTTCTTCCCAGTTCCACCCTGATGTGATGTTGATTCCGATGTCAATGTCAAAAGCCGAAAAAGTGCATTTCGTTTTTGCTACTTTATACCAGCGATCGCTTCAGTTGTCGGTGGAATGATTGGCTATGCTATTGGCTATTATGCCTTTGATTGGGTACAAGGTTATATTCAACAAGGGCTACCAAGCCGCTTTGGGGAACAGGCTATGGCGTGGTTTAAAGAATGGGGCGTGTTAGTAGTCTTTGCTGCCGGTTTTAGTCCTATTCCTTATAAAAGTTTTCACCATTTGTGCCGGTGTGATGCAAATGGCATTTATCTCCCATTTGTGATAACCGCATTTGTATCGCGTTTTGCTCGTTTTTATTTTAGTGGCAAAACTGGCTGCATGAAGGGGAGAAAAATTGCCGCGAAATTACGTAAATCCATTGAAAGTCATTGGTTGGAGTGTCGTTGTTGGCTGTGATTATTTATCTTATTTTAAAAATAACAGGATGACCTTTTTATGAATAAATTACTCTAATTATCTCGAGTGCATTGCTGATTTCAGCTTGTACGGGAGAGCCGAAAAACAAGATCCCGATGCATTACCAGATGGTATTATGCAACCAGTAGAGGAACGGGAGCGGTTGCCGTGGTAGCTAGCGCGGAAATTGAAAAGAATTCGATGCCAAATCAAATGAAATAAATTTAATGTTTAAAGGAAGAATAAATGAAAAATCGTTTTTATTGCTCCTCGTGAGTATCGCTATTTTAACGGCTTGTAGTTCAAATAGCCCCTGCACCAATCTGAAAAATGTGGATGGCACACTTTTCTCCAGGTGTAATGCAACCCGTCGATAATAACTCTAGCGGTACATGGCAGCCAGAAATCCAACAAAAATACCATGCCAAGTACAATGGGCAGTAGCGTACCAACGGGAACTCAAAACACCACAGCCAAGTTTTCCAACCAACTTATCAACCGGTTCAACAGCCATGCAGCAAGCTCAAACCACACGCCTGCTCCAGCACCGGTTCAACCACAGACTAAGATCGTAACCAAAACAGTTTCTGATTGCACCAGCTCAGGGCGCAATCAACGTGCCACGTAATCCAAATACTCAACGCACCAGATTACAGCCAAATTCAAAAAAGGTTCATACAAAAGGAAAATCACCTATAAAGTAAACAAAGGCGATACCATGTTCTTAATCGCTTACTTTAACGGGTATGGACGTAAAGATTTAGCGAGCATGAACAATATGAAAGAGCCTTACAGCTAAGTGTGGGCCAAAACATTAAAAATTTCAAATTGTTCAACTAAAACAATTACCACGACTGTTCCAGTGAAAACGACGGCACCAGCTGCACCCAGTTCCAGCTGAGCCAGAAGTAACTTATACACCAGGTGCAAAATGGTACACAAATTGGCTCTGATGGTACGGTAATTGGTCCCTATTAAATCAGGTGTGCAACGGTGAACCTTCAACACCCAGCGTTTCACCAACAATACACCGAGCACACCAGCAACAACCGACAACACAAGTGGAAACCACAAACAATACACCAGTTAATGCGAACGTTATGGCACCAGTTGCGTCGAATATTGCATGGCAATGGCCAACCCAAGGCAACGTGATCCAAGGCTTTTCTAATACCGATGGTGGTAACAAAGGGTTGATATCAGCGGTTCTCGCGACAAGCAGTTAAAGCTGCTGCGAACGGTCGTGTGTGTATGCGGGTAACGCATTACGTGGCTACGGTAACTTAATCATCATCAAACATAACGATGATTTCTAGCGCTTATGCGCACAACGACAAGATCCCTGTGAGCGATCAGCAAGAAGTGAAAGCAGGCCAAGAGATTGCGAAAAATGGGTAGCACAGGGAACCAATGCTGTGAAACTTCACTCGAGATCCGTTATAAAGGTAAATCTGTGGATCCAGTTAGATACTTACCGAGAAGATAATCTTTTTCTCAGAAAAAGTGCGGTTAAAAATGACCGCACTTTTTTGTTATACTTCACCAATTTTTTCTCAATGCTTAGAATCTAAGGTTAATTCAATGCGCAAGTCAATATTTATTCTCAACATTAAAAGAAACCCCAGCTGAAGCGGCCATTGTGAGCCATCAATTGATGCTTCGTGCAGGGGATGATTCGTCCCTCTGTGCTTCAGGTCTCTATAACTGGATGCCAAACCGGCTGGCGTGCTCCGTAAAGTAGAAAAAAATCATCCGTGAAGAAATGGATAAAAGTGGCGCACTTGAAAATCAAAATGCCAGTCAGTGCAAACCAGCAGAATTATGGGAAGAATCAGGCCGTTGGGAAACAATATGGTCCAGAATTACTGCGTTTTGTAGATCGTGGAAACCGTAACTTTGGTATTTAGGTCCAACACACGAAGAAGTGATTACGGATTTAGTTCGTCGCGAAGTGTCATCATACAAACAACTTCCAATCAATTTATACCAAATTCAAAACCAAATTCCGTGATGAAGTGCGTCCTCGTTTTGGTGTCATGCGTTCGCGTGAATTTATCATGAAAGATGCGTATTCTTTCCATGCGGATCATGCTAGCTTGCAACAAACTTATGATGTGATGTACCAAACTTATAGCAATATTTTCAATCGCTTAGGTTTAGATTTTCCGTGCAGTACAAGCGGATACGGGTTCTATCGGTGGTAGTGCATCACATGAATTCCAAGCGTTAGCAAACAGCGGTGAAGATGATGTGATTTTCTACGGAATCTGATTACGCTGCAAACATTGAATTAGCGGAAGCGGTGGCGATTGTGAACGTGCCGCACCAACGAAAAGCGATGGAATTAGTTGATACGCCAAATGCAAAACGATTGCTAGAGTTGGTGAACAATTTCAATTTACCAATTGAGAAAACAGTTAAAAACCTTGATTGTAAAAGGGGGCAAGCGAAGAGCAACCGTTAGTGGCATTAGTCATTCGTGGTGACCATGAATTAAACGAAATCAAAGCGGAAAAATTACTGGAAGTGGCTTTCACCATTTGAGTTTGCGGATGAAGCTGTTATCAAAGCTAAAAATTGGTGCAGGTGTCGCTCATTAGGTCCCTGTTAATCCTCAATATTCCAGTGATTGTTGACCGTTCAGTGGCATTAGTGTCTGATTTCAGTGCGGTGCAAAATATTGATGGTAAAACATTACTTCAATATCAACTGGAACGTGATGTAGCGTTACCAAAAGTAGCTGATATTCGTAACGTAGTTGAAGGCGATCCCAAGCCCAGATGGTAAAGGTACCTTATTGATCAAACGTGGTATCGAAGTAGGGTCAGTATTTTCCAATTAGGTAAAAATACTCAGAAGCGATGAATGCGACTGTTCAAGGTGAAGATGGTCGTCCAATGGTCGTAACCATGGGATGTTACGGTATTGGTGTAACGCGTGTGGTGCGGCGGCGATTGAACAACATTTTGATGATCGCGGTATTGTATGGCCAACAGATGAAATTGCACCATTTACAGTTGCCGTCGTGCCAATGAATATGCATAAATCTGAAAGCGTTCAAGAATATGCCGAAGAATTGTACCGCACTTCAGCTGCACAAGCGTTGTAGGTGATCTTGATGACCGTAAAGAGCGTCCAGGTGTAATGTTTGCAGATATGGAACTTATCGGCGTGCCACATATGGTGGTGATTGGTGAGAAAAATCTCGCAAACGGCGAAATCGAATACAAAAATCGCCGCACTGGTGAAAAACAAATGATTGCAAAAGAGCAGTTGTTAGATTTCTTGAAAGGACAAATTAAAGCTTAATCGAAAGTTAAAATTCATGGCATAGCTTTAGTTGCTATGCCAAGGATACTTAATTAATGATGTAGCAAAACAAAACGGTTGCTGAGTTAATCTGCAAACTTCTTTATACTAGCACACTCAGAATGATGAGATGTAATTTTATGCAATCTTCAAAGAGATTACTATCTAGAATGTTTTGCTCATTTCTAAGAATACACGGTTTTTGTCGTAACCATAGAAAGGATGATTACTTTTCACTTTTTTTGATAAGACCATGTAATCTTAGGCGTAATACCCTCAGAAATAGAGATCACGATGCCACAATGTTAACGTTGAAGCATATTCTCTATTTTTTTCTGACGAATGTTAAAGAAATCAGCCGATTGATAATGACGTTTAGCATATGAAAGCGTCACTCGGCTTGATATTCTATGGCCATTCTTGTCCCCAACCAAAGTGTCCACCTACTCGTTGGTATGCGTTATCTTTGTCTCGAGTATTTTTCACGAGAATAATCTATCCCCAGCAAACCAATGTTGTCCGCTTTTTCGGAACATAGAGTAATGTGTTGGAAAATAAATAATTGTTACCGTTTAAATGTTTTCGCTAATCATAGCGTTGTTCGCCATATTCCAAAGCAGATGAAATTTGCCAACGAGGATTAAGCCAGTAGCTAATATCAAAACGTACGCCAGAGTTTTTTTAGAGTATTGTTTGAGTGCAGTCGTTGCGTTTGAGCCACCACTATACCAACGTTTTTTTCGGTAATGAGTGTTAAAGCAATTCTAAATGGGAAGTTTGATAACCCTAATCCCCAACCCAAGCGTATTTAATTCGTTATATTTTTGTTATTCCAGTAGTATTTACCATTTCCATCTAAGCTTTAATTTGGTGAAAAAGTTAGTGCAAGAGACCATTTTTTCTCAACACTCTAACGAATAAGAAAAGTCCTTGTGCACTTTTCTTTGCTCCATGCTTTCCAGTTACCAATGTGAGTACCGGCTTTGGGCGCATTGTTGATATTGCTTTCATTGAGGTAACTTACACCACCATAAAATTTCCATTGATCACGCTGATTTAATGCAGATAAATATTGATCAATAACGGCAGTCATTTCAGGCGTCATTTGCTCCGCACGTACTTTGGAACTGATCTTTGCTGCTTCATTATCGTTATTTAAAAAGAGTGCTTGAGCAAGCTGATAACGTAATGGAAGGCTATCAGAATGTTGGGTGAATAGCGTACGATAGCGTTGTGCAGCTTCACTATAGTTGCCTTTATGACGCGCATCAATGGCTTCAGCCCAGCTCAATAACACAGGATCCTTTTCAGGAGTTCTCGATATAAAGGCAATAAAAAGCGAAACAGCTTCTTCGTTATTTTGTAACACTGAAGGAATCATCCCACGTACTGATTAAATCAGGATGACGAGCTAGCTCTTTCTTTAGTCATCGAGACTGAGCCTTCATTATTTGTCTTCGGCTGGATCGCAGGTGCTTGAAGCTTTGGCGATGCAACCTGAATATTTTTGTCTAACGTGTCATTTTTAGATTGTGCTACTTCGGCATTTGCCCACTGAGCACATGTTATGCTTAATACTGTATATAAAAAAAGTTTTTGTAAATTTCATTTTTGTTTATCAGAAGAGAAATAAAAAGTCAACACAGGCTTGCTTTTATTATGTCAGGATTAAAACTAATTATTGTTTTTGAGCGCCGAATACCCCAAGGTAAGAGGCTTTTTCATTTACATAGCTACCAGCTAACTCACCAGCGTTATTTCCGTAGAAACGACCGACAGCTTCTGTACCTTCAGCAGTTTTACCGTTAAATTGGTTACCATCAATTTTCGCAGAAAGTTTAACCGCGTTGATATTGCCAAATGCTTTTCCATCATCTGGAGTAATAGAGCCTTCAAGTGATTTATCTGCAAAAGTTGACATTAAATTTTGCGTTACTTAAGCGATACGTATCAATAGCTGAACCACTAGCTGCATAACCGTGTACACCTTGTCCTACATAGGTAGCGCTACCGCTAGTTGGCATGTTGGTTGTAGGATTGATACCGTAAGAGACTAAGTAATAATTATTTAAGCCATCCTCTGTAATTAACCCCCAACGTACATTTTTATATAATGAACCGTTAACTATGCGGGTAATATTGTTGGCCGTGATTTTGAGAACCTTTCCAGCCCCCATCCAGTTAGGAATTATATTAATGCTTTTTACCTTCAACATCCAGCACATAAAGATTTGGATTGTTAGAAATGGATGCGGTTTGAATAGTTCCACCTTTTTTAGGTATGATGAAACCAGCATGTTTATCTGTGAGTGCTCGATGAGTATTACCACTTTGAGTATTAGGGGTTGATGGTTTAGCCACATTTTCAGCTGGAGTAGATTGGCTTGATGCTGTCTGATTGTTTGTAGATGTAGTAGTACTTGGTTGCTGAGTCGTATTATTGGCAGTAGTACTTGGTTGCTGAGTCGTATTATTGGCAGTAGTGCTTGGCTGAGTTTGCTCAGTTTTGATTGGTTGACACTGAAAACATTTGAGTCATCACTACCACCGCCACTGCTACCACACGCAGATAATACTAAAGCAGCTAATGCTGTTGTACCAAATTTTTAAAAATATGATTTAAAGAAGACATACTAATATTCCTTATTTAAAAAGTAGAAGTAAAATACCTTTAAAAAAAGTATCTCGTAAAGCCTACCATTTCAACTTCAGTTTGTCTATAAGGTTAGTTGATTGTATAAGGTTTAAGTATTTTTAATTTAAAAATAAATTACAATACTTATATTTTCTAAACCTCCCAACAAATCAACGCCCATTTGCGTTGTCCGTGTTTTTATCGGTTCATTGTTTATTTGTTTTTGTTGATAGAATTGAGCCAAATCTTTGTTTTTTTCTTTTTTCAGTGAGATTGCCGAGAGAAAACTCCACAGAATTTAATAAATCCTCAAAGGTTCCGCCTTGAAATGCCTCGATCTCAGTTTCAATAAAACTCACATTCGCGTGAATGCCTTTTTGGTAAAGGCGATTAACTAAATAAATATAAGTTGGGAAGCCCACATCATCTCGACCAATGGCTTTCAAATACGCCTTCATCGAGAAAAATGACGTTGTGTCACCGAGGTTAAAAAGACGCGTTTTTGCCTTACTTTGCAGCTTTTTCAATCATGTCATCCAAATCATCGACAAGCGTCGAGCGAGAGCGAGTATCACATCTGCTTGAGGTACATCATCCCAGTTATCCGCCCATGACTTTAGTAGAAGGGTAATGTTATTCAGTTGATGCTTTTCTTTATATTGCTGCACCATATCCAACATGCCTTGGCTGTAATCGAGGGCATACACAGCTTGGCATTGTTGGGCTAAAGGAATCACAAACGTGCCGGGGCCACAGCCGATATCTAACACCGTTTCATTAGGTTGCACATTCATGGCTTTGAGTAACGTTTCGTTATAACGGCTTGGTTTACCCACTAAATTCTCGGCCATTTTAGGGGCTTTTTTATCCCACTTTGTGGGTGGAAGATTATAGTGATTACAGGCTTTCAGATGTTGTTGATAGAGATCGTTGAAATTAATGTCATTGATGATCATAGTGGCGCCCCAAAGTGCGGTTAGTTTTCAGATTGTTTTTAAATTGCTTGATGATTATATGCTTTCTCCCACTGAAAATCATTTGAAAATGATTGACGCAAACGTTTTCGTTTTGGCGTATTTTCCTTTATAATAGCCCGCGATTTTCATCTCAAACACAACTCAAAAGGTACCCGTATGTTTCAAACTTTTCGTGGCTCACCCGCCTTTCTGAATTCCGTATTCAAGGTTTAATGCAAAAATTCCAACAAAATCAATTACCGGTAAAATCGGTTTATGCGGAATATTTGCATTTTGTGGAATTAAATCGACCGCTTGTTAGCGAGCAGGAAGCAAAACTAAAAGCATTGTTACATTACGGTCCAACTCTGGCAGAACACGATGCCAAAGGCGAAACTTTTATCGTGATTCCACGCGTTGGCACGATTTCTTCTTGGTCTTCTAAAAAGCGACGGATATCGCACATAACTGCGGTTTAAATGAAGTAGAGCGTATTGAGCGTGGTTTGGCGTATTATTTTTGAGTTAAGCCAACCGCTTGATGAAAAAAACAACTGAAAAATTGACTCGCACTTTTACACGACCGAATGATGGAAACCGTGGTGCGCAATCCGCAAGATGCAGAGATTTTTATTCCGATCATCAAGATCCGAAACCGTTTAAAACCGTGGATATTTTGAAAAGGTGGACGCGAAGCCTTTGGTCACAGCCAACGTAGAATTAGGTTTGGCACTGGCAGAAGATGAAATTGATTATTTGGTGGAAAAATTTCACCCAATTAGGGCGCAATCCGCACGATATTGAACTTTATATGTTCGCGCAAGCCAACTCTGAGCACTGCCGCCATAAAATCTTTAATGCAGATTGGATTATCGACGGCAAAAACAGGATAAATCCCTCGTTTAAAGATGATTAAAAATACCTTTGAGAAAACCCCTGATTTCGTGCTTTCAGCCTATAAAGATAATGCTGCGGTAATGGAAGGCTCAAAAAGTCGGCCGTTTCTTTGCGGATCAAGACGGACAATATCGCTATCACAATGAAGATGCACATATCTTAATGAAAGTGGAAACTCACAACCACCCAACCGCAATTTCGCCATTCCCGGGTGCTGCAACGGGTTCGGGCGGTGAAATTCGTGATGAAGGTGCAACCGGTCGTGGTGCAAAACCAAAAGCAGGTTTAACCGGTTTCTCGGTATCAAACCTTATCATTCCAAACTTTGAACAACCTTGGGAAAAATCCACTGTCCAAACCAAACCGTATTGCTTCAGCCTTAGATATTATGATTGAGAGGCCCATTAGGTGGCGCAGCATTTAACAATGAGTTTGGTCGTCCTGCATTATTGGGTTATTTCCGTACCTATGAAGAGAAAGTCAACAGCTTCAACGGCGAAGAAGTGCGTGGTTATCACAAACCGATTATGTTAGCGGGTGGTATCGGTAATATTCGTGGCGAACACGTTCAAAAAGGCGAAATTCCGGTAGGTGCGAAATTGATCGTATTAGGCGGTCCCGCGATGAACATCGGCTTTAGGCGGTGGCGCAGCTTCTTCGATGGACAGCGTAAATCAAAAGAAGATTTAGATTTTGCCTCTGTTCAACGTGAAAACCCAGAAATGGAACGCCGTTGCCAAGAAGTGATTGACCGTTGTTGGCAATTAGGCGAAGAAAACCCAATTCTCTTTATCCACGATGTGGGCGCAGGCGGTTTGTCCAACGCGATGCCTGAATTGGTGCACGATGGCGAACGTGGCGGTAAATTTGATTTACGCTCCATTCTTTGCGATGAAAAAAAGGCATGTCACCATTGGAAATTTGGTGTAACGAATCGCAAGAACGTTATGTCTTAGCGGTTGCGCCAGAAAAACTCGAATTATTTACCGCACTTTGTGAACGTGAGCGTGCGCCGTTTGCGGTCATTGGTGAGTCAACGGAAGAGAAACATTTAACCTTGCACGATAGTCATTTCGACAATAACCCAATTGATTTGCCAATGAATGTGTTATTAGGCAAAACCCCGAAAATGACGCGCGAGGTTTCGTCAAAAACTGTCGAAAATCGACCGCTTGCAACGGAAAATATTCAATTAAAAGAACCCTTCCATCGTGTATTACGCTTACCGGTGGTGGCAGAAAAAACCTTCTTAATCACTATTGGTGACCGTTCGGTAACCGGTATGGTGGCACGCGATCAAATGGTCGGTCCCATGGCAAATTCCGGTGTCTGATGTCGCCGTCACAACTGCATCATTAGACAGCTATCACGGTGAAGCCATGGCAATGGGCGAACGTGCACCAGTAGCATTATTAGACTTTGGTGCTTCAGCACGTTTAGCGGTGGCTGAATCCATTACCAACATTGCGGGCACCAACATTGGTGATATTAAACGCATCAAACTTTCTGCAAACTGGATGTCTGCAGCGGGTCATGGCGGTGAAGATGCCGGCTTATATGAAGCTGTTAAAAGCAGTCGGCGAAGAGCTTTTGTCCCTGCGTTAGGTATTACCATTCCAGTGGGTAAAGACTCGATGTCGATGAAAACCACTTGGGAAGAAAATGGCGAGAAAAAATCCGTTACCGCTCCGCTTTCTTTAGTGATTTCATCTTTTGCGCGCGTGGAAGATGTCCGTAAAACTGTGACACCTCAATTACGCACAGACAAAGGCGCTAGCCGCTTATTGTTGATTGATTTAGGGCGAAAGAAAAAAATCGCTTAGGCGCGACCGCACTTGCGCAAGTGTATAAACAATTAGGGTGACAAACCAGCCGATGTGGTTAATGTTACCAAACTGAAAAACTTCTTCGATGCGATGCAAGCATTGGTGGCAGAGCGTAAATTATTGGCTTACCACGACCGTTCAGACGGTGGTTTAATTACCACGCTTGCAGAAATGGCATTTGCGGGTAACTGTGGCGTGGATGTGGATATTTCTGCATTAGGCGACAATGATTTAGCCGTGTTATTCAATGAAGAATTAGGTGCGGTGATCCAAGTATCAGAAAGTGAATTAAGCGCCGTGCGTGAGGTATTAAAAAGCCCATGACTTGCTTGGCTTTAACTTATGAACTGGTGCAGTCTGCACAGAAGATCGTTTTGAAATCACGCGCGGCAGCAAAAAAACTATTAAGCGAAAAACGCTCTGAATTACGCGGTATTTGGGCAGAGCTCACTCACCAAATGCAACGCTTACGTGATAATCCAGAATGTGCTGACCAAGAATTTGAAGCGAAAAAAGCAATAGACAATAAAGGTTTATCTGCTCACTTAACCTATGATGTGAATGAAGATATTGCTGCGCCTTATATTAGCAAAGGTGTGAAACCCAAAGTAGCCGTATTGCGTGAACAAGGCGTAAACAGCCATGTTGAAATGGCCGCGGCTTTTGATCGATGCAGACTTTGCGGCGATTGATGTTCACATGAGTGATTTAATGACAGGTCGTTACAACTTAAACGACTTCAACGCGATGGTGGCCTGTGGTGGCTTCTCTTACGGTGACGTATTAGGCGCTGGTGGCGGCTGGGCAAAATCCATTTTATTTAACCCACAATTACGCGATCAATTCAGCCAATTCTTCGCCAATGAAAACACCCTTTCATTAGGCGTATGTAACGGCTGTCAATTTATCTCCACCCTTGCAGAAATCATCCCTGGGGCAGAAAACTGGCCACGTTTCGTGCGTAATAAATCAGAACGTTTTGAAGCGCGTGCTGCGATGGTGAAAATCAACGACACCAACTCATTGTGGTTTAAAGGCATGGCAGGTTCACATATGCCGATTGCCGTTTCTCACGGTGAAGGTCGTGTAGAATTCAAAACGCCAGAAAACTTGACCGCACTTCAAGCGCAAAACTTGATTGTGGCGCAATATATCGACAGCCATTTAAACGTAACTGAAACCTATCCAGCCAACCCAAATGGTTCGGCATTAGGGATTACTGCAATTTCTAACGTCGATGGTCGTATTGCCGCGATGATGCCACATCCAGAACGTGTATTTCGTGCCGTGAGCAACTCATGGTATCCAGATGATTGGTCTGAAGATGGCGCTTGGATGCGAATTTCTTTAGAAATGCGAGAGTGAATTTTAAATAATGTGAGATTGCTCACAGAAAATTAATTAAAAATAAGAGATACTATTAAATTGGTATCTCTTTTTATTACATAAACCTGAGTAATAAAAATGCCAACAATATTAGCAAGTAATATTGTTAATATTTATATAAAAATTCTTGGGCATTATGTCCCGTAATATCAATTGAACTATATGAGGAGTTCTACATGAGTGCATTAGTTACATTGCTAGCTAATATTGTTGCGCCATTGCAACGTCAATTTATTAACTTTATCCGCATTGCGATTTGTGTTGTGATGGTTTGGATTGGAGGTTTAAAAGTTTGCCAATATGAGGCAGATGGTATTGCACACTTTGTGTCAAATAGTCCTTTCTTAAGCTTCCTTTACAAAAACGGTGCAAATGAAGTGACAAATGATAAGGGTGTTTTAGTGAAAGAATATACCTTTATATAAAAACCCTGAAGGCAAAATGGTTGCAAAAATATCGAGATGGCATAAAAAGCCAACGGCACCTACACCGCTTCTTATATTATTGGCGCAATCATTGTGACAATTGGTATTTTTAGTATTAGCAGGGAATTTGGTCTCCAACACTCGGATTTATTTGAGGCTTACTCACCTTTGGTATGTCGATAGTCACGCTGTCGTTCCTGATATTTACGCCAGAAACCTGGGTGCCGAATTTAGGGTGGGGACTTCCCAACACCCTAATTATGGCTTCCCATATCTCTCAGGTGCTAGCCGACTCGTTATTAAAGATATTATTATGATGGCAGGCGGCTTAGTTGCTGCAGCAGAATGTGCAAAACGTTATTTAGAGAATAAAAAGCAATTTGCTTAATTGTGTTATTTTTAAAAAGGCTTTCGGGAGAAACAGCAAGCTTTTTGTTATTAAGATATAAGAATTGAATAATAAAGAAGAGTTTAATAGCATCCTCAAGTTAATTTTCTCTATAATTCTGCTTTCTGAACCTGTATTTCATACAATAAGTTATTCATGCTACTGTTCTATAGATTAGTACTGAAGGTAGTACTTAGATATAAGTTTTAGAAATTTTAGAGTAAATTTTTAATAATGTGATCTAATTCAAAGAATTTTTAAAATTAAGAATATAATACTAATTCCAATTACTTTTTATTTTTAATTATGATAACCGAAGCAACTCAAAAACTATTCAATCTCTATTTACAAAAGATGACAAAGGACAGTCTTATCAATATATTATTCCTCCTACCAAAGAGAATACTCATGGAAAGAAGAACAATGGGAGAGCTTTATTTAATGATATATATGAAAATGATAGTGGATATTTTTCTAGGAACTATAATTTGTATATCTTCTGAAACCAACAAATTAGATGTGATTGATGGGCAGCAACGACTCACAACATTAAGTATTTTTCTTACTAGCTTTATACAAAGAATTAAAAATATACTAGTCATTATTTAATGGATGAACATGAAGAAGAAATATCTAAAATTCTTACTTTCAAAACATACTTCAAGTCAAATAAAGAGATTAGATTATGCTTATCAAAACAGAACAATAATAACAAAGATTATAAATATCTTATTGAATATATTCTTGAGAATAATACAGATTCACCAAAGAACTATGGGAATAGACGGATCATAGAGCTTTTTAACTATTTCTCAGATAAAATATCTGATGAGCTTTCTCATATTAATGATAATGAGAAGAGCTAGAGTTTTGTTTGAATTACTAGATAAAAGTAAATTCAACTTTAATTGTAAAAATAGATACTAAGATGCAAGCTCTGCATTTATTTTTGTTTGAAAGTATCAATAATAGAGGTATGGTATGTAACACAATAGACTTAATTAAAAATACTTTAATAAAGTAAGCTTAGTGGTAATGAGAGTCCTGAAGAAGTAAATGAAAAATGGCAAAAATGTCATTAATAATATAAATGATTATGAATCACAAATTAGATTTTTAAGACACTACTACAATATATTTTTCCAATCTTAACTCCTATAAGTTTAAAGTTAAAAAGCAATGAAGTAACTAAAAGCAACTAAAGAGTACTTTTAATTCGTATTTATTCTGAGATTATAAAAACAATGGTTCAGAATTAATTCAAGATTTAATCTATAAATCTAATATATATAATAATTTCATTAATCCGAGAAATATTGATGAATGTGGAATATATGCAAAATACAAAGATAGTTTAGAAAATCTAAATAGAATAGAGTGCCATTCCTGCAAATGCTCTATTATTATACTTGTTTGAATATCACTAGGATAAAGACCTTTCTGCTATCTAACCTTTCTAGAAAAGTGGTTTATAATCCGACATGTCACTAATACACCATCAACTAATAAATTAGATGGCATTTTTATCGATATGATTAAGCTCCTAGATAATAAAGGAACGTTGGATGATGTTATGAAATCTTTGTTAGCCGAGCTTCCAGAAAGCGAAGATTATAAAAATAAATTAATGGTCTCAAATATTTATGAGTTTTAGTTCTAACCTAACTAAATGCTTATTGGTGCATATTGAAAGAAGTTTATCAACAAAAGAATCAATGAAGGATTATTGGGCATTAAGCACTGGAAATGAGGAAGACAATCTCGTCCAGTATGGACTGTTGAACATATTTATCCACGAAAACCCTAAAAAGGGAGACATAGACGAAGTATGCGAAGATTTAAAGGACACTTTGGGTAATCTAACTATTACTGCTTATAATGGAAATCTATCTAACCGTTCTTATGCAGAGAAATTAGATTAGAAAGAGAAGGGAAAGAAATCGGATTTAATAGTGAAAATATAAAAATAAACGCCTTACTTAAAAATGAAGTAGAGTGGAAAAAGTAATAATATTGAAACTAGGGGAGCTTGGCTAGTAGAAAAATTCTTAAAAGACTTTTATAAGTTATACTTACTCAACTCAGGCAAAATATGGTAGAATTTATTATATATCAATTTTGAACTTAGTAAGTTTAAAATTTATGGTGTTAACCATAATCTAATGAAATAATATATAAAAAGCGGTCGAAAAATCACAACAAAATTTGACCGCTCTTTTTATTACTTTTACTACGTATTATTTTTGTTTTTCAAAAACTCAACGCCAGATATCTGGGAAGTCGGTGACACACCTGTTGCACCAGATTTGTTCAATAACGCATCGTACATTTTGATTTACGTCAGTGAAGAAATTCAGGTAACGCATCTTTACGCACAGTGTATAGGGTGTAATTCCACTGTATTGTGCGAGTTCTTTCACTAATGGAGTGTACACGATGTTGCCTGGTTTAGATTTTTCTTTATCCACTAACATGTACCAGCCTGGACCAACGCCGTCAGCATATTTCACCACTTCAGCCATTGCACCTGGTTTGAACATCCAATCGTAATCGTGGTTCACCCATTTGCCTTTCGCATCTTTTCTTCAGTTTCATGCCCAGTCGGTGTATGCCACTAATTGAACAAGTTTTTAAATCCATGCCCATTTTTGGTAGCAATTCGTTTTTGATACGTTTTAACTCATGAAGTCGAAGGTTTGTGAGTAAACCATGTCAGATTTCTTGTCGTAACCGTATTTTTCAACACTTTAAGGTTTCAACTGCAATGTCTTTGCCATTTTGGTGGTGGAACCAAGGTGCTTTGATTTTCAGGATAGATACCCACTTTTTGCAGTAGATTTTTCTAAACCTTGGATGAATTCGATTTCATCTTCAAAAAGTGTGAATTCTGAAAATGCGATTTCCAAAGCGGAAACAGCCTGGATATACTTGAGTTTTGTTTGCCATCTTTGGTTTCAAAGTTTTTCAGTCATTTCTAAACTTTTGAATTTCTTTTAAGGTGAAGTCGATTACGTAGTAACGACCATCTTTACGATGACGATTTGGGAATTTTTCGCGACGTCAGTTAAACCATCTAAGAAGTGGTCATGGATAACAATTAAGCGACCATCTTTTGTCATCGCTAAGTCTTGTTCTAAGTAGTCTGCGTGCTGTGCAAATGCAAGCGCTTTAGACTCAAGTGTATGCTCTGGTAAGTAACCACTTGCACCACGGTGAGCAATGATAATTTTTGTCTGATTTCATAGTGTCCACAGAAGGTGTGCCTACATCCTGCAAGTACGCCTGCAGCTAATAAAAAGCAGCGCTAAAGTTTTTGAGTTTCATTGTGTGTTCTCCTTGATTTACTTATTACATCTTGGTTTCATGTCGTAAAAATAGATTTCACTAATTTCACGGTCATATCCTGGATAAAATCCTTTTTGAGCATCCCTAACACAATTTGTTTCTTACTCGGTTTGCATGGACAAGCAGTTGTTTTCGTTTTTGGATTCACATTCAAGCCTTCGACTTCGCCGACATCTCGAATGTCATTCAATGTTTTCTAAAAACAACGCGAGCTTCATTATTTTTATCTGAAATTTCTACACGATAAATATGATCGGGTTCTTTTTCATCTGCCGTACCATCGTCCAGATGTGACGTAGAGATCACCGTTGTAGGCATAAACCCCTTGAATCCATTGTGGAACAGGTTGTAAATGCACTTTTACGTTTATATTTACCTGTTGAAAGATCATATTCATATAAATAACGACCACTTTCCTCACCCACCCAAGATGCCATCCAGAAACTGAATTATGAACGGTATCTACGGTGATGCGGAAACTTCGACTTGACCTGACTCAGGATTAAAAATCAACTGATCTTTTTAATGCGAGGGTTTTCGGGATCGTGAATCGCAATTTGAATATTTTTACCTAGCCAGACATCAAACCATTCGGAGGAAACATAAAAGTTCATTGTTGTGAATATCAATGTCGCCAATGTGATTGGCTTCCTTTTTAGTAGCCGACAAAAGGATCTTTATTTTCTTTAATCAGTTTCCCCATTCATATCGTATTTGCGAGCGTTTTACTGCCTGATACATATAAATATTTTACCATCAGTGGTAATGCCTTGACGTCCGTTGACTTCGATCACCTTGTCTAATTTATAAGTATAAGCGGGAGTGCTGAACGGTAGGGGCGCTTCACAAGTTTGATTGCTAATGCTGCATTTGCCCATAACTGCCGCGCCCTAACATAATGGTTAATTTATTCAATTTCATCACATTATCTCCTTTTTAAAGTGCGGTTAAAAATTCAGTTGTTTTTGCGCAATAAAAAGGCGGACAAGCCTTCGCCTGTCTCTAATTTATAGATTATGTTTACCGTAGGTATCGCCTAATTTCGCTTTTGTGTTTACCTTCTTCAACCATTACGATGAAGGTAATAACACCGCTAAGACACCACCACCGATCATGACGTAGAAACCGCCGTCCCAGCCGTAGTGTTGTGCTGCCCAACCGATAACAGCTGAAGCTGACACAGTACCACCTAAGTAACCGAATAAACCGGTGAAACCTGCTGCTGTACCTGCTGCTTTTTTCGGGTGCAAGCTCAAGCGCATGTAAGCCGATTAACATTACAGGGACCGTAGAATTAAGAAACCGATTAAAGTCATTAATACGAAGTCAGTTAATTGATATGGGTTTTTCATACCAAGCTGAGTAGTTTGCAAGCTCTGCTTCAGGTGTAGCTGGGTTCATCCAGTATGCTACTACTGCTAAAGTAGTTAAGATCATGAAGATGAAACCGGTTAAACCACGTTTACCTTTGAATACATGGTCAGATAGCCAACCACAAAGTAATGTACCTGGAACCGCTGCTAATTCATAAATGGTGTATGCCCATGCAGTACCTTTGATGTTGAAGTGTTTTACTTCACTTAAAGTAAACCGGAGACCATTTCAATACGCCATGTGGATTAAGTATACGAATACGTTAGCAATCGCGATGTACCATAACAATTTGTTTTTCAATACATAAGTTACGAGATTTCTTTTTGTAGTTAAATCGTTTTCGTAAGTTTTTCGTTATAGTCATCTGGGTAGTCATTACGCCATTTTTCGATTGATGGTAAACCACAAGATTGCGAGCGTATCACGCATGACGAAAGTAAACTGGAATCGCACAGAGCATTGCCGCAATACCCGGATAGTAGAGGGATTGTTGCCAAATGTCTTTTGCTGTGCTTCGATACCATGAGTGCTGAAGAACACTGCGCGCCATAGCACCATTGCACCCGGCATCCCTACCACCGATGTTGTGCGCGGTATTCCAGATAGATACGATAGTACCGCGTTCTGATTTAGACCACCAGTGTACCATTGTACGACCACATGGAGGCCAACCCATACCTTGGGACCAACCATTTTAAGAAGATCATTACCCACATGAGTGCCAATGCCTGAGGGTTGCCCATGGGAATAAACCCATCATGGTCATACAAAGACCGAAAGCAATAAACCAAATGGTAAGAATACGCGAGGGTTCAGAACGGTCAGACATACCTGCCATTACGAACTTAGATAAACCGTGAGGCAAGACCAGCTGCTGAGCCGATAACACCTAGTTCCGCTTTTTGAGTACAAGCCAGCTGAATTAAACCAGGGTTGTGCTAAGTCAAAGTTTGCACGATTACAAAAATAGTAAGCGGCATAACCAAGAAGATCCTGCAAAAGCACTTGCCAACGTAAGCGTTTATACGTGGAATCAATTTTTCTCCGCAGGAAGTTCCGCAATATGCGGTGCGGGTTTAAATGGTCCAAACATAATTTTTCTCCAAATCATTTTAATTATAGGTCCACCCCGATAATGGGGATAGCGTGCATGATAAAATAAAAATAGAAATTAAAAAGGAAATAATTCAAAATGTGATGTATTTCACATATTTTAACAAATGAGCGAATACGAAAAGTTATGTGATCTACTTCACAAAATGACTTTCTTTTTCGCTCAAAATGTTGTAATTTAACTCGCTCTCCCATACAATAGCCCTCAGACTTCGTAACAGTTTTTACGTTTCTTTTATTAATATTTTGGCTTTGGGGGGTAACAATGGGATTATCGCCCTAATATGTATCGTGATGCGGTGATTTTTCACCTATCTCGACGGATGTGATTATCATTGGTGGTGGTGCAACAGGTGCGAGGTATTGCTCGTGACTGCACGTACGCGCGAATTAACTGTATTTATGTAGAGCGTCGTGATATCGCGACAGGTGCAACAGGTCGTAAACCACGGTTTGTTACATAGTGGTGCGCGTTATGCTGTAAACGATCAGGAATCAGCAGAAAAGAATGTATTAAAGAAAATAAAATTCTGCGCAATATCGCTCGTCACTGTGTGGATGAAACAGAAGGTTTATTTATCACCTTACCTGAAGATTCCCTTGATTATCAAAAACGTTCATCGAAAGTTGTACCAAATCCGGCATTGAGGCGGTCGCCATTGATCCTCAAAAGCTAGCCAAAATTATGGAACCATCGGTAAACCCTGATTTAGTTGGGTGCTGTTGTTGTGCCAGATGGTTCAATCGATCCTTTCCGTTTAACCATGCTCTAACGTGATGGATGCCACGAAAACGGCGCGAAAATGTTCACTTATTGCGAAGTGAAAAATTTAATTCGCGAGGTGGCAAAAGTGATTAGTGTGGATGTTTACGATCACAAAAATCAGTGTAAAACCGTAAATTCTTTGCGCCATTAATCGTCAATGCCGGTGGTATTTGGGGACAAGACATCGCAGAATATGCGGATCTTAAAATCAAAAATGTTCCCAGCTAAAAGGTGCATTGCTCGTCGGGGCACCGTATCAACAAAATGGTGATTAACCGTTGCCGTAAAACCGGCGGATGCGGACATTCTTGTACCGGGTGATACCATTTGTGTTATCGGTACAACCTCTAGCTGTATTCCTTACGATCAAAGTTGATAACATGGAAGTGACCCCAGAAGAAGTGGATATCCTTTTCCGTGAAGGGGAAAAACTCGCACCAAGCTTACGTCATACTCGCGTATTACGTGCTTATGCGGGGGTACGTCCATTGGTAGCAACAGATGATGACCCATCAGGTCGTAACGTAAGCCGTGGTATCGTGTTGCTTGACCACGCAGAACGTGACGGCTTAGATGGCTTTATTACCATCACTGGCGGTAAATTAATGACTTATCGCTTAATGGCTGAATGGGCAACGGATCTTGTTTGTAAAAAACTCAACAAAACAGCACGTTGTACAACAGCTGAGCGTCCAGTTGCCAGGTTCAAGTGAAAGCCGTGCAGAAACCAATCAGAAAGTCATTTCACTTCCAAGTCCGATTCGTTATTCAGCGGTGTATCGTCATGGTTCTCAGTGCAACTCGTTTTATTAGATAAAGAACGTCTTGATCGTTCAATGAGTGTGCGAATGTGAAGCCGTGACGGCGGGTGAAAGTACGTTATGCTGTTGATGAATTAAATGTGAATAACCCAGTGGTTACGTCGCCGTACTCGTGTGGGTATGGGGACTTGCCAAGCTGAGCTTTGCGCATGCCGTGCGGCGGGTTTAATGAACCGTTTTGAAGTGGCAACACCTCGCCAATCTACCACACAATTAACCTCCTTTCATGGAAGAGCGTTGGCGCGGTATTGAGCCTATTGCATGGGGTGAAGCGATTCGTGAGCAGAATTTACTTCATGGATGTATGGTAGTGTGTTGGGCCTAACGATGTTCAACCGCTTGAAACTGACAAACAGCAAGGGACGGATAACAATGGATTTTTGATGTGAGTGATTATTGGTGGCGGCCTTGCAGGTTTAACTTGCGGCATCGCCCTACAAGAACAAGGCAAACGTTGTGTCATTATTAATAACGGCCAAGCAGCAATTGATTTTGCATCCGGCTCATTGGATTTATTAAGCCGTTTACCAAATGGTGCGTTTGTTAAAATATTCCTGAAAATTTGACCGCACTTTGCAGCTCAATTACCACAACACCCTTATAGCATTATGGGTGGTGAACGCGTATTAGCGAAAGCGCAAGATTTCGAAAAATTAGCGGAATCATTGAATTTAGATTTAATTGACTCAAGTGCAGAAAATCATCTTCGTGTAACGGGTTTTAGGTAGCTTACGTGGTGCATAGCTTTCTACCAAATAGCGTGCCAACCGTACAAGGCGAAAACCCATTCCCTTATAAAATTGCGGTTTTAGGCATTGAAGGCTATCACGATTTTCAACCAGAATTATTAGCAGATAACCTCACGTTGAATCCACAATTCGCACATTGTGAAGTGAAAACAGGCTTTTAAATATTCCAGAATTGGAATCAGTTACGTGCCAATTCGCGTGAGTTCCGCAGTGTGAACATTGCACAGGTTTTAGAATATAAACTGAAATTTGATGATCTTGTGGCTGAAATGAAAAGAAGCGGCGAAAGGCTCAGATGCGATTTTTCTTACCAGCTTGTTTTGGTTTAGAAAATCAGAGTTTATGGAATCACTTCGCTAAAAGCAACTGAGCACCATTATTTGAATTGCCAACTTTACCGCCTTCTTTATTAGGGTATGCGTCAACGTATTCAATTACGTCATCGTTTTTGAGAAAATTAGGCGGACTCATGATGAATGGTGATAGCGCATTAAAAGCACATTTTCATGGCAATAAAGTTCGTGCTATTCAAACGCGTTTGCACGAGAGGAAGAAATCACGGCTGAGCATTTTCGTCTTGGCTCGGCAGTTTCTTCAGTAAAGGTTTAGTCTCTGAATTCGATAAAATCTACAGAGCCCGTATTCCATTCTGACATCATCGGTGTGGAAGGTTTTAACGATACGGATCGTTTTACTTGGACTGATCACAGTTTTCAAATCCACAACCGTATCAATCTGCAGGCGTGGCGATTAATGCGCAATGCCAAGTTCAAAAAGGCGGTCAATTTTTTAACGAATTTTATATGCGGTGGGTAATGTGATTGGTGGTTTCAATGCGTTAGAGCTTGGCTGTGGTTCTGGCGTAGCAGTAGTAACAGCGCTTGCTGTTGCTGATGAAAATTCTTCACAACACGCATTAGGAGGCGTTATGAACATTCAACAATTAATTGATAATGCAAAAGCAATCCCTTAATGCCACAACATCTCATGCCTTTGATGAAAAGCTTTGAGGCTGCATTAAATGTACAGCTTGTACAGCAGTGTGTCGGTTTCGCGTCAGAATCCAAACTATCCAGGTCCCAAAACAATCGGGTCCAGATGGTGAGCGTTTACGCTTAAAATCAACCGAGCTTTTATGATGAAAGCATTAAAAATACTGTACTAACTGTAAACGTTGTGAAAGTGCGTGTCGTCAGATGTCAAAAATTGGGTGATATTATTGTTCGCGCAAGAAACAAATACCTTGCTCAACCAACACAAGCCAGCCGTGCAAAAAAATTACGTGATGCGATTTTAAGTAACACCGATATTATGGGGTCGCTAATACACCGCTTGCACCAATTGTGAATACGATTACAGGCTTGAAAGCGACAAAATTTGTGTTGGAAAAAGCATTAAAAATCAGCCGTCATCGTACGTTACCAAAATATTCTTTTGGTACGTTCCGCAGCTGGTATATGAAAAATGTTGGAAAAGCCAACAAAATTCGAACGCAAAGTGGCGTATTATCACGGTTGTTATGTGAACTACAATAATCCACAATTGGGTAAAGAATTTATTCAAGTGTTCAATGCCATGGATATTGGCGTGGTGTTATTGGAAAAAGAAAAATGCTGTGGCTTGCCATTAAGCGTGAACCAATTCCCAGAACGTGCGAAAAAAATTGCGCAATTTAACACCGATTATATTGGCAAAAATGGTGGATGAAAATGGCTTGGATGTGATCAGTGAAGCATCAAGTTGTGCCTTAAATTTACGTGATGAATATCATCATATTTTAGGTATCGATAATGCGAAGAGTTCGTCCGCATATTCACATGGTGACACCATTCTTGTATCAGCTCTTTCAAAGAGGTAAAACCTTACCACTTAAACCACTCAAATTGCGTGTGGCTTATCACACCGCATGTCACGTGGATAAAAGCGGGTTGGGCACCATACACACTTGGAAGTGTTAAAACAAATTCCCAGGTTTAGAAGTGGTGATGCTACCATCACAATGTTATTAGTATCGCAAAGGGACATACGGTTTCAAAAGAAAAACACGAGGGTTTCCCAATCTATCGGTAAAAACTTATTCGATAACATCAATGCAGGCGGATTTGATTATGTGATCTCTGAATGCCAAACTTGTAAATATAGCGAGATCGATATGTCATCTAACGTGACTTGTATCCATCCATTGACGTTATTGTGTATGTCGATGAATCAAAGCTTAGTGAAAAGAGCGAAACTGATAAAAAGTGACCGCTCTTTTTGTTAGTATCAATATGGAGAATTAATTATGCAAAAATCTTCAAAGGTTTCCTTGCTTGCGGTGCTTTCATCTCTTGCAGTAAACAGCTTTGCCAGCACGGCAGAAGTGAAAAGTGTGAGCCTCAATTAAATTATCAACAACTTCTTACTCAAAAGACGGGTTGTGGATGAGTTGCTTGAACAAGCAGTGAAAATCAAAACTCACCGGCTCGTGTTTCAAATGCAGGGTTTTACCGCGAAACTTCCCTTCTAATATGGAGCGTATTGCGGATCTTTTATTAGAAGCGTATAAGCTTGAGCCTTATCGTGTGGATTTTTGTTTGGTGCAGCGAATGCCAATATTTATAACGGCAATACAGATAAAAAGCCATTGAGCTTTATCAAAAAGTTATGATGTGGCGCCAGATGATGTGGCACACTTACTTGGCCGCTGCCTGGAATCGTTTTAAAGGCAATCAAGCGGAAAGCGACAAAACATTTAGAATCAGCAAAACAACTTTCCCAGAAAGCGCAAGCAAATTAGAAAAAGTCTTTGCAGTGATTGATAAAAGCGGCTAATCAGCCAATTACCGATAAACTCAGAAACCAAGTTACCAGACAATCGGCGATTATTACATTGGGTTACGCTCTAAACCCAGATGGCAGCATGCATGATATTTTGGTGCAACGTTTAGAAAAAACCTTAGAAAGTGCGAATCAAAATCCAGATGCGTTAATGTATTGTGACGGGCGGTGTGCCACAAAACAATAAAACAGAAAGGTGATTTGATGAAACAATGGTTAATTGAGAAAGAGCGTTGATGCAAGCCGTATTTATTCGGATAACTATGACGTTCAACCGTCGAAAATGCGCTTTTTCTCGTTACTCTTTAGCAAAACACAAAATCAAACATGCCGTGTTGATTGGCTCAGGTAGCCATGTGCGTCGTGGACAAGCGTTATTTGAAATTGCGACGCAGAGAATCCGGTCCGCAAGGTCTTGTGATTGAAACGGTCGCTGCGTTAGATAAACCGTTAGATGAGTTACAAAAATTACGGAGAAAGACTTGCTGGGTATTTATCGTGACAGCTTAAAAACAATGGGATTGCCAATGATTTTAACAGTGGTGCATTGCAAGATTAAGGAATCTAAAAACAAAAAGTGCGGTGAATTTTGATCTGACCTCAAAAATCTGGACTATTCATATAAGGACTGACGACGATATTGTATCGGACTCAGTCCTTTTAATTACGATTGAATCCGTCGATGATTATAGTGAAATCAAATAATCCCTTACCCGCATTAACTATCTCTCTCTCGATGCCATTAAATTCCCGACCATAAGCATTCGATTTTTAATCGTCCAGAAAAACTCTCCATGGCGGCATTATCAAGCAGTTTCCTTTCCTTGACATACTTTTGTGATGACCGTGCTCCAGCAAGAATTTGACGATAAGCCGCCATCTGATATTGCCATCCTTGGTCTGAATGTAAAAATACTACCTCTTGTTTTATCTAATCAGCTAACCGCCAGCTTTAACATCTTCTCCACCTGCGCGAGTTTGGGGAATAACTGAGGGTATATGAGACTATCTCATTGTTAAATAAATCTAATATTGGGGATAAGTAGACTTTATTGCCATCTTTTTGCTTTAAACTCGGTCACATCCGTTACCCACTTTTGAGTTCGACTTGGTAGCTGTGAAATGGCGTTCTAGATGATTGGGTGCGATATGACCAATCGTCCCTCGATAAGTCGTCAATTTCTTGCTTTTCTTACCCGCACTTGAGTTCAAGCTCTCGCATTAAACGTTGGATTTTCTTATGATTCACGCCTGGTAAACAGGCGTGAACCCGTCGTAACCATAATCGGGATGCTTTTACTTTTAATCTCGATAATCTCAGCTTTAAGTCCTTTTATCATATCTTGCTCAACCTGGCATCGAGCAAAAACATACTGCGCGCTAAAAGCCTGCAATACCCTAATAGATATTTTAGGGGATAATGGGTCTAACTTTTGGATAACTTCCGCTGCCTGGCTGCTTCCTGAAGTCTGAACTTTCTCAACTCCTTTAGGTAGCGACCTCCGCTTCAAGCTGTAAAATTCTCAGACGTAAGCGGTCTTCTTCTGTTTTTAGGTGGAAGGCGATTCTGGCATATTTGGGTTTCATTGGCGGTCGTCCTGATGGTTTATAAGGAATAAGCCCTTTTATGCCACTTTTTCAAAGCGTTTCAACCAGGTTCCGACTAATGTGCAGAGGATATTGTAAAAATGAGCGGCTTCTCGAATGCTCATTTTTCCCTTTTAGAGATAGTTGAAGAACCTGTAATTTAAATTCTGTTGTGTAGTGTTTACCCATAAAAATCCGCACCTCAATTGTTGGTTGTTTTGGTCCAACTTTTGGGGTGCAAATCGATCTCACCGCACTTTTTATTTTTCTCTTTCGATTAAGAATATGTTGATATTGTTCTAACATTTCTTTTGGCCATACAACTGTTGCACTTCACCAATGTGTTTTTGTGAAGTAAAAGCATCTACCATACGTGATTGACTGATACCACCACCGATGGTGAGAGGTAATTTTCCGTTTAATAAATCTTGGTGCCAATCCATTTTTTAAGCGATCTTCATCACCGGTTAAACCAACTTGTAAACGTAATGCAGATTCATCTACACGAATACCCATTGAAGAAAGCTCAAACGCTTTACCTAACTCAGAGTTCCATCCAAAAATATCGCCGTTTAAACCTTTGTAGCCGTTTTCTGATTCTGTTGTCCAGTCATCGTAGTCTGGGGCGCAGCCATCATGTGGTTTACCGTCTGATAATTGCCACCGATACCGACTAAGAACACGGCACCATATTCTTTACAAATGGCCTTTTCGCGCTCTTTGCTTGAAAGATCTGGGTATCGTTTAACTAAATCTTCACTATGTACGAAAGTAATTTCTTTTTGGCAAAGCTTGATGGGATATCAAAGCGAGCTTCTGCGGCTAATTCAGTTAAACGGATTGCACGATAGATAGAACGTACAGTTTCTTTTTAAATAAGCAAAGTTACGACGACCTTCAGGAATCACTTTTTCCCAGTCCCATTGGTCCCACATAAACAGAGTGAGTTTGATCCAATGAATCTTCATCTGGACGTAATGCTTTCATATGAACAAATAAGCCTTCACCTTCTTTTAAAAGTGGAAACGTGCGAGAGTATGGCGTTTCCATTTAGCTAATGAGTGAACGACTTCATAAACGGCGTTTGGGATACATTTCACGTTTGCTTGAACAGCTTTCTATGCCTGATAAGTTATCTTGCATACCGTTGCCAACTTCACTAAGAGTGGACCTTGTACTTCGATAATGCCAAGTTGTTCAATCAAGTTTTGAGTAAAGGTGTTCTTCACAAAGCTAATTTCTTGTTGTTGTAAAATAAACGTCTTTTTCATATTTATCCCTCTTTTTATAATAACTGGTAAGATTTGTTGTGCATTATTCAATAAAATTGCAATTTGTTTCAAAGTAATTTCTTTACATTGTTTTTAAATGTTGAATATTATCAAAAATAAAAAAGATATTTTAAAAAGATCTAACAGGGGGTGTTTTATGCACAATATCGATACGCTCGATCGACAAATTCTCCGAGTACTGACCAAAGATGCCCGTACGCCTTATGCAGAAATGGCAAAAAGCTTTGGTGTGAGCCCAGGTACGATTCATGTTCGTGTAGAGAAAAATGCGTCAATCTGGTTTGATTGAAGGCACAAAAAGCGATTATTGATGAGCGTAAGCTGGGTTATGATGTATGTTGTTTTATTGGCATTATTTTTGAAAAGTGCAAAAGACTATGACAAAGTGATTAAAAACTCGAAACCTTTGATGAAGTGGTGGAAGCCTATTACACCACAGGTAACTATTCGATTTTTATTAAAGTGATGACGCACACCATTGCTGAATTACATTCCGTGTTGGCGACCTAAGATTCCAGCTGATTGATGCGAAATTCAATCGACGGAAACCTTGATTTCCATACGCAAAATCCTATTTTACGAGACATTAAACCTTAATGTTATCAGAAACAATAAAAGGCGTATTAAGCACGCCTTTTGCTTTCTTGGATTAACGATAGCGATCGAGTGAATTTGTGATATTGCACACCGATCTTGGTGGCTAAGTTTTGAGGCGTTTACCACCATAAAATGATGGGACTTTCAGTTCTTCAAAAAGTTCTCAAACGTTCGTCAGTTACCTCAAAATCCTTCTGCAATAATGCGTCCAGCAAGTCCAGTGAGAGCGACACCATGACAGAGTAACCTTGTGCAAAAGTAAATATGCGGTGAGATACGACCAAAATGTGAGGCTTGCGTTCGAGTGTCATATCAATCGGCCCAGCCCAACCATAGTCAATTTTGACATTTTTCTAATTGTGGGAAGACATGCAACATATTGCGACGCATAATTTGCACCATATCTTTTTCTGAGCTCAGTCACTACCAAATAACAAACGGTTATCTGCACTCAAACGATAGTAATCGAGCAAAATATTGTTATCGCAACAGACATGCCATTGTGATTACTGAATCAGCCGTGAGCTGATCTAAAGGTTCGGTCGCAATAATAAAAAGCTTTCTACTGGCAAAATTTTACAGATTAATGCCGCGATGGATGGATTTTTGGTAGTGCATCGATATAGGCATTGGTGGCTAAAAATAACGTCTTGAGCAAATGACCGCACTTTTATCGGTTTTTGACTTCAATACAGCCTGATTTTTCGACTAAATCCCAACTGGGATTGCTCGTAAATCTACGCCTAAATCTAAAGCAGGCTTTTGCTAAGCCTAAGCAATAATTTAATGGTGTAAGTGACCTGAATTACTATCGTATAAGCCGCCCACATAAATATCACTGCCTAAATGTTGTTTTCAGTTTGGCTTTATCCCAAAGTTGCATCTTGTCATAGCCAAAAAGTCGCATGGCTAGCTTTTTCCATTTCAATGAGATCGTCCATGCGACGTTCATTTAAAGCCAATGTGGCATAGCCTTTTTCCAATCACATTGAATACCATATTTAGCAATGCGTTCATCAATAATATCAATGACTTCTAGCGACATATCCCAAAGTTTTTCGCTTTATCAAAGCCCATTTGAGCAATATATTCATCAATGCCTTCTTCAAAACCATTGATAACTTGACCGCCACTTCTGCCGGAAGCGCCAAATCCCACTCTTGCACCTTCTAACACAGCTTGCCTTTTTCTCTGCTAATTCAAGGGCGGTCAGATAAACCGAAGAAACCCGCACCAATAACATCAACATCCGCTGCTACTTGCTGAGTGAGCGGCAGGCAGTTCGAAGGCTTGGTTTCGACTGTCGAAATAATAAGATTTGATATGTTCTTGATGAGCGAATTCGAGCATGATTGATGCTAATTTATTAACATAAAAATTGAAATTGAGGGGAATCTTACCCTGATGGAAAATATGTCAAACCTTTTTGCTAAAAGGTGCTATACTCATCGAGTTTACATAAGTAAACGATTGCTTAGGTTTATTTTGATTGTCCTGAGGAGGTCAATAAAATGATGCTGTTATTACATTAAAATCCCTATGTCTTTCTGCTGTTGCATTCGCTGCAACTTCTGCTGCACTGCTGCTGAAAAACTGTATGTTTTATAACTGGACTGACTATGTGCCATCAAATTTGGTTGCAAATTTACCAAAGAAACTGGCATTGAAGTGATTTATTCTACGTTTGAAAAGTAATGAAGAAATGTATGCTAAATCAAAACTGACCTCCAGTACAGGCAGCGTTATGATTTAGTTTTCCCATCAGCTATTACGTCAATAAAAATGGCGAAAAGAAGGCATGTTACAAGAGCTGATCACAGCAAATTAAGTAATTTTTAAACAAATTCCAGCAAATTTATTAAACAAGAATTTGACTCCCAAATAACAAATGATTCTCTGCCTTACGTTTGTGGCTTAACCGGCATCGGCGTGAATGCGGATGATATTGATCAAGCAAAAATCACAAGCTGGGCTCGATTTCTGGAATCCAGAATATAAAGGTGAAAGTATTATTAACCAGTGATGTGCGAAGTGTTCCATATTGCATTACTTTTTAGATGGAAAATCACCGAATACTAAGAATGAAGAAGACATTAAAGCTGCTTACGAACGCTTTAGTAAATTGTTACCAAATGTGGTGACCTTTAACTCTGACTCGCCAGAAGTGCCGTTTGTTCAGAGTGAAGCTCTATCGGTATGTTATGGAATGGTTCGGCTTATTTAGCACTACAGAAAAATCCAAATATCCAATTTGTGTATCCAAAAAGAAGGCGCGATTTTCTCGGATGGATAACTACGCGATTCAAAAGGTGCGAAAAATACAGAGAGCGCTTATAAATTTATCGACTTCTTACTTGCCCTGAAAATGCGAAATTAGTGGTTGAAAAATGAGCTTCTATGCCAAATGAAGGCGTAAAGCGTTGCTTTCACCTGAAATGGCGAATAACCCAACCTTGCGCCATCTGCTGAAAACATTGAAAAAGGCATTATGCAAGGCGATGTGGGCGAAGCAGTGGACATTTACGAAAAATATTGGAATAAATTAAAAACCAATTAATCAAATATTGATGAAAAGTGCGGTGAATTTGACCGCACTTTTGCTTATGAGCGATGACAAATGAGTTTTTCTTGAGCGGGCTATGCAATCTTGTTTTGAAACCACGGTTGTGTTGCTTTCTGTTTTTCGCTTTGTAGTTTCTTTACAGAAGAAGTGTAGTCTATTCTCTGGTTCCATGGTGTTGGTTTCCTTAACCGCCATGCTATGGAATCTCATCTTTAATTATTTCCTTGATAAAAAGTATTTGCAGGGCCGCGAGAAAAGCGGGTGTCATATTTCGTACTTTATGCCATTTCATTTGAGGGCGGTTTACTTATTTTCACTGTGCCGATCATGCTTACTTTTTAAAAGTGGATTGGATTGCAGCTTTTATGATGGATTTCAGTTTTAACGGTGATGGTGACAGTTTATACCTTTATTTTTAATTGGGTGTATGATCACGCGATTGCTGTTTGATGAAGCGTGAAGGATGCATAGGTAGAAAGAAAAGAAAAAGTGCGGTCAGAAAATTGATCTGACCCCAAAAATCTGGACTATTCACATAAGGACTGACGACGTGATATTGTATCGGACTCAGTCCTGGCCTAGTTGAGATCCGTCGATGGTTATAGTAATCCAAATAATCCCTTACCGCATTAACTATCTCCTCTCGTGTATTAAATTCCCGATGCATAAAAGCATTCCGTTTTAATCGTCCAAAGAAACTCTCCATGGCGGCATTATCCAAGCAGTTTCCTTTCGCCGACTGCTGTATGATGCCGTGCTCAGCAAGAGTGACGATAAGCCGCCATCTGATGCTGCCATCCTTGGTCTCGAATGTACATCTACCTCTTGTTTTATCTAATCAGCAACCGCCAGACTGTGCATCTTCTCCACCTGCGCCCAGTTTGGGGAATAACTGAGGGGCTAGAGACTATCTCATTGTTAAATAAATCCCAATATTGGGGATAAGTAGACTTTATTGCCATCTTTTGCTTTTAAAACTCGGTCACATCCGTTACCCCACTTTTGATTCGGCTTAGTAGCTGTGAAATGGCGTTCTAGATGATTGGGTGCGATATGACCAATCGTCCCTCGATAAGTCGTCAATTTCTTGCTTTTCTTACCGCGCGAGTTCAGCTCTCGCATTAAACGTTGGGATTTTCTTATGAGTTCACGCCTGGTAAACAGGGCGTGAACCCCGTCAGTCAACCATAATCGGGATGCTTTGCTTTAATCTGGATAATCTCAGCTTTAAGTCCTTTATCCTTATCTTGCCCTAACCTGGCATCGAGCAAAAACGTACTGCGCGCTAAGCCTGCACATACCTAATAGATATTTTAGGGATAATGGGTTCTTAACTTTTGGATAACTTCGCTGCACAAGCTTCTTCCAGAAGTCTGACACTTTCTCAACTCCTTTAGGTAAGCGACCTCCGCTTCCAAGCTGTAAAATTCTCAGACATAAAGCGGTCTTCTTCTGTTTTAGGTGGAGGGCATTCAGCATATTTAGGTTTCATTGGCGGTCGTCCTGATGGTTTATAAGGAATAAGCCCTTTTATGCCACTTTTTCAGCGTTGTTCAACCAGGTTCCGACTAATGTGCAGAGGATATTGTAAAAATGAGGCGGCTTCTCAGATGCTCATTTTTCCTTGCTAGATAGGTTGAAGAACCTGTAATTTAAATTCTGTTGTGTAGTGTTTGCCATAAAAATCTGCACCCTCAATTGTTGGTTGTTTTGAGTCCAACTTTTTGGGGTGCAGATCAAATCTAAGAATGTTTTTGACCGCACTTTTTATTTTTAGGGCATGAAAAACTTTATTAAAGTTTTTCCACTAACTCAATGGCTGCACCAATATAGGTTTGCAGGAGTGAGTTGTAGTAAACGTGCTTCTTCATCAGCTGGGATATCCAGTTTTTCGATGAATTCACGTTGCTTTTTCATCAACTGCGTTTCCCACAGTGAGCTCTTTTTAATTTTTTTCGTATGGTTTTTCAATACCATGTGACGCATCACCGTTTGAATTGGCTCAGCTAAAACTTCCCAGTTTTGGTTGAGTTCATCACGGAGATGTTGTTCGTTCACTTCTAATTTGCTGATACCTTTACGCGTTGCGGCATACGCATTAAACAATAACCCTAAACCCACACCTAGGTTACGTAATACAGTAGGAGTCGGTTGAGTCACGCTGCCAGCGAGAAATGGGTAATTTCTGACCCAAGGTGAGTCATCACAGCATTAGCTAAACCTAAGTTACCTTCTGAGTTTTTCGAAGTCGATAGGATTGACTTTATGTGGCATGGTAGATGAACCAATTTCACCCGCAATAGTGCGCTGTTTAAAGTGATTTAACGCAATGTAACCCCATAAGTCACGGTCGAAGTCGATGATGATGGTATTAAAACGTACCACGGCATCAAAGTATTCAACAATGTAATCGTGAGGTTCAATTTGCGTGGTGTATGGGTTCAATCTAAACCTAATGAGTGACAAACTCTTCACTGAATTTGTGCCAGTTAATATTTGGATAAGCTGATAAATGCGCATTGTGGTTACCACAGCACCGTTGATTTTACCCAAGATTTCATTTTGTTGGAGTTGTTTGAATTGGCGTTTTTAAACGGTAAACCGTTCGCCATTTCTTTACCCACAGTACTTGGGAGGCTGGTTGGCCGTGTACGAAAGTAATGGAATGGTTTTGTATTCGTTGGCTAAACGGGTAATTTCATCAATCAGTTTTTGCCATTCTGGTAAGATCACTTCTTCACGCGCCGTTTTTAACATTAAAAGGCATGAGAAAGGTTGTTAATATCTTCAGAGGTACAAAGCCAAAGTGAATAAATTCAGAGACTTTGGCTAATTCTGGTAAGCTTGACTTTTTCTTTTTGAAATACTCAACCGCTTTAACGTCATGATTCGTGGTACGTCCAATTTCTTTTAATACGTTTAGCATCTTGAAGACTGAATTCTTCCACAATTTTATTAAGGTAATCGTTTGCTTCTTTTAGACAAAGAAGAAACTTCTTAGTTTCAACGGTCTGCCGCCAATTTTTGTAACCAACGTACTTCCACGGTGACACGGAATTTGAGTGTAAGCCAAATTCACTGAAAATACCACGCAATGCGGTGGCTTTTATCTTGATAACGACCGTCAATCGGGAAAAAGAGCGGTTAATACGGAAAGTTGCATAAGAGTTCTCCAAGGATTAATTTAAAGTTAAAGTAGAGTTGTCGTGCCGCTTGCACTAATTTTTACGATGAAATAACAGTTGCCATTTGCTGCCGCCGACTTGACGCCACAAAACTGCAGAACGAATGCCGGCAAGTAAACACGCACGAAATTTTGTCTTGTACGTTTTGTTGCTGTAAATGATATGCCGAGACCAATAATGTGGATGCGTTTGCCTAAAGGGCTAATCGTATCGACATAAATGTTTGACCATGATAGAAAACATCTCATCATCAAATTGATTATCGTGATAAGCAAGTTGTTCCGGTAAACAGGCGATACGGCGACCAAGTTCTTGTTTGATTTCAGGTTGTTTGTTTAATTTGTCTCTAACGCTAACAAGCTACCCCCAATAATTTAATAAATTTTTGTCATTCAATTGGGTGAGTTGCTCGATAAGCGTGTTTAATCACTTTAAGATGTTGAACATCACCGCCAAATACGGCTAATGTATCTTCAGGTTGAGTGATGAGAAGAGAAAATGGTCGTTTGGAATGCATCTTGATTTATCAACTTCGCCTTTTTGAGCTAATTGACTGATTAATAAGACTGATTGACAAACACCGGCAGTGCTACAGAGCCATATCATTATAATTTTTCATTGGGATTATAGATTGTGAGCTGTGAAATTTTTGGGCGTAATATAGCATTTTTACATTGTTTTGAACTGAATCATTAAAAACGCCCTATCTTTTGTTATCATTGCGCCAATTCAATTTATCAGACGAAAGGATAACCAATGACAAAACCAATTGTATTCAGTGGCGTGCAGCCTTCCGACGGATTAACTATCAGGAATTATTTTAGGTGCACTTCGCAACTGGGTGAAAATGCAAAGAGAAGATTATGAGTGTATTTTCTGCGTGGTGATACACGCCATCACTGTACGTGCAAGATCCTGCAGCGCTTCGCAAAGCAACGCTGATGTGCTTGCCGCTACGCAGCTTGTGGCATTGATCGCGATAAAGCACATCTTCGTACAATCTCATGTACCAGAGCATACTCAACTAGCTGGGTATTAAACTGCTACACCTATTTTGGTGAAATGAGCCGTATGACTCGAATTTAAAGATAAATCACGCACGTTATGCAGAAAATATTGATGGGTTTATTTTGATTATCCGGTTTAATGGCAGCAGATGTCTTACTTTACCAAGCGAAAAAGCGTGCCCGGTGAGGGATGACCAAAAACAACATTTAGAAATCACCCCGTGATATTGCCGCTCGTTTTAACGCGCTTTATGGTGATATTTTCACGATCCCTGAAATCTTATAGGCAGCCGGTGCGCGTATTATGTCTTTGCAGATCCTGATAAAAATGTCTCATCTGATGATAACCGTAATAACGTGGTGACCTTGCTTGAAGATCCGAAAATCGGTGGCGATCAAACGCGCGGTAACAGACTCTGATGAACCACCTGTTGGCGCGTTATGACGTGAAAAACAAAGCGGGCGAATGTCTACTTATTAGATATCCTTTCTGCAGTAACGGGATAAATCTGTGGCAGAACTTGAAAAAGAATTTGAAGGCAAAGTACGGCCAGCCATAAAACAGCGGTGGCTGACAGTATCAAAACTTACTTGCACGGGTTTACAAGAACGTTTCTATCAATATCGTAACGATGAAGCACTTTTAGACGAGATTTTACGTCAGAGGGTGCAGAAAAAGCCCGCAAGAGCGAAGAAACCCTTGACAAAGTGTACGAAGCCGTCGGCTGTTAGCTGCAAAATAATTTTAAACAATAAGCCGTGTTATATCACGGCTTTTAAATAAGGAGAAAAATATGGCCATTCAAACTGAAAAACCAATTGATATGTGGGTTGTAATACTTTCGATATGATCGTTGTTTGATAGCAGCGATTGTGGTTTACCCATCGAGACAGTTTTACGCTACTCGTCAAAGACGCGGAAGGGGCATTGGAATATTTCACGTTAAAAAGCGCGTGATATCGAAAGTGAGCCTTGTCAAATTCAGTCTGAAATTCAACAGGTTGAAGATGGATACCTGCTTAAAAAGCGGTTTTTCATTCTGCTGTCAAGCGGAATTAGTGATTTTCCAAAGTGAAACTTTCGTAAATGTACTCTAGAAAACCGCGTTTTTGTGACCGCACTTTCTGATATTTATGTTCCCCGCATCGTATTATTCCTTTTTCTAATGTAGAAGGGCTGAGAATCGCAGTATTTTTCTTACAAGGTTGTAAGTTAAACTGCCTATTGCCATAATCCGAAACCATTCCCTCGTTATGCAGAAGGCGCTCATCAGTCAGCCCTGCAGTATTTGTATGAGCAAGTAATGGATCGCAGTACCTTTCATTCGTGACGTACGGTTTCTGGCGTTGAACTACCATTCATCATAAAAAGCTTGTTCCATTGTTTCAAAAACTACGTGAGGAAAGGCTAACACTGATTTAGATAGCAGTGGTTTCTTTGAATTGACGCAATTCGTCCTTTAAGTGAGGTTACAGACAAATCTCTTTGATTTGAAGGAGAGGACTTGGCTTACAACGTTTGTGCTTCGATGAGACAAAATCGTCAGGCATCGTCCTCAAAATATCATCCCCACTCATCAACTATATCAAGCAAGAAAAACTTAGATCGCAATTTGAAGACTTGGCGCAATTATTACCATTCAATAAAGTGGAAGAAGTGCAGGTTTGGTTTTATGTGCAAATTTTTGATGCAGAAAAAGTTGGTGGAAAAGGTTGCGATCCTATTGAAAGACTATCCGGATGTGTTGTTCAAAGTGTGTCCGAATGCACACAAAGGTGCACGAGACGCAGGACTCGACGCTTGTCCCAACTGTTGAACAGACCCAAGCACTTGAAAACTATGCGAAATCTTGTGGTCTGACCAAAATTGTGACCATTTTATAAGCAAACATGACAAAAAGAGTATATTCCGACTTTTTACCGAAAAACAAGTAGAATGGGACAATTTTATTCACTTATCTAACCAACCTAGGGATGGGTATTTTAGGTGAGCGTTTTTAGGCATTGTCGTATTAGCCAGGTGCATTGCCGTAGTGTTACTCAAATAATCGTGAGGCGATTACGTTTACACATGTACTGTGGGGCTTTGGCGATCAAATCGGATTTGCGGCATACTTTTGTCATGTGCCGTTTGGTCGAGATGCATTACAAGCGACGCGGCAAATGGTTGTATCAAAATGTTATCGCCTATGGTAATAGAGGATTAACTTCGTCTTTGGTGAGCAGCGGATCCTTCATGCTCGGCTTTATCTTTGCGGTGAAAGTGTTGCCAATCATCGTCTTTTTCTCTGGTTTTAATTTTCTGTGCTTTTATTACTTGGAAGCATTATGCAAGTTGTCATCAAAGTGTGATTGCGGTGCATTGCAAAGCGCATTGAGCACATCTAAACAGAATCAATGTCTCTGCAGCAGCAATTTCTCGTTGGCCAAAGCAGGCTTACTAGTGGTTCGTCGCACATTATATGACCCAATCTGAATTGTTTCGCTATTATGGCGGGTGGTACAGCTTCTATCGCGGGTTCAGTGATGGCGGGTACATGCAGGAATAGGCGTGCCGTTGACTTTTAATCGGCATCTTTCATGGCTGCACCAGCAGGTTATTGTTTGCGAAATTTTATTCCTGAAGCGAACAATTTAACGATAAACAACACCAGAACGGATGATGGCGAAAAACCAGCAACGATGCTTGAAAGCGTGGCGGTGTGGTGCGAGTGCCGGTATGCAGTCGCGTTCGCCGTAGATTGCGATGTTAATGACATTCGTGGGCTTTGTCGCTTTTGAGTAACGAGTCATCTTAGGTGGCGTAGGCGGCTGGTTCGGTTACGGTGATTTCGTTACAATCAATCTTTGGTTGGATCTTCAAAACCAGTGCTTACTTAATCGGTGTATCTTGGGATGATCTAGGTGCGGGTCAAATGAGTTGAGTATAAAGTGGTGAACAATTCGTGGGTTGCTAGAGTTCGCGAAATATTTACAACCGGATGCTGCGGTTGTGATGTAAGTGAAAAACCAAAGCCATCATCACTTTCGCGATTATGTGGTTTCGCGCTTCAGTTCTCGCAATCTTAATCGGCGGTATGCCGGTGGTACTGGCACCAAATCGTCGTAGTGATGTCTCAACAGGTTTAAAAAGCAGTTGTCGTGGTACATTAGCTAACTTAATGAGTGCGACTATCGCGGGTTTATTCATCGAGTTAAGCGGCGTAGCAATGTAATTAAAAATGTGAGTGTTGACCGCACTTTATCTCAACACCACAATCGTTCGTGGTGTGGCATATGTTATAAAAGCAAAAGGCGGACGTTTGCTGTATGTTTTTTATCAACAAGAGGGAAAAACAATGACTCCACTATGTAATGCCCTGAAGGCGCATTTTGCAGATGTGTAGTATTAATGCGGGCAGCGATCACTTCGTGCAAAATATATTGCTACAAACATTCTTAGAAGATGCGAGAAGTGACTAACGTTCGCAATATGTTGGGTTATACCGGTACTTATAAGGTCGTCGTGATCTGTTATGGGTCACGGTATAGAGTATCCATCTTTACTCAATTTGTACGAAAAGAAATTAATTACTGAATACGGCGTGATCATCGTGTTGGTTCTTGTGGTTGCCATCGCATGGACGTTAAGTACGTGATGTTATTATCGGCCTGGTGCATGTCTGATTCAAAAGTAGAAGCCGTATCCGTTTTCAAAGATAACGATTTTGCTGCAATTGCTGATTTTGATATGGCACAAAGCAGCAGTTCAAGCAGCGAAAGAAAAAGAAGCAAGTTCGCGTGGGAATCTCTCTCTCTGCAGACTATTCTACACGCCAGATTTCAGAAATGTTTGTTTGTGATGGAAAAATACGGCATCTTAGGCGTAGAAATGGAAGCAGCGAGCATCTATGCTGTGTGCAGCAGAATATGGTTTGCAAAACGCACTTTGTATCTGTACCGTTTCGACCATATTCGTCACACGAACAAACTTCTGCGAAGAACGTCAATTACAACTCAATGATATGATTGAAATTGCGTTAGAGTCCGTGATAATTGGCGATAAAGCATAATTTATCGGATTTTTAAGAATAAAAAGAGCGGTTAATTTGATCTGACCCCAAAATCTGGACTATTCACTAAGGACTGACGACGATATTGTATCGGACTCAGTCCTTTTAATTTTAGTTGAATCCGTCGATGATTATAGTAATCCAAATAATCCCTTACCGCATTAACTATCTCCTCGTGTATTAAATTCCCGACCATAAAAGCATTCCGTTTTTAATCGTCCAAAAGAAACTCTCCATGGCGGCATTATCCAAAGCAGTTTCCTTTCCTTGACATACTTTGTATGATGCCGTGCTCAGCAAGAGGTGACGATAAGCCGCCATCTGATATTGCCATCCTTGGTCTGAATGTAAAATACTACCTCTTGTTTTATCTAATCAGCAACCGCCAGCTTTAACATCTTCTCCACCTGCGCCCAGTTTGAGGGAATAACTGAGGGTATATGAGACTATCTCATTGTTAAATAAATCTAATATTGGGGATAAGTAGACTTTATTGCCATCTTTTGCTTTAAACTCGGTCACATCCGTTACCCACTTTTGATTCGGCTTGGTAGCTGTGAAATGGCGTTCTAGATGATTGGGTGCGATATGACCAATCGTCCCTCGATAAGTCGTCAATTTCTTGCTTTTTCTTACCCGCACTTGAAGTTCAAGCTCTCGCATTAAACGTTGGATTTTCTTATGATTCACGCCTGGTAAACAGGCGTGAACCCGTCGGTAACCATAATCGGGATGCTTTGCTTTAATCTGGATAATCTCAGCTTTAAGTCCTTTATCCTTATCTTGCTTAACCTGGCATCGAGCAAAAAACGTACTGCGCGCTAAGCCTGCAATACCTAATAGATATTTTAGGGGATAATGGGTTCTTAACTTTTGGATAACTTCCGCTGCCTGGCTTCTTCCTGAAGTCTGAGCTTTCTCAACTCCTTTAGGTAAGCGACCTCCGCTTCAAGCTGTAAAATTCTCAGACGTAAGCGGTCTTCTTCTGTTTTAGGTGGAGGAGGCATTCTGGCATATTTAGGTTTCATTGGCGGTCGTCCTGATGGTTTATAAGGAATAAGCCCTTTTATGCCACTTTTTTCAAAGCGTTTCAACCAGGTTCCGACTAATGTGTCAGAGGGGATATTGTAAAAATGAGCGGCTTCTCGAATGCTCATTTTCCTTTTTAGGATAGGTTGAAGAACCTGTAATTTAAATTCTGTTGTGTAGTGTTTACCCATAAAAATCCGCACCTCAATTGTTGGTTGTTTTAGTCCAACTTTTTGGGGTGCAGATCACTGACCGCTCTGAACCAACTTTCTTAAGTTTATTATACATAATCTTATGATTTATTTCCTTAGAGATAATGAAATGTATTTTGTTATTTTGATTATGTATTAGAGATGATTTTTAACTTTTATTATTCTTATTAACCATTGTTTTATTGAGGGTATTTTATATTTTTCTTTGAATTTTCTTGATTTTTATTTCTATTTTGTCTCTATCTTTTTCTTTTTATGTTGATAGTCAGACTGATTTGATAAGGTATTCTGTGAGATATTTTTAGTGATTGTCTTGTTTATTATTCGTTTAATTCTAGTGAATGTCGTGCTCAATGACTGGCTTTATATAACAGTATTTAACTTCATATTTAAAGTGAACTATGCATATTCAAAACAAAACACCTCTTTGGGTGGTGGGGCATTAAAGGTTAAATTAACTCTCTAACTTGTATCCTTATGTGGAGCAGCGTAACT
>BNJU01003591.1_pt1 | contig 63989 bp, 92 predicted proteins | sample 8539281 | NCBI WGS metagenome assembly BNJU01 (sample SAMD00202456, study PRJDB9452) | human saliva metagenome | isolation source: human saliva | place: Japan
TATAGATGCCCAATCACTCTTACCTAATACTTCATATATCCATTTCCACTGATCTTTCATGCCTACCTCCGCAATGTAGCTCATGTATCAATATTCTATCCTAAGTATACTTCGCTTCCTTTATTAGCTATCCGTCATTCATTCTATCTGAGTTCCGTTTTGTGTTATTTGTACTGATGTCGGCGATATTAAACTTATACCTGCATTACTGCTTTCTATAAACGCTTCAGTTTTTGCAACTATTGATATCATTCCGCTTACTTTTATACTTTCATCATCTTTAAGTTCTATGCTTCGAACCGTTATTACTGTAATAAGTACACTGCAGGACTCAATCTGATTTCCTTCCCTTCTTTATTTTTGATTTAATTTCGGGATTGTCACGACCGCCTGCACTGCCTACATGAAAAGCATTTTTGTACACTATACATTTTGTTCATTTGCATCGAAATTTCACTATTACCCTATCTCCGACTTCGACGCCATAATACCAACTCCTCGTCTCGGTGAGAAGAATATACTATGGCGTAGTTTAGGAACGCCTTATCATCAAATTGTTTTCATCGTCATCACTCTCACTTCAAAAGTCATATAGTGAACATCTCCGTTACTATGTGCACCGATAACAATATAATTTCTAATCTCTGTTACAAAACTTTTCAATATCAGTTAAACTTTTCTCACCTCACTCACCTGTTGCTTCATTTTATCTCCTGTAATGTATAAAATGTTTTATATCTTCTATATATAATAAATTCTCCGTTTACAAGCTCATAAAATCATGCCATCATAAATAACTGCCTCATCAAATGTTCGTACATTATATCTATCGGTCTGTTATATGAATAATATGAGGATATGTATAGTTATTCTTTTAATGTCGTTACATATATATATCCATCTATAAAATAATATTCAAGTCGATTTCCATCTTCTCGCGAAATTATTACAGTACATCTTGACACTTTATTATTTGTATCAATATACTTTTACTACTTCCCCATCCCAGCCTATTATATCTTTATTAACAACTGTTATCTCTTCATCTAAATAATCAGTCAAAAGTACTTTTATAAAATCCACTTATATCACTCTTTATATTATTGATATTTATGTTAAATGAGGAGTTCTTGCATCCTGTTATTAATATACATAATACAAAAATAAACTTAGAACTTTAATATTACTCTTCATGCCAAATCTCTATCCCTTATTAATTCCAGATTTTTCAAATTCATCATGTTCCATATTGTTGTTTCAACTCTTTGGTAGTGCTTCCCCAATCAGGTAGTTGAAAATGGTGTTTATCTACGGCGTTTTCCAATCTACCACATTCAAGACCTATGGATTTCCCTATTGCCAACTGCCTAAAGATCCATCTTTTATCATAATATGGATCATTCCCATCATTTCTGCAAAATCAAATGCTGTTCCCCATTACAATAATACTCCTTATAAAGCTATTCCCTATATTCCTCCTTCAATAAGCCAAATAAATTAACTAAGCTAATCCTGTTGATTGATAATTCTTTAATTTTCCATTCCCCGTAATCATATATAAACTTTGCATCTGTCCTGTTCTGTCATATCCAACTATGTCAAGTTCATTAATATATATAACTCCTTCGTCATTTCTGTTTATTCATATATTCCCACAGTTCTTCAAAACTATTTATATCTTTAAACTCTTCCAATCCCTCATTTTTCAGCAATTGATATATACCTGTTCTTATGATTATTCCCATATCTTTACATGTTTCATATTATCATTAAAGTTTTTATAAATTCTGATGTTCTTTTACCTTCAGCTATCCGAAAAAGAGCCGAGGGAAGGTGTCTTACCTAAAATATATGAGCTTTATAACTTCATCATATATATCCAACAGTACAGGTTCAGTTTCTATTACTCTGATGTTTCCTTTACTATCTGTATACTCCCATATTTGCACCGGCATACAGCATCATTCTGTATTTCTTCCAGCCATCTTCCATAAATTCAATGCTTCTTTTTCTCATATCTTCCAATAGCTCTTTCCTTGAATAAATGATTTCCATATATCAATAATACTAAAGGAAAATATTATGAAGCATAAAAATCCCACCTAAACTTTTAACTTTACCCTTTTCCCTTATCATCAATGTCTCCTTAAAAGCTTATCTTTATATTTTTTTCTAAATAGATATAATAAACTAATCACATTCTCTGATATTTCTTTACTTTCTCCATTCCCATAATCATATATAAACTTTCCTGGTCGACCTGTTCTGTCATGCCCAACTATGTCAAGTTCATTAATATATATAACTCCTTCATCATTTCGCTTATTCATATAAGCCCACAGATTCTTCAAAAACTATTTATATCTTTAAATTCTTCCAATCCCTCATTCTCAGCAATAGTCATATATCTACCCTCCCGATTATTCCATATCTTTAAGTGCAACATATTATCATTGAAGTTTTTATCCGTTCTGATGTTTCTTCTCCCTCAGTTATCCAAAAAGAGCCGAGGGAAGGTGTCTTGCCCTAAAAATATGGATTTATAGCTTCATCAAATACATCTAGAAGCACAGGCTCTGTTTCTATTACTCTGATATTTCCTTTACTATCTGTATACTCCATATTTGCACCGGCATACAGCATCATTCTGTATTTTTCCAGCCATCATCCATAAATTCTAATGATTCTTTTTCTCATATCTTCCAATTTTTAGCTCTTTCCTTAAATAAATGATTTCCATATATTAATAATACTATGAAAAATATTATAAAGACATAAAACCCATCTAGACTTTAATTTAGCCCTTTACCCTATCATAGATGTCTCCTTAAATCTTATCTTTATATCTAAATAAATATAATAAACTAATCTACTAATGAGTTTGAAAAGCTATATAATAAGGCACTATGTTCTTCCGGCGTCTTAACGGTAGAACCTCTCATTTAATTTGCGCTAAATCTTGACATAGGGACCATTCACCTCAACTTTTTCACCTCTCTAATATTCATAAGTTCTATATGTCATAGTAAATAATTCTCTAATACCTATTGTTCCACTCTCATGTATAACATTTTCCGTTCCATCACCCATATCAAATGTTATCCTACCATTTAAGCCTGAACCATCTAATCCTATTACTGAAAGAGCATACAGATAATATTCACCATTTTTGTTAGTTTGTGCATGTATGCTATGAGTTCCTCCAAATTCTTTATTTCTTCAAACTCCTCCATTCCTTCGCTCTCTGATATAGTCTTTGGTGGGATGTAATTCCTGCTCCGTTCTCTCCACTTATCCTTATATGTTTCATATTGTCATTAAAATTATCTATATATTTCTGCATATTTTCATTTTCTATGATTTTTGTAGTTATAAAGGCTACTTTTCTTCTGATATATAGTCTGCAATATCTTGGCTGACTATATCAGTAAAGCTTTCATTCTGATTCGTAATTATCCAACTTTTCCCTTTATTATCACTGCATTCCAAGTCCATTCCCAGTGTATCTGCCAGAATTACTGTAATAGATATCTCATCATAGTATTTAAGTGCTCTATCTCTTCTTTTTCATCCAAATACTCTATGCCAACTATCACTATAAACACTAAAGTCAATATACTTGTAATTACTAGGATTACCTTAAGTTTATTCTTCTCAATCGCATTCATATATTCCCCTTAGTCAAAATATTTCCATGATACTTTAATCGAAATTATTTTAATATTTTTCGAATAAATCTCTAAATACAATACCCCATATTCATATATGATTTTTCTTCTCCATTATCTGATTTATATGTTATTCTACCACTAAATCCCGTTCCGTCTAATCCAACCACATAAAAGAGCATACAGATAATATTCACCATTTTTGTTAATTTGTGCATATATGTTGTCAGTTCATCTAAATTCTTTATTTCTTGAAACTCCTCCATTCCCTCTCCCTCAGATATAGTCTTTGGTGGGATAGGAATTCCTGCTCCGTTCTCTCCACTTATTCTTATATGCTTCATATTGTCATTAAAATTATCTATATATTTCTGTATATATTCATTTTTTTATAATTTTTGTAGTTGTAAAGACTCTGCTTCTCCCTGATATATAATCTGTAATATCCTTAGTAACTATGTCAAAGTAAACTTATATCACTCCCGATTTATAACCCAAGTATTCCCTTTATTATCACTGCATTCAAGTCCATTCCCAGTGTACCTGCCAAAAATTACTGTAGTAGATATTTCATTATAGTATTTAAGTGCTCTATCTCTTCTTTTTCATTCAAATACTCTATGCCAACTATCACTATAAACACTAAAGTCAATATACTTGTAATTATTAGGATTATCTTAAGTTTATTTTTCTCAACCACATTCATATATTCTCCTTAGCCAAAACTGCTTTAATACTTTTTGAATAGATCTCCCAAATACAATACCACATATTCATCTATGATTTTTCCTGCTCCATTTTTCTCCACTTATCCTTATATGCTTGGAAAGTCCTATACTTGACTCCTTCATTTTGAAAGGTTCTTATATACTCTTATCTTCATAGGTTTTTAGCAATTATTTGTGTCAACTTTCTTATTATTAACCTGCCCATGATATTTCTTCTCTATCAAAATAATCAACTAATCTCTCTTCCTCTATATAAAATTCACCTGTAGTACTTTTCATAATCATCTTTTGTTGCATTAATATATCCCTTATCCCCATTCTCCGTTTTTAAAAATATATTAAGTTTTGCATATCTGTTTCGTATAAATACAAAAGCCTCCCCTTTATGATATGTAGTTATTTCATAAACAGCTGTTTTTATCATTATACTTATATGCTTTAAGCTCTTTCATAATGTATGCTTAGAATCATTTATAATATAATTACCTTCTAAACTGAGCTTCAAATCAGAATTTATTAAATATATGCCTGTTGTATTTTTGAAAAGCCTATAATATATTTTTCTATCTTCAACATATAAACCCAAATTTTTGATATGCAGATTTTTATATATCCGTCTACAGCTGACATATATACTATATTTTCTTTATTCAATCTATAGAACTCACTTATTCATGTATCATTAACATAGTGAATTGCTATGCCAATACAATAATTACCATTGTTATCATTTATAATTACACTTTTTCACACCCTCTTCACCATAGCCTATATGATTATTTACCTCTACTGATATATAGCCATCCCGCATCAATAAATACCTTTACTAGAATCTGTCTCCCATCATTATCAATGTCAATTTCGTATTTCTTATCATATTCTATAAAATTTACAGCATATCCCTCTTTATTAATTTTCATTTTGTAATATCTTTTTATGTATACTACAGCTGTTTATTATAAATAAAAGCAATATGATTATTTTCCTCTTTTTATAATTCATCATTTATTACCTCTTAACCTTGCAGTTCCAAAATCACCCCTGTACATATTTAATAGTATCTTATTATATTTAATAACATTTATGCCATAGCATTCTCCTACCATAAATATTTTTTACGCGCTCATAATATTACCTTAATTATATCAAATCCTATACTATTTTTCATTTGTTTTTTGTTCTATTTTTATAATGTATGTTCATATAAAAGTATCCTCTGTCAGATACAGATCTCACTATAATATTCTTACCAAAGATATTTCGGGTTGGTTCTGTAGGGAATAAAATTCATTATTCTCAGTAGACCATTTAATTATTTAACATGCTTGAAATCATATTCACCCTGCATTGTAAGATTTTCACCAATTCTTCACTGGACTATAAATCTACTTATCCATGTATACTTTAGAATATAATATTTGCCCGGCACTTCGGCAGATGTCCACTTGAAAGAGAGAGTGTATGGAGATACCTTATAAGATTTATTTGGAAGAAAATGAGATGCCAAAATATTGGTACAATGTAGAGCTGATATGAAGAATAAAGCCGGCTCGCTTTTTAAATCCCGGAACACATAAACCTGTGACCTATGAAGAGCTGTCACATGTATTCTGTGACGAGCTTGTTAAACAGGAGCTTGATGATACCACTGCTTATTTTGAGATACCTGAGGCAAATCAGATCTTTTTACAGAATGTACAGACCTGCTCCACTTGTAGAGCATACTGTCTGGAAGAAAAGCTTTAGGTACACCTGCAAGATTTGTACAAATTTGAGGAAATAATACCAGCGGAAGCCATAAAGGTTAAACTCGAGCTATAGCTCAAGCCTACTATGCTAGAGCAGGGACTTAAAGGTGTTACTACAGAAACCGGTGCAGGACAATGGGGTACAGCACTTTCTATGGCATGTGCATACTTCGGACTTGACTGTAAGGTATATATGGTTAAGGTATCCTATGAGCAGAAAGCCTTTCAGACGTGAGGTTATGAGAACATACGGTGCTACCGTCACACCTTCACCGTCCATGGAAACAGAGGTGGGAAGAAGAATCTTGAAAGACATCCGGGCACCACAGGAAGTCTTGGATGTGCTATATCTGAGGCTGTGAAAAAGGCCACAACTACTGAAGGGTACAGATATGTGCTCGGTAGTGTATTAAATCAGGTTTTATTGCATCAGTCAATTATCGGTCTTGAGACTAAGGCCGCACTTGATAAGTATAATATCAAGCCTGATATTATTATAGGCTGTGCAGGTGGCGGTTCAAACCTTGGCGGTCTTATATCTCCTTTCATGGGTGAAAAGCTCAGAGGTGAAAGTGATGTGAGAATCATTGCCATAGAGCCTGCATCATGTCCAAGCTTTACAAGAGGAACATTTGCCTATGACTTCTGTGATACGGGTATGATGACTCCGCTTGCAAAGATGTACACATTGGGAAGTGATTTTATTCCTTCACCAAGCCATGCAGGCGGTCTCAGATATCATGGAATGAGTTCTACTCTCTCACAGCTTTATCATGACGGTTATATGGAGGCAGCTTCAGTAAATCAGACGGATGTATTTAAGGCTGCAGAATATTTTGCAAGAACTGAGGGTATTCTCCCTGCTCCTGAGAGCTCACATGCTATCTATGCAGCTATTGAAGAAGCCAAGAAAATGCAAAGAGCGGTGAAGAAAAAGACTATCGTATTCGGACTTACAGGAACCGGATATTTTGATATGGTTGCTTATGAGAAATTCCATGACGGAAAGATGGATGACAGTGTTCCGACAGATGAGGAACTCAAAAATATGCAGATATGCTGCCTAAAGTAGAGTAAATAATAAGAGCTTTATTTCATAATACAAAGCGCTACAAGTATTATGAAATAAAGCTCATTTGAATTTGTATCTATTTTATTTATCTCTATCAAATAATATATCGCACCGATAAGGCTGGCATCATTCCCAAGTTTTTGCAGGAACTATTTCAAGTCCTTCCAAGAATCTTGGCATTACCTTTTCATGTACCTTTTTACTTAAGGCTTCTATAAACTCTTTTCTGCCGCTTACTCCGCCGCCTATAATAACCTGTTCAGGATTAAAGATATGAACAAGCGAAATGATTCCAAGTGAAAATATCATCCACCCAGTTATCAACCTCCTGCCTTTAACAGGCTGTTTTCATGTAAGGCATCAAATATCTTTCTACCGTTGATATTTTCTTCAAAGTCTTTCGGAAAAGCTGTCGGATTTTCATTTTGCAGTTTTGAGACACTCCTTACAAGTGCTGTTGTGGATGCATATCTTTCAAGGCAACCTCCATTACCACATGAGACAGCTCTCTCCGCTTCCATGTATCACTATATGTCCTATCTCTCCTGCCAGTCCTCTTTTACCAAGCAAGATCTTATCATCAACTATAATAGCGCCGCCCACTCCGGTTCCTATGGTTATAGCAACGATATTTTTATAGCCTCTTCCCGCTCCTATCCATTTTTCACCGAGGGCTGCACTGTTTGCATCATTTATAACTATAGTTTTGACAGCATATTTCTTTTCAAAGCTTTCCTTTATCTTTGATCCTACCCAGTTTTTTTATGTCCGGCACTTCCGATAACTTCACCTTTTTCGGAATCTATCTGACCTGTAGCGGATACACCTATTCCGGATATTTCACTAAACTCAAGTCCGCTTGAAGCCACAAAATACTCTCGTCTTTTTCCAAAACAGTCTTAAGTATTGAGTTTCATATCCGTCAAATGAAACCGAGAACTCATCCTTGTGAAGTATGTTGCCGTTCTCATCAACAAGTCCGAACTTTGCTGCGGTTCCACCTATATCAATTCCCAAATACACTTTATTCATCATAGAAATTTCTTCTTGGCGTCAACTCATCATTTTTGCCGCTGATTTTTGCAATCTCTTTATCAGCATCTGTCAATGCCACCAAAGGTTTTCTTACGCTACCGATATCAAGTCCCTCGTTAATTCTAAGAACTTCCTTTATCATAGCATACATGATTTCCATATCCTGAAGTAAGAGCGCTATAATATCATTTACACAGTACTAGTATCTCATTTGCTCTCTATCATCTCCTGACTCTATACACTCATCCATTGCAAGGAAAAGCTCAGGCATTGCTCCATATGTTCCACCGATACCTGCTTTTGCACCTATTACTCTGCCTGAAACAAACTGCTCATCCGGACCGTTAAATACGATATAATCATCACCGCCGTCTCTTACAAAGCCTTGAATGTCAAATACAGGCATAGAAGAATTCTTTACACCTATAACATTCTTATTCTCTCTCATCTTTGCATAGAGGCCTCTGCTTAAAAGCCACTCCTGCAAGCTGTGGGATATTGTATATAATAAAAATCTGTATTCGACGGCACTGCTGTAATCATTCCAATACTGTGCAATGGCATACTCAGAAGCTTAAAATAAATAGGCGGAATTGCCGCAATAGCATCTACTTTAAGACTCTCTGCATGAGCTGCAAGCTCCATACCGTCCTTGGTATTATTACATGCTATATGGTTAATTATTGTAAGATCACCCTTAGCCTTCATTACATTCTCAAGAACAACTTTTCTGTCTTCAACGCTCTGATAAATACATTCACCCTGAAGAACCGTTTACATATACACCTCTGACCTTTTTATCCACAAAGTACTCTGTAAGAGCTCTTACTCTCTCAGGACTGATCTCCCCGTTATCATCATAACATGCATAAAATGCCGGAATGACTCCCTTGTACTTATCTAAATTTCTCATAATGCCTCCTTATTGTAGAGATAATACCAAGAGGTCAAATATCTTTGACCCTCCATCATCTAATTATAAGCTTAGAATATCACTCATTGAATAGTTTTTCAATAAGAATAATCTATTTTGAAATTATTTTCAACTTTCTATGCTTTTATCAGTTTTAAATAAAATACACTCTATCTGATGCCTTTACTGCCACCTATTCCCTCCCACTCACTCTCTTTAAAAACCTACCAAAAGCAAATCTATCTCCCAAAACTATAGGTCTTTTTACAAGCATTCCGTTTTTCTGAAAAGCAGCTTGAGCTTTTCGTCATCACTCATAGTATCCATTTTTTTCTTTAATATTGAGCTCTCTATATAGCATACCGCTTGTATTAAAAAGCTTTCTTTATAGGAAGCCCTGAATAATCTAAAACCTTCTTTTAACTCTTCTACACTTGGAGTCTCCTCCACAATATTCTTTTTCCGTGAACTCACATTTTTATCTCTTAACCACTTTCTTGCCTTTCACACAAGTTGAACATTTCGGATAATGAAATACTAACATAAAAATCTCCTTTATCATTTAATACTTTATTATTTTTGCAGACAAAAAGCTCTATTATAGCTCCTCTACAAATTCATTTTCACAGACACTGTAAATTTCACCGTTACTTCACCTGCATTTTTGGGAATTATACTTTCGTATTACCTCCATTACCTTTGTCTTTAAATCATATTCTATCTGTGCTTTATTTAGAATGTCAAATACTTTATTTTGTATGCTCTTATGCAAAGCTGTAGCCCTAAGTCTTTCACTTCAACCTCCAGTGTGGATGTTGTGAAATTTCAGGCAATTTTATAATCAAAAGCATTTTTATTTTTCATCATATTCCGTACATAAAAGGTGTTACAGAGCCTTTATCCGATAAAATATTGATTCGCTTTCACTTCCTGCACCGTAGAAATACAAATTGTATTTTCTTTTTTCTCTTGTAGCATTTTTATTTCCGGAAACCGGATGAATCTTAAATATCTGCTTATCATTTTCATCAATCAGCTCATACTTTGTATAAGCCCAGTCGAGACTCTACATAGTCTTATACTCCTTTTTCATCCTCTGCAAGTATAAACTCTCCCGACTTACCTGTAAAAATATTCAAATCAAGTTCTGAAGGGCTTTTAATATCATTTGTACTGATATTTGCATCAAGAGGCAAGATACTTCCTGCTCTTGCAAATACGGCGATATCTTCAAGATCCCTATATATTTCAAGCTCACGATTTCCGCTGTATCTTACTCCGCTAAATATATCAAACCATTCACCCTCAGGGAGCCATATCTTTGTCTTAGCCAAACCGCTTTCTCTGTCAATCTTTTTTGTCACAGGGCAGACTATCAAATCATTTCCGAAGTAATACTCATTTTTGTAATTGTAGACCTTGTCATTTTCAGGTTCATAGTAATACAGCGGCAGTATTAGGAAGCTTTATCACATTTGCTCTTTTTGTTCATAGTGTAAAGATGGTATAAGTCTGTGACGAAGTCTTCAAATATTTCTTTTGTTATTCTTTTCCGCAATCTGATTGTACTTCCAAGGTTCTTTTCCCGAAAACTCATTGCAGGTACTGTGCAATCTCATTATAGGTGAGAATACCCCAAACTGTACCCATCTTACAAACATCTCGTCGTCTCTTATCCCGTTCATATGTCCGCCGATATCATGGCTCCACCATGCATATCCGATATTTGATGCTGTAGCTGTAAAAATACGGCTGAAAATCAAGACTGTCCCATGTAATAATGGTATCTCCGGAAAATCCTATAGGATATTTGTGACTTCACTCCTGCATATCTTGAAAGTATTAGACCTCTTCCCTCATCTCTTCTTGCAGAATCTTTATAGTGGAAATAGTTTAAAAGCCATAGAGGATCAAGCCCCTTATGTCCCTGAGTTTTTCCCTGTTGCCAGTCTATCCACCAGTAATCGACTCCCTGCTTTTTCAAGCGGATGATGAACATATTTAAAATATCCTTCTCTGAATTTATCATCGCAATATCAAAAGTACAGGTTCTTCCTTTTTAATATCTACACCCATAAATTCTCCCATATCCTTATAGCAATCTTCATATGCCCTTATACCGTCTGCCGGATGTACATTCAGTAAGACCTTATATCCTCTTGTATGCAGTTCACTTAGAAAATCTTTTGGACTTGGGAAAAGTTCCTTATTCCATGTATACCCTGTCCATCCTGTACCGAATCTTCCTTCCACATCAGTAATGTGCCAGTCCATATCGATAACCGCCACACAAAACGGAATATCCTCACTGTCAAATCTGTCCATCAAACCCAGATATGACTTTTGAGTGTATTTATAATATCTGCTCCACCAGTTACCAAGTGTAAATCTGGGCAGTAGAGGTAATTCTCCACTGAGAGTATAGAAATCCTTCAATGCCGTCAAGAAATCAAGTCCCATATCCGAAGAAATATAAATCTATTGCTTTCAGGATCTTTTCTTAATTCAAACCCATCCTTTGTTATAAGCATTGAATTGCTGTCATCCACCACAGACCACATCTGCCTTGAAACAATTCTCTCCAAGCTCTGTTGCTCCGTCTATGGCATCAAGAGTTCTGGTTGTTCCTTTTTAAAGCTCTCATTCTTATCTCCATAATGCCATACACTTGAAAGTTGTTCCGTAATTTTCCGCTTACATTTAATCCTCAAGCCTTCACCTGTGAATTCTTTTATCATATATTACTCTTAGATAATCTGTAACTATAACCAGTTTGTCTTCACTGTCTAAAACATCAAACTTTTGCTTTCAGGGAAACTTTCTGTTTGTAACAGTCGTCTCTTCATCAACAAATATATATACTGTATTCAAAACCTTATAAGTCTGTCTGTAAGAATACTTATACGATAATTATTCCTTTAATTATTGAAGCCTCTGCCGCCTTTTGTATTTACCATTCTACTCTTTCTATTTTCCATATTTTCAAAAATCATTCTCGCCTCCGGATACTCATTACAAAGCAGTCTGTATGGCTCTTCGTCCTCTTCTATCTCAGAATCTGCCTATATCTTCATAGAATCTGTTGTCTATATTGTCATCATTACATTGTGAAACTTCACCCTATAAGCACACTTCCGCTTCCCGGCTCAACATGGAACTCATAGGTATTGATGCGCCAGATGGTGATCTCTCTCCCGGCAAAAGTTTTTACAAAGGCTTCCCGCCTTTACATAATATGATCTTCCGTCTGAGTTTATAAGCACATCCGAGTCAGCGAGTCGCCCTTACCGTCATCATTATATACTTTTTATAAAGTGTACCGCCACCTCTGTTTATAATATCCTCCGATTTAAACCAGTGGAAAATGCATAGGTGCCATCATATCGTCTCTAAGAATAAAAAGCTTCTCCGCATAGACTTTTTATACTTTCTCATTGTTTCTGTTTCCGTTTCTGAGTGTAATAAGTCCGAAACCTATCTTATCAAAAATCTCCGAGTCCGAAGTCTGTGATATCCCATCCGAGCATATTATCTCTTATTTCATCATATTCATGCCCCTTGTTTTCCCAATCCTTTTGGAGTCCAGTTGCAAAAACAGCGGCAGATTAAAAGCCGTTCTCCCTTTATAAGCTCCTCCATCTCTCTTATGATGCTGTTAATTTGTGATCTTTTTCATTCCTTTCCCCTTTCTTGTAACAAATATTTTGCTCATTTGTCTTTGCAATATTCTAAAGTGCATTTTTCTATATCATCTCCCAGATTCAGCTTTGAAATTTTGAATCCGCCAGAGATATCGCTCCTTCATAACCGCTGAATTTCGGTTTTGCAATACCGTTTTCAAGTATATGGCATACCAGTTTGGAATCTATGATATCTTCATCTTCTTTAAATATATTCTCAGACTCCTTACTTTCCATTACTTCTTTAAGCACCGATGCTACAGGCATCTCATTATCAATGTCTGCTGTATTTCAGTATCATAGGTGAGTGTTTTTAAGAATTCCCATGCCAGTTTCTTCTTATTTGACCTTGAACTTATTGCAATATCAAGACTGTCTATCATACTTACATTATTACCCGAATTACCTGCCGGCATAGGTATGCAATCCCATGCAAAGCCGGTGTATTTTTTTATCTTGTAAGGATATGACTTATAAGTCCTGTATTCGGCAAGTGACATCTGACTGAAAGCTACCTTTCCGCTGTCAAAGCTGCTCCTTGGTTATATTCTTATTTTCCGTTTAATGATTCCAGGCTCTTTTACAAATCTTATTGACTCTGCAAACTTCTCTTGATTGAAATATGACTTCTTTTCCGTCTTTTGAAAAAATACAACATTATTTGAAAAGTGCCGCATTTTATCCAGTCATATTTTGTATATTCCAAAGTAATCCGGACTGCCGTCAAGGTCCCTGTCCAAAGTTATCATTCTGCACATTCTGTAAAAATCATCAAATGTGTAGTCATTGCCCAGGTATATCAACATGCAGATTTTTCAAGCAGTGTACGAGTTTACAAACATAAGTCGGCATGGCTTCATACGGAAGTGCATATCTATGTCGAAAAACTCCCGAGTTTGCAATTTCAGTATAATATTTGTCTATATCAAAAGTCTTTGTCTTCCATGACATATCTGTCCAGATTTTTCTATAAGTCCAGATTTATATAATTTTTCAAAATCCTCATCCAAATACCATAAAAATATCCGGCATTTTCATCCTTTCAATATTCTCTCAGACATCCATTCACTGTAGTCATCTTTTTGTATTCCGCCGATATATTTTATCTTTACACCCTTTATGTTCATTCTCAAACTTCTCTATCGCTTTGTCAATAACGGAATAGCCTCCTGTACCGCAACATCCCATTACTGCCGTTAAACATGGCAAATTCTATTACTGTTTCTTTAGGTCTGCTATATAAAAAAATATGCCGAGTATTGCCGCAAAAAGAATTGTACCTAAAGTTTACTTTTCTTTTCTCACAGTTCACCTCTGCCTATTGCCCATATGGCAAGCTGTGTTCTGTCACGAAGTTCAAGTTTATCAAGGACAGTTGATAAATAATTTCTTACCGTACCTTCTGAAAAACTCAAATCCTTTGCAATTTCTTTATTACTCTTTCCCTTTGCCACCTCTTCTATTATGGTCCCATTCATTCTTTGTAAGAGTTTTTACATTCTCGGAATCTACATGTATGGTTTCATTGTTTACAGCCAGCTTTGAGAAAAACTTTAAAACCTTTGAAGCAATATCAGGATTTATCATTGCCTGTCCCTGATATACCGTATTTATCGCCTCTACCAGGCTGTCCATACTTATACCTTTTAGAAGATAACCGCTTGCCCCGTATTTTAAAGCATTAAAAACATATTCATCATCATCAAATGTGGTGAGTATAATAATCTTTATATCCGGATAACCTTCTTTTATAATCTTTGTACATGACACTCCGTCAAGTCTCGGCATTCTTATATCCAGAAGTATTATATCGGGCTTATTTTCTCTGACACTCCTTATTACCTCAAGTCCGTCAGACACGGCATCCGTTACCTCTATATCAGGTTTACTGTCAAGGATTATCTTTAAGCTTTCTCTTATCAGCTCCTGATCATCTGCAATTAAAACTTTAATCATATTCCTCTCCCCATCTTATCGGTATCATAGCTTCCACTTTAAAGCCCTCTTCACTGCTGAAATTTACCTGTCCTTTTAACATAGTTACTCTTTCTCTGATATGCCTGAGTCCAAATCCCGCTTTGATATTTTCGCATCCTATTCCGTCATCACATATCAAAAGATTGATGCTTCCATAGTTTTTCTTAATTGATACATCTATATTTTTTGCCCTTCCATGCCTTATAGCATTTGTAAGACTTTCCTGTACTATCCTGTATATGGCCATCTCTTCGTCTTCATCAAACTTCAGATTAATAATATCACAATCAAGGTTTTATATTTTACACCAGCAACCCTTTTTGTATTCTCTACAAGTTCTTCTATAGCACTTTTTAAGATTAAGTCTTTCAGGTGCATCAGGTCTTAATGAGCTGACACTCATTCTGATATCTTTTATACCGTTTCTGCTTACCTTTGAGAGCAGATCCAGCTGATTTCTCAGAGCCGGTTTGTCATCTCCTGCCAATGCTATACAGGCATCTATACCTGCCGCAAGCCCTGTAGAGTATGCCCCAAAGTATCGTGAATTTCTCTGTCAATACGGTTTCTTTCTCTGATCTCTGCAAGCCTTGCATTGTCCATTAAAGACTTCTCAAGTTCTTCATTTGTCCTTTGCAAATCTGTATTTGCTATCTCAAGTCTTTTATTAAGCTCCAGATTTTTCTCTATTATCTCTTCCTTGCTTACTATTATAATTATACAGCATAATATAAAACATACCACAGTCATAAGATTTAGAGCATTGTAGATAAAGTATATTAATGTCTGTATACTTTGACTGCATACCTCTATGTAGGATGAGATATCATACACATTTATAAAGAGCTTCACCAGCTCATGAGTTGTTAAAAGATAGCTTATCATCGCGATAACAACCTACCATCGGCATATATTTATTTCTTTTTAAATACATCAAAGGCGTTTGCAAAATGTCCAAAGCAGTATTCCGTTATAATTAAAAATTTAAAAGTATGATACATATTAATCCAAGTATAAATTCCAATGCGAAAGTTGCAAATATAATACCGGTATCATTTATGATATTGCCGTTTCTAATGCAAAAAGTTATTACAAAAGCATACTGATGATATAACTGTAAATGTGAATATATACAAAGTATTGCCCGGTACATTTACCGCATTTGATAAAAACAGCTTTTGCCTCATGTATACTTACCGTTCTTTCCGTAACTATCCATATAAAAGCCTGAAATCAAAATAACTGCCGCAAGAGATATGACCAGCATTATTTCCTGTATTGTATTTATTTTAAAATTTCCTATACTTTTCATCTTATTGCCACTTCGATATATCAAATCTTGTTAAATTTCCTGCGTTTATCAAGTCGACATTTATGCTTATGTCGGATTCTATTTCTTTTCCGTTTAGATAATCATACGCCGCTTTTAGCCGCTTCCTTACCCATATATATGGGATGCTGTGCTACAGTGGCCGTAAAAAGCCCCTGCCTTATCAGCTCCTTCGCATCCGGGGATCCGTCAACTCCGTAGATTAAAACTTATTTTTCACTCATCTCTCTAAGCGCCGCAACTGCACCGATTGCTGTAGGATCGTTCAGCCGAATATAACATCAAAATCTTTATCATTATTTTCAATATAATCAATAACAGCATGATTTACAGTTTCTATCTCACTTACTCCGTCTATTTCCTCTACAATCTCATACTTTTGATTATCCTTTTATAGTGTCGATAAATCCCTGCCTTCTTTGTATCATGGATAAAGCTATAAGATTCTCAACAATAAGTATCTTTGCACCTTCAGGCTTTTTTCTTATCAAATCCTGTGCCAAAAGTACTCCGGCTTCATAATTATCCGATTGTATTGCACTTATTACACCGATTCTGTTATCAACATCGGTATCAATTAGATTACCGGAACCCCTCTTTTTCTGCATTCAAGCAATGCACTTTCTATTCCGCTCTTGTCCACGCATTTACAAACAAAAATCTATTCCTTCATTTAACATATCCGTTATTTGAGCATTTTGTCTTTCCTGACTTTTGTGCCGGATCTCTTGTTATAAGTATATCACCGTTTGCTTCAATAGTGTCTCTTATATTCTCATTGAGCACATTAAAAGTAAGGATTATTCATTGTCATAAATGTGGATCCCGAAAACAATTTTTGTCTTCAGTTTTTCAATTTAAACAAAAACTACCGATAAACACAATAAAAACATATGCTAAGAGCATATAAAATGCCCTCAGCCTGTTTTTTTGTCGATTTTTCATTATTTACTCTTTTTAAATTTCTAATATAGTCGATAAATACTGCAAGTAATATTACAATACCCTTTACAACAGTCTGCCAGAAAGAGTTTACATTCATAAGGTTAAGTCCGTTACTTAAAATTCCTATGATAAGTGCACCTACCAAAGTACCTCCAAGCTTTCCGTATCCGCCCGACATTGATGTACCACCTACTACTACCGCAGCTATGGCATCCATCTCGGCTCCGTCACCTGCTGTAGGCTGTCCGGAATACATACGTGAAGCCAAAATAACTCCTGCAAGACCTGCCATAAGTCCTGAATAAGTATACACCATGAATTTTACTTTTGAAACACTTATGCCTGAAAACTTTGCCGCAAGTGTGTTTCCACCGACTGCATATATATATCTACCGATTTTTGTTCTGTTCATTATAAGAACCGATATTATAAATATAATTATCATTATAATAACAGGTACAGGGAAAATACCGATATATCCGGCACCCAGCCACTGCCATTCTTTGGAAACCACTCTTACCGGTGAACCTCCTGTATAAACACCTGCAAGACCTCTTGCAATATTCATTGTTGCCAGAGTCACGATAAATGGCGGGATCGTTGTTCTTGAAATAACAAAACCGTTAAATGCACCTATTACTATTCCGATAATTACTCCGATAAACATAGCAAGGTAAATATTCATGCCATATCTGGATACACATCCTGCAGCAAATACGCCTGAAAGTGCTATTACGGAACCTACCGACAAGTCAATACCGCCAAGTATGATTACCATAGTCATTCCACATGCAAGAAGCATATTTGTGGATATCTGTCTAAAGTACATTGAAAACATTCTTTTGTTGTAGGGAATGAACTGCTTGTAGCAGGAAATACTGTAAGGAATATTGCCAGCACCAGCAATGCGATTATGATTCCCATATTCTCTTTGAAAAAATTTAACGCCTTTAAATTATTCGCTTTTTTCACTTTTTACCTCCATCATATAGCTGCCAATGCCATAATACTCTCTTGTGATATTTCTTCATGATCTATACAGCCTCTTATTGTTCCTGCCGCCATAACATACACTCTGTCGCTCATGTTGATAATTTCCGGCAATTCCGAGGATATCATAATGATTGAAACACCCTGTTTTACCAAGTCATTCATTATTCTGTATATCTCTGATTTTGCTCCCTACATCGATTCCTCTTGTGAGGCTCATCCAAAATAAGGATTTTAGGATTTGTAGCCAGCCATCTTCCAATCATTACTTTTTGCTGATTTCCACCTGAAAGATTTCCGATCACCTGCTCCTGTGAAGGTGTCTTGGTCGCCATCATATCTATATATTTTTGTGTTATCTCAGACTCTTTTTAGAGTTTACATTCAAATTTTTTTATAAACTTATCAAGAACTTCAATAGTGGTATTGTATTTTATATCCTGAAGCAGATACAGTCCCTGTTCTTTTCTGCTCTCAGGGCACAAGTGCAAGACCGTTTTTATCGCATCTGTCGGATCTTTTATATTTACCTTCTTACCTTCAATATATATATCTCCCGAAGTATCTTTTGAAAGTCCGAATATTGCCTGCATAGCCTCGCTTCTTCCTGCTCCGACAAGCCCTGCAAAACCTATTATCTCACCTTTCTTTAACTCAAAGCTGACGTCTTTTACCCTATCACCGTCTTTTAAATTCTCTACTTTAAGTATAACCTCCTTTGACGGCATAAAATCCCTTACATAGTAGTTTGTCAAAGTCCTTCCAACCATCATGGCGATAAGCTCGTCCTTGTTGGTCTCCTTTACAACCTTTGTTCCTACATATTCTCCGTCTCTCATTACCGTCACTCTGTCACATATTTCTTCAAGCTCGCTCATCTTATGTGATATGTAGATTATTCCTACACCCTTCTTTGTCAGATCCCTCATGATGTTGAAAAGATTTTCAACCTCTCTGTCACTTATGGAAGATGTAGGCTCATCCATAACCAGTATCTTTGCATTTACCGATACCGCCTTTGTTATTTCCACCATCTGCTGCTTAGCTATAGGAAGGTTCATAACAAGTTCTCTTGCATCTATATCCATGCCCAAATCATCCAGAATCTTTTGAGCATCTTTTTCCATTTTTGAAATATTTACAGTAAATCCTTTTCCCGATTCTCTACCCAAATATATATTTTCCGCCACTGTCATATACGGCACCAAAACAAGTTCTTGATGTATTATCGCAATATTGTTTTTTGAGGCATCGTGAACCGACTCAATCGATACTTTCTTGCCTTCGATCTCTATCTCTCCCTCATCAAGGCTGTATATTCCACCAAGCACTTTTATAAGAGTTGATTTGCCGGCACCATTTTCACCCAACAGTGCATGCACTTCCCCGGACTTTAATTCGAGGTTTACTTTATCTAAGGCCTTAACTCCCGGGAAGCTCTTAGATATGTTTTTCATTTTCAATAAAATATTGTCTGCCACTGTTTCACCTGCTCTTATTTTTCTAAATAAGGCATCCCTTAGGATGCCTGTAAATTGTTATTTAATAATAGTTTCGCTAAATACCGCTAAAAGCTTTACTGCCAGCCGTCTGTTCCGTACTGTGCTACATTGTCTGCTGTGATAAGGAATGTTTCTACAGGGTATCTCTCTTCAACCTGCTTTCCTTCTACATAATCATACATAATCTTAACTGCCTTCTCTGCGATAGAAACAGGAGACTGAGCACCGGTACCCTCTATTAAAGATTACCTGATGCAAGCTCTGACTTGATGTCAGGTGAACCGTCAACACCGTAAATCATACAATTTTTGATTCCTGCCGCATTTGCAGCCGCCAAAGCTCCTAAAGCTGTAGGATCGTTTCCACCGAAAATTGCTACTACATCAGGATTTGACTGTAAAAGATCCTCTGCAATACCCATTGCTACCTGAAGGTTTCCCTTTGCATCCTGCTGTGCTACAACTTCAAATCCATGATCCTTTATAGCATCCATAAAACCGTTTGTTCTGTCTACAACCGACTGCATAGTAGGTGAGTCAAGAACTATAATCTTTCCCCCGTTAGGTGCCTTCTTAACAAGGTCCTCTCCAACTACTTTTCCTGCATTGTAGTTATCAGATCCTGTGTATGATACAAGATATGACATATCTCCTACTTCAGTATCAAATCCCACCATAGGAACTCCTGCATCCTTTGCAAGATCGAGTGCAGGTATGATACCCTGTGCATCAACCGGATTCATAAATAATCCGTCAAGATTCTGTGAAAGCATATCCTCAACTTGTGATATCTGCTTTGTAACATCATTTCCCGGATCTGTTACTATAAGTTCGTCACCGTTTGCCTCTACCAATTCCTTGATTTTATCCTGAATGGTAACGAAAAACGGGTTTGTTCCGTCCATACATGTGTATCCGAACTTATAATGCTTCTTCTCGCCGCTTTGGCTTTCACCACTCTGTGCTGTTGTAGCAGCCTCTTTGCTCTCTCCCTCGGATGCGGCCTTTTTTTCTCCGCCTCCACAAGCTACCAAGCTACCTGCCATTACAAATGCCAATGCACCTGCCATTAATTTTCTTCTCATAAGACCTCCTTTTAATGCCCTCAGGGCTGATGATGTAATAATATCAATAAAAGTTATTTCACATAATTGTTTTTTGTAACGGGTATCATATGACAATTGTCATATACTATTTTTCATTCTTAAATACTCTTATAGCATCCCTATAAGTCTGCTTCATACTCTCTCTTGCAGTAACAAATACATCATGTGAATACAGATTTCCGCTTGTCTCCTCGGCCATTTTTCTTATCGCATCTCCTGCAAATTTTGCCGCATAGGTATAGAAGTTTATCTTTCTTACTCCACGGTCAATACATCTTCTGAAGTCTTCATCACTTATGCCGGATCCTCCATGCATTACAACAGGAACTCCTGTCAGTTCTCTGATATTTTCTATTCTTTCAAAATCAAGCTTGGGTTCACTCTTGTATATTCCATGTACCGTTCCGAATGAAGCCGCCAGTGCATCGATACCTGTTTCTTCTACAAAGATTTTTGCAAGCTCGGGATCCGTATAGGCACCCATAACATTCTCCTCTACACCTTCAGCTCCCATAGCACCAAGCTCAGCCTCTATACTTGCACCGTATTCATCTGCAAGAGCCGCCGCATATCTTGTATTTGCCACATTTTCTTTAAAAGGCAATGCGGATCCGTCATACATTATTCCTGTAAATCCAAGATCCAGTGCAGTCTTTATCTCAGAAAAATTATCACCATGATCCAGATGTACACATACAGGCACCTTTGCCTCATCGGCAAGCATTACCATTATTTTTCCAATCTTTTCAAGCGGTACATATTTTCCATGTGCGGCATTGGCAAACTGCAATATTACAGGTGCATTCTCCTCCTCTGCGGCCTCTATTACAGCCATTATCCCCTCAAGTGAAGTGGCATTAAATGCGGCAACAGCCATATTTTTACTCTCTGCTATATCCAAAATATTCTTAAGTGTTATTAACATAATCTACTCCTTTATAAAATCCTGAGTTTCCCAGTTATTTTTTATCTTTTCTTCAAGTTTTTTTATATCAATTAAACCGCTGTAGGTATCGTATTCCGTAATACACATCGCTCCTGTACCTGCCGCTATCTCTATAGCGGATTTTGGTAAGTAGTCATTTACTATTCCGTAAATAAATGCCGCTATCGCAGTATCCCCTGCTCCTATTGCAGATTTTTATCCTGTCAGGGTTTAAAGCTCTTTTGAAAACATTTAAAGTTATCCCATTCTCTGCCAAGTCCGAGTTTTTTTGAAACATCTATCTGCCGTGCAAAGATACATACCTGCCGCACCGCATTTTATAAGCAATATTGAAACTCCAAATTCCATGATCTTTTCTGCCAGCGGCAATATATCCTTTTCAAGGCTTAAGCACATGCAAACATCTTCTTCTCCCGCTCTTTCCAAAAGATTTTCGTATGCTTCTTTATCCATCATACATAAAAAGTTCTTCAAAACTCGGCTCAAATACATCCACATATGGAAGCACCTGCTTTAGTATCTCTTTCCAATCAAGTTTTCCTGCATCGCCCTCAGGGTCTATGGCCGCTACATCAAGACTTGTAATAAGTCCGGCTTCCTTTATACTCTTATACATTTCTATAAGATCTTTAGCATTGTTCTTATAAAATCCTGCCATTAGTGTAGGATAACCGAAATGGAAGAGATACCCGTTCTTTATATCTTCCATATCTAAATCCGAAAATTTGAAGGTATCGTTTGTTCCCGGAAAATGTAAGAAACTTCTGTCAAATCCCGGCGGTGATAATACTATGGTATATGAGTATCTTCCCCCACAGCCTTTATAAAATTTGTTTTTGCACCCTTTTCTTCACATTTTTCTATTATCTGACGACCGAACTCATCATCTCCGACCTTGGCAATAAGATCGACATTTTGCTCGAATTTGTGCAATGCCATACCTGTATTATTTACAGCTCCGCCATTTGCCACTGTTGCCCTGCCCTATATTTATAAGTTTTCCGGGTTTTAATATCTTTTGCAAAAATTTTTCCCTTTTGTATCATATATTTGAGGTGTAATATCATAGGATATATGGCCTGCAACTATTATTTTTCTGTCCATATTGCCTCCTTTCAAAAATAATCTACTAAAATTTTACAAAAATAATAGTTACATTAGTCATTCTTTTTGACTGATATAACTATTATCTTTATTAAAGTTTCTTCCAAATAAATTTCCACATCGCCCATAACAAAAACTGCGGTAATAACACTATAATTATCCATCCACCTTCCACTTTTGCCAATGGCAGATCCACATTCATACCGAAAAATCCTGAAATCACTGTAGGAATTGTCATAGAAGCGACCATATGGTCATAATACGCATTGTTTCATTCAACTTTATATTTATCAGATTGTTGTACATACCGCTCATCTGCTCCACTATGCTTGTCGCCATCTCAGCCATATCGCTTGCCTGCTTGGCCTCTATGTATGCATCCTCAAGCTCTTCCTTTTCGGCTTCATTACATTTTTTAATTGCCGAGGTTATCCTCATCTGTCTTATTGCCACTACATTCTGTTTTGTTGCGGCACCGAGGTAGATAAGACCGACCTCAAGGTCTGAGAGATCCCAGATACCCTGATTATTTGTATTCATTCTGAGTCTTCTGTTAAGATGCAGTCTCTCTTCATTGAGCTTATCAAGTATCGGTAAAAATGAGTCCGATATAACGAAAAGACTTAAAAACAAAAGCATCATAGGACTGCTTGCTTCTTCCGCCTGTATATACTTTTCGATAAGCGGAACTATATAGTTCGTGTCATAGGTAACGAACATAAATATGCTTTCTGAATTTACAAAAAACTTTATTGACCTTGTCTCATAATGTCCGTTGTTTTGTGTAAATGCCGGCACATGTATTACCACAAGCAGATTTTTTCCGTCATATTCCACTCTGGCTCTTTCATTTGAGTCAAGAACATACTCCGCCATTTCCTCCGTTAATTCAAATTTTGTTTCCAAAGTCTCCACATCGGCAATATTACTGACATCTACGACTCTCCAATAATACTTTTTTCCCTCTTCTCCCAAATATAACTGCATTTATCAAACCTCTGAGATATTAACCTTTTCTATTTGTATTCTTTATACCATTTATCGTCTACGGTAATATATTTTATCTTTTCAATAAGTAATTGTTCTATATTGGCATTGGTCTCTTCCACAGCTTCTTTTTGAAGTCTTTCCCTAAGTCTCTTTTCAAATATCAGACTTATGGTCACCATCTCATCAAATACAGTATCTTCTATAACTATATTTTCACTGTCTGCTATATATTTTATTTTTCCGTAAAAATCATATCCGAATTTATACTGTGCTCTGAAACCGTCTCTAATCTCTCCTGTTTTCGTATTGGCAAGCGCCTCTATAACCGCCCCTGATAAGCACGTATAAGTCCGCCCACACCAAGTAAGGTGCCTCCGAAATATCTCGTAACCACCGCCACTATATCAAAATAACCCTGATTTTCCAGTACTTCCATCATGGGCATTCCGGCACTTCTTTGCGGTTCACCGTCATCAGAACATTTTTCTTATTTCCGTCTTCTCCTATGATATATACGCATAGCAATTGTGTCTGGCATCATAGTACTTTTTCTTTATTTTATCTATAAATTCAAGTGCCTCTTCTTCAGAGCTTACCATAGCAATATTTGCTATAAATCTTGATTTCTTTTCTACAATCTCGGCTTCATTATTTTCCAGAATGATTTTCATAGACCTTCTCTCCTGTTTTCACCAAGGTATTATAACAAATGTTTGAGGAAATAAAAAGATGACGCTAGAATACATTCAACTTTAATACTCTTTTCTATACCGTTTTTTATAGCTTCATCATATGTTATATTCTCGTATAACAACTTACTTGTTATATTATTGTAATCCGATTCAAATACTCTTTTTATCTATTATTTTTAATATCTCTGCTATATTGTTTTCAAGTTGTGCTGAAGGATTATTTTTTGAAAGCATCCTATCTTTTCTGACATTTCCAATTAACTCATAAAACCTATTATCAAACTTTATATTCGGAATTATTTTTGCGATATCATATAGATGTCTTGAATGTCTATTTACATTACCTAGAAGCGTATAGTCAGCAGACTGCAAAGATTTTATCAATGAATGTTCTATTTAAGTCCTGTACATGTATTGCTACAATTTAGTTTTTGTCTCATTTATTTCTATTTTTCTTCTTTCACAAAACTTTCCTATTATTGAACTGACTTTAGAAATTCTGTGGGATAAGATGTTTGGTAAAAGCTTGTTTCTACTATAATTTCCGGCGGAATATTACTAAACAGAGACTCATACTCAAAAACATATTTATTATAACTGTATCCCGACATAATATCTCTTTCATTAGTAAGAACAAGCCCAATACTTTTTGCTATATGGTTTTACAATATAACTTGCTGACTTCTTTTCCGACTCTGTTATCTTTCTACTCATAGATAAATCTATATCTTCTGAAAACCTGTTTATCAAATCATACACTTTTGATAGCGAGTTCCTCCCTTAAAGACGAATGGCAGTTCACTGTCGAGACAGTTTTTAAAGAAATATGGACTGTATAGTATCCTTCTCAACCATTTGTACACTCCTATTTTCTTCGGTTGCAACAATCTTTATAATTTCAGCCCACCTTTCCTTTTGATTCTCATACCAATTCACTCATCACACCCCTTCATATATATTTCTATAAACTTTATCCGGATAAAACAGCAAATATTCTTTTTACCATTTTAAAGTCTACATTATTTATATCTACAAACTTTTTATTTTTCTAATCTTTTTCATCGTCTGAAATCTCACAATACTTATCTATTTCAGACATCAAATCTAAAAATTGTAATGACGCCCTATTCTCTTCATTAACCTCTTTAACCGGCCTATATATAATTAAAGTATTCCCGTCAACTTCCTGTCTCCCTATATCCAGTAGTTGCCTCATTACTACATATCTCATAGCATGAGGGATTTTTGTGTAGTAAATCCATATTGGTTAACAAGCTGAAGACCTTTTATATATCCTTTTTGTTTCTGATTTGTCTGAATGTACTTTTTCTATATATTTATCTATAGAAATTCTTCCTTCAGTCCCTAATATGAGTTGTATATGGTAAATAGTATACACCATTATATAATCTTTTCCAAATTACCGTTATCCACAAAGCTTCTTAATTTGCTGTCTAAGATAATCTTTAGACTTTCCGGTAATTCACTAAAAGAAAATAGGTTCTCCATATTCAAATTTTTCTAAAATATAGTTATATATCATATTCAACCGCCCTAATATATTTGAACAATTTATTTTTCATTTTTATTATACATTGAACTTGAATTAAAAATCAAATTAAAAAGCCTCCGGTTAAAAACCCGAAAGCTCTTAAACTTACTATATTGAAAGTACCATATCCACTTGACGTGAAAAAAGATACTCTGTTTTTACACCAAAGTGCAAAAATGCTCACTAATTGTTTCTGGTAAAATTGTGAGGCTCTTTCTCCAAGCCTTGATTTTGCCCTCTCTATAGTCTCCTCAGGTGAAAACAGCTTATACTTTGCTTTAAATAAAAAATCAAATATACCCGTCTGTTCTCTGGGATTTTTATCAAAGTTTGTACGGCTCCTAATTTTTCTTGGCGGACCTCCCGCCTTTGGAAAATGAAGTACAAAATAATCCTCCGACCCTTCCGTAAATTCCTTTAAGTCAGTCTCATATATGCTGACATTCCTGCCGAAATCCTTGGTTTTGTCCGCATAGTGAATGACCTTGCCGTCTCCTATATAAATACCGTAGTGATCGTATAATGCTCTGGATACTCCTATCACATCTCCGGGCTTTAGGAAACTGCCTGAAACCAGTCTTTCAAATTTCTCTTCCATAGCACTCATTGTACCGGTAGCTTTTCTTATATTATTTTTATCAAGAATCCTTGCATGTCCGTCAAGAAGACTGTACTGCAATCTATAGCCCATTTCTTCTCTTTTATCTCTCCAAAAATGTTGCTTACCGCAAATTTTCTCTTCTCTGTTCGGTCTGTCACCACCGGTTCCCATCAACATCTTACCGGCAATCAAAAGTGCTAATAACATATCCACTCCAAGTAATATATAACATTTTACCCAGTTAGGCTTTACTAAGTTAGGTAATACTAATATATATTACATGTATGGATTTTTCAAGTGGAAATTACTTTTCCGAAGATTTCAGCCGGAATATATGCTTTTATACTGATTCCTTCATCAATATATTCTTCACTGAGGATTTCACCGAATTTTCTGACAATTGCTATTTTACCGGCATCCTTATGAGAATACATGCTCAAAATAAACTCTTTGCTTTTGTAATATATCTTCAACAGTCTTTTTTAAATCCTCTATACCCTCTCCGGTCTTTGCCGACATCTTTAAAACTTTATCCGCATGGAAATCTCTTGGAAGTTCCATATTTTCTTCCATCAGATCTGTCTTATTAAATACGGTAATTATATCTTTATCAACTTCATCAAAGGCTTCTGGTGTGTCGTATACCACCAACATCTGTGATGATGCCTCTTCATTTGAAGCATCCACCATATGTATCAGAAGATTTGCATACTTTGCCTCTTCCAGAGTGGATTTGAATGCTTCTATAAGATGATGCGGAAGTTTTCTTATAAAACCTACCGTATCCGTTACCAGTATTTCCTGACCGCTTCCAAGTTTTAACTTTCTTGTGGTAGGATCTAGAGTTGCAAAAAGCTTATCCTCCGCCAAAATATTTGCATCTGTAAGCTTATTAAGCAAAGTGGATTTTCCGGCATTGGTATATCCCACTATTGCCACATTAAAGGTAAGGTTTTCATCTCTGGATTTTCTTATCAGTTCTCTGTGATTTTCAACCTTTTTAAGTTCCGCTTTCAGCTGTGAAATTCTCTCATGGATAAGTCTTCTATCCATCTCAAGCTTTTTCTCTCCCGGACCTCTGGTTCCTATACCTCCACCAAGTCTTGAAAGACTGCTTCTAAGTCCTACCAATCTTGCTGCAGAAAATTTCAGCTGTGCCAACTCAACCTGAATCTTTCCTTCACTTGTTGTTGCTCTTTTTGCAAATATATCCAGGATGACCATTGTTCTGTCCATTACCTTGGTGTCCAAAAGATCCTCAAGATTTCTAAGCTGTGCAGGTGTGAGCTCGTCATCGCATACCACACCTGTAGCTCCAAGCTCTATAACTCTGTCTTTGACTTCCTCTATCTTACCCTTACCTATATAGGTACCCGGATGCATCCTTTCTCTCGATTGTATAATACTGTCAAGCACTGTTGCGCCTGCAGTATCCACAAGCTCTGCCAGCTCTTTCATGGATTCCTTTGTATCGTCGCCCACATCAACTCCCAGCAGAATTACCTTTTCAACTATTTCTTTTGTTTCATATGTACTCATATACTACCTATCTGATTCTTGACTTTAAAAAAGCCACTTCATGAGAAACCGCTTCGTCCTCACCGTATTTTAAAATATATGCAGTGAAGCATTCCAAAGCCTTGTCATAGTCACTCATATATTCATAACATGAGCCCTTTGAAAACATCAAAGACTTTAATGTCTCATCGTCATGTGCACTTAAAGTCTTATTTTCCCAAAAGTGCCATACCCTCTTCAACGGCTTCAAGTGCCTTTTCATAATCTTCTCTCTTTGACATATGCTTTGCATAGACAGCCAAGTACCTTGGCATTTTTTCTGTTGGTTTCTTTTAACTGATTTTCCAAGAATTCCTCGGCCTTATCAAGATATGATGAATCTGAACTCTTATCATACATATCCTCATAATACTGTACTATACTGATGCCTGCATTTATATGAAGTTCACTTCTGTCATCAAGACTCTCCGCCTTATCATACATTGCCGTAGCATCTGCTATTTCTATATCCATATCTATATTGCAAAGTTTCGTATATATGATAGCCAGCATGTCCAGGTATTCCGTTCTTTCTTCATCTGCAGATATAAGAAGTCTGTATGTATGTTCGGCCGCCTTGTAATCACCTGCTTTGTACTCGGCTTCCGCTCTGTATCTGAGTATATCTATTTCAAGACCTCTGATATTTTTGCTTCCATGCACACCTATCGCCTTATCAAAGACTTCCACCGCCTGTGCATATTTCCCCTCTTCAAGCAAGGCCTTACCGCTTTCAAAGTATTTCTTTTCATTTGCGGCACAACCGCTTAGTAAAACAAGAGATAATATACCTAATACAAATATCTTTTTAATTTTTCCCTGTACTGCCAAAGCCACCTCTGTCTACTCCATCCAATTTTTTCACTTCATCAAATTCAAATGCATCCTGATGCTTGATTATTCTGAACTGGCATATTCTGTCATTTACTTCTATAACGGTATCTCTCATAGCCAATGCGGGAAATCTCCACTCATCATTATCACCGCAGTATGACTCGTCAATTACTCCCATAGAATTTGTCTGTAAGATTCCGAAGTTTTTGAAAGTGGAACTTCTCGGTACCACCAATGCTTCATATCCAAGCGGCAATTCCATTCCCACTCCGAGTCTGATAAACATAATCTCCCGACTTCATCTCAACTCTTTCAGCGGCTCTTAAATCTATCCAGTCACTTTTTCCGTCTATGAATTTCAGTTTTTCAATATCCTCACTGAAATATTTTATCTTTATCTTCATATCAATTATCTTCCTCTACTCCGTTTACTTCACTTTCAAAGCCGAACTTCCATCCTGTCTCTTCCTCCACCTCATGCACTATCTCGGCTTCAAGATCCGAATTGAGTCTTGGCAATGATTCTTTTGACTCCACTCCAAATCTTCTTAAGAATTCTTCGGTAGTTGCAAACTGTGAAGGTCTTCCGGGTGCATCAAGTTTTCCGGCTTCATACACAAGTCCGAACTCTACCAACCTGCTGACCACATGGTCCGATGATACGCCTCTTATGCGCTCTATTTCAGCCTTTGTAATAGGCTGCTTATATGCGATAATTGATAATGTCTCAAGCAGGGCATCGGTAAGTACCTGCTTTTTGGGTGTCTTACATACCTTTATAAGTTGTTCATAGTACTCTGTCTTTGTACACATCTGAACACAATCCCCCAAATCAATTATCTGTATTCCTCTGTTATCATTATTATACTTTGCTTTTAAAGATTCGAGATTTTGAATTACTTCACTCTCTTTCATATCAAGAGCGGCACATAATTGTCTTATTTCTACAGATGTTCCCAAGGCAAAAAGTATCGCCTCTATTGCCGCTTCTGTTTTACTCAATTTAGCCATCTAATATATCGCTTAGATCCAGCGTCTCCTCCTTTCCCTCTTCCTCCAAAGTTTCTATTTGCATTTCTCCGAAAGTCTCCTCCTGTAAAAGAGCTATTTTGCCTATTTTCATAAGTTCAAGTACACTTAAAAATGTAACCACAACTTCAAGCCTGGTTGCCTGGCTTTCAAGTAAAGATCTGAAAGTGAATTTTCTGTGCTTTCTGGCATATGCCATAACCTCCGTTATCTTGGTTTCCAAAGATACAGGTTCCTTTTTTATGGTACCGAAATTACTCCTTACCTTATCAATCCTGTTTTCCTTTTGCTTCATTACACGGTCAAATACTTCTTTTAACTTGTGCAGATTTAAACCGCCGAAAAGCTCATCCAAGTTTCACAGGCTCCCTGTACTCTTCCACCTCTGCAGGAATACTCGGCTCCTTAAAAAGTATTTTTCCGGCGTCAAAGTATCTTCCGGCAAGTTCATTTGCCATCATCTTGTATTTTTTATATTCCAAAAGTCTTGCCACAAGCTCTGCTCTCGGGTCTATGATTTCCTTTGTTTCCTCATCCTCCTCAAGCGGTAAAAGCATCTTAGCTTTTATATCAAGAAGCGTGGTCGCCATTACAATAAATTCGCTCATCAAGTCAAGGTCATCGGTTTCCAGCTCGTTCATATAGTTTAAATACTGCTCTGTTATACTCACGATCGGAATATCATATATATCTATTCTATCCCTTTCTATAAGATATAAAAGCAAATCAAGCGGTCCTTCAAAACCTCTCCAATTTGTATGAAATCTCCATACTCACCTCTCAAATATAAATATCACTCAACCTGACTATTGTACCAAATTTCAAGATTTATTGCGACACTTAAGATTAATCACAATCAGCTCCGACATATCATTTAATCTTATATTGATACTGTGAGTTCCAAGTCCCGCTCCGATTATCTGAATCATATTTTCGACTTTTTCATTCCTACAACCAATCTGTTAAAGAAATGGAAACTGTGGTGTCATCACACCTATACCACCCGGAAGCCTTATCGTTCCACCGTGAAAATGCCCTGCAAGTGCCAAATCCACATGACTGTCTGCATAGTCTTTTACAAACAGTGGTGAATGTGCCAATAAAATATTAAACTTTGATTCATCTATACTTATGCGTTTATTTATATAACCGGAATCAGAGGCTTTTTAAATCTTCTCAAATAATATTTTTCTCTCAAGGTCCAATCCGTGAACACATATATTATCATCCAAATCACAGCTTTTATTTGAAAGATACACTATTCCCATATCCTCCATTATCTGCTTATATTGCCTGTAATTTAATCCGAATTTATTCTCACTAAGTCTTTGCTCATGATTTCCGTTGGCATATATACATTTATACTTACTTGAAAGTCTTTTTAAAAAGAGGCAGGACATTTTTCTATACCTAGTCTGCTCTTTACGGTTATCATATCACCGCCTATAAGCACCAAGTCCGGCGATATGTCATCTATAACCGAAAATAGCTTCTCATTGTTTTTCCGAAACTGTTATTGTGTAAATCTGTTAAAAAGACTATTTTCTTTTCACTATCAATCTTTTCGCTGCTTATATTATATTGTACTGTTTTAAAGTTCTTTCTTTCATAAAAAGAACGGAGCAGCAGGGAAATACTCCCCACTGCTCCCAATCCTATAATTTTTAGAAAATATATTTTTCATCAAACTCTAGCTTACCCAAACTCCGTCACTGTTTAAAGTGTATCCGTCAGGTGTGGTGGTATTTGTCAACATTTTACCATCACTTCCCAAATAATACCATAGTCCGTTGTACTTAAGCCAGCCTGAAGAATTCATAGCTCCCGAATCCTCCATAAAATACCAAGATCCGCTTGTATCCTGTCTCCAGCCTTTTGCCATTTTGCCGTCCGCATCAAACCAGTATTTTTTTCCGTTAATATTTAAAACTTCAGCTCTTGCACTTGTTTTATCTGATTTTACATAAAACCAGCTTCCGTTGCTCTCTTTCCAACCTATATCCGGTGCCATACCCGGACCGTAGTTTTCAGCTCTAACATCAGATGTGGCAATTGACTTCGGTGCGGCATCAACTTTTGCACTGTCCGCATTTGTTACCTGAGCTTGCTGTGCCGATTCTGTTCTTGCAACAACTTCCTTTTTTGCAGCCTGCACTGCGGCCCCTGTAATACTCTTTTTTACACTTACATCTTTTGATGCAATATCCACACCGCCTGTTGAAGCTATCGCAAAGCCGTAGTCAAGTAAGGCTCTTGTGTCGGTATAATGAGTTCCCTGACTCTTAAGTATTACAACTACCAGTCTTACACCGTTTCTCTCCGCACATGTTACCAAAGTATTTCCGGCACTCTTTGTATATCCGGTCTTTCCGCCTATAACACCCGGATAATATCTGTTATCAGTGGTCTGAATCATCTTATGATGCATTGCAATTGAAGTGGCGGGGTTTCTCTGAGTTGCGGGGAATGTATAATATCTTGTGCTTGCAATCGCTCTGAAATTAGGATTTCTAAACGCTTCAGCCGCAATCAAAGCCATATCCTTAGCTGTAGTCTTGTGGTTTTGATTGTTCAAACCGCTCGGATTTACAAAATTTGTGTTTTTTGCCCCTATCTCTCTCGCTCTTGCATTCATCATATTGGCAAATCCCGGTATTGAACCTCCGACATGCTCCGCAAGTCCGTTTGCAACCTCATTTGCCGAGGCCAGCATTGTTCCGTAAAGTGCATCTCTTACACTTATTCTGTCACCTTCCACTACACCTAAGTTTGTGGCTCCCGATTCCAGATTTGTAGTTGCACTCTTTGAAAACACCACAGTATCATCAAGATCCGCCTGCTCCAAAGCAAGCAATGTTGTCATAATCTTAGTGATCGATGCAGGGAAAAACTGCTTATTTCCCTCTTTTTCATACAGGAATTCACCTGTATTTGCATTGTAAAGTGCAGCTCCTGCGATGCTATGTTTGGAGGTAGCTGCATGTGTTACCATTCCGTTCCCCGACGCAAAAGTTATCAGACCCACCGACAATAATATCGACAGGCCGCCGGCTATAATTTTTTTGATTTTTCATTTTTCATTCTCACTTTAAACTAAAATTTACCCTCTAACATTAATACTATATCACAAATATTGAACATATGTATTAAAAGTAAACCTTACATACCTGTTACTTTATGCTAAACTATATTTTTAGAGGTAAAAGTATCTTTAACAGTCTAATAAAAACCAATCTGAAAATCAATGAACATCTATCTTTAAATCTGTCTTATATTTATAATCAAAAGGCTACGCTTTCTTTGACAAAGAACCATAAAAAATTCGGACCGCTTAAGGTCCGAATCAAATCTTTAATTATTTATTTTTCTGTAAGTTCTTTCATTATATCTTCCACATGCTCCAGCGCTGTTGCTCTGTAAGCATTTGAACCGCAAAAGAGCAATGCATGGCTTTCATCCGAGTTTGCAGCAGAACACAGTGCATCTGTTATACAATACGGTATTGTCTTTTCTGTCACATACAGACAATGCCAAACAGTTGTGACAATGTCTTATCGGTATAGGACCGGTCTTCAGTCTATCCATAAAGTCGTTTCTTATAGCTCTTCCCGGCATACCTACAGGTGATTTTGTGATAACAATATCTTCTTCTTTTGCATCAATATATGTCTGCTTATAATCATCCGGTGCATCACATTCATATGTGGTAACAAATCTTGTACCCATCTGTACTCCGTCCGCACCCAAACTCATGGCATGCTCCATATCTTCTCTTGTATATATACCGCCTGCCACAAACACAGGAATCTTTTTCCCGAACTTTTCTTCATAGATTCTTACTTCCTCTATGATCTCTTTTATCTCGGCATCATATTTTTCTCTTTTATAGTTTTTACTTGCCATAGTGTCGGCGCCAAGCTCGTGAAGCTCATCATAGGAAAATCCCAGATGTCCGCCTGCAAGCGGTCCTTCTAGTACTACGGCATCAGCTGTGGTGTTATATTTTCTGTCCCACATCTTTTAAAAATAACTTTTGCACTTTTTCTGCTTGACACTATCGGTGCAATACAGGTCTTTTTTGCGTTTTCGCTTAAGGCCTGTCCCTTTGCCACAAGCTCCGGCAATTCTATCGGCAGTCCGGCTCCTGATATTATGATATCCGCACCGGCTTTTACGGCTTCTATTACATAGTCCGCATATTTGTTTGTTGCCACCATTATATTAAAGCCTATAAAAGGATTATAGTTTTTAATTTTTCCAAGAATTTAGAAGCCTGCTTTGAAACCTTAAATCTCTTTTCAAATACTTCCGCCGCTATATCTCTGGCTTTTTGAAGTTCGGTCTTTACGGCACGAAGATTTGCTTCTATAGGAGTTTTTATAAAAATCATCCTCTCTGAATCCGATCTGTGCTGTTGATATAATTCCCATTCCTCCATTGCCTGCCACATGTGCCGCAAGGGATGAAAGGCTTATTCCTACACCCATACCTCCCTGGATAATGGGATAGAGCAAACTTTTATCACCTATTTTTAAGAATTCCATATTTCCCTTTCAGCTATTTAAAACTTCCTGAATCTGTTGTATCTGTCCTCTGCAATTTCTTCCTTGGATTTTGAAGCAATTTTATCAAAGAAATAATCGATATTTGAAACCATCTCTTCTATTACAACATCCATAGTATCGACAGTCAAAGGTAATTCTTCCTTTATAACTCTGTCTATTACTCCCAAAGCTAAGAGTTCCTTAGAGGTAATCTTCATAACCTCTGCAGCCTCTTTATTCTTTTTTGCATCTTTATAAAGTATTGAAGCGAAGCCTTCAGGTGAAAGTATTGAGTATATTGAATGTTCAAGCATCCAAACTTCATTGGCTACGGCAAGTGCAAGTGCACCTCCCGATCCGCCTTCACCTATTACAACAGAAAGAATAGGCACAGTCATATCGCTCATTTCAAAGAGTGCTCTGGCTATTGCCTCGGCCTGTCCCTTCTCCTCGGCTTCTATTCCGCAAAATGCTCCCGGAGTATCCACTATACATATAATCGGCATATTAAACTTCTGCGCATGCTTCATAAGTCTTAGCGCCTTACGATATCCGCTTGGATTCGGCATACCGAAGTTTCTGATTTTATTTTCCTTTATGCTCTTACCTTTTTGCTGGGCTACAACCATTACAGATTTTCCATAGTAGTTTGCTATACCGCCGACAATGGCACCGTCATCTCCGGAGAGTCTGTCTCCATGTAGTTCAAAAAAGAAACTGAACAATCTGTCGATATAATCCTTTGCTGTAGGTCTGTCAGGTCTTCTTGATAAGAGTACACTGTCCCAGGCAGTCTTCGGTGCTTTTACCTTCGGGCGCTTCTCTGCGGCCTTTTCGGTATTTTCATCCTGACTTTCCTGACGTGCAACTTTCTTAAATCCTGAGGTATGAGCTCTCAGTATCTTCTTTAAGACGCTTCTTTGCTCCGATCTTTCCACTATAGCATCTATAAAGCCGTGCTCAAGTAAAAACTCTGCACTCTGGAAACCTTCCGGCAGCTTTGTTCCTATAGTCTGTGCAATAACTCTCGGGCCTGCAAATCCTATAAGGGCCTTCGGCTCTGCCAGTATAATATCTCCAAGCATTGCAAATGAAGCACTTACTCCACCCATTGTAGGGTCTGTAAGGAAGCTTATAAAAAGTTGTCCTGCCTCATGATGCTTCTTTAATGCGGCCGATGTCTTTGCCATCTGCATCAGTGAAATCATACCTTCCTGCATTCTGGCACCGCCTGAACAGGAGTAAATAATAATCGGCATTTTCTCTTTTGTAGCCTTTTCCACTGCTGCCGTTATCTTTTCTCCAACCACTCTTCCCATGGAAGACATCATAAATCTTGCATCACATACGGCTATAGCGGTTCTTATATTACCTATAGTAGCCTCTCCTGTGACTACAGCTTCATTAAGCTTGCTCTTTTGTCTTTCCTCTTCAAGCTTGATCTCATAGTCGGGAAAATCCAAAGGATTTGATATAGGCATTGTCTTATTCCACTCGATGAAACTTCCGTCATCCACAAGCATTTCTATTCTTCTGTATGCATGAACTCTAAAATATCCGCCACATTTCGGACATGTATAAAGATTTGACTTTACATCTTCAGCAAAAATCGGCTCTTTACAGATTCTGCACTTTTTCCAAAGTCCCTCCGGGATATCTATCTTTTCACTTTCCGGTTCTATCTTTGCATATGTCTTTTTAAACATATTTCTAAACATGACAACACCTCAAAACTTTCATTGCTACATTTTAAACTGTTTTTCTATAAATGAAGTATCTATATCAGCATCTATAAAGTACGGATTATTAATAATCTCATAGTTAAAATCTATATTTGTATCCACACCTTCTATTACAATTTCACCAAGAGCCGATCTCATCTTTGCAATAGCTTCCTGTCTTGTTTTTCCATGAACTATCAATTTTAAAAGCATGGAATCATAAAAAGGTGATACCGTGTAATCTTCATAAATATGTGTATCTATTCTTACACCGTTACCGCCCGGCAAATGCATGCTCTCAATTCTTCGGGAGAAGGTGCAAAATTCTTATCGGGGTTTTCGGCATTTATTCTGCACTCTATGGAATGTCCTTCAATCTTCACATCCTTTTGAGTAATTGAAAGCTTCTCTCCCGCAGCTACTCTGATCTGCTCCTTTATAAGATCCATACCGGTGATCATCTCCGTTACAGGATGCTCTACCTGAATTCTTGTATTCATCTCCATAAAGTAGAAGTTTTTATTCTTGTCCACCAAAAACTCAATGGTTCCGGCATTCTCATATCCTGCAGCCTTTGCCGCACTTACGGCAGCTTTTCCCATCTTTTCTCTAAGCTTACTGTCAAGAAATACCGACGGTGCCTCTTCCAATACTTTTTGATGTCTTCTTTGTATGGAACAATCTCTTTCACCGAGATGTATTACATTTCCATAGCTGTCCGCCAAAATCTGGAACTCTATATGTCTCGGTCTTTCTATATATTTTTCAATATACATGGAGTCGTCGGAAAATCCCTTAAGTGCCTCCGCTTTTGCAGTCATAAAATTCTCTGCAAAATCATCTTCACTTCTTGATATTCTCATTCCCTTTCCGCCTCCGCCAAGAGCGGCCTTGATCATTACAGGGGAAGCCCACTTTCTTTGCAAGCTTTAATGCCTCATTCACATCCTTAACACTTCCGTCAGTTCCCGGTATTACAGGTATATGAGCCTTTTGCATGGTTGCTCTGGCTACGGCCTTATCGCCAAGCTTTGGCAATTGTTTCAGATTTAGGTCCGATAAACTTTATTCCTACTTCAGTACAAAGTCTTGCAAATTTTTCATTCTCAGATAAAAATCCGAATCCCGGATGGATGGCCTCTGCACCTGTTGTAACGGCCGCACTGAGTATCCTCTCCATATCCAGATAGCTCTTCATCGCAGGTGCAGGTCCTATACAAATAGCCTCATCTGCAAGCATCGTATGTAAGCTGTCTCTGTCCGCCTCGGAATATACGGCAACACTTATAATACCCATTTCTCTAAGTGCTCTGATTATTCTGACTGCAATCTCTCCTCTGTTTGCTATCAATACTTTTCTAAACATTTATTCTCCAATGATAAAGGTAAGTTCGGCATCAACCGCTATCTCACCGTCCACACTTGCTATAGCTTTTCCTATTCCTATTCTTCCTTTTGATCTGATTATCTCACAGGATAATTTAAGCTTATCTCCCGGAACAACTTTTCTTTTGAATTTGGCGGAATTTATAGCTCCGAAATATGCTGTCTTTCCCTTATTCTCAGGTACCGACAATATAGCAACCGCACCTGTCTGTGCCAGTGCCTCTATCATAAGCACACCCGGCATTACAGGCTCCTCTGGAAAATGTCCCAAAAACTGTGACTCATTATATGTTATACATTTATATCCGACACTTTTTTTGCCCGGCTCCAGCTCCTCAATACAGTCAATAAGCAAAAACGGATGTCTGTGAGGTATTATCTCTTGAATTTCCTTAATTCCCAACATATTCTTTACTCCAAAATAAACAGCGGCTGTCCGTACTCTACCATCCTCATCCTTAACAAGGATTTCCTTTATAACACCGTCAAAATCACTCTCAAGCTCATTCATAAGTTTCATTGCCTCAATGATACCTATTACCTGACCTTTCTTTACTCTGTCACCTACATTTACAAAACTTGGTGAATCAGGTGAAGGTGCACTGTAGAAAGTTCCTACAAGCGGTGATGTTACGGTATGACCTGCAACCTTTGTGTTCTCTACCGTGCTTTGCAGCTTCAAAACTTACGCTCTGTGCTACCGGTACAGCCTGAACCTCTCCGCTACAAGTTTTGTTTTATTTTTCTTTATAACAATTTTTTTCAGAATCTGTAGCATAGTTTAATGTATCAACATCATTCTTACTTACTGTCTCTATAAGTTTTATAATCTCATCTATCTTCATAGGTTTACTCCACGAATTTTTTTATAACTATACTTGCATTGTGACCGCCAAAGCCAAGGGAGTTGCTTATTGTTCCGTTAACTTCCACCTCTTTTGACTCTGTCAAAAGTCCGAATCACCTCCGGATCTTTGTTTATAAGCCCCTACATTCTTGTGCATAAATCCGTCTTCTATAGATTTTACACATACAATTGCCTCAACACCTCCGGCTGCACCAAGAAGATGTCCGACCATTGACTTTGTAGAACTTATTCCGACTTTATCTGCATGCTCACCAAGAGCTGTCTTATTGCCTTGGTCTCAAATAAATCATTGTGATGAGTTCCTGTACCATGTGCATTAACATAGTCAATATCCTCAGGCTTCATACCTGCATCCTTTATTGCAAGCTCCATAGCCTTTGCAGCGCCCGAGCCGTCCTCTGAAGGTGAAGTAATATGGAATGCATCACAGGTTGCACCATATCCTGCCATCTCGGCGTATATATGTGCACCTCTTTTTTTAGCATGCTCAAGTTCTTCTAAAACTAAAACTCCTGCTCCCTCTCCCATGATAAATCCGTTTCTGTCCTTATCAAAAGGTATTGATGCTCTGTCAGGGTCATCTACGGTATTAAGTGCTGTGAGTGAAGTAAATCCTGCCACACCGATAGGAGTAATGGAGCTTTCCGTACCTCCGGCAAGCATTACATCAGCCTCTCCGTAAACAATAGATCTGAATGCCTCGCCTATACAGTTTGTTCCTGTGGCACAAGCCGTTACTACATTTATATTCTTTCCCTTACATCCATAGGCAATTGCTACATTACCTGCCGCCATATTTGAAATCATCATAGGTACCAAAAGTGGTGCCACTCTACTTGGCCCTTTTTCCAAAAGTTTTCCGTATTCCTTTTCCATGGACTGCAGTGATCCGATTCCCGATCCTACCGCAACTCCTACCATATAAGGATCTTCCTTTGACATATCAAGCTTTGCATCTTCAATGGCCTCTTTTGTTGCCGCTACGGCAAACTGTGAAAACTGCTCCATTCTTCTGGCAGATTTTGGATCCATATAGTTCTTGGCATCAAAGCCCTTTACTTCAGCCGCCAACTTTGCCTTATAGTCTGTAGTATCAAAGTATGTGATAGGTCCTATACCGTGTATACCTGCTTTTATATTTTTCCAAAAATCATTGACATTAAGACCTATCGGTGTGATAGCTCCCAAACCTGTAATAACAACTCTTCTTCTCATAGTCACCTCTTTTTCAGTTGTTCTTTCAATCCTTCTTGATTACATACTCATTCCGCCATCTATTTTGATGACCTGACCTGTAATATATCTGCCCTCTTCACCGGCAAGGTATGCTACCATATTTGCAATATCCTCTACCTCACCTTGATATCCCAACGGAATAAATGAATTTATTTTTGCCTTGGCATCATCCGTCATGGCATCCGTCATATCTGTTCTTATATATCCCGGTGCTATGGCATTTACGGTAATATTTCTGCTTGCCATCTCTCTTGCCGCAGTCTTTGTCATTCCTATAACTCCTGCCTTTGATGCCGCATAGTTTATCTGACCTGCATTGCCCATCACACCGCTAACGGAAGAAATATTTATTATTCTTCCGGCTCTTTTCTTAATCATGTATTTTGAAACCACCTGCATGGTATTAAAGCTTCCCTTTAAATTAGTAGCTATTACCGCATCAAACTCTTCAGGTTTCATTCTCATCATCAGATTATCTTTTGTAATACCGGCATTGTTTACCAGTATATCTACAGCGCCATCCTCTGAAATGATATTTTCAATCATCTGCTTTGGTACTCTCATAATCCGATATATCACATTGGCAGATTTTTGCCCTTCCGCCATTATCCTCTATCTCTTTTGCAACTTTTTTTGCAGCCTCACTTGATGCCGCATAATTTACATATACCAGTGCTCCGTCAGCTGCCAGTTTCTTTGCTATAGCGGCTCCGATGCCTCTGCCTGCACCTGTTACCAAAGCTGTTTTGCCTTCTAATCTTTTCATTTCGCCTCCAAAATCTGACTACAAACACTTGCCACATCCGCATACTCTTCGATATTGAAGATTTTTACCTCCGGATCAATTTTCTTTACAAAACCTGCCATGGTCTTTCCCGGGCCGATTTCTACAAAGGTATCAACTCCCCATTCAATCATTTTTCTTATGCTCTGTTCCAAGTGTACACTTCCGGATACCTGATCTATCAAATTCTTTTTGATATTATTCTTATCTGTAACAATTTCTGCATTGATATTTGCTACATAAGGTATCTGAATATCTCTCATTTCAATACCGTCGAGTACTTTTGAAAGTTTTTCTCCGGCTTCCTTCATAAGTCCTGAGTGAAAAGCACCGCTTACCTTTAAAGGCAGTACTCTTTTTGCTCCGGCTTCTTTTAATTTTTCGCCTGCAAGAGCAACCGCTTCCTCAGTTCCCGATATTACAGTCTGTCCCGGGCAATTATAATTTGCCACCCAACATCCGTCTATGTCATCAACTACAGACTTGATAGTCTCATTTGGAAGTGAAAGTACGGCACTCATTGCGCCACCTTTTATTTCCGACATATACTGACCTCTTTTATCCACTACCAAAATAGCATCCTCAGCACTTATGGCACCGCTTAGATACAGTGCTTCATATTCTCCAAGACTTAAACCTGCACATATATCGGCCTTAAGTCCTGTTTTTTCTACAGCCTTTAACATGGCAATACCTGTTGCCACCATGGCTATCTGTGTATATCTTGTATTGTTTAATTCATCATTTTCTTTGAAAATCAGATCACATGCATCTATCCCCGTGACTGTTTTTACACTGTCAAAAACCGCCCTTGAATCCGCATCATTTTCATAAAAACTCTTGCCCATATTTTGTTTTTGAGCTCCCTGTCCCGGGAATAAAAATGCTATCTTCATAATTTATACTAAGCTCCCTGCATTCTTTAAAAGATTAGTTGCCTCACTCATTATCTCGTCAATGATTTCTTTTGCACTTTGCTTTTTGTTTATAAGTCCCGCTATCTGACCTGCCATAACGGTTCCGTTTACAATATCACCGTCCATAACAGCTTTTCTTAGTGTACCCAGAGTCAAGTACTCAAGCTCCTCAAAACTCTTTCCTTCAGCTTCAAGCTTTGTGTATTCTCTGGTCATAGCGTTTCTTAAACTTCTTACCGGATGACCGTGACTTCTGCCTGTTACGGCTGAATCTATATCCTTTGCGGCGATTACTCTGTCTTTGTAGTTTTCATGTACAATAGACTCATTTGCAACCACAAATCTTGTGCCTATCTGTACAGCCTTTGCTCCAAGCATAAGTGCGGCAGCCAAACCTCTTCCGTCTGCAATACCGCCTGCCGCAATAACAGGGATATTTACCGCATTTACAACCTGTGGAACCAATGTCATTGTAGTAGCTTCTCCTATATGTCCGCCACTTTCGGTACCCTCGGCTACAACGGCGTCAGCTCCGCATCTTTCCATCCTTCTTGCAAGTGCAACACTTGCAACTACGGGAATTACCACTATTCCGGCTTCCTTCCACATCTGCATATACTTCTCAGGTGAACCTGCGCCTGTAGTAACTACCTTTATACCTTCTTCCACAACTACCTTGGCAATTTCTTCCGCATGAGGTGACATAAGCATTACATTTACTCCAAAAGGCTTATCTGTAAGCTTTCTTGCCTCTCTTATTTCATTTCTTACAACCTCTGCCGGTGCATTTGCTCCGCCAATAAGTCCAAGTCCGCCTGCCGCACTTACCGCTGCAGCCAAATGATGCTCGGCAACCCATGCCATACCGCCTTGAATTATCGGATATTCTATACCTAATAGTTTTTGTTATTTCTGTTTGCATTAATTTCCTCTGCCTTTTTAAGAAAACGCCCGTAGGCGTTTTTTATTTTTTATAAATTATCTACGCCCTTGTCCTTAAGGTAATTTACCACATCACCTACAGTTAAAAGCTTCTCTAAATCCTCAGAAGGTATTTCAACACCGTAGTTATCCTCAAGTGCCATTACCATCTCAAAAAGGTCAAGTGAGTCTGCATTTAAATCGTCCTGAAGCTTGACTCCAATGTGATTTCTGATGCATCGATATTTAACTGCTCTGCAATAATTGATTTCATTTTTCTCTGACATAATTTTTCTCCATCCTTTTAAATGTTTATTTTATTTATATTTAAGTTGTAAAATAATTACAATCTTAATACACAAGTTCCCCAGGTTAATCCTGCTCCAAATCCGCAGAGCAAAATCAAATCCCCTTTTTTTGCAATACCTTTTTTTATTACCTCATCAAGCAGTAAAGGGATACTTCCTGCAGAAGTATTTCCGGTATTCTCCAGATTGTGAGGTAACTTCTCAAGAGGTATATCCAGCTTTTTGGATACGGCCTCAAGTATTCTCAAATTTGCCTGATGTAAAAGATATAAATCTATATCATCCTTATGTACCCCTGCCTTTTGTATAGCCTGTTCAATGCTGTGAGGTACCGTTCTGACAGTGAATTTAAAGACCTCTTGTCCGTCCATTCTTATATATCTGTCATCACCGTAAGAATTATCATACAGTGCAAATCCCTTACTTCCGTCAGCCCCTATATCGAAGCTTAAAAATCCCTTCTTCAATATCCGCTTTCTTAAGTACCGCGGCTCCCACTCCGTCACCGAAAAGTACACAGGTGGTTCTGTCACTCCAATCCATCTCTCTTGAAAGTACATCACCGCCTACTACAAGAGCATACTCAATATCCAGAGTATTCATCATAGAATATGCAATGCTCAGTGCATAAATAAATCCTGAACATGCGGAGCTTACATCCATACATGCACAGTCCTTTGCACCAAGTAGAGGCTGCAACTCACATGCGGTATTTGGAAGTCTCTTATCCTGAGTGGAGGTACCCACTATGATAAGTCCCAAATCCTTACCTTCAATATTTGCAGATTCTAATGCTTCTTTTCCGGCTGCAAATGCCAGACTTACCAAATTTTCATTTTCACCTATGATATGTCTTTTTTTGATTCCGGTTCTTTGGCTGATCCACTCATCACTTGTATCTACGATTTTACTCAAATCATCATTTGTCAAAACCTTAGAAGGCAGCTTTTGAGCCTGTTCCTGCAAGTGCTATCTTCATCCTTTCATAAGTCCTTTCATAAGACTTTCATCAAAACAAAAAAATACTTTGAATACCAAAGCAAATAGTTTGATACTCAAAGTATTTTAATTTTTACTATAAATTTGTCAAGTGATTTGTTCATTCAGTTCCGTATGCTATTAGTGCATCTTTCTTTCTTACCCCCAAGGATAATGTATAATACAAAATATCCGCATCAAATTTTGCCGCAACTTCCTGAAGCTTTTCTCCTTCAATATTTTTTAATACTCCAAGCAGTTCTCCCTTTTTTTACTCTCTGTCCCTGTTTAACATAAGGATACCAAAGTCCGTCACACTCCGCCTCTACATACTCCGCTCTCGCTATTTCTTTTTTTGTTTTTTTATTTACGCTTATATCATGGCCTTCTTTTTATTATCCCAAGTATCTCCATAAAGCTTATAGAGATCTTTCTTTTCGGCAAGCACATCCTCTTCACTCCATATACCATGTGCCCCCCTTTCATAGAGCATTGCGGGAATATTCTTCTTTGTGGCATAGCTGTAAAGTCCGTTGGATGCGTAGGATCCTACTCTGAAATTTACGCTCATTCTCGAAGCTATATCTCCAACGTAGTTTTTCATATCTTCGCCGGAACCGTAAGGAAAGAAGATAAGAGGAGTGAGGTTCTCATTAATATCTCCGCCATGTAAATCCACTATAAAATCAGCTGTAGGGTAGAGATATTTTTCTATATCAAATGCAAGTCTTTGTGTGCTTGTACCTTTTTCATCACCCGGAAATTCCCTGTTTAAATTTTTATAATCCGATGTGGATATCTGTTTTACTCCGTCATAAAATCCGTCGGTATTTAAAACAGGGCAGATAATAATATTTCCGGACAATTTTTCAGCTTCAAGTTCTTTTATAAGTCTTAGAGCAGTTTCTATTCCCACATATTCTCCGCCATGTACTCCTGCAGTGATAACTAAAGTTTTTCCCTGTATTTCTTCCACAAAAAGCCGTTCCGCTTATATTCCCAAGTGTGAATTTTTTCTTTTCCCCTTCATTTATAAGAATATCTCCTATTTTCACATATTCCTCCTTTCCGAATACACCAGGTTTTTATGTTATATTAGCATAGTTAGCCGACTCTAACCATACATTTTTTTCATTTATTATATTTACTCAAATAAAAGACAGCTGTCCGTTTTTTTCTTAAATTTTTATTTTTATGAAAGATATTTCCATGTTTTATTAAAAACTTGAAAAAAACTCATTTTCAAGTAGTATGTTTATTATATATTAAATAAACATAGATAGAAAGAGAGAATTTTCTATGGCAACATTTATGATTGGCCTTGTAATTCTTATCGTCGGCGGATTTATTATGGGACGTCTTTGTGACCATGTTTTTCAGCCTGACGACAGAGAAACACCGGCTTATTCTAAGCAGGACGGTGTAGACTATGTGCCTATGCCTACATGGAAAAATGCACTTATCAACCTACTTAATATCGCAGGAACAGGACCTATTCTCGGACCTATCCAGGGTATTCTTTTCGGACCTATAGCGCTTCTTACAATACCTATAGGTAATGTAATCGGCGGTGCGGTTCACGACTATTTTGCAGGTATGATTTGTACAAGAGACGGCGGTGCTCAGATGCCTGAGATGGTTCGCAAATATACAAGTAAAACAGTATTCTGGATTTATGACGTATTTGTATGCCTCTTACTTTTACTTGTAGGTACTGTATTTATTTACACACCGGGTGATATAGCCGCAACTCAAGTTTTCGGTTTCAGCGGTGCTCCTACAGAGGTTTCCACATGGGTCATCTACGCTGTGATTTTTGCTTATTATCTTATTGCAACGGTATTCCCGATTGATAAGATTATCGGACGTGTATATCCTATCTTCGGTGCGATTTTGGTATTCTCTGCACTTGGTGTATTCGGTGCAATGGTTATCTTCCATTATCCGCTTGTAAATGTTTGGGGAAGCTGGGCAACACAGTCATTTGACTATGCAGCATATTTTAAGGCAGGTCATTTTATTCCGATTTTCTTCGTTACTGTAGCCTGCGGTATCCTTTCAGGATTCCACTCATCACAGACAGCTTTAGTGGCTCGTACGATTAAGAGCGAAAAAGAAGGTCGTATGACTTTCTACAATATGATGGTTGTTGAAGGATTTATCGCTATGGTGTGGGCTGCCGGTACAATGGCACTTATCCAGTTCACAGCCGAGCACGGCGGTATCACAATGCAGCTTAGTGACAAGGGTGTATGGCAGTATATGATCCAAAAAGGAGGCGAGCTTGTTGCTATTTCTCCTACCAGTGTTGTAGGTGTAGTATGTAGATATGCTCTTGGACCTATCGGAGGTGCCGTAGCACTTATCGGTATCATTATCCTTCCTATAACATCAGGAGATACAGCACTTCGTGCACTTAGACTTACTATTGCGGATACTTTCCATATCAAGCAGGATAACAATGCAAGAAGACTCAGTCTTGCAGTTCCTATCTTCGTTATAGTAGGTGCAATCCTTGTTTGGGCAAAGATCGATCCTAAGGGATTCAATATTCTTTGGAGATATTTTGCATGGTCTAACCAGACAATGGCACTCTTCCCACTTGCTGCCGCTACTATTTATTTGATAATAAATAAGAGAGGAAAGTGGGCATGGATGACTCTCATACCGGGTGTCTTCTACACATTTATTTGTGCATGCTATATCTTGAATGCAAAGCTTGGCTTTCGGTTTAAGCTGGAATGTTGCTTATATCGGCGGTGCCGTAATTGCCGCATTATACGCAGTTCTTACTATCTGGAGAGGTAAAAAGGGTGGATACACTCCTGCCGATCCTGTAAAATAAACAAAATTATTGCTCCTCCCAAGACAGTTGTAATATAATACTGTCTTGGGAGTTTTTTAATATTTTTTTATTAGACAGAGAAATATGGAAATTTTTAGAATTTTTTAAAACAGGAAAAATATATCGGATAAAAATCATTTCAGAAATAAAGTCATTCAGAAGCTTTTTATAAGCTTGAAAGCCGAGGATGAAAGAAGAATCCCGAAGGATTCATATCTTTACTACGGAAAAGAGATTTGGGAAGAAGCGGCTACAGCTATAATAGCAGGTGAAAATATCTTGCTTGACGGTCCTAAAGCTACAGGAAAGAACGTATTGGCACAAAATCTTGCCATGGCATTTGCAAGACCTCAGTGGGATATATCACTTTATATAAATACCGATGCTTCATCTCTTATAGGCTCCGATACCTTTGAAAAACGGTGAAGTCAAGCTTAGAAAAAGGGCCTATACTAAACTGTGCCCATAAAGGGAGGTTTCGGAGTGCTTGATGAAATAAATATGGCAAAGAATGAATCTCTTGCCGTACTTCATGCGGTACTTGACTTCAGAAGAACCATTGATTTGCCGGGATATGACAGGATAAATCTTCACGAAGCCACAAGATTTATAGGCACAATGAACTACGGCTATGCCGGCACCAGAGAGATGAACGAAGCTCTTGCTTCAAGATTTATGGTACTTCATATGCCTGTTATATCTGCAGAGAACTTACAAAAGCTTATCAAGGATAAATATCCTACTCTAAAGCCTGAATATATCTCACAGTTTGCCGCTCTCTTTGATGAAATAAGAAAAAAATGTGAGGGCGGTGAAATCTCTACCAGAAGCCTTGACCTTAGAGGGCTTATCTCCTGTATAGGTATGATGAAAAATGGACTTGGAGTTACAAAGGCTTTGGAAATGGGACTTATCAATAAATGCTTTGACGAGTATGAAAGACAGCTTGTACTTGATATTGTAAGCGCCAGATTGCCTGAGAGCCTTTTGGGGGAGAGTATCTTTTCATGATCTTAACTGAGTTTGAAAAAAAGAGGGCTGCAAACATGATTTGGAATGCCGCAGGAAATTATGATGTTTCCGTCGGATTTCGTATGTATGACAATAATGCAAAAGCCGATCTTTATTGGAATACCATACTTGGCAGCAGCTATGCACATTTTGACTGGAAAAGGTTAAAGGAGTTTTACAATACCTTCCATGAAACTATAGGACAGGGAACCTATGAAGCTTTGTTTTGGATTGCACTTGAAAATTCCACCTTTGAAAAGGAAAAAGGATTCAAGACCAAGTCTTCTACTCCTTAGGAAAGAGTACTGCAAACAAAAGCTTATAGAGTTTATGCCGAGTATTGCTGAAAGCAGAGAGGGATGGATACTTGAAGGACATTATAGAACCTCTATGGGTGAGGACAGCGGACTGCCCGGATTTGGTGAGACAGAAAACTCTTAAGTGAGGTGGAAATCGGTGCGGATGTAGATACTGAAGGTTTTATAAAGAGTCTCTCCAATACTCTTGCAAAGTATTTTACCTATCTTCCCGGTGTCAGTGCAAGGGGGCAAAAACATAGGTTCAAAATCCCCGTTCCAAGACTCTTCTTCGGCAAAAAAGCAGGTGTATCAAATGAAATCTCAGGTGCCACCAAGCTTGTACTCGGCTATGTCGAAAATCAGGGAGGAACTGACGCCTCCGCATTTGAAACAGACTCTGAAAAGTTCAACAGAATCACGGAAGAAGGACTTAGAAAATATATCAGCAGCTATTTCGGAAAGTCCATCTATGATGATAAGACTTCAGAGAAAATACAAAGAGAGTGCTGCACCGGTAATCACGAAGGTACCAGAATATTTTTTACAAGAGGTGAAAGTGAAGACAAGGTAAGCGGATTTGCCGCAAAGATGCGAAAAGAAATGCAAAAGCAGTATACTAAAAACAAAGAATTTTTCTTTAACAATATAGGAAGCAATAACGCCGCTATATTGGAGCTTACAAATCGTATCAAAAATGCTCTGCTGACTCAGCTTGAGCCTACCACCGTTTATTCAAAAACAGGTAAGTTAAATCCCGCTCTTGTCTGGAAGGCAGTGTATCTTAACAATGATAAGATTTTTGAAAAGCAGGTGGCGGAAGGCAGCGGCAATATAAGTGTCGATATTTTACTGGACGCCTCAGCTTCACAGATTCATCGTATGGATACCGTATCCACACAGGGCTATATTATTTCAAAGGCACTTGACAACTGCCATGTTCCCGTCAGGGTATGGGGATATTCATCTATGAACGGATACACTGTAATGAATCTTTACAGAGATTACAATGAAACCTCAAAAAACAATGAGATATTCAGATTCTTTACCACCGGTGCCAACAGAGACGGTCTGGCACTTAACGCTTTAATGGAGCAGATGAAGAAAAACAACGCCTCTCACAGAGTTGTGATATGGCTTACGGATATCAAGCCGAATGATATGCTTGAGGTCAAAGGCAAATCAAGAAATTACAGCGGTGATATCGCTATAGAGGATATGACCGAGCTTGTTCATAAGGCAAAGCTTGAAAACATTTATGTGCTCTGTGCCTTTACCGGCGATAACGCCGACCTGCCGAATGTGCAAAAAATCTTTAGCAGAAGTTTTGTAAAAGTAAAATCGCTTGATAATTTTGCAACTTTAGTCGGAAATATGCTGCAGGCGGAAATTAGGAGAATGTAAAAAGAGCAGTTTACCAAAACGGTAAACTGCCTTTTTTATAAATACTATACTTTTAACTGCTTTATTACCTCTTCGACTTTACTATAAACCACCTTATAAGAAGTCCAAGGGCAACCCAAAATCCTATATATCCGACTACACTGACAACTGTTATTACAGAGTCCCAAAACGACTGCATATCCATAAAGATTCCTCCTCATTCCCCATACAAACTTTCACGAAGCTTTTTATTTTATTTCATTGTACATCTTATAAACTCAGTTGTCAATAGCTGTGCCTTATTATATTTCCTCCACTAATTTCTCTTTAAAAATCAGCTTGTTTTATACTTTAAATTCAAATTTCAATAAAAAGGCAAAGCGTAGACTTTGCCTCTGAAACTTTCACAAGTGCAAGTTCTTCATTCTTATGTACTATCTCATCAGGTACAGCCCATCCGAGAGCCTTTCTCTTTTCAATGATATCGGCAACTATTTTTTCACCCAGAGAATCCGGATTTGTATCTACAACCATCACCGATCCGAGCATTTCCTTTGTGCCCTCTTTCAAAAATTCTATTACATTCTTTGAACCGTGAATTTGAGCTTCCACGCAGTGATATGAATTGATTCCCATAAGTCTGAAGCCAAGGGCCGCATCTATTCCCTTTTCATTACTCCACTCAGGAGATGAAAATGCAAAAGGCATTTCATAAAGCGGCTTACCGGCCTCACCTGCTACACCTGCAAAGATTCCGCTTGACTTGGTATTATCAATACACTCACCAACATGCCATACCGGTGGTAAATCTCCAAGGAATTCTTTTAAACTCTCACCTGCATGCTCCTGTCCCGAAACATTGCAATATCCCATCTTCATAAGCGGGAATGAGGCACATCCGTTTGTAAGTATCAAAATATTGTTTCTAAGCAGTGCATTGGCTACATCAATAACACATTTCTCATACACAACCTTAGGATTGTTACATCCTACTATGTTTACAATACCGAGTATCTTACCTTCCTTTACAGCCTCATATAAAGGCTTCATAGAACCGTAGTGCTTATGCACATACTCAGGTGAAAATCCGACTTCGGCATCCACTTCATAAGGTGGAATGTATACAGGTATACCCTGTCTGTCTTTGAAACTTTCTATACCTCTAAGTACTATTTTTTCTGCAAGTTCTCTTGTCTCTCCTATATTTGAATGATGATGATCATATTCAAATCTCTCTGCACCCGGCAATCTTGCAGACTCACTGGTTGTAACAACTGTAGTTCTGAAGCACTCTTTGCAACTTCCATTATTGACGGGAATACATCCTGAACATCGGCAATCCAAAGATCAAGTGCTCCCGTACCAAGTACAAGCTCAGCAGATACCGCATTTGAAAGCGGAATAACTCCTGCATAGCGATACATTGCTGAAAGTCCTGAACAGCAAATTCCGTAGAATCTGATTCCCTTTGCACCGGCCTCTTTTGCAAGATTTATAAACTTCTCTTCCTGACCGACTCTTACAATCTCACTTACAAGTGTAGGAAGATGACCGTGTACCGCAATATTTACATATCCCTTTTTCAAAGCACCGATATTTACCTTTGATGTAACTCTGTCTCCAACTCCGAAAAGGCCGTCAGTTGCTATTGATGTACTTACAACACCTGAGTATGTGAATGCAAGTCCACAGCGCAAAAACTGCTGCATAATACTCTTCCAGTCACCGTCAGTACCGACACCTGTTTTATGATAGGCCTCAAATACTTCATGATATGCGCTGATAGGTAGAATATCCAGTTCCTTCCATACCTTTTTTCTTTCCTCGGAACCAAGTGCCTCTATAATTTTATAATCACGGGTATAGTACGGCTCATATCCTCTAAAAGTATATCCGCAAGTTCTGAAGCAATTTTCTTTATGCTTCTTCTTTCCGTCTTTATTCCGAAAGCTTTTGCGGTATCCTTTATCTTTTGCTGTCCCAGTATAGGTAAATCAAGCTTTCCTTCAGCTGCCCACTTTAAAGACAGAATAACTTCTCTACCGTGCATACCGTGTTGAGCCGCACCTGCAGCAGCTGAACGAAGCATGTTTCTTGCCACTATAAGGTCCGCATCCGCACCACAGACTCCCTTAGGACTCTTTGAAGTTATCTTACATGGACCCATATTACAGATCTTACAGCAGATTCCGGCCATACCGAAACCACACTGTGGCTGCTGACTGTCAAATCTGTCAAATGTGGTATCAAATCCAAGCTGATTCTGGCGCAAAATCATCTCTCTTACTGCCGGATCCGGAGTATTTTCCAAAACCTCATCCTTTGACGGAAAAGTTTTTCTGTACTCAGATACGGCATTCATATAATCTCTGATAAAAGCCTTATCGTCTCCGTCCTCTTCATGATCCGACTTTAATGTAATTGTCGGCACTCCATGTTCATCAAATCCTATCAAATTTCTATGGCTGTGAATATGGTCAACTCCATGCTTATGTTCATGCTTATGTTCGTGACTATGATTGTGTTCGTGATTATGATTATGTTCGTGACTGTGTTCTTTCTTTCCCATGAGCATTCCTTCCCTACTTTACAACAAGAAACTTATAAACCTATTTACCTATTAATTTAGTATGTTTTTAAGGTTTTTGATTATAAAAATATTTTTCATTCCATGTCAAGCAGGAATTTGTACTCTTTGTAAAAACAAAATCGCCATAAACCCGTTTTTCGGTTTATAGCGATTTAATTTATATGTCTATATATACTTTTAGCACATCTTCTTTAGCAAGCTCCGCTTTAATCTTCTCTGTAAGTGCAGGAACTATCTTGTTCAAATCACCTACTATACCATAGTCGGCAACACTGAAGATAGGCGCATTCTCATCCTTATTGATAGCGATGATGATGTCACTCTCTTCCATACCTGCCAAATGCTGTATAGCACCTGAAATACCTATTGCAAAATAAAGATGTGGACGAACTGTCTTACCTGTCTGTCCTACCTGAATATCCTTTGACATCCAACCTGCATCAACCACAGCTCTTGAACAGCTTACAGTTCCATGAAGTGCATCTGCCAAATCCTTAAGTATCTTAAAGTTCTCAGCAGAACCTACACCTCTACCTCCTGATACCAAAATCTTTGCAGCCATGATATCTTCCGTTGTCTTGGCATTCTTTACTATCTCAAGAATCTCAACATACTTGCTGTTCTCTTCAAGCTTGGCATCAAAGTCTATTACCTCCGCCTTTGCTCCTGCAACTCTTTCCTTCTTTTGCATAACACCCGGACGAACTGTTGCCATCTGGGGTCTGTTCTCAGGGCATGCAATAGTAGCTATGGTATTTCCGCCAAATGCAGGTCTTGTCATAAGAAGCTGATTATGCTTCTGCTCTCTTCCTGCAATAGCCACTAAAGGATAATCACCGATCTCAAGCTGTGTACAGTCTGCTGTAAGTCCTGTTCCTACTCTTGCCGAAACTCTGGGTCCCAGATCTCTACCGATTGCTGTAGCACCGATAATGAATATCTCAGGCTTAAACTCGTTTATAACCGCTGACAGTGCCTGTGTATAAGGCTCTGTACGGTACTCTTTAAGTTTAGGATCATCTACAACTATTATCTTATCAGCACTGTGCTCGGCGAGTTCTTCAACCAGTCCCTTTATATCAGATCCAAGTAATACTGCTGTAACCTCAGTATTGAGATCAGCAGCCAAATCCTTACCTTTTCCTATAAGTTCAAGGGAAATACCGCTCAATTTGCCGTCTACCTGCTGGGCAAATGTAAACACTCCCCTGTATTCTTCTGTATTTTTGTCTCATAAACGACTCCTTTTTAGATGATATGTGTTTCTTTTTAACTTGCCTATGATGTAGTCAACAGACTCTGATGCACCAAGGTTTACCTGTTCTCCGGCACCCTTTCTAACCTTATCGGATGCTTTTTGCTAATCTGTGTCGGTGAACCCTTCAAGACCTGATATTTGAGTCATCAACTCTACAAGGTCCGCTCTTGAGAATACAGTTACTTTTGTCATAAGCATCAAAAATACCACCCGGAGTCATATATTCGGCTCATTAAGCCTGATAAATGCTGCATAAGTACAGGCACTTTTGCTTTTTAAAACATGATATCTGTCATCAAACTGACGCTCTCACCACAACGCTGTCACCATCAATCTCTATCTTTTGTGCATAGCTGATAACAGGTAAATCCAGATGTTCTGAAATCTGCGGTCCTACCTGTGCTAGCATTCCGTCCATAGCCTCGACGACCTGTGATAATAAGATCATACTCTAGTCTTTCTGAGTGCTCCGGCTATAGTCTGTGATGTAGCCCATGTATCGGCTCCTCCAAGCACTCTGTCTCGTTATAAGCACAGCCTTGTCTGCGCCCTATTGCCATAGCTTTCTCTAAGCACTTCATCAGCCTTTGGAAGTCCCATAGTAACCACTGCTAAAACTTCTGCACCATATTTATCTTTAAGTCTAAGAGCAGCTCTCAAGACCCGCCTTGTCATCCGGTTCATAATTGCAGCATAGCTCTTCTGTTTAATGTGCCGTCAGGGTTAAAACAACACCGCCCTTTGTATCCGGCACTTGTTTAATACAAACAACTATCTTCATGACATCCTCCATTCGTACATAGCACAATTATTTAAGCAATGCGCCTGAAATTACCATCTTTTGTACTTCAGCTTGTACCTTCGCATACTTCTGTAATCTTCGCATCACGCATCATCTTTTCAATCTTCATATTCTCTTGTATATCCATATCCACCGTGAGTTGTACTGCCTTTGTAGTAACTTCCATTGCTACTTCTGCAGCAACATCCAGCTTCATAGCCGCCTCCTCCGAATACGTCTTCTGTGTTGCCTTTTAGCCATAGCTGCTCTATATACGCTACATCTGTGCGCCTTTTACTTTGGCTGCCATATTTGCAAGCTCAAACTGAGTATTTCTGAACGTCCGATGATCTTCCGAAACTGCTTTTCTCTTTACACATGCAACTGTTCTCTCGGCGCCCTCAGCGATACCAAGTTTCGCGCTAGTGGCAATACGATACGACCACTCGTCAAGAGTAGTGCATTGCAATACCGAAACTCTTGCCTGCAGGACGAGCATATTTTCCTTGAACCTGCAATCTGTAAACTACTAAGCTCATAAGTGATGAACCTCTGATACCCATCTTCTTTTTCCCTTTTTGTTCCGAATCCGAATCCCGGTGTATCTTTCTCAACTATGAATGCAGAGAAGATCTTCTTTTGTCTGCCCCTTTGCATCCAATTCCTTTATCTGTACATGCAATTACAACATAGATATCCGCTTCTTTTACCGTTTGTGACAAAAATCTTTTGAACTGTTCAGTACATACTCGTCACCGTCAAGTACAGCCTTTGTAACCGCACCGTGCATCGTACCGCATTAGCTCTGTAGTGCGAAAGGCTCAAGCTTTTCACACCCTTTGCCAAAGGAACAAGATATTTTTTCCTTCTGTCAGGTGTTCCAACATAGCAATAGGACTGCACAAAGTGATGTATGAGCGAGAACATAACACCTGTTGTCGCACAAACCTTTGACAGCTCTTCACACACATTACATGCAAGAGTGATCGGCTCCCCTGTCCTCCATACTCTTTTGTTACAGGAATACCAAGGAAACCGTATTTTGCCATCTTTGTTACAGTCTCTCTTGGAAATATTTCCGTTTCATCCACCTCTATTGCAAGAGGTTTTTACTTTCTTTCGGCAAACTCCTAAAGAGGGATCTTGCCATCTCATGTTTCTTGTCTAAAGTAAAATCCATGAATCATACCCTACTTGAATAAATCCAAGTGCAAACATAAACTAGGAAAAGTCTTGTTTGCAAGTTATCCTTTCTTAGTTTTCTTTCACCTATAGTGAAAATACAAACCTGCCTTTTGTATCTATCTCACATTAAACCCCTTTCTACATTTTAACTGCAGGATAAATATTTTCACTTATAAGAGAATATTCCTTCTCCGGTCTTCTCTACCGCTTACCTGCAGCTACAAGCTCTTTTAACTTTCGGAGCCGTAAATACTTTGTCATCTCTGTCTCATTGTGAATAACTCTCTATAATGGCAAGGCATATATCAAGTCCGATAAGGTTCGGCCAAAATGAAGAGGTCCCATAGGATGTGCACATCCCAGAATCATAGTTGTGTTCACACTTCAGCATCTGCTGTACCTGCAGCCCATACATTGATTGCTTCATTGATCATTGAACAAGGATACGGTTTATTACAACCCGGGTGCTTCTTTAACCTGTACAGGAGTTCTTTCCTATATCTTCAGATATCTTTCAATCTTTTCCACCAATTCTGCAGGTGTCTTTCTCCGGCTGATTACCTCAACAAGTTTCATTCTGTCTCAGGGTTAAAGAAATGCATACCTACTACAGGTCGGTCTGTCGAAGGCCTCACCTATTCTTGTGATAGAAAGTGATGAAGTATTTGAAGGACAAATAAACTTTAGGAACTATATTCTGAAGCTCTTTAAAATCTGTTGCTTAACTTCCATCTTTTCAAGCGCCATTTGCACAATCAAATGGCAGTCACTGTATATATCGCTAAGGCCTACTTTTATGAACAATTCGTATCTCCGGCTCTTTTTGATATTTTCTTTTCCCACAAGGAAATTGATGTTCTTTTGAATTTTGCAAACCTGCCCAGTGCGTATTCTTCCCACATCGCAAAGTCTTACTTCATATCCTTCTGTCATTGCAAAAGCCTGAGCAATTCCTGAACCCATTGTACCTGCACCGATAATACCAACTTTCATATCCTTTCTGAATTAAAATATATTTTTGACTTTTATAATTTTTCATATTAAACCGGGGACTTTATGAATTAGTAAAATTCTTCTTTCTTTTTCAAGGAAAAGCGTTCACCTCTATCTGATCATGTGTTTCAAAAGCAACTTCCAAAAGAGCTTCTTCAATCACAATTGCATCGTCCATCTTTGCATCAAGTCCGTCATTTATAGCTTTTGCATGCACGAACTGCATATAGAGTATTTGTGCTAGTAGTAGCCGCCATCTTCTTTGCAACGCAAGCAGCTCTTCCCGGTGTATATACAGCATTTTACAAGCCCTATTCTAAAGCTTCTTCAGCTCTTTATTGTCTTTAGCTGTATAAATCAACTGCTTTTGCCATTCCTACGCTGACTATTCTTGCAAGTCTTTGTGTTCCCGCCAACCCCGGTGTGATTCCAAGTCCCACTTCAGGGCTGACCGAACATTGCATTGTCCGAGCATATACGAATATCACAGCTCATAGCAATCTCACATCCTCCGCCAAGTGCAAACCCGTTTACGGCGGCTATAACAGGAACAGGGAAAGTCTCATCTTTCTGAATACATCATTTCTCTACCGAAAGCCTCACCCTCTACGGCTCAATTCTGTCATTTCACCTATATCGGCACCTGCTACAAAAAGACTTTATCGCCCTGAACCTGTCAAAATGACGGCTCTGATTGTATTAGTGCATCACTGTCAAAGCAAGCACCGTGCTCAGCCAGTACTCAGAGTTCAGCATTGAGCGCCTCGGTCTGTCTATTGTAACAATACCACAGCACCTTCTGTATCAAACCTGCTAAAACCCATAAAACACCCTCCTTGTCAATATTGCATGTCTAGGAACTGCTTTGACATGTAAACCATGATAAAAATATAACATATATGTATCCGACAATCAATTAGTGACTAATTATTATATCCATTTTGCATAACAATATTCTAAAATTGAAATATTATCATGCTTAAAACATATATTTTTCATTTATATTGAGCAAAATTATTTTGTTGTTCTTTTTATTATCTGTAAAAGATTAAACACGACTCATCTTAATATTTTTACATACAGTATTTTTATTTATTATAACACATTGTTGTAAATAAGATATATAAAAACATATTATATAGCAATGAATAAACCAAGGGTGGATAATTGATTTCACCTTGTGAGATGCTCATAGGTGATACATATATCTGACAATACAGTTTACTCAATCGGTATTGTCCACTTTTATAGCATCAAGTGAGGTGAAAAATATGAAGAAGTAGTTATCGTCAGTGCTGCAAGAACAGCGTATCGGTAGTTCTCGGCGGTTCATTGGCAGGTGGCGCAGTAGACCGGCATAACTGCAGCAAAGGAGCTATTGAACGTGCAGGCATTGATGCTTTCTCTTATCGACGAAGCCGTTATAGGAAATGTTTAGGCGCAGGACTTGACCAGAATATCGCTCTGTCAGGTATCACACGGAGCGGGATTACAAATACAACACCCGCATTTTCAATAAATAAGGTTTGCGGTTCAGGTCTTAGAACTGCTGAACTGCAGCACAGATTATAGCCTTGTGATGCGGATATCATTCTTGCCGGGTGCAGTACTGAGAGCATGTCAAACGCTCCATATCTTGTTAAAGGGCGCAAGATTCGGCGTTAAGATGGGTAATCAAACATTGATTGGACGAGATGATTACAGACGGTCTTTGGGATGCTTACAACAACTATCACATGGGCGTGACAGCTGAAAATATTGGTTGAACAAAAAGGAATAACAAGAGAAGACTCAGGATGTATTCTCTGTTGAAAGCTCAGAGAAGAGCACAGGTACTAGAGACCGGAAGATTAAAGATGAAATAGTTCCTGTACTTATTCCTCAAAGAAAAGGTGATCCTATGTATTTGATACGACGAATATCCTAAGTTCAATACCAATCGAAAAATCTTGCAAAGCTTAAAACCGCATTTAAAAAGACGGTACTGTAACTGCAGGTAATGCTTCAGTATCAATGACGGTGCTGCAATGTTCATTATCGCATCAAAGGAAAAGGCACTTGAGCTTAAAGCTCCTATCATGGCTACTATAGTGATATGCTTCAGGAGGTGTTGACCCAAGCGTAATGGGACTCTGGAGTAATTCCGCATCACAAAAAGCAATGAAAAAGCAGGTATCACTAGCCGACGATCTTGAACTTATAGAGGCAAACGAAGCTTTTATGGCACAGGCTCTGCAGTATGCAAATGAACTCGGATTTAAGAGAGAAATCACAACGTAAACGGCGGTGCAATCGCACTTGGACATCCTATCGGAGCATCAGGTGCAAGAACACTCACCACTTACTGTATGAGATGCAAAAGAGATGTTAAATGCGGTCTTGCTACACTGTGTATAGGGTAGGTGGAATGTACAGCAATTGTTGTAGAAAAGGGAGACAAAATGAAAAGATAGTTTCAATCAAAGATGCTATTGCAGGTATCAAATGACGGCGCTACAATCATGGTAGGCGGATTTTTAGCATGCGGGTACACCTGAACCGATTATTGATGCATTAGTTGAAAAAGGTGTAAAGGACTTAACGCTTATTTGTACGATACGGCAACTCCTACCACAGGTATCGGAAAGCTCGGTTGCCAAACTAATCAGGTAGTTACTGCAACACATATAGGTACAAACCTACAACAGTGACAAAAAGATGAATGACGGTACTATGGAGGTTGAGCTCTCTCTCCCGTACACTTGCAGAGAGAATACGTTCAGGCGGCGCAGGACTTGAGGTGTACTTACACCTCACAGGTGTAGGTACCGAGGTTGCCGAAGGTAAGCAGGTATTAAATATTGACGGGAAAAGATTATCTTTTGAAAAACCTTTAAGAGCCGACTTTGCACTTATCGGCAACAACAGCCGATGAGAAGGGAAAACCTCACTTTACGGCTACCAGCAAAAACTTCAATACGGTTATGGCAACCGCTGCTGATGTTGTTATTGCAGGCGCTGAACTTATAGTTCCTGTAGGCGATATCCAGCCCTCGAAAAATGTTAAAGACACCTGCAATATTTGTAGATTATCTTGTAGGAGGTGAGTCAGTAATGTCAAAAGAGAGAATTGCAAAGACGTGTGCAAGAGATTTAAACGATGGTGACGTGGTAAACTTAGGTATAGGGACTTCCACTATGGTGGCTGACTATGTACCTGAGGGTATAGAAATTACACTTTCAGTCAGAGAACGGAACTCCTATATGGGTCCTTTGACTTCAAGTGCAACAGCAAATAAACATTTAATTAATTCCGGCGGACAAAAATGTTACCGTACTTCCCAGCGCTGCATACTTTGACAGTGCATTCTCATTTATGATTATTCGAGGCGGCATGTTGATATGACTGTTTTAGGTGCATTGCAGGTGGATGCTCACGGAAAATCTTGCTGTTGATATAGTTCCTGCAAGATGGTACCCGGTATGGGCGGGCTGCTATGGATCCTGTTACAGGTTCAAAGAAAGTTGTTGTCGCTAGGACACATACCGCAAAAGACGGTGTCTAAAGATTTTAAAGGATATCACACTCCCTGCTACAGCTATTCATGCAGTTGATGAAATTGTTACAGAATTATTGTAATAAAGGTTACCGATGAAGGTCTTATGCTTGCAGAAGTAGCTGAGGGCGTAAGTGGAAGATGTTATAGCAGCACAGAGGCACCTCTTAAGGTTGCAGGATGATTTTAAAAGACATTCTAATTTATTTTAGTATCACTTAATTCCTCATGACCGATGCTCGTATTTAAAAGAGATTAATTCTTTTAAGATCGACATTCCGGTCCTTTTATAATCTCATATCGATGACTTTGCATATGCAGAAAATACCAATTATAAAAGATATTTTTGTGTGATATATAACATATTTATACATTTTCGTTATTTTTCAGACTGGAAAAACGGATATCGGATTGATATAATAATGTTAATAATTAAACAATTTGGTGAAAGGATGCAGATAAATGTTTAAGAAATTTACAAACGCATGTAAATATTGTTCAGAAAATTTTGTCTCGACGTATTTATTTTTGTATCGTACTTACTATCCTTGTTTTTTGCTGCAATGCCCGGTCAGCAAAATGAACTCTGTTTGAAATAGCGAACGCTTGAAGGGCGATAGTATGTGGTCATCGCTCGGATTCTCAATGCAGATGGCTCTGGTGCTTGTTCTCGGCACGGCACTTGCTACCGCACCGCTGGTAAAAGAGGGGCTATAAAATGCGGCTGCAGGAGTTCCCAACCCTCAGCATCGGCAATTATTTTTATTGCGGTAGTTTCATGCGACTGCCTGCTGGCTTAACTGGGGATTCTGGACTTAGTGTCGGTGCCATACTTGCAAAAGGAAATTGCAAAGAAAGTAAAAAGGTGTTGACTCAGACTTCTATCGCATCGGCTTACTCTAGTGTTTCATAACTGGCGATGGATTTTCAGTGTTCCATACCGCTCAGCTGTCACTACAGTGAAGCTATAGGGTACACAAAACAGCAGGTGCTGTAACAGAATCAACACTCTACTCACAGACAGTATTCTCAGCTTGAATCTTATAATTGTTATGCTATAATTATAGTTATAGCATTTGTAAATGCACAGATGCATCCACATCTCGAGGATACCGTTACTGGTAGATCCTAAGCTACTGGTAGAAACCGAAACCGCTAAGGTTACGGATAAAACAGTGACACCTGGCTGAATGGTTTGAGAGATTCTCTGTATCATCACTTAGTGGCAATACTTTGCCATATTTTATTTAATATACACATATAAAACAAAAGGGAAGTATCACTTTGTCACTTAATGTAGTAAATTTGATTTTCCTTTACACTGGAATTATATTCCACGGAACACCTATAAGTTATGCAAACGCTATTACAGACGCTGCAAAGAGTGCCGGAGGTATTATATTACAGTTCCTCGTTCCATGCAGGTATCATGGGCATTATGACTGCTACAGGTCCCACAGGTCAGTCACTTGGTCAGCTATAAGTGATTTCTTGTAAATATCTCAAATCAGACCACTTTCCCATTGTTTACCTTTCCTCAGCAGGTATTGTAAACTCTTGTACCTTCTGGTCAGTAGGGCGTGTACAGGGCTCTCTAGCCCGTAATGTCCTGCCGGAAATGCTCTGGTGTTTCTCCCGTGGAGTATCAGCCATGGCTATCGCATGGGTGATCATGGACAAATATGTTTCAACTGTTCTGGGCCTCACCGGCTCTCGGTATAGCAGGTCTCGGTGCAAGAGACATGTGATACAGGCTATAGTTCTCGGCTGTAACGGGAAATTAAATCACTCGGCTGCGGACTCCTCATTCCTCGTCCCTGTTCTGGTATAAACATAGTATGGAAAACCTGATTGAGTTTTTCGCATTCCTTTTGCGGCTTTAATGCTGTATAAATGACTGAAATCGTACGCAGTGCGTTCCCCCACCCATAGAAGTTCTGAATTTGCTATATGGCAGTTCTGTTTCTCATCTCTGATATTTATATAAATTGCGCCCCATCGTCGCCGAGCAAAACTTCCAGTTTGACTGAACAACACTGGACAATTTTCTTGCACCAACGGTCGTTTTCTTCATACTCCAAAAGCACTATGCTTTTAGCATGTTGACATTGTGATTATGTCTGAATCGTCCGAAGTGTGCACTCCGGAACACCCGTCAGATAACGTGTTTAAATCGATTCCTCCCATCAATCTTCGTCAAATGTTAAAACAGGGATCCAGCAGATCCAAACAAATTGCAGGAAACAGTGGCACATCCTTGTTTTGGAATTGCACAATACCATTATGTAAAGCTATTGCGTAAAGTTACTCTACGATAGGACCTCTTCAGCAGGAACGAATGGTCCTGCTTTCTTTAGGGACTTTGCCTCACAGCCCCATTCAATGCTTTTCTCTGCGGGAATCGGAACTCACAATTACGTTGCTTAGGGCGGGACCCTGATATGTATTATCGAAAGTGACATCAAATGCTTGCGCAGCCGCTGGCAGGTCAGCATTTCAAATCTAATCTGACACTATAGCGTGATAGCTAATTGAGGGATTTTACACTCGTCCGGATTGGCTCAAAATTAGCGCGCGCTCGATTTTCGGTGGACGTTGTCAGTGCAAGTCAAATGTGTCACCATGTAATCCTCTCGCGGCGCGAAATGATTAGGAAATCCTATTCATTCCTGTGTGTGTGCTGGTGTCCTTAGACACAGATTTGCAGTCTGTTTATTGTTATCATTTCAAAATGGTCAACCAGTAGTATTACAGAATTTTCAAAGTAGGCTCAATGATGGCATAGGTAATTTAGACCCGCGAAGCAGGTCTTCTATTTCAGCATGATCTCTCTATCCTCAGCACCGAGCATATAAGCACCTTCTTGGCAAGCATCCCTATGCCAGAAGCTCATGCTACAGGAACCCTATCGAACGCAATCCAGATGCCTCCCCTTGGAGTCAGTTCGTGGCATGCGGGTCAAACAAATGCTCAAGTTCCAATCCTTCACGCAATGCCGGACTTTGTTGTTTGTACTCCCTGCGCCCTGCCAACATATTGCGTCGTTCCGCTCCTGGAAACCCCCGATATTGTCAGCCGGTGATGCCTGTCACACGTCCGCAAAGATCTCTATCCATAACGCTGACCTCCAAAACAAAAATAGCGTGCAGATCCTTCTGGCAGCTATTGCAGCTAGTAAAAGGGATCTGCCCTCGCAGTTATTATAATGTTTTGCCAGCGAATCTTTCTGGCAGAGTGCTACGGTCCGGATACTTTGCAGAAGCTTCGGCAGATGCTTTTATTATCACGGAGCGTCCGCGAAAGGTCAAAGCATGGCTCCGGTGTTGTCTGGTCTGTCTCGAGTAGAACGCAGCTCCAAATCTTCAAAGGTTCAGTCTCGCGGCTGTCATCGTCGATGATATGAGTAAACATCCGCTACCATCTTGACCCAGTACGTGAATCAGAATCACCTTGAATCGGACGTCATATCGCCGCCAGGTTCGCTTCCAGTCTGTAGGTGAGTACTGGAAGTTGTCGGAGACCATGAAAACCACTTTCGGCAGGTCCAGTCTCTCCCCACCAGCTTATTGAAAGCATCGGTTGATAACCTGTCCTCACCGGCTTGCCGTTGTCAGCACAGGAAAATCGGGATTGAAGTCTACAACCTCGTCACCGACAGTGCTGTCCTTTCAGTTCCTCTGATGTCGGCCTCTGCTGTACGACATTTCCGCCACGGTTTTCGCAGTAAGACTACCTTTTCAGTGGACACTTGTTTGGCCCTAGAGTTTTGAGGAACCAATGCAAGCAAAGGCGCTAGCGGCGAAGGCGGCGGAACTTAAACATGATGTCCTACCGTCCAGATCTGCCATCGCTTCACGCGATTTACTCTCTGCAACCCTCCTTTCAACGAAGATGCTTTGCGACCAAGTCTGGCCACTGGTGGGGGAAACGCTCACATACAGTCCCAGGTAAGCCCGTGAAGCTCGCTCATTCGTAGAAACAGGGAGAAAGCGTGATTAGATTGACAGCCAAATGACAGCATGTCATCAACACAGGCATATCGCAGAGCCTTCTGAGCACTCATGTCCAGATGTCCTGGTCTTGTGTTCTTCCTTTCGGCAGCGTAGCGTGCTCCACAGGGTTTCTGGTCAGTCAATTCACTTGACTGCGCTCGATTGATAGTTACTGCAACCGTCTTGTGAACTTTCGATAGTAAGTGTGGAGTCAGATATTCTGTCATGGGTCTTTTACATACTTAGAAGAAACCGTTTTGACAGAAAGCAAATCTCTGTAAATACTTTGGTCGCGATTCTCGGTGTGACATCCTCCAGCTTCATAGTCAACTGGCGAGGACGAATATAGTTTGCACTCAAGCTCTTTCTCGCTTGCAGGTAGACATCGCCCAGGTGTTCACACCTATCAGATTGACACATACTCGTCCAAAAGACTGTTGACGGTTTTAGCAGAAGGG
>BNJU01005050.1_pt1 | contig 63965 bp, 72 predicted proteins | sample 8539281 | NCBI WGS metagenome assembly BNJU01 (sample SAMD00202456, study PRJDB9452) | human saliva metagenome | isolation source: human saliva | place: Japan
AGCGCGCATCAGCACCTCTGCGGCCGCGAAGGCTAGCTCGGTCTTCCCGGACCCGGCGGCGCCTCGACGATCATGAGATCCGGGTCCTCGCGCGTTGCGATCTCGACGGCGGCGCACTGAGCCTCAGTCGGCCTGTACGTGTCCGGCCATCCGAAACGGTGACGGTAGAAGTCTGCGGCCTCACCGGTGTGAGTTGCAGGAATACGCAGAGGGGATGGGAAGGCCGCTCGCTTCCATGCGCGCCGGACACGATCGCGCTGCTGGTCCGCGGTGAGCTCGGGGTACCCCTCGATCGACAACTTTCCAGTCTCATCGACCGGTCGAGGCCGGAGCGGGAAGTAATCCTCGTTGGAAGCGAGCCAGTCTGCGATCACGAGGGCCGAGGCATAGGCGGAGGCCACCGCGATGGGCAGCTCGGGCAGGGCGGAGCCGGGCGCGATGAGCGGGAAACTGCTACGCGCCGCCATCCACCGAAGAATCTCCGAGCGCGCCTGACCCCAACGGGGATCATCCTCGCGCGAGCCCTCTTGTGTCCTGTACTGCTGTCGCGCAACGTACACAGCGCCAGCATCCGGGTATCGACCATGATGGACACCGACGAGGATCGCCCATTGGAGAGCCCTGGATCCATCACCACCAGCCGCAGCTATTTCCTCCTGAAGCGCAAACTGACTGACGAGGCCATGGGGCAGGAAGGAACGTTCAGGGTAGTCACGCTTACGAAGGACGACAAGGCCCTGATGCCGGATCAGCTCCGCCAGATCTTGGCGCTGACATGTGAAGCGAATGTCCACCTTACCGGCGTCGTGAACGCCTGCGAGGAACACAAACGAGGCCCGAGCCTTGGCGCGATCTCCTCCCCATGCTGAGGCCATCAGCCTGCGATGATGCTCGCTCAGGTAGCCATCGAACAGCAACCCGGCAATGTCAGCGGCATCCATCAGATGTTGGACGACGGATAGCCAGCTGCCGGAGTCTCCACTCTTCGCCCAGAAGCTCCTGGTCAATGCGGAGAGATCAGCAGCATTGAGGCCGGGCTGGGCGACGGGAAAAACCGGGGGTTCCGCAGTTGCGGGCGTCGACAGCGAAACTCTCTGCTTGTCTTTTCGGGCCATTTCCTCTTCCTCGAGTCGAAACCATCCTCCGAGTACGGCATGCGCGCTAGCATGAGCTCATGCGGTTACTCTGAAAATGTTGAGCCCGACAGCACCAGCGGAGCTGTCATCACCCCTCGGAGGTGATGCAGTAACCATAACAGAAGAATTTTTCTTATACAATACACGTTCCCGATATTGCTGAATGGATTTCATTCACCCGCCCTCAGAGAGAAAAATCCCCGCTTTCGCGGGGAATACGTCCTCCTGATGCACTACACAGGATCATCCCCTGCCGGGGAACACCGCGACCGGGGTCGCGTCGAGTACTCGCAGGACCTCACAAACGTATCACCCCACCCACTTCCGCGCGCCACTGCGACACATGGGGCGCGATCCTGAAACAATGGGGGCATGTCGAATGACCCGCGTGAAAACCTCGCATGGCTCGGACAGCCAGGAGCTGGCCGACGTGACGGCACGCGCGCACCGGCGCGAGCGAGCCGCCTCGACCCCCGCCCACACCTCCGACGAGGCGCCCGCCCCGCGCAGCGCCCCTCTCGTCGTTCGAGGAGATCCTCAGCGGCACCACCCACGAGGCCGACGCTCCATCGCCGACACCCCCGCAGAGACGCTCGCCGACGACGGCGCGCAGGACCTGCAGGAGACCCTCGTGTCCTCCACCCCCTCGTCACAACCGACGAGGCCGAGGCCTCCCGCCGCGCTGGCCACCGACGCGGCGGCAGCAGCAGAGACCGCCAGCGGAGACCGTCAGCGACATCGCGCCCGAGACCGCGACCCAGCAGGCCGCGCTCGAGCAGCCCTGCCCAGGAGCTCACGCCCGCCAACAGCTTCAACACCACAGGCAACAGCGCGGCAACGAACGCCAACAACGCCGTCGCCGCCCCCGTGCACCTGCCGCCCGCCGAGCCGCGCCCCTGGTACCGCTCGCGCCGTTCCTTCTCCGCGAAGGGCGCGGCGGCCGCGTCCAGGTCGCCGGCCTGGGCATCACCTACACGGACCACGTGACCGGCGCGGTCCTCCTCGCGGACATCGACCTGGGCTTCCGCGCCCGCTCGCTGAGCGCGATCCTGGACCCGACGGGCCGCCGCGCCCGCGCCCTGTTCCTGATCCTCGCGGGCCTCGAGGAGCCGCAGGCCGGCCGCATCGTGGCCGCGCCCTCGCGCTCGCTGGCCGCACGCCTCGCGGGCCGCATCGGCTCGGTCGCGCTGATCCGCGCGGACTCCCCGCTCGACGAGTCCCTGACGATCCGCCAGAACATCCTCGCTCCCCTGTCCGCGACGGGTTCCGTCGCCGACTGGGACAACCTCGTGGGTGCCCTGCAGATCACGGGCCTCGCCCAGCGCGTCGAGGTCCACCCCTCCGAGCTCTCCGAGTGGGAGCGCTTCAAGGCCCTCATCGCCCGCGCGATCGTGTCCGGCGCCGAGGTCTTCCTCATCGAAGACCCGATCTCCCTGCCCGCCGCCGCGCCGCGAGAGCTCGGCCCCCTGCTGCGGTCCCTCGCGGACGCGGGCTGCGCGGTCGTCATCGCGACCCCGAACGCCGAGGTCGCGGCCGCCTCGACCGCGCGATCCTCCTGACGAACGGCCGGGTCGCCCTCGACGCACCCAACCCCGTCCGCCGCGATCATCGCCGCCTCCCTGAGGCCAACCCCGAGGACCCCAAGGCCCTCCCTCGGCCTCGATCCCTCGGCGCTGCCCGCCTCCTTCGACGAGGTCATCTCCCCCACCGGCTCCTCCTCGGCCCCGCGTGGCACCCGCTCGGCACCTCCGACGAGACCGGGGCACAGACCGCGGACGCTCAGCAGGCCTCCGAACCCGAGGAAACGACCCCAGCCGAGGCCGCCCTCGACGCGGCGACCACCCGCGTGGAGGCCGCCCCGCCCAGGCAACCCAGGCGACCGAGGTCCCCCAGGCCTCGCCCTGAGCCCCGCACCGAGACCGCGATGCGCGGCATCCCCTGTCGTCGAAGCCGAGGGACCCGGCCCTGGCCGAGCCCGAGGTCTCCGACCTGGTCGTGCGCGCCCGCAAGATCCTCTCCGACCTGCCCGGCTCGATCGCCCCGCAGGAGTAACGTAACGGTCACTGCAAGCCGCCATTCTTCGTGAGACACTAGGCGTATCAGGCGAGGCCTCGCCTCGTTCACCCGTACGCGCAGGAGCATCCATGACTCAGCCCACCCCTCAGCCCGGGCAGTACCCGCCCGCTGCCCCGCACCCGCCGCCGGCGAGGCGCGTCCCAGCATCGGCGCCCTCTTCGCGTCGGTCACCGGCCAGATCTCCAGCATCATCCGCGACGAGGTTGAGCTGAACAAGGCGAAGCTGCGCGCCTTCGCGTCCAAGAGCGGTAAGGGCATCGGCCTCCTCGTGGCCGCCGCGGTCTTCGCGCTCTACCTGCTGGGCTGGGTCTTCCACACGATCGAGGTCGCCCTCGAACTCGTCGTCCCCGCGTGGGCGGCGTCGCTGATCGTCGTCGGCATCCTCCTCCTGATCGTGCTGATCCTGGCGCTCGTGGGCGTCAGCTCCCTGAAGAGCGCGCAGGCCCACCGCCCCGACCCGGCCGCGTCGGTCGCCGCCACCAAGGAAGCCATCGAGAAGGGACTGGGCAAGTGAGCACCAACCTCGATACGCGTAACGTGACCGTCGGCGAGGCCGCCCCCGCCGAGCCGCGCACGGAAGCCCAGATCACCGCCGACCTCGAGCGTCAGCGCGCCGAACTGGCCGCCACGATCGACCAGCTGTACGCGCGCGTGCAGCCCGCAGCCCTCGCCCAGGAGGCGAAGGAAGAGGCCAGCGCCCGCTTCGCGTCCTTCAAGCAGTCCGCATCGCTGACCCCTGCAGGACGCCGCCGGCGGTAACGCCGAGGCCATCAAGAAGGTCGGCGTCGTCGCACTTTCCGCAGTCGGCGCCATCGGTGTGATCGTCCTGCTGGCGACCCGCTCGTCGCGTCGTTCCCGTCGCGAGGCCCGCCGCGCCGCCCGCGAGGCCGCCGCGCACACGCTTCAGGCTCTCAAGTCCGACGTGACCGAGCCCTGTAAGCAGCAACTGACGCGAACCGGCGTAACTCCGGCCACACTGGCCGAGGGTTGCGCCGGTTCTATTTCCCCAGTTTCGTGGGCATCCGCGCCCCTGGAGCCGCTCCGCTGAGCGCGCAAAACCCAATCCAAGGTGAGGTCAAGGCCCGTCATTAGCTATGATGGTCCCACGAAACATTTTGAACACCCAGGGAACCGCTTCACGCGGACCCGAACGACGCGGAGGGGGTCGACGCCATGGGGCGCGGCCGTCAAAAGGCTAAGCAGATGAAAGTCGCTCGGAAGCTGAAGTACTTTCAGCCCCGACACCGACCTAAACGCACTTCAGCGCGAGCTGGCGGATGAGGACTCGTACCTGGCACACGTGCCGGCGGACGAGCCCGAAGAGGACGATGCGATCGACGACGACCTCTACTCGAAATACGCCGACTTCGCCGAGATGCCCGCAGAAGACGACGACATCGATCCAGAGCAGCTCGATGAGTCCTTCTGGACGGGTGGATCCTCCACTAAGTAACGGCTCAGCCACACGGCGGACCGAGAACCGGTCCGCCGCTTTGGCGTACCCGCACCGCTATTTCTGACGCGCGCACACGCGACGAGGGGCCGAGGCCGCCAGGCCTCGACCCCTCACGCGCATTCAGAGCAGGCGCGCCGCTCAGCTCAGCTCAGCTCAGGCCACGCAACGCTCAGCCGACGCGGTACTCGCCGTGCAGCAGCACGGCGCCCGCCTGAACGCCCTGGTGCCGGAGATGAGGCGCACGCCGGAGGAGTCCGTGCTCAGGTCGGCGACCGGGCCAAACCCACTGACCACACCGTCGGCGCCGGCCGACGTGACGGAGCCCAGGACCCACGCCGCCACCCCGGCCTCGTTGATCGCGGAGAGAACCTCGGAGGCCACGGACGCGGAGACGACGGCGACCATGCCGACGCCCAGGTTCAGGGAGTCCTCCATGCCGACCCAGGTGACGTCGCCGCCGCGGCGCACCCAGTCGAACACGGCGGGCACGGTCCACGTGGAGCGGTCGACGGTCGCCACAGCGCCGACAGGCAGGACGCGCGACAGGTTCGCGGCCAGGCCGCCGCCGGTGACGTGCGAGTAGGCGTGGATGCCGCCGACGCCGAAGCGCTCGACCAGGTCGAGGCACAGGCGCGTGTACAGGCGCGTGGGCTCGAGGAGCTCCTCGCCGAGGGTGCGGCCAAACTCGGCCACGTGGGACTCCAGCGAGGCGCCGACGCGGGAGACGACGGAGCGCACCAGCGAGTAGCCGTTGGAGTGCAGGCCCGAGGACGCCATGGCGATGACGACGTCGCCGCCCGTCACGCGCTCGGGGCCCAGCAGCTTGGAGGCGTCCACGACGCCGGTCGCGGCGCCCGCGATGTCGTAGTCGTCGGGCTCCATGACGCCGGGATGCTCGGCGGTCTCGCCGCCGATGAGGGGCGTGCCCGTGGCCTCGCAGGCCCGCGCGATGCCGGTGACGATGGAGGCGATGCGCTCGGGGACGACATGCCCGCAGGCGATGTAGTCGGTCATGAGGACCGGGCGCGCGCCGATCACGACGATGTCGTCGACGACCATACCGACCAGGTCCTGGCCAATCGTGTCGTGCACGTCCATGGCCTGCGCGATCGCGATCTTCGTGCCCACGCCGTCCGTGGAGGTCGCGAGCAGCGGCTTCTCCATGCCCAGCAGCGCCGACGCGTCAACCATGCCGGCGAATCCGCCGGTCGCGCCCAGGACGGTGGAGTCGTGGGTGGCGGCGACGGCACTCTTCATCAGTTCGACGGCGCGGTCGCCCGCGGCGGTGTCGACGCCAGCGGTCGCGTAGTCCAGGGGGGTATCGGTCATGGGTGGTACCTTTCGCGGATGGCGCTCGACGAGGCCGTGTCTGGGTGGTCGGGTTGAGAACAACGCCCGCGGCGCCGGGTGGCGTCGCGGGCGTGGAGGTTAGCAGGGGGTGGCGTCGGGAGTTCCGGGCACGGGCGTCCCAGCGGGAATCGTCTCCGGGTATTCGCCGGTGAAGCAGCCGATGCACAGGGGACGTGCCCTGTCCAGTGGCACCAACCATGCCGTCGATCGACAGGTAGGCCAGCGAGTCGGCGCCGATGGATTCGCGCACCTGTTCGACGCTCATGGACGAGGCGATGAGCTCGGCGCGCGTCGGGAAATCGATACCGAAGAAGCACGGCCACAGCACCGGCGGGGACGAGATGCGGATGTGCACCTCGGCGGCCCCGGCCTCGCGCAGCATCTTGACGAGCGCGCGCTGCGTGTTACCGCGAACGATCGAGTCGTCGATGACGACCAGGCGCTTGCCTTCGATGACCTCGCGCAGCGGGTTGAGCTTGAGGCGGATGCCCAGCTGGCGCAGGGACTGCGTGGGCTGGATGAAGGTGCGGCCCACGTACGCGTTCTTCACGAGGCCCTGGGCGAAGGGAATCCCGGACTCCTGCGCGTAGCCGATCGCGGCGGGCGTACCCGAGTCGGGCGTGGGGATCACCAGGTCCGCCTCGATGGGGTTCTCGCGCGCGAGGGCGGCACCCATCTCGTGGCGCGCGGCCACGATCCGGCGCCCGCCGATCGTCGTGTCGGGGCGGGCCAGGTACACGTACTCGAAGACGCAGGTGTTAGAGCGGCGCACGGCGAAGCGGCGCGAGTGCACGCCCGACGCATCGATCGAGATGAGCTCACCGGGCTCGACCTCGCGCACGAAGGTCGCGCCACAGGTCCAGGGCGGCGGTCTCGGAGGCGACGACCCAGCCCGAGGCGAGGCGGCCCAGCACGAGCGGGCGGTAGCCGTGCGGGTCGCGCGCGGCGTACAGCGTGTTCTCGTCCATGAAGACCAGGGAGAACGCGCCCTTGATGCGCGGCAGGACCTTCAGGGCGGCGCCGACGAGGGGCGCGGGCTCAAGGTCGTCAGCAGCCGACGAGGCCGGGGCGACCTCGTCCCCATCGGTCTCGGAAGGCGTCACGGACGGCGACGCGATGAAGGGGGTCGGCCCCGGGATGCGGTCGGCCATGCCCAACAGCGCGGTCACGAGGGAGGTGTCGGTGGAGGCGCCGCGTTCGAAGTCCTCTCCGTCGTCGGCGATCTCGGAGGCCAGCTCGCGCAGCTCGACCGTGTTGGTGAGGTTGCCGTTGTGGGCCAGGGCGAGCGTGCCCGTGGGGGTGGGGCCCAGGGTCGGCTGGGCGTTGCGCCACACGTCCGCGCCGGTCGTCGCGTAGCGGACGTGGCCCAGGGCGATGTGGCCGCGCAGACCCTGCAGGGACTGCTCGGAGAACACCTGCGAGACGAGGCCCTGATCCTTGTACACGAGGATCTGCTTGCCATTCGACGTCGCAATACCGGCGCTCTGTTGGCCGCGGTGTTGCAAGGCGTAGAGGGAGAAGTAGGTCAGGCGGGAAACATCCTCGCCCGGGGCCCATACTCCGAAGACCCCGCAGTGATCATGCGGGTGATCGTCTCCGAAGAGTTCCTGGTCGGACAGTGTCATGTCTGGCTGCGAGACGGGAAGCACGGTCTCACTCTCCCATACTTTTTCCCTCCTCGTGGCATATATCCACGTTGTGGCGAGCACACGCGAGGCCCAGCAAACGCGACGCGCAGCGCGTAATTGCGCACGCTTTGCGGGGCAGAACCGTTCTCTCCAGTGTCGAGATGACACAATGGAGTGCAGCAATCTTGAGGAGGAAACGTGGCCAATCCGACGCTGAGCGCCATCATGTGGGGACTCGCCCTACTGGTGAGCGCTGTGGCCGTCCTGTCGTTCGCGCGAGGCCTGACCCACATGTGGCGCACGGTCTCGGCGGGCACGCCCGACCCGGGGCGCCTAACCCCCGTGGGCAAGCGCCTCTGGGGCGTCGTCTCCGCAGCCCTCACGCACCGCGAGTTCAAGGGACGCCCGTGGATCAAGGCCGCCCACTGGCTGGTCATGGTGTCCTTCCCGATCCTCTTCCTCACCCTGGTCACGGGCTACGCGCAGCTGCGCGTCCAGACCTTCACGCTGCTCCTCCTCGGCCACTTCGCGCCGTGGGAGTGGCTCACCGAGGTCTTCGCGTGGGGCGGCCTGGCAGGCATCGTCGCCCTGATGATCGTGCGCCAGCGCGCCGGACGCAGCACGGCCGCCGAGGCGGCCCTATCCAACGACGATCCCGACGCCGCTGCTGCCGCGGCCGACCCGGAGGGCACCCTCACCCTCGTCCCCTGAGCAGCCCCACCCGCGCGACTCCTCCCCGCGCGGCCTGGCCTCCGTTTCCTGGGCTCGACCCGCTGGCAGGCTCTCTTCGTCGAGTGGGTCATTCTCATCGTGTGCGCGTGCGTCGTGGCCCTGCGCGGCCTCGAATACGCGCTCTTTAGCCTCACGCCGGGCCTCGAGGGCCCACGCGACCGCCCCTGCACTTCCCGCTCACCGCCTGGCTCGGCGCGCTCTTCGCGGCCGCCGCCTCCTCCTCGGCCGCCTCGCTGGCGAACGCGATCGTGCTGGTCAGCGCCCTCAAGGTCCCTCACCTCCATGACCTGGCTGACGGTCGTCGGCATCCAGACCGGGCATGGGCGTCGCCTGGCACCGCTTCGTCGCGATCCTCAACCTGTACACGCGCTCGCAACGCCGACGGCACGAAGTCCCTGGGGACCGGCCGACCACATGCTCATCAACGGCAAGCCGGTCACCAGCGAGGACGACTTCGACGACGTCCCCGAGGACACCGTCCTCGGCGGGCACGATCGACGACTTCTCGTGGAAGGCCCGCCTGGACCTGTACTCGTGCACCGAGTGCGGCCGCTGCCAGGAGCTGTGCCCCTGCGTGGAACACCCGAAGCCCCTCTCCCCTGCTGCTCATCATGGGCCTGCGCGACCACATGGAGTCCGCCTCCAACGTGCAGATCGTCGAGCAGGAGGAGGCCACCAGACGCTGGGCGACGGCGAGGGTCCTCCTCGACAAGGGCGTGCCGGCCTCGCCGCACTCCTTCGACCTGGTCTCCGCCCTGTCCCTGTCGGGCGCGACCGGCCCCGAGGGCGTCTCCGCGGTCACCGCTCCCCCTGGTCCCCGAGGTCGTCTCCGAAGAGGTCCTGTGGGACTGCACGAACTGCGGCGCCTGCGTCGAGCAGTGCCCCGTCGACATCGAGCACATCGACCACATCCTCGACCTGCGCCGCCACCAGGTCCTCATGGAGCGCCTTCCCCGAGAGCTGGGTCGCGCGTTCCGCGGCATGGAATCCAAGGCGAACCCCTACAACCAGGCTGCCCGCAAGCGCATGGACTGGGCAAAGAAGCTGGACTTCGACATCCCCCGTCGTCGGCGAGGACATCGAGGACGCCTCGAGGTTGACTACCTGTTCTGGGTGGGCTGCGCGGGCGCCTACGACGACACGGCGAAGAAGACCAGCGCCGCCGTCGCCGAGCTGCTGCACACCGCGGGCGTGTCCTTCCGCGGTCCTCGGCTCGGGCGAGTCCTGCACGGGCGACCCCGGCCCGCCGCGCCGGCAACGAGGCGCTCTTCCAGATGCTGGCCGCCCAGGCGATCGACACGCTCAGGAAGCCAAGCCCCAGAAGATCGTCGTCTCCTGCGCGCACTGCTTTCAACACGATCGCCGGCGAGTACCCGGAGCTGGGCGGCTCATTCGACGTCGTCCACCACGCAGCTCCTCAACCGCCTGGTGCGCGACGGCCTGCTCACGCCGGTGGCCCCCACCGCCTCGCCTGGCTCCGCGGGCGCGGACTCCACGGACGAGGCCGGGACACAGCCCGCGGGCAACGCCCCCTCGGTCGGCGCTCCCCTGAAGGTCACCTACCACGACGCATGCTTCCTGGGCCGCCACAACCGCGTCTACGAGCCGCCGCGCGAGCTCGTGGGCTCCCTACCGAACGTGGAGCTCGTCGAGATGCCGCGCAACCGCGACCGCGCGATGTGCTGCGGCGCGGGTCGCGCGCACGCCTGGTTCGAGGAGACACGCGGGACCCGCATCGCCGACGCCCGCATCGTCGAGGCCGCGGCCACGGGCGCGGACGTCGTCGCGACGGCCTGCCCTTCTGTTCCCCAGATGCTCGGCTCGGCCTCGGGCACGTCCGCCGGTTTCGTCTCGGCCGACGCCGACAATCAGAGCGCCGAGGAGACCACGGCCTCGTCCGGTGGAAAGCTCCCGGAGGTGCGCGACGTGGCCGTCATGCTGCTCGAATCCGTCAAGCGCGGCGTAAAGCGCACGGCGCACGCGCAGTAGCTGCACAGGCTCCCCAGACGCAGTGCGGCCCCTGCAGGAAATCCTGCGGGGCCACCCCTTTAACGAGAGAAAATCAGTCCTCGACGCCAACGATGACGTTGGAGGCCTTGATGACGGCGACGGCCTGGAGCCGACGGTCAGGCCGAGCTCCTCGATGGCGGCGTTCGTGATCGACGAGGAGATGACCAGGCCGGGGGCGACCTCGATCTTGACGATGCCGTTCACGGCGCCCTCAGAAACCTCAACGACGGTGCCGGGGAGCTGGTTGCGTGCAGAGAGCTTCATGGTGTGCCCTTTCGTTCATAGTGGATTGGAAACACATGCACACTAGCGGGCATGCGACGCGCCTTCCACGAATGCGACCTATTCCTCACCCTCCGGTGAAATCTCCTCAGGCCGACGAGGAAGCCGTCCTCGTCGATGACGTTGCCGCCCACGAGGGTCGCGATCATTCCGGCGGCCTTCTCCACGTCCTGGGTCGAGCGCAGGCGCTCAAGGCGCGCGGTGCGGCTCATCGTGCCCGACACCGGGCGTCGGCGCGGAGGTGGGCAGCCAGCGGACCTGGTATTCGATGATGGCTCCGGCCGTCCACGGCTCCCAGCGCAGGACGCGCGGCGGCGTGGGCACGGCGTGGACCTCGATCATCATGTCCGAGCGGTGGCCGATCGGGACTCATGAGGGCGTAGCCGTCGACGACCTGCGGCTTGTCGCGCTGCGCCTCGTGCTCCCTCGCGGGCCTTAGCGATCTTGGAGGCGATGTCTGCGCACGGGCCCAGCTCGGCCTTCAGCTCTCGATCTGGGCGATCTGCGCGGGGGTCAGCGGGACGGGCTTGGGCGCCTCGGGCGTAACGTCGCGCGCGTCCTTCATCTGCTCGAAACCGGCGCGCTCACGCATCGCGGAGAGCAGGTCCTCGGGGTTGATCCAGCGCGGCGAGTACACCGTCAGGTTCACGGCCGAGTCGGCGTCGGGGACCATGACGTAGCCGCTGCCCGCGATGCGCAGTCCGCCCGGCGAGGCGTCGGGCCATGCGGCGCAGCGCCTCGAGCACGCGGTACTCCAGGCCCGTGGGCAGGCCGTCGGGGAACGCCTTGTCCCACTCGCCCATGACGCCGTTGTTTTGCTGGCGGGCGGGCGCCTGCGGGCAACGCAGGACCCACGCGTTGGACAGCGAGGCCGGGGTTCCCAGCGCCGCGCGCGTCGGCTGGTCGAGCGCCCACGGCCCTTCCAGCTCGGCGTCGGAGGAGAGGCGCAGGCGTCCCGGGCGATCCATCCGGCCTCGTCCCACATGGAGATCGCGAGGGCCTCGAGCTCGGCGGGATCGACCGCGTCAGAGACGAGGAACAGGTGGTGCTCGCGCGCGACGTCCAGGTCGATGACACCGGCGGGTTCGCTCACCTCGATGGCGGCGGCGATCGGGATGGTGGCTTCAGCGCTCGTGACTTTCACCGTCGGCCGCGATCTGGAAGGCAGCGTCCGTCGAGGTCATCGTCGTCAGGCCGACGTTCGTCTGGGTGAGCGGGTTGTCCGTCGCGCTCAACGGCGTCGGACCCGCGAACGAATGGGGGGCGGCGGCCATGCGTTCCTGAGGGAACGCCTCACCGGCGCGGCCTGGGGGCCTCGTCCCTGTTGGTGACCTGCTCGCGCGGCGTCATACCGGGCAGTGCGACGCCCTGAATGACGCCCGTGCGCGTCTGGCTGGGAGCCACCGGGGGGATGCCGGCCTCGGCCTCGTGGGGAGTTCTTCCCTGCGACGCGACCTGCACCTGAGGCACACCCATGACGGGCGTCGGCTCTGGCGGCTCCGGCGGGGGCGGTGCCTGCAGGTCAGCCGGCTCGGGAGCGGGCGGCTCCGGCAGCTCAGCGGGATCCGGTGCTGGCGGATAGCTCGCCTCGCGGGCCGCGCGCTCGGCGCGCTCGGCGCGCATGCGTTCAAGCCGGGAGGGCGGTGGAGGAGGAAGAGCCGACATCGGGTATCACCGTTCGATGCGGGTGCACGTAAAGCGCTCGTGGGTGCGCGAGGGCGTCGGCCCGCGCTGGCCCTGGTAATGCGATCCGAGCCCCTGCGAACCGTAGGGGTGCTCGGCCGGGGAGGACAGGTCGAAGAAGCACAGCTGCCCAATCTTCATGCCGGGGTAGAGCAGGATCGGCATCGTCGCCGTGTTCGACAGCTCCAGGGTCACGTGGCCAGAGAAGCCCGGGTCAATGAAGCCCGCCGTCGAGTGGGTGAGCAGGCCGAGGCGGCCCAGGGAGGACTTGCCCTCAAGGCGCGCGGCGATGTCGTTGCCGAGGGTCACCAGCTCGTAGGTGGCGCCCAGGACAAACTCGCCGGGGTGCAGCACGAAGGGCTGATCGGGGCCCACATCGACCTGGTGGGTAAGGTCCGACTGGTCCGCCGCGGGGTCAATCACCGGGTAGCGGTGGTTATCGAAGAGGCGGAACAGCCGATCCAGGCGCACGTCAATGCTGGCCGGCTGGACCAGGTCCCGGTCCAGCGGGTCGAGCTGGATACGTCCAGAGTCCAGGGAGGCCTTGATGTCGCGGTCACTGAGCAGCATGACTCGATTGTCGCATACTCAGCGCCGCGACAACAGCCTCAGAGGGTCACTGCAGGGGCTGGCCCTGAGCGTCGGTGGCGTAGTCACCGGAACGCATGAGGAGCATGATGAAATCAATGAACGCCCAGATGCCGGACACGATGAGACCGATGAAGGTCAGCGTCAGCACCAGCTGGATGATGCCCTTGGTGGTGTAGCCCAGGTAGAAGTTGTGAACACCGAGGGTACCCAGGAAGAAGGCCAGAATCACGGCGACGATCCACTGCTTGGGAGCGCCAGCAGCGAAGGGCTGACCGTAGGCGGGCTGACCGTATGCGGGCTGACCGTAGGCCTGCTGGCCCGCAGCGTAGGCGGCCTGCTCATAGCCGGGCTGACCGTAGGCATCCGCACCGTAAGCGCCCTGCGCGTTCGCGTCGGGGCCCGGGACGCCGTAGCCCTGCTCCGGCTGGGCGTAGGAGCTGGCCGCGGGAGCGTCGTACGCGGTGCCGTAGGTCGTCGAACCGGGGGTCGCCGTGGCCTCGTCGTAGCTGGGGGTCGAAGCCTGGGGAAGGCGGGTGCCTCGGGAGCAGGGGACCTGGGCGGCATCCTCGGGCTGGTAGGGGTGGCCTGCGGATCAGGCGTCGTCATGGGAAAGCCTTTCGATAGACGTGGGGGCCGAAATGGCCTGACTGGTACAGGGTAGCGTGCGGTCGGCATTCAGTGGTAACCGGTTCACCCCCGATACGCCCCCGATTTATCCCGGGGTGTCCCTCCCGGGTCGATAAAAGGCGCGGGGCCCGGCATGTTGCCGGGCCCCGCGCGTGACGTTGTTAGCGCGCGCGTAATGCGCACACAGGCACAACTCAGACGGTGGGAACGCCGTTGGCGTCCTTCTCGTAGATCCACTTGCCCAGGAAGGTCATGATGGCCACGACGAGCAGAACGACGCCCCACGCGTAGTAGAGCAGGCTGAAGATGGTCGAGATGAAGCCGAGATCCAGGACGACGGCCGGCACCACGAGCACGAGGGAGATGACGATCTTGTAGATGGCGTACTGGGTGTAGCCGAGGTAGAAGTCACCGATGCCGAAGCCACCGAGGAACAAGTTGAGAAGGCCGGCGACCATGCGGGACTTGCCCTGGACGGGAGCGTTGTAGCCGGGCTGCTGAGGAGCGGACATGTTGTCTCCTATGTGTTGATGGGACCCCATATGGGGTGTTTTGAAAACACGGTCAGACTAGCGGACCCTTTTGAATTTGACAATAATCACCCACTTCTATGCAGCGGATCACAGCTTAATTCCATTCGTTCGTCACGATGAAGTTTTGTTCCATAGACTGACTGAGTGTTCATAAATCCAACGGCGGAGGCCACACGAGCGCTCCACTGCGACCTGCCCCATTGGTTCGCGACGCACAAGCGCGACCTACCAATGCGCGCAGCCGACGTCTCTGACTGGGGGACCCTCGTCTTTGAGATCATGAGCCAGCAGACACCCATCGCACGCGTCCAGCCGATCTGGCTCGAATGGATGGAACGCTGGCCCACCCCGGCGGACGTGGCGGCCGCTTCCTCCGCCGACATCATTGTTGCCTGGGCAAACCTCGGATACCCCTCTCGCGCCCTGCGCCTCAAGGCCTGCGCGGCCGCGATCGTCGAGAAGCACGGCGGAGAGGTCCCCTCTCCCTCAAGAGCTGACGCTCCTGCCGGGCGTCGGCACCTACACCGCATCCGCACTGCTCGCGTTCCGCCACGGAATCCGCGTGCCGGTCCTGGACACGAACGTCCGTCGCGTGCTGGTCAGATTTCTAGACGGCCGGGAGTTTCCTCCCCACACCACGCCCTCGAAAGCGGAAACGATGCGGGCCGACGCAATTTTGCCCGAAGACGGGCACCACGCGGCCGAGGTGAGTTTGTCTCTCATGGAATTCGGGGCCCTGGTCTGCACGCAGCTGAGCCCCTCCTGCGACGAGTGCACGATCAACAAACACTGCGCGTGGGCGCTCGCCGGTCACCCCAAGGACGAGAAGCGTCCCACGCCCCAGCCCTACGCGGGCACCGACCGCCAGGCGCGCGGACGCATCATGAAGGCACTGCGCACCGCCCACTTCGAGGGCACCGACGGCCTCACCAAACGCAAAGTCCTCGACGCCGCCCGCATTGACGGGGGCGACCGCTACCAGCCCACCCGCGTCTACCGGGCACTCCTGAAGGACGGAATGATCGTCTACAACGAGGATACCAAGCGCGTCACGCTCCCCGCTAACACTCATAGGGACGAGGCCGGGCACCCCACGCCCGCCGCGCGCGGAGCCGGGAGGCGGCCACGGCCTCGTCGGTGAATCAGTATCGGATCGCGTCGATCGGCTTAATGCGCACGGCCGCGAGCGCCGGGATGATACCGCAGAGGGCGCCGATGCTCGTGGAGATGGCGACGCCGGCGATGGCGGCGCCGGCGGGGAAGGCCGGGGTGTCGCTCAGGGTGATGTTGAGGGCTTCAAGGGGCAGGAATCGGACGACGACGACCGCGATGCCGACGCCGATGACGCCCGCGACGAAGGTCGCGACGACCGACTCCATGAAGACCGCGAAGAAGACGCGCGCGCGGAGGCGCCGACGGCTCGGCGGATGCCGATCTCTCGCACGCGCTGGCGCACGGTCACGATAGCGACGTTGAGCAGGCCCAGGGCGCCCAGGAACACGATGATGCCGCCGATGACCATGATGACGTTCGAGATGGTGCCGAGCTGCTCCTCGCCGATATCCTCGTGCTCACCGCCGGAGACGGACACCCGCCAGCCCTCACCGAGGATGGAGGCCAGTGCACGCGGCAGGTTCTCACGGGCCTGGTCGGCGTTCTCGGTGCCCACCCACGCGATCATGGCCTGGGAGGTCATCTGTGGGAAGGACACGCGCGCCGCGTCGTAGTGCGCGAACACGGTCGGCATGTCGTAGGAGCTCTTCGACTTGGTGACGCCGACGACGCGCATCGCGACGCCGTCGCTCGTGTGCAGGACGATCGGCACCTGGTCGATGGGGGCACGCCCCAGCTGATCCCAGAGGGACTGCGAGATGACGACGGGAATCAGGCGCTGGTCGGCATCACTGCTCTCGACCCAGCGTCCCGCGAGCATGCGGGTGCGGTAGATGACCGCGTAAGAGGGGTCCACGCCCTGGAACGCGACGCCGTCGATCATGTCGCCAATCTTCGTCAGTGGGTAGCCGCGGAATTGCCCGCTGGCCCTGGCCTGGCGGGTTTCAACGATCTCGCCGCCCCCGCTGGAGAAGCGCGACCAGTAGTGAATGTCCGTGCGCTCTGCCAGGGTGGCCATGGCCTCGCCGAGCGTGTCCTTCTCGTCGGGGCGCTTCACCGTCTGCGTGGCGGTGGCCGAAGCAGGATCGGAGGCGTCCTGGTAGGGCCCGCCGGTCGCCGGCCCTTCCGAGGCGTTCGAGGAGCTTTCGGGGGTCAGGCGCAGGGTGACGGAGCGGCCCTCGTAGAGTTCCGCCAATTCGCGCGAAGACTGCAGGAGCAGGTCGCCGAGCGCGATGACGATCGTCATGGCGGCCACGGCTGCGACCACGCCCACGAGGGAGAGGACGACGCGGGCCTTTTGGACTTTGACCTCGCCCCAGGCCTCGATGAGCGCGCCCAGGATCTGGCTGACGGCGTTCACTGCTCACCCTCCTGCTCGGCCCCGGCCTCGTCTCCCGAGTGCCCTGCCTCCGCGCGGTGCGTGAGAGCCGCAGGGTCCTCGACCTCGTGCAGCGTGCCGTCGTAGAGCTCGTAGGCGCGCTGCGCCCGCGCGGCCACCGCCATGTCGTGCGTGATGACGATGAGGGCGGCGTTGGACTCGCGGGCGACCTCCTCGAGGAGGGCCATGACGACGCCACCCGTGTCCGGGTCGAGGGCGCCCGTCGGCTCGTCGGCGAGGATGACGCGCGGGCGGCGCACGAGGGCGCGCGCGATCGCGATTCGCTGCTGCTCGCCGCCGCTCATCTCGCCCGGGTAGGAGTCTGCGCGCTCGCCCAGGCCCACGCGCTCGAGCATGTCGAGCGCGATCGAACGCCGACGCAGCAGCTGCGGGCCCGGCGCGTACAGGAGCGGAACCTCGACGTTCTCGGCCGCCGTGCGCGCCGAAAAGATGTTGAACTGCTGGAACACGAAACCGAAATCTTCCCCGCGCATCCGAGCGCGACGCCCCTCCCCCAGGCGCGTCGTGTCCACGCCGTCCAGCTCGTAGGTGCCCGAGGTCGGGGCGTCCAACAGGCCGATGATGTTGAGCATCGTGGACTTGCCCGTGCCCGAGCGGCCACGATGGAGACATGCTCACCCTCCGCGACGTCCAGGTTGACGCCGCGCAGAATGTGTAGGTCCTCCCCGTCAGGCAGGGTCACCGTGCGGGTGACGTCCCGCAGGCACACGAGACTCATTGCGTGCCCGCCGCGCCGCCCGGGCCTCCGACCATGCCGGAGTCCATGCCACCGTAGGGGCCGGTCTGGCCGTCCTGGTTGTCCTTGTTCGAGGTCGGGGTGAACTCGAGGATCTCCTCGCCCTCCGTGAGGCCCTCCTTGACCTCGACCATCTTGCCGTCCGTGATACCCAGGGTGACGGGCGCGCTTCTCAGGCTTGGTCGGGTCGGAGGTCGGCAGGTAGACGGAGCCGGACTGGTAGCGGCCCTCGACCGCGGAGATCGGAACCGCGAGGACTCCCGTCGCCGATCCAGCCGTCATCTCGAGGGTGACTTGCAGGCCCGCAAACACCGTCTGGTCGGAGGGGATCGCACAGCGGGCCTTCAGGTCCGTCGAGGACGAGGCACCGTTATCGGACCCTGTGTTCGACTTCGGGTCCTGGGCCTTGCCGGTCGGGCTCACCAGCTTGACGCCCGTACACTCGAAGGGAGCAGGCCCGTTCTTGATGGTGACGGTCGCGGTCGACGGTGCGTCCTGCAGGCGGTACATCTGGTCTGCGCTCAGGGATGCGACTGCGGAGAAGGTCGCGGGCGCAATCGTCGCAACCGTGTCGCCAATCGCGAACTGCTGGCCGACGAGCACGCCCGTCGACACCGTTCCGTCACCGGGCGAGACGACGGTCTCGTACTTGTAGGTCGGCTCTGAGGTCTCGACGCTCACGTTGCCTTCCTCGTCGGTGACCTGACGGGTCTCGCCGGGGAACTCTTTGCGGATCTGCACAATCGCGTCGCCCTTTGAGATCTTGTCGCCGTCGTTGACGAAGGTGCGCACCACGTTGCCGTCCAGGGTCGCGCGGGCCACGACCGGCTCGTCGGCCTGGATCGTCCCCGTCACGCTCACCGTGTTCGTGATGTCGGCGCGGCCCACCTCGATCGTCATCTGCCCGAAGTTACCGCCCGGGTCCATGCCATCGCTCCCCTCGTCCTCCTGGACGGCGGGGAAGAAGGCGAACTTCACCAAGGCCACGGCGATAACTACCCAGGCGAGAACCTTGACAATATCGAGCACCTGGGCGGTGCGGGTCTTGTGTGCCACGTGCGTCTCCTTCGATGAACGGCGTTGCCCAATTGTAAGGTGCGCCTCATTCACGCAGCAACGCTACCCCCGTCTTTTCAGGGTTTTCTCAGGGACCGTCCCGCCGGCTGGGCGTCCCACACCCTCGCCCCTACGATGGGTGATGAACCGACGAAAGGCAGCCATGATCCGCCGCGCCACCCCCGCAGACGCCGAGGCACTCTCCGCCCTCTCGCGCACCTGCTTCACGCAGACTTTCGGCCACCTCTACGCACCCGCCGACCTGGAGACCTTCCTCGACGAGGCCTACGCACCCGACGTCCTGCGCGCCGAACTCGAGGACCCACACCGGGCCACGTGGCTCCTCTTCGACGATCCGAGTGACGAGGCCCCCGGCCTCGTCGGCGACCCAAGCCCCGATCGGCTACGTGACCGCATGCCCCGCGCACCTGCCCCACCCGGACGTCGCGCCCGGCGACGGGGAAATCCAGCGGCTCTACATCCTGCAAGGAAACCAGGGCGGAGGCCGCGGGACGGCGCTGCTCACCACGGCGCTCAAGTGGCTCCGAACGCGACGGGCCGCGCACCCTGTGGATCGGCGTGTGGAGCGAAAACTACGGGGCGCAGCGCTTCTACGCGCGGCACGGATTCGAGATCGTTGGCGACTACTCGTTCATGGTGGGCGACCACGCCGACTACGAACTGATCACCCGCCGACCGGCGCGGCTCCCATGCGAATGACCGGCTAACACAAACGAAAAAGGCCCCGAGGCACGCGCCTCGGGGCCTGTTTCACGACTCATCACTCGGCAGATTCTTCAGCCTCAATCTCGGCGATCTGCTTGCGGACCTCATCCATGTCGAGGTTCTGCACCTGAGAAATCAGGTCCTCGAGCGCGGACAGCGGCAGAGCGCCAGACTGACGGAACACGACGATGCCGTCGCGGAAGACCATCAGGGTCGGGATCGAGGTGATCTGAGCGGCCATCGCCATCTGCTGCTGATCATCCGTATCGACCTTGCCGAACACGATGTCCGGGTACTTTTCGGAAGCCTCTTCGAAGATGGGGCCGAACTGACGGCACGGGCCGCACCAAGTCGCCCAGAAATCCACCAGGACGATACCGCCGGCGGAAACGGTCTGCTCGAAGTTCTCCTGCGTGAGGGTAACGGTAGCCATGTCTCTCCTGTTATCGCCGGCACTATCACCGGTCTGTTGGTCGGGGCAAAAGCCCCTTGAGTGAACTTATACGATTCAACGGGCGCGACGCGTCCTCTATTCCCCCAAAGCGAGAGAGAAGCGGTGACCTGATGCACATTCTCCTCTGAAGCGCCCAAGCCTCGCAAGATGAAGGTCTCAACCAACAATAGTGCAGACTCACGATGCGCCGGATCCTGAGGCAGACGCTGCCCCTGCAGCGTCGCATGAATCAGGTGCACCGCGCCCAGCGTGTTCTGCTCGACGATCAGCCCGCGCTCCATGGCCTCGTCAAGGATCCCAATGAGGAGCTCTCCGACGATCCCCGCGTGATCGTGCAGATGCGAGGCGCCCTGGCCCGACATCTGACGACGCAGGCCCGTACCAGCCTTGACGTGGTAGCGGCTAATCATCTGCAGGTGCGCGCGGATGTAGAGGCGCAGACGCATGAGCGGATCCGGCTCAGACTCAAGACGGGCCGTCAGCACCCGCGTGAACTCCTCGGTCACCTGCCGCATGTAGGCCAGCAGGGAGCACTTCCTTGTCCGCGAAATGGTTATAGACGGCCGTGCGACCAACGCCCGCACGCTCAGCAATCTGACTCATGGTGATCGACTCGAAGGCCTGCTCGGCCATCAGCGACCCGAGCGCCTCAAACAGGCGCGTACGAGTCAGCTCGCGGTGAGAGGCGAGGGACTCGCCAATAATCTTCGGCATACACCCATTCTGACACTCTGCCCCTATGTGTCGTCAAATGGGACACTGCGCAGACGTCAGCGACCGCAGCGGGCGACCACGGCCTCGACAATCGGCAGGTCAGCGGCAATCCACGGAAGCGCGGCGAGGTCCGCGAGGGGCACCCACCTGGCCTCAAAGGTGCGACGCGCCCGCACGCGGCTCTTGCGAGTTCGGCGCAACCTCAGCGAGCCACACGCCCATGACGCGCCCGCCCAGGATCGGCCACCACTGACCATCCTCGGGACACACGCGCTCACCGACGATGAGGTGGGCGCCGAGCTCCTCGGTGATCTCGCGCGTGAGGGCGACTGTCGGATCCTCACCTTCGACCTTGCCGCCCGGCAGCTCGAACTGGCCGCGCAGCTCCTGCGGGTAGGCGCGAGCAGGCGAGCAGCATCGTGGGCTCGCTCAGGGAATCAACAATCGCTGCCGCCACCACGGGACGAGGCATGGGAACTCCAATCGGTTGGGCGACCCCAGTGTATCGGGCGTGCGGGCGCGTGCCGGTGGTGCGGCGACTGGATGCCTGGCTGTGCCACCACCCACGGACTCCGCCCAGCTCCATCACGATTCGTCACCGCGCCCTCCGCCCAACACTCCCGCACATGCCCAACCAACGCCGGTTGCGCGGCCATCCGGCGTGACGATATGATCGACGGGTCGATTCCTTCGGGACGATGAATTGCGGGCGTAGTTCATCGGTAGAATGGAAGCTTCCCAAGCTTCAGAGGCGGGTTCGATTCCCGTCGCCCGCTCCATTTTGGCTCCGGATTTGATAAGTCCGGAGTCTTTTCGTTTACGGGTGTCTGACCAATGTTGGTCGGCAGTGTCATGGGGTGAAAGCGATTTGTGTGGTAGTGGCGCAGGGTGGCCAGGCCAGTGCGTGCGCGACCCTGATCGAGCGCACCACCGGCTAGCGAGGACGCTCAGGAACGTAGAGTGTCGGATCTGGAAGCGAAATTGAGGCGAGTTGGCGAAGCTGAAAGTGCTACCAGCGAGGCCCTGGGGAGGCTCACCGATCAACGCTATAGGTTGCTGTCAATAGCTACGCTCGCTATACCCCGTAGATGTACTATTGCCTGAACTTGCATAAAGCATCTCGCTCGCTTCTGTCGACACTGAGAAAACGACATTCCCGACCAAATTTTTCTCCCAATTGGAGGTGTCACGATGGGTTCCCGGTTAGGTGTTTTGCTTAAGACTTACTCTGGTTGGGAGATCTACTACAACCACTCGGCGGCCCAAACGGTCGGACTGGACATTGCGATCGACGGTATGGAAGCCACCTACGAGCGTGTGCGTTGTATGTCTCCGATGGGTGTTGATGATCCGCATGCTTGGACGGGGGCGACGTGGATTGAGGGCACACTTCTGATCGACGAGACCAGGAAACTGGTGGTGTGGGCAGAGGAGAGTGAGGCACTCTACATGCCTCGACTTATCAACTACCTCGTTGAGCACACCTGGCCTGGGTGGACGGCCGCCTGGTCAGCCGAAGGAACCCGTGGAACTCTTCGAGCTGCGGGCGTCGATCCGGCCACCATCTTCACACACCGTTCTGATCGTTTGCCGTGTGATCGCGCGCCCAGTCTAGAGCCATGGGATGAGTGGCACGGAGTTGATCCCATCACCGTGCGCATGGCAGACGGCACCTTGGTCACCTGGCGCGCCTACGGCTTCCTGGATGATCTTACTGGATGCGGTCCTGAGAATTTCCTGGCTTTGGCTCGCGAGGTCGCCTCCCGGCTACCGGATGAATCGGATGCGTGGGAGCAGACCACGGATGACCACGTTCCGACCACCGGGATATTCGTGGACTACCAAGCACGCTCGTTGCGTTGGTGGTCGCTCCAGGACAGGGACATGCACCTGGAGGATTTCGATGCGCTGTGGCCGGGATGGACACTAACCAGCAGTTCGGACGACTACTCCTGGCACCAAGAACTCACCGGGCAGGTATTCCGTACCTGGGCTGACGATGTCAACGAATGTCGCTCCTGGATCGTGAGAGCTATTGAAGAAGGTACACGAGCCAACCCGCTAGCAAGCTTGGCTAACGCCCTGTCAGGTCAGGGTCATGAGATCAGTCCGTACGCGTCCACTCTGGTGTTCGTTCCCTCCAAACGTCACGCCGCGATGGAAACCTTCGACCGGCTCCTCAATGTCGTTCGAGACGCGCCGTTGAAGCCCGCGCGAATTATCGACCGACACGGAACTATCACACCCCCGTTCGAGGAGGGAGAGGCCGGATTCTAGGGTTGGTTGCAAGACGGGTTATGTCCTGAGCAGCAGTTCGAGGCGTTGCTTGGGTGCGTCGCAGTTGGGCGTTTTGCCGGGGCACTCACCCCGATTGTCAGCGATGACGTCCCGGTTTGCGTCGCTCGGGGGCCAACGATCAGAGCCTTTGGGCATGTAATTGACGCAGTGACCGCACCCATAACAAGCAACAGGCCGACCACCCACGGTTACACCACTATGCGGGACGCTACTCGTGTAGTGCAAAACCCCCACCATTGCAGGCATGGAGGGCAACGCAAGGACCTCACATGAGCCGGAGCGCCAGCATGCGCGACAAAGTTCGCCCGGCGCGGGGCTTCCAGCAGCTTAACCGCGAAAAAGTTCGCCCAACGCGGCCCCTCCAGCGGCATTTCCGCGAAAAGTTCGCCCAACGCGCCCTGAAAACAGCGTTTTTCGGCCGTTTTGGGCATGCGGGCGAACTTTTTCGCGCTCACGCACACATCAGGGCGCGCGGGGCGAACTTTTTCGCGCACAGGACACAGCCACGTGCCGACTTTGAAACCAATGACACCACTGCAGGCACTGATGTAGGCCAGCATGAAACCGCCAACACCAATGCTCGCCCCTGAGCAGCAACCGTTGAAACCCACAACACCTCTGCAACCGAAAAGCGCACGAAAAACACCCATTTCTCGCCCGCAAAGGCGATGGCGGTTTCAGTTGAGGCTCGGCCTACGCGAGCAAAGGCGACGCCGGTTTCAAGCCAGCACTCACACAAGGTCGGAAAGGCGTCACCAGTTTCACCACAGTGAAGCGATGCACTAGATACGGAACCAATGCACCAGATAGCGCACCAGTGCACTGGCAACTAAGCAGTGCAATGCCTACCCAAGTAGTGCAATACCCTGAGCAACAAGCTCGACCACAGAAGAGAGACTCCACACCGCAATTTCGCATGCAATTCCAACTCAGCCCGACCCCACACCAACGCAGAATCCGCAGAATTCCAACGATCACACTTCAAACCATGAAACACATCCGAGGGAATTGCATGCGAAATTGATGAGGCGGTGGCGGGGCCTGGCTGGCTTCGAGACAACGCGCCAAGCCAGACCTCAGCGACCTTGCCCCACTGGCGTGGAGGGCGCCGGAGGGAGCTGCCGCGGTGCCGGTGGGCGGTGGCGGGGCCTGGCCGGGCTTCGAGTCGACGCGCCGAGCGAAGCTCGCGGCGCGGACGGCTCGCGGGCGGGCCGCCGCCCACCGGCACACACAGCGGCCGGGCCCTCCGGCGCCCGGAACACCCGTGGGGCCACAAGCAACGCAAACGCGCGGCAGCCCGCCAGGGCCGCCGCGCGTTCACGCAGTCAGTGGAGCACTCAGCGCAGTCGAGCAGCCACCACCTCGGCGACCTGGACCGCGTTCAGAGCAGCGCCCTTACGCAGGTTGTCGCCGGAGACGACCAGGACGAGGCCACGGTTGCCGTCGACGGCCTGGTCGTGACGGATACGGCCGACGAGGACCTCGTCGCGGCCGGCGGCCTCGAGCGGGGTCGGGACGTCGACGACGCGCACGCCGGGAGCGTCGGCCAGCAGGGCGCGGGCCTGGTCGGGCGTGATGTCGCCGGCGAACTCGGCGTGGATGGTGAGGGTGTGGCCGGTGTAGACGGGGACGCGCACGCAGGTGCCGGACACGGCGAGGTCCGGGGTGTGCAGGATGCGGCGCGACTCGTTGCGCAGCTTCTGCTCCTCGTCGGTTTCCTCGGAGCCATCGTCGACGATGGAGCCGGCGAGCGGCACGACGTCGAAGGCGATGGGCGCGACGTACACGCCGGGCTCGGGCAGGGTGACGGCGCGGCCGTCGAGGGCCAGGCCCGCGAGGTCCTGCTTGACGCCAGCCTCGATCTGGCTGGTCAGCTCGGCGACGCCGGCGCGGCCCGAGCCGGAGACGGCCTGGTAGGAGGACACGAAGAGGCGCTTGATGCCGCCGGCGGCCTCGACGAGGGGCTTGAGGACGGGCATCGCGGCCATGGTGGTGCAGTTGGGGTTCGCGATGATGCCCTTGGGGCGGTTGTCGACGTCGTCGGGGTTGACCTCGGACACGACGAGCGGGACCTCGGGGTCCTTGCGCCACGCGGAGGAGTTGTCGACGACGACCGCGCCGGCGGCCGCGAACTTGGGGGCGTACTCGCGCGAGGCGGTGGCGCCCGCGGAGAACACGGCAATGTCGATGCCGGAGTAGTCGGCCGTCGCAACGTCCTCGACGACGATGTCCCTGTCCCTTCCAGGGCAGGGTCGTGCCGGCGCTACGCGCGGACGAGAAGAATCGAATCGTCTCGACCGGGAAGTTACGCTCCTCCAGCAGGGTGCGCATGACTCGGCCGACCTGGCCGGTGGCGCCGACGACGGCGACATTGAAACCACTCATGGTGTTCTCCTTTGTTGGTGCGCGCGCCCATACGACGGGGCGAACGCTGGGTGAAATCTATGGGGACGAGGCCGGGGCTCATTCTCAGGTCCCCGGAACCGGGCGGAAATAACGGAGCCCGCCTGGGCCTCGTCGATGAACGATCAGCGGCCGGTGCCGCCGTAGACGACTGCCTCGGTTTCGGAGGCGTCGAGGCCGAAGGCGGTGTGGACGGCCTTCACGGCGCGGTCGAGGTCGTCGAGGCGGGTGACGACGGAGATGCGGATCTCGGAGGTCGAGATCAGGTCGATGTTGATGCCCGCGTCGGACAGGGCGCTGAAGAGGCGCGCGGAGACGCCGGGGTTAGTGCGCATGCCGACGCCGACGAGGCTGAGCTTGCCGATGTTGGGGTTGTAGCGCAGCTCGTTGAAGCCGATCTCGTCGCGGTGGGCCTCGAGGGCGTCGAGGGCCTTCTGGGCGTCGCCTTCGGGCAGAGTGAAGGTGATGTTGGCCTTCGTGGGGTCGGAGATCGGCAGGGTTCTGGACGATCATGTCGATGTTGGCGCCGACCTCGGCGACGACGGCGAAGACGCGGGCGGCGACGCCGGGGCTGTTCGGCACGTCGGTGACGGTGATCTTGTCCTGGGAGCGGTCGTGAGCGATACCGGAGATGACGGGCTTTTCCATGGCGTTTTCCTCGGGAGACTTCAGGGCTGCGTCGGGCACGAGGCCCTTGAGTTCAGGGTTTGCGGGGGAGTCGGAGATCCAGGTGCCGTTCTTTTCGGAGAACGAGGAGCGCACGTGCAGGGGGACCCCGTAGCGGCGCGCGAATTCGACGGCGCGCAGGTGGAGGATCTTGGCGCCGTGCGCGGCCATTTCCAGGGTTTCTTCCTGGGTGAGGGTGCGCAGGCGGTGGGCCTTGGGGACGATGCGCGGGTCGGCGGAGAAGAGGCCGTCGACGTCGGTGTAGATTTCGCACACGTCGGCGTGGAGGGCGGCGGCGAGGGCGACGGCGGTCGTGTCGGAGCCTCCGCGGCCCAGCGTCGTCACGTCGTCGTCCTTGGAGATGCCCTGGAAGCCGGCGACGATGGCGACCTGGCCGTCCTTGATGGCGCGGGCGACGCGCTCGGGGACCATGCCGACGATCTGGGCGGCACCGAAGCGGCTGTCGGTCTGGATGCCGGCCTGCGCGCCGGTGTAGGCGCGGGCTTCGACGCCGAGTTCGTTGACGGCCATCGCGAGGAGGGCCATCGAGATGCGCTCGCCGGCCGACAGGAGGATGTCCATCTCGCGCTCGGGCGGGGCGTCCGTGAGGGCTGCGGCCGCGTCGAGCAGGTCGTCGGTCGTGTCACCCATCGCCGATACGACGACAACGACGCGGTGTCCCGCGTTGTGCGTGTCCACGATGCGCTGGGCGACGCGCTTCATGGCTTCGGTGTCGGCGACGGAAGAACCGCCGTACTTTTGCACGATCAGTGCCACTAGAGCCTCATTTCTATCTGTACGTGCCGATTCGCACGCCTTCGGGTGGCGCACGCCACCACAACAATCCTACGGCCCGTCAGACATCGCGCCGCGAAAGACCGGCATGTGGGCGCAGGTGACATGGGACGCGCCGGGGCGACCCAGGCCACACAGCCCTCGAATGCCCGGAATTGCAACGCTCCTGGTCAGCACCGAATGCCGCGCCCACACGCGGGGACGGTCAGGCGGCGGGCAATGTCACGTCGATGACGGTGCCCTTCTCAGAGTCGACCAGCCGCACGGACCCGCCCATCGCGCGGGCGAGCGACTCGACGATCGACATTCCCAGGCCCGAGGAGCCGCGGCCGTCGCGCGTACGCGAGGAGTCGCCGCGCACGAAACGGTCGAACACGCGGTCGCGGATCTCGGCCGGGATGCCGGGACCGTCGTCCGCGACGCGCAGGGTCACCATGGACGAGGCCGGGGCGCCCTTCGCAGGTTCCACCCCCTGGGGCGCGCGGGTCAGCGAGACGGTCACGCGTGTGCCAGCGGGCGTGTGCACGCGAGCATTCGCGAGGAGGTTCGTGAGGATCTGGCGCAGGGCCGCCTCGTCGCCGAGGACGGGCGCATCCGCCGCCTCGCCGAGCTCCCACGCGTGGTCGGGGGCGACCACGTGCGCGTCTGACAGGGCGTCCAGTATCAGCGGGATAACGTCCACATTCTCGCGTTTGAGGGCGCGGTCTCCGTCCAGACGCGCCAGCGTCAGCATCTCCTCCACGAGGGACGCCATCCGCGCCCCCTCCGAGGAGATGCGCTCGAGCGCCCTGGGTCCGGGAGGCCTCGTCAATATCGCGACGCGCGAGCTGCGCGTAGCCCTGAACGGAGGCCAGCGGCGTGCGCAGCTCGTGCGAGGCGTCGGCGACGAACTGGCGCAGCTTCGCCTCGCTGCGGGCGCGACGTTCCATGCCGTCTTCGACCGCGTCGATCATCGAGTTCAGGGCCCCCGCGACGTCCGCGACCTCGACGGGGCCGGAGGTGGCCTCCTCACCGACGCGGGTCAGCTCCTCGGCGTCGTCAGCCAGGTCGCGACTCGCGATGTCCGCGGCTGCCGCACGAACCACGCCCAGCGGGCGCAGCTCGCGGCGCACCCACGCGCGGCCGGCGAAGCCCGCCGCGATAGCGACGACGAGGGACAAACCAACCTCGACCACCACAAGCATCAGGACCACATCATCAACGCTGTCCATCTGCACGCCGACGAGGACCGTCTTGCCATCGATGACCTGGGAGGTCGCCCGGAACGTGCCCAAACCTTTGAGGCGCACGGTGTGCGGGGCACCATCCGTAGGCACGGCGGCCAAGATCGCCAGTGCAGGCTCATTCAAGTAGGTCACCGAGAAGTTCGAGACGACCGCTCCCGCAGATTCCCCGTCCTCGCTCACATACTGGAGGGTGCCCTCGGCGATGCCGGAACCACCAAACCCAGGGCCCCTGTGGGACCGCCGGGGACAACAGGTCCACCGGGCACAATCGGCCCACCGGGACGAGGCGCGCGCCCGCCCGACTGCGGGACCGCGCGGGCACCAGCATCGTCAGAATCGGCGTCGGAATCATCGTCCGCATCCACCTCAGGGTCCGGCGCATCCTCAACATCCAGATGCTCACCCGCGCGCTGGGAGAGGCGATGCAGCTCGGAGTCCATGTTGCCGAGCATCCAGGAGCGCATCACCAGGGTGGACGCGGCCACCATGACGATGAGCGCGAGCGCCACGCACGCGGCCAGCGCTCGCGACAGGCGCCCGGCGAGGGAACGCCGCCGCGTCACTGGGGCTCCCGCATGATGTAGCCGGCGCCGCGCACCGTGCGAATGAGGGCCGGTCGATCCGCGTCGATCTTCTTACGAAGGTACGAAATGTACAGCTCGACGACGTTCACCTGTCCGCCGAAGTCGTAGCTCCACACGGCGTCCAAAATCTTCTGCTTGGACAGCACGATTCCAACGTTTTCCATGAGATACCGGAGCAATTCGAACTCAGTGTTCGTTAACGTGATTTCTTCCCCGCCACGACGCACATCGTGAGAGTCCACATCGAGGGTCAGATCCGCGACCTGCAGGACCGTCGACGCCGCCTGCTGGGTGCGTCCCGCCCGGCGCAGCAGCGCCTCCACGCGGGCCGCCACCTCGTCCAGATCGAAAGGCTTCGTCACGTAGTCATCCGCACCCGCGCGCAAGCCCTGCACTCGATCCGCGACCGCGTCGCGGGCGGTGAGGAACAGGACCGGCAGCTCCGGATCGCGAGCGCGCAGGCGCTCCAGCGTCTCCAGGCCATCCATGCGCGGCATCTGCACGTCGAGGATCACGACGTCCGGGTGGAAGCTCGACGCCTTCGCCAGCGCGTCCAGCCCGTCCTTCGCCGTGGCCGTCTCCCAGCCCTCGTGGCGCAAGGGCCTGCGAGAGCAGGTCCGCCAGCATCGCCTCGTCGTCAACAACCAGCACTCGGGGCGCGTCTGAGCTCGCCTGGGTCGCCATCGTGGCCTCCTCATGTGTCGCAGCGTGGTCCCTACGATTGTGTCACACGTGCGTCACCGACAGCGCGAGGCAGCCACGGCCTCGTCGATAAGAACCTAGAGGCGGCGGCGCCCCTCGAGCGCGCGGCCCAGCGTCACCGAGTCCGCGTACTCCAGGTCGCCGCCCATGGGCAGGCCCATCGCCAGGCGCGAGGTCTCGACGCCCATCGTGGAGAGCATGCGCGCGAGGTAGGCGGCCGTCGCCTCGCCTTCGACGTTCGGGTTGGTCGCCAGGATGACCTCGGTGACCGTCCCGTCGGCCAGGCGGCTCATGAGCGAGGCGATGTTCAGCTGGTCGGGCCCCACCCCATGGATCGGGTCAATGACACCGCCGAGGACGTGGTAGCGCCCGCGGAACACGCGCGCGCCCTCGATCGCCTGGATGTCCTTGGGCTCCTGGACGACGCAGATCGCGCTGGGGTCGCGGCGCACGTCGCGGCAGATGGAGCACTCGTCCTCTTCCGTGAGGTTGCCGCAGATGTCGCAGTGGCGCACGCGCCCGCGCACGGCGTTGATCGCGTCGACGAGGCGCGCGACATCCTCGGGCTCCGCATCCAGGACGTGCATGGCCATGCGCTGCGCGGACTTCGGGCCGATGCCCGGCAGCTGCCCGAACTGGTCGATGAGGTCGGCCAGGGCACCGTCGTACATGTCAGTATCCTCCTCGGTCATCTTTTCTTCGATGACGCGTCCGCCGAGGATCTCCAGGACCGCTGCCAGGCCGATCGTCTGCGAGTTTTCGATATTTTTCGTCGTCGATGCTTGCGCTATCGTCGTCGGCCGCGTGAGTGCGGGTCGAGACGGTGGCGGCCTCGCGCTGGGCCTTCTCACGCAGGGCGGCCTCGGCGGCGGCGCGTCCGGTCAGCGGCCCGTCGGAGGTTTGCCCGGCGTCGCGCTGGGGTTCCGGGGCGCCGAATCCGGGCGCGGAATCCTGCGTCGACTCGGGGGCTGCGGCCAGCCAGGCGGGGGGCCTGCGCGGGGCACTCGGGGCCGCACTGATCGGAGTCACGTCGGCGGGCGCGGCGGACTCGGGCGGTGTCCACGAGTCAGCGCCGTCGTCGAAGTTCACGGAGCGCCCCCGGAGATGACGACCGGGTCTCCCCACCCCGTCGGGGTCGACGGCGTGTGCGCGGCGGGCTCGATGGGCGCGTCATCGAAGACAGGGGACGAGGCCGGCGCGGGCTGCGCGGTGCGTCCGCCGGCTCGTCGGCGGGCTCCGGGTCGCCCGGGTAGCGGAAGACCGTGAAGGAACGCTTGCGCGGGGCCGCGTCGCCGTTCGGGGACGAGGCCTGGGCGGCCTCGGGCGCCTCGGCAGGCGCCTGGGCGAGGGCGCGGGCGGCTCGCTCGGGCAGCGCGGGGCGCTCGGTGGGCTGCGGCTGCTCTCCTCGGTAACCGGTGAGGCTGCAGGCGCGACGGGTTCATCGCGTCGGATCGGCGTCACCGTCGCAGGCTCAGGGCCAGCCGGATTCCACCGGCTCCGGCTCGGGAGCGGGTTCAGGGGCGCGTGCGGGCTCGGGCCATCCGGCGTCGACGGGTTCGGGCGCAGGCTGCAGCACGGGTTCCGGTGCGCGCACGGGCTCCAGCCAACCGGTATCGAGCCGGCTCGGGTCGCTCTGGGGTGCCGCCTGCGCGGCGGCCTCATCAAAAGGGGGCGGCTCCGAAACCCAGCCTCCGGGCTGAGAGTGTTGCGCGGCAGGGCCGGGCTGCGAGGCCTGCGCCGACGGGCCGGTCGTCGCGGGGCCGCCCGAGGCCTGCCCGACCTGCGCGGACACGCTCACGATCAGGCCGGTGACCTCGTTGATAGCCTTTTCGACGTCGGCCGCGCGGGGGCCGCGCGAGAAAGCGTTGACCATGGCCTCGACCGGGAAGAGGAGGACCACGCGGGAGCCATCGACGGCACCGAGCTGGGCGTTGCCTCCGACCATCGACCACGTGACGCGGCTGATGGAGGACAGGCGCTCGACGACCTCGTTCCAGCGGCCACGCAGCATGTCGGCGTCGCGACCCGAGGCCGGGGCCTCTGCGCGGGCGGGTGCCTCCGACCGCTGCGGCGCGCCGGATTCGCGGCTCTGCTGCGGAGGCGCGGCAGGGCGCTGCTCGGCCTGCGCGGGCGCGGCCTCGCGGGCGGGTGCAGTCTCACGGGTGGGCTCAGCCTCGGGACGCGGCGCATCCTGCGGCTTGACTGCGCTCGGAGCGGAGTTCGGCCCGGGGCTGCGGGCTTGGGAGCGGACCAGTCGGGGCCGCTCCCCACGCGGGCATGCTCTGGGGGGCAGGCGCTGCAGACGATGCGGGCGCCTGAGCAGCGGGGCCGAGACCTCGGCGCGCTCCTGCTTCTGCGAGCCAAGGGCCTCGCGGGCCTCACGCGCACCGAAACGACCTGAGGAGGCATCGGACGACGGCGCGGAGGACACCTCGCGCGGCGCTCCCCACCGGTCATGCCAACCGTGCCCTGCACGGGTGACTGCACGGGGCCGGGAGCGGGCACGAGGATGCGCCCGACGAGGAGCTCGAGCTGCAGGCGGGGCGAGGTCGCACCCGTCATGGCGCGCAGGGCCTCGTCGGTCAGGTCGGCGGCGCGGGACAGGCCGTGCGGACCCCAGTTCTGCGCCTGACGCTGCATGCGCTCGAACTGGTCGTGCGGGTGTCCGCCAGGACGTCGCGCGCGCCGTCCCCGGCGACCGCGATGATGAGGAGGTCGCGCAGTCGCTGGAGGAGGTCCTCGACAAAGCGTCGCGGGTCATGGCCAGACTCGACCATGCGCTCAACGACGCGGAAGGCCGCGGCACCGTCGCCACCCGCGAGAGCGTCGACGGATTCGTCCAGCAGCGCGGAGTCCGTGTAGCCGAGCAGCGCGACGGCCGTCTGGTAGGTGACCTGGCCATCGATCGCGCCGGCCATCAGCTGGTCGAGCACCGACAGGGTGTCACGCACCGAGCCGCCGCCCGCGCGCATGACGAGGGTCAGGACGCCCTCGCCCACTCCGATGTGCTCCTCGGCGCACAGGCCCGTCAGATAGGGGCCGAGGACGTCCGGCGGCACCAGGCGGAAGGGATAGTGGTGGGTACGCGAACGGATCGTGCCGATGACGCGCTCGGGTTCCGTCGTCGCGAAGACGAACTTGACGTGCTCGGGCGGCTCCTCGACGAGCTTGAGCAGCGCATTGAAGCCCTGGTTCGTGACCATGTGGGCCTCGTCGATGATGAAGATCTTGTAGCGGTCGCGCACCGGCGCGAAGGTAGCGCGCTCGCGCAGGTCGCGGGCATCGTCGACGCCGCCGTGCGAGGCCGCGTCGATCTCGACGACGTCGAGCGAACCGGGGCCACCGGTGGCCAGCTCACGGCACGATTCGCACTGTCCGCACGGGGTGTCCGTGGGGCCCCTGCGCGCAGTTCAGGCAGCGCGCGAGGATGCGCGCCGAGGTGGTCTTGCCGCATCCGCGCGGCCCGGAGAACAGATACGCGTGCGTCACGCGATTCGCGCGCAGCGCCGCCTTGAGCGGCTCCGTCACGTGTTCCTGGCCGATCACCTGATCAAAGGTGTCGGGGCGATACCGGCGATACAGAGCTGTGGTCACCCTCCAAGCCTAGTTGCTCCCACCTCATCTGCGTCCCCGCGCCGCGCGTTCCACACGCTCTGTGGGATGTTCGTTCATTGACGAGGACGGGGTCGGTGTCGGGGTCAGGGCGGGGTGGGTATGCGGGAGGGGCGCGGGACCTGTGTTGGTCTCGCGCCCCTCACCTTTGGCGGGGCTCACCCCCTGTGGGGTCAGCCCGCGTCTGGCTCAGGCATCCTCACGGTCGCGGCGGCGCTTACCCGCCAGAGCCGCGAAGCCAGCGATAGCAGCCACGGCCGCCATGCCACCCAGAACGGACGCGTCCGAGCCGGTACGAGCCAGGACCTTCGCAACCGTGGTCGACGGGGTCGGGCCGGGGTGTCCGGCGTCGGAGCCGGAGGCACCGTCAGCGGGAAGTCCACATCCAGGTTCTCCTCACCCTCACCAACCGTGACGGTCATCGAGGTCGTCGCCGCGTTATAGCCGGCGGGAACCTCGATGTCGACCGTGTAGGTACCGGGGATCAGGCCAGTGAAACGGTAGCGACCATCAGAATCGGTGGTGGTGCGAGCCAGCTCCACGCCGTTGCCGTCCTTGAGGATCACGGTCACGTTCGGCGCACCGGGCTCGCCGTTATCCGCACCGTTACCGTCCTCGTCGTACCACACGCGGTCACCGATCGTGGCGGGAGCAACCAGACCAAAGTCCACACCCTGCACCGACGCATCAGTAATCGTCACCGACGCCTGAGTCTCGCCCCGGCCCTTGTAGGCCTGGGTCGGAATCAGACCAGCCAGATCACCCTTGTCGGGATCCACGATCACCACACGGTACGAGGCCGGAGCCAGACCCACAAACTGGTAAGCACCCTTCTCATCCGTCGTTGTCGTCATCGGGTTACCCTCAGCGTCGAGCACCGGGGTGCCGTCTTCGTTCAGCAGAGCAACCGTCACACCCTTAAAGCGCTGCTCGGAATCACTCTTGGAGTAGGAGGCGTCCGAGTCACGGTAAATCGTGCCACCCAGGTTGAAACCACCCTTGAACGACGCCGACGACTCATTATTCGTCGGATCATCACCCGGCTGATCCTGGTGCGTAATCCTGGCAACGTTCGTCACCAGCTTGCCCGCACCCTCACCAGTGATCTCAACCGTGATCGCGATCTTCTTGACATCACCCTTGGCCAGAGTCAGGCCAGACAGATCCCACACGCCCGTGGCCGAGTCGTAGGAGCCATCACCCCTGCGCGGACACGAACGCAACGCCAGCGGGCAGCTGATCCACAGCAGTAACGCCCGTCGCCGCACCCGGACCGTTATTGGTCAGCGTCAGCGTGTACGTCACCTTCGCGCCCGGAATGAACTCGAAGGACTCCTGAGCCTGCTCATCCGGAGTGGTGATCGCCTTGAGGATCGCAGTATCCGCGGAGATACCGAAGCCCCAATCCTGATCAAGATTCTGGTTATTCTCACCCGTCAGCGTCAGGTTAGCCGTCAGCTTGAACGCATCCGCCAGCTTGGCAGCATCCTTCTTCACGTCCTCGGGCACAACGCTCTTCGCAGCCACATCACCCGACGGATCATGCGTCAACACATCCAGCAGCGGCTCAGCCTTCAGAAGAGTCTCAGGATCAACCGACACCTTGTACTCGCCCGGAAGCAGGTTCTCGAACTTGTACTTGCCATCAGCGTCCGTCACCGTCTCAAACGTACGAGTCACACCACCCGGACCAGTCCAGGTCAGCGTCACCTTCACATTCGGCAGCGGCTTGTCACCAGCATCGGGGCACTCCCGCCGTTCTGGTTGACATCCACGAACAGCTGATCACCAATCACACCAGTACCAACCAGACCGTAGTCCACGGTCATGTCTTCCTGGCCCTGGGCAAGGCTCACTGCAGCCTCGGTGCCATTAGAGTCGGCGCCGCGATCATCGCCAGCCTGCGACACAGTCGCCTCATACCCCACAGGGTTGGTGAAGGTGATCTTGTAATCGCCGGGCAGCAGGTTTGCAAACATGTACTTACCAGCGGCATCCGTGCTCACAGCCGCAACCGGATTACCATCCAGGTCAACGACGGGGTTGCCGGACGCATCCACGATGGTTGCGGTGATGCCGGGCAGAGCCGGCTCGTCGCTGTCCTGGAGACCGTCCTTGTTTCGCGTCGAACCAGACGTAGTCGCCGACAGACGCAGGCTTGACGAAACCGAAGTCGACCTTCGTCACGTTGGGCGCGGCGGCCGTCAGCTCGATCGCCGCCGGCGTCACGAGCTTGCCCTGGCCGACCTGGGTACGGTCCGTGGAGGAGCCGTAGCCGTAGGTCTGCTTGTAGTCGGCGAGCTTCACGTCGGAACCATCGACCTTCGCGTCACCGGGAACGACCTCGACCTTGTACGAGCCGAGCGGCAGGCGGTTGAACAGGTAGTTCCCGTCAGCGTCGGTCTTCGTCGTGATGTCCGCGCCGGAGTCATCCTTCAGGGGGTTGCCGTCCGCGTCGAGCAGACGCAGCGTCACACCCTCGAAGGGCTTGTCGTCGCCAGTGCCGAAGGTCCACGAGGCGTCGGCATCGTTGAAGATGGTGCCCTGCGATCGTGCCGCCGACCGTGAAGGTCGCGCTCGAGTGTTGTTCTTCTTGTTGGAGTCGATCTGGTCGTACTCGCCCAGGGTCGCGGTGTTCGTGATGGTCGCTCCCTCGGTTGCGGGCTTGACCTTCACGAGGACGTAGAGCGTCTCGGTGCCACCGACGTTGAGGTTGGTGTCGAGGATGCCGGACTCCATCGCGGTCCAGGTGCCTGCGGCTGCGTCGTAGGAAGCGGTCGCGTAGGCCGGGCCCGTGCAGGGGCTCGTCGCACCGTCCTGGCAGATGCGCGTCTCGGCGGAGACGTACTCGACGCCTGCGGGCAGCTTGTCAGCGATGTTCATACCCGAGGCAACGGCCGGACCGTGGTTCTTCAGGTTGACCTTGTAGAGCACGTGGTCGCCCGGCATGATCGCCTCGGTCGACTCGATGGTTTCGGGCAGGCCGTTCGCGTCGCGCACGACCTCGTCACCGTTCATCTTGACGCGAGCCACGGTCTTGTTGACCTCGACGTCGGTCGAGACATTGATGCCGACCTTGGGGGCCTCGTTGGGCGGGAGGTAGGACACCTGCCGTTCTCGGTGACGCCACCCGCCATGGCCACGGAGTTCCAGGCAATGAGGTTGGCGTTGACCGGGGAGGTCATGGTCGCGACGAACTGGATCTTCTCGCCCACTTCGATGTCGCGGTTCATGACGATGCGGAAACCGGTGATCGAGGCCAAGTCCGCGGGGGCATCGCCCCACGCGTCGGGGGTACAACCGGCGGGAGCATCATTCATCGAACCACCCACCGACAGGACCTCGCCGCGGCAAGGGTTGGGAACCGTGGAGTACTGGATCGTGATGTCCGAGGCGGGAACCGTCGTGATCTCGGGGTCACGTCCCTGACGTTCCTTCACCGACTGGAACGTCCAGTTCGTGGAGTTCAGGTTCGGCTTCCAACGAGACTCGCGAGCCTGGTTGGCTGCGGGTCCGACACCCACGTCACCCACGTAGGGCAGGATGTCGTAGGCCACGACCTTTGTCAGCGGAGCGTTGCCCGCAGTGCCGATCGTGAAGCGGTAAGCGCCGTCGGCGCCCGGGTCGATCTCAGCGATCTCACCGGCGGGAACGAAGTCGTCGTTCTTATTGCCCTTGACTTCCTTCGCGATCGTCATACCTGCGGTCGTGGCGATCTTGAATTTCACGCTGGAGTCGCACAGGAAGTCGGTGGTCGAACCGTCCTGGTTGAGGTCGAGCGTGTCCTGAGCGCGGAAGTTCATGCAGTACTTGAGGTTGCGGACGCTGCGGTCCTGATCGTAGGGCTTCGCTCCGCCACCCGGCATGAATGCCCAGGCGGTGTTCGTGGTGTCGCCAGCGGGGGCGGTGGCGAGGACATTCGCGTCGTACTTCGAGAAGAAGGCACCCTCGACCGGATCCGGGACGATCCAGCGAATCAGGGTGCGGCCGGTGTTGTTGAAGTTCTTTTCCACCTCAACCTTCACCTTGGCCGGGTCGTAGGCGCTGCCGTCGGGGTTCTTCAGGACGGAGTAGCTCTCCGCGCGAATATTGGACGCATCGTCCACATCGAGGCCCTCGGGCAGCAGGTCCACGACCGTGAACGGCGTGGGAGCACCGCCGTCGACGGCCTTGCGGGCCTCGGCGACGATCATAAAGCTGGCGGGCTTACCGACGACGACGGGGTTGGTGCTCAGCGTCTTTCGAACCTGCACACCCGGCACCTCGGTGCGGATGCGGGTCCAGCTACACGTGTTGTCCTTCGAGACGGCGACGGTACCCGTGTCCTTGTCCGTGACCTTGACGGACGCGCAGTTCTGGATACGGACGTAGTCCTCGGAGGCCACGGTGTCGTAGTACTTCTCCGGAGGCAGGACCGCGTTGTAGTGGTTCGCGAAATCTGCGGGTTCGTTCCTCGGGACGTCGCGCGAGACCTTGCTGATCAGGTCGACGGTCGGCCTGGCCAGCGGGGCGACGTCGGTCTCGATGACGAAGCGGGTGATCCACTCGCCGTCCGGCAGGGTGAGTGCGGGTGTTCTTGTAGGTCACCGTCTCGTGGTTGCCCTTGTTGGTCCAGTACTCGAAGGTCCAACCACCCAGCTCTTCATATCCGGACTTGGTGGAAATCTTGAACTCGTAGGGACCGACGAAGGCAGGCTTATCGCAGGAGTCGCCAGCAGCCTTGCCGTCCTCGGAGGACCAGGTGCAGGGCATGACGTCTTCCCAGCGGAAGTGCACGGTCGTGTTTCCGTTGTTGCTGCCCTCGAAACGCCAGGGCAGCGTGTCGCCGCGCGCATAGTCGCGGTTGTACGTGCCGATCTTCTCAGCGCTGGCCTCGACCCTGCGCTCGGCGAAGCCGTGCGTGATCTCGGAGCTCTTGGACACGACGTTCGTCGGCTCGTTCATGCCCTCGGCGGTGATGGTCGCGTTGTTGGTGACCGTGTCTGCGGTCGTCACCGAGCCCTCGGGGTATTTGACGGTGACGGTCGACTCGATCGGGTTCTGGTACGTCCACTTGTCGTACGACCACGTCACGGAGTGGGTGGCCGCGTCGTAAACACCGCCGTTCGAGGCGCTGACGAAGACGGCCTGCGCGGGCAGCGGGTCGACGACCTTAACGTTCTGCACCTGCTGGAAGCCGATGCCGACAAGCTTGCCGTTGTAGGCCGAGCCACCCCAGCGGGTGCCGACCTCGTTCGGCTTGGTCGTGTCGTTCTGCTGGTAGCCGTATCGAAGCTCGTACGTGGCCTCGCCGCCGACGGCCGGGTAGTACAGGCGGTTCGTCGGTCCGGACTTCTTGATGGCGACGTCGGTCGAGGCGGTCCAGGTCGTGCTGAGCGTCTGTTCGACGCTGGCGGCGTTGTTGGCCGAGAAGACGACGTTCTGCGTGGTGGTGGAGTTGTTCGGCGCATCGTTGCCGTTGTAGTGCCACGGAATCTGGATGCGGTCCGACGTGCCGGCGGGCAGCGGGTCCTTCAGCGTGAAGCGGTAGCGCTGCACGCGCGCTCCGTCAGCAGAGTTCTCGACGAAGTTCTCGCTCTTCGCGACAACGTCGCCAGTGACGGGGACGACCGTGTAGCCCTGCTCAATGAGCTTGAGCCCAGCCGGAGTGATCGGGCCGGGCAGGGTCATCTCGATGACGGCACCCTGGCAGGGCGTGGTCACCGACGAGCACGAGAAGTTGATCGTCGTGATCTGCTGGTCGCGGACTCGCAGGGTGGTGGAGTCGTTGACGACGGTCATCGCCAGGGTGGCGGACTCGTCGCGGGCGGCAGCGGGGGCGGCAACGCCCTCGGCGTCGGCTGCTTCGTCGGCGGCCTCCGCATCGGACGAGGCAGTGGCGGCGTCCTGCGACGACGCCACGTCGGTTGCTTGTGTGCTTTCTTCAGCGGCGCTGGCTCGCATGGCGAGGGGGGTCAGCGACGTGACGAGAAGCGAGAGAGCGGCCAGACTGGCAGCACCCGCAACGCCCACACGGGCGCGGAACGGACGCAGTCGAGACATCGACTTCTCCTTCTGTGGGGCAGAAAGTGGACAGGGATGCCTCCCAGCGTAGTGAAGGCTCCGAGGCCTATCTAGCCCTTACACATCAAGAGATTGTGGCGACTGAAGACTGCAATGTCGGGAAGAGCGTGTTCCACAGTTTCGGAACAAGTTCTCTGAACTGATGGTTAGTTAAGCAATCACACGGGCGACCGAGATTTATCGAATAATCATGAAATCCCTGCACGACTCGATCGTTCAATAATGACCGAGTCGATAGAAATAGCGTAAAGAACGACAAGATAGCCAAGTGCTTAAGCTCACATACTTAATGACCGTTAGTTGATTAGAGCGTTGTTGCGGGGTGGCGTGCGGGTGAGCAGCAATAGGGAGGGCGCGGGACCAGTGTGGTCTCGCGCCCCTCACCCTTGGCGGGGGTCACCCCCGTGTGGGGCGTCAGCCCGCGTCTGGCTCAGGCATCCTCACGCTCGCGGCGGCGCTTGCCTGCCAGAGCCGCGAAGCCAGCGATAGCAGCCACGGCCGCCATACCGCCCAGCACGGACGCATCCGAGCCGGTACGAGCCAAAACCTTCGCAACCGTGGTAGCCGGAGTCGGAGCCGGGATCACCGTGAGCGGGAAGTCCACATCCAGCTTCTCCTCACCCTCACCAACCGTGACCGTCATCGAGGTCGTGGCCGCGTTAAACCCGGCAGGAACCTCAATATCGACCGTGTAGGTGCCCGGAACCAGGCCAGTGAAGCGGTAGTTACCGTTAGCGTCGGTGGTGGTACGACCCACCTCCACGCCATTGGCGTCCTTGAGGATCACGGTCACACCAGGCACACCCGGCTCGCCGTTATCCGCACCGTTACCATCGGCGTCATTCCACACACGATCACCGATCGTGGCGGGGGCAACCAGACCGAAGTCCACGCCCTGCACCGACGCGTCGGAGATGGTGACCGACGCCTGGGTCTCGCCCTTGCCCGTGTAGGCCTGGGTCGGAATCAGACCAGCCAGATCACCCTTGTCGGGATCCACGATCACCACGCGGTACGAGGCGGGAGCCAGACCCACAAACTGGTAGGCACCCGTTCTCATCCGTGGTCGCAGTCATCGGATCACCGTTCGCGTCGAGCACCGGGGTGCCGTCCTCGTTCAGCAGAGCGACGGTGACGCCCTTGAAGCGCTGCTCGAATCGCTCTTGGAGTAGGAGGCGTCCGAGTCACGGTAGATCGTGCCACCCAGGTTGTATCCGCCCTTGAACGAGGCCGAGGACTCGTTGTTGGTCGGGTCATCGCCCTGCCTGATCCTGGTGAGTAATACGAGCAACGTTGGTGACCAGCTTGCCCGCGCCCTCACCGGTGATCTCAACCGTGATCGTGATCGTCTTGACATCACCCTTGGCCAGGGGTCAGGCCAGACAGATCCCACACGCCCAGTGGCCGAGTCGTAGGAGCCCATCACCCTGGGCCTCCACGAAGGAAACACCAGAGGGAAGCTCATCAGAGGCCTTCACGCCAGTGGCTACGCCCGGACCGTTATTGGTCAGCGTCAGCGTGTAGGTCACGCGCTGACCCGGGGTGAACTCGAAGGACTCCTGAGCCTGCTCATCCGGATCGGTGATCGCCTTCAGGATCGCAGTGTCAGCCGAGATACCGAAGCCCCAGTCCTGATCCAGGTTCGAGTTGTTCTCACCCGTCAGCGTCACCGACGTATTCAGGTTGAACGCCTGCGCCAGCTTGTCCTTATCGGCCTTCGCATCCTCAGACACAACCTTCTTGGCATCCACATCACCCGCAGGCGAATGCGTCAACACATCCAGCAGCGGCTCCGCCTTCAGCAGAGTCTCAGGATCGATACTCACCTTGTAGTCGCCGGGCAGCAGGTTCTCGAACTTGTACTTGCCATCCGCATCGGTCGTGGTCTCGTAGGTGCGGGTGATTCCACCCGGACCCGTCCAGGTCAGCGTCACCTTCACACCGGGCAGCACCTTGTCTCCAGCATCGGGGGCATTGCCCACCGTTCTGGTTGACATCCACGAACAGCTGATCACCAATCACACCAGTACCAACGGCACCGAAGTCAATCGTGTCATCCGTCTGTCCCTGAACCAGGGTGACCGAGGCCGAAGCTCCGTTGGAGTCCGCAGCGCGGTCGTCGCCAGCCTCCGAGGTCGTTGCCTCGTAGCCAGCAGGGTGCCTGGAAGGACACCTTGTAGTCGCCGGGCAGCAGGTTCTCGAACACGTACTTACCGTTCGCATCCGTCGTGACAGCAGCAACCGGGTTACCCGAAGCGTCCGTCACGGCAGAGCCGTCGGCGCGGGTCAGGGTCACCGTCACGCCCGGCAGAGCGGGCTCGTCGGCATCCTGAATGCCGTCGCGGTCCACGTCCATCCAGGTGTAGTCACCAACAGAGGCGGGCTTGACGAAACCGAAGTTCACATCGATGACCGAACCGGTCGCCTCAGCGATGGTCACGTCCGCGGTGGTCTTGTAGCGACCGGTGTAGGCCTCGGTGGGCTTGGTGCCCGCCAGAGGACCAGACGTCGGATCAACGACGCTGACCGTGTACTCGCCCAGCGGCAGACCCACGAAGGAGTACTTACCCTCAGCGTCGGTCACAGCCGTCATCGGGTTGCCGTCCTTGTCGAGGACGGGGGTGCCGTCCTTCTTGAGGAGCGCAACCGTGACGCCCGCGTACGGGGCCTCGGAGTCGCTGGAGCTGAACGACGCGTCGGCATCGTTGTAGAGCTTGCCAGCGATCGTGTAGCCGGCGGTCAGCGGCACGGACGAGGTGTTGTCCGGCTTCTTATCACCGATCTGATCCTGCTTCTCGATCGTGGCCGTGTTGGTCACAACCGAGCCGGCGGCGGAAGCGTCGATGGTGACGGTGATGCGCAGGGTGCGCGTCGCGTCCTTCTCGATCACCTCAGTGCTCAGGTCCCACTTGCCGGAGGCGGCATCGTAGGTGCCATCGCCCTGCGCGGACACGAAGGTCACGCCCGACGGGAGCTTATCCTGCGCGATGACGCCGGTCGCGGGGCTCGGGCCCTCGTTCGTCACCGTCAGCGTGTAGGTGACGGACGTGCCGGGGGTGAAACCACCCGCCGGAACCTCCACCGGGTCCGCAATCGCCTTGACGATCGCCGTGTTCGCGACGCCGGTGAACGCCCAGTCCTGAGCATTGTTCGTCATCTTGCCGGGGCTCAGCGTCACCTTGGAGGTCAGCGAGAGCTCCTGGCCCTCCGAGGCCGTCAGGTCACCCGACGGGGCATGAGTCTGAGCGGTGCACTCGGGGCACACGGTGGCAAGGGAGGCCTTGTCAACGGTCACGACGTAATCGCCGGGAGCCAGGTCCTTGAACGAGTACTTGCCGTTCTCGTCCGTGACGGTCGTCAGCGTCTTCTCCACGCCCGCGGGGTCGTGTAGGTCAGCTTGACGGTCACGCCGGCCAGCGGCTTGTCCGCACCCGAGGGCTCGGAACCGCCGTTGTTGTCGACGTCCCAGAACAGGGTGTCACCAATCGTGCCGTCGGCGATCAAACCAAGGTCAATGGTCATGTCGTCCTGACCCTGCTTCAGAATGGTCCATGTTTGCCAACCGTCGGAATCGATGGCTCGATCATCGCCCGCCTTGCTCACGGTCTCGGAGTAGCCATCCGGGATGGTGAAGGTCACGCCATAGGAGCTGGGCAGCATGTTCGTGAAGACGTACTTGCCGTTGGCGTCCGTGGTCACGGGCTTGACGGGATTGCCATCGGCATCGACGACCAGATCCATGTCCAGCTGTCCATCCAGGGTGACGGTGACACCGGCAACACCGACCTCATCCGCATCCTGGATGCCGTTCTTGTTCGCGTCGAACCACACGAAGTTACCCAGCGACACAGGCTTCACGAAACCAAAATCGATCTTGGTCACGTTCGGCGCGGCACTCGTCAGGGTGATCGGGTCCGGCGTCACGAGCTTGCCCTGACCAATCTGGGAACGCGTTGTCGAAGAGCCGTAACCGTAGGTCTGCTTGTAGTCGGCCAGGTTCACGTCGGTGCCGTCAAGCTTCGCCTCACCCGGGACGACCTCGACCTTGTACGAGCCCAGGGGCAGACGGGTGAAGGTGTACTTACCGTCGGCGCCGGTCTTCGTGGTGATGTCGGCGCCGGACGAATCCTTCACCGGGTTGCCGTCCGCATCCAGCAGACGAACCGTCACACCCTCGAAAGGCTTTTCTTTGTCCTCATTGAAGGACCACCAGGCATCGGCATCGTTGTAGATGGTGCCCGACAGGGTGCCACCCACCTTGAAGGTCGCGCTGTCCTTGTTGTTGTCCGGGTTGGAGTCGATCTGATCGAACTCGCCCAGGGACGCGGTGTTCGTGATAGTCGAACCCTCAGTTGCGGGCTTGACCTTCACGAGGACGTACAGCGTCTCGGTGCCACCAACGTTGAGGTTGGTGTCGAGAATGCCGGACTCCATCGCGGTCCACTTACCAGCCGCCGCATCGTAGTTGGCGGTCGCATAGACCGGGCCCGTGCAGGGGTTCGTCGCGCCATCCTGGCAGACACGCGTCTCGGAGGACACGTACTCCACGCCAGAAGGCAGAGCGTCAGCAACATTCATGCCCGAGGCAACAGCCGGACCCTTGGCCTTCAGGTTCACCTTGTACAGCATGTAGTCGCCCGGCATGATGACATCGTCAGACTCAACCGTCTCAATGACACCGTTGGCGTCGCGGACCGGCTCGTCGCCGTTCATCTTCGCCCGAGCAACCGTCTTCTTCAGTTCGACGTCGGAGGAGACGTTGATGCCGACCTTGGGGGCCTCGTTGGGCAGCAGGTAGGACACCTTGCCGTTCAGCATGGAACCGCCGGACATTGCCACGGAGTTCCAGGCGATGAGGTTGGCGTTGACCGGGGAGGTCATGGTCGCGATGAAGCGGATCTTCTCGCCCGGCTCGATGTCGCGGTTCATCACCAGGCGGAAGCCGGTGATCGTCGTCAGGTCGGCGGGAGCATCGCCCCACGCGTCGGGGGTACAACCTGCGGGAGCGTCATTCATGGCGCCACCCGCGGAGAGGACCTCGCCGCGGCAGGGGTTGGGAACCGTCGAGTACTGGACCGTGATGTCCGAGGCCGGAACCGGCGTGATCTCGGGATCGCGACCCGGCTTCTCCTTCACCGACTCGAACGCCCACGCCGTGGAGTTCAGGTTCGGCTTCCAACGAGAGTCACGAGCCTGCGAGGAGGCGGGGCCAACACCCACGTCACCCACGTAAGGCAGGATGTCGTAGGCCACGACCTTGGTCAGCGGGGTGTTACCCGCGTTGGAGATCGTGAAACGGTAGGCACCGTCGGCACCCGGGTCGATCTCGGCGACCTCACCGGCGGGAACGAAGTCGGGGTTCTTGTTGCCCTTGACTTCCTTCGCGATGGCCATCGAGGGGGTCGTGGCCACGTTGAAGTTGACTGCGGCGTTACACACGTAGTCGGTGGTCGAGCCGTTCTTGTTCACGTCGAAGGTGTCGACCGCGCGGCTACCCATGCAGTAGTTCCAGTTGCGCTGGCTCTTATCCTCGGCGGTCGCCTTCGCGCCGTCGCCGGGCATGAAGGCCATGGCGTCGTTCGTGTTCTTACCAGCCGGTGCCGTGGCGAGAACGTTGACGTCGAAGGTCGAGTACAGGCTGCCCTCGACCGGATCCGGCACGTTCCAACGAATCAGGGTGCGGCCGGTGTTGTTGAAGTTCTTCTCAACCTCGACCGTGACCTTGCTCAGGTCGTAGGGGGTACCGTCGGGGTTCTTCAGCGTCGAGCGCTTCTCGGGAACGATCCCCGAAGCGTCGTCGACGTCGAAGCCCTCGGGGAGGAGGTCCACGATCGTGAACGGAGTGGGCGTGCCACCCTCGGACTTCGCCTTAGCGGTGCCGTTGATGAAGAAGCTAGCGGGCTTACCCACGACCACGGGGTTGGTGCGCACGACCTTGTAGGCCTGCACGGAGGGGAACTCGTCGCGCACACGCATCCAGGAGCAGAGCTCGTCGCTCGACGCGACGACGGTGCTTGTGTCCTTATCAGTCAAAGTACCGCTGGCGCAGTTCTGGAAGCGCACGTAGTCCGGGGAGGCCTGGTAGTCGTAGTACTTCTCCGGAGGGGACACAGGGTTGTAGTGCGAGGCGAAGTCTGCGGGCTCCTTCGTCGGCAGAGCGGGGTTGATCGTGCCGTAGAAGAAGATGGTCGCGTTGGTCTGGGGCGCCACGTCGGAGTCGATCGTGAAGCGGGTGATCCACTCGCCCTCGGGCAGGGTCAGACCGGTCGTCTTCGTGTAGTTAACGGTCTCGTGGTTACCCTTGTTGGTCCAGTACTCGAAGGTCCAGCCGCCATTTTCCTCGTAGCCGGACTTGCCGAAAATGTTGAACTGGTAGGGGCCGACGAACGTGGGGGTGTCACAGGCTGCGCCGGCGGCCTTAGCATCCTGAGAGGACCAGGTGCACGGCAGGGTATCGTCCCAGTGCGTGTGCAGCGTCGTGTTACCACTGTTGGTGGTGCCGAAACGCCAAGGGGCCCTCGCGTTGCGAACATAGTGCTGCCAGTCGCCACCGGCCTTGCTGATGCGGCCGCCGACCTTACGCTCGGCGAAGCCGTGCGTAATCTCGGAGCTCTTCGTGAGGGTGGTCTTCGGGTCGTTCATGACCTCGGCGCTGATGGTCGCCGTGTTGGTGACCGTGTCATCGAGCGTGACCGTGCCCTCGGGGTACTTCACGGTGACGGTCGACTCGATCGGGTTCTGCCAGAACCACTTGTCGTAGGACCAGGTGACGGTATGGGTCGCCGGATCGTAGACGCCGCCGTCAGAGGCCGTGACGAAGACGGCCTTGGCAGGCAGCGGGTCCACGACCTTGATGTTCTGGACGCCCACGAAGCCGAGGCCGTTCAGGCTGCCGCTCTTCATCGCGGAGCCGTTCCAGCGGATACCGACCTTGTTGGGGTTGTCCTGGTCGATCTGCTGATAGCCGTAGCGCAGCTTGTAGGTCGCCTCACCACCAACGGCGGGGTAGTTCGCCTTGTTGGTGGGGCCGCTCTTCTCGATCGCGATGTCGGTATCGGCGGTCCAGGTGGTGGTGAGCTCGTTCTCGAGCTTCTCAGCATTCTGCGCGCTGAAGGTCACCTTCTGGGTGGTCGTCGAGTTGTTCGGCGCGTCGTAGTAGCTGTAGTTCCAGGTGACCTGGATACGGTCGGACGTGCCGGCGGGCAGCGGGTCCTTCAGCGTGAAGCGGTAACGCTGGACGCGCGATCCATCCTCGGGCTTGTCAACATATTGCGCCGTCCCGGCGACGCTGTCACCGGTGACAGGGACGATGTTGTAGCCGCGCTCGGCGAGCTTGAGGCCGTCCGGCGTGATGGGGCCGGGCAACGCCAGCTCGATGACGGCTCCCTTACAGGGGGTGGTCACCGAGGAGCAGGAGAAGTTGATCGTCGTGATCTGCTCGTCGTGGCTACGCAGGGTTTCTGCGTCGTTCACAACATTAAGAGCCAGTGTCGCGGAGTCATCCGCGACTGCGCGGGCGCGGCGCGTGCGGGGCTGATCCTCGGGGGCGACCTCGGCGGCGGGAGCCTCGGCGCCATCCTCAGCGGCGGGGGCTTCGACCCCGGCCTCGGCGGCAGGCGCGTCTGCGGCCTCAGAGTTGGACGAGGCCGTGGCAGCTTCCTGAGAGGTTGCTACGTCGGGCGATTGCGTGCTTTCGTCGGCGGCGCTGGCTCGCATGGCGAGGGGTGTCAGCGACGTGACGAGAAGCGAGAGAGCGGCCAGGCTGGCGGCACCCGCAACGCCCACACGGGCGCGGAACGGACGCAGTCGAGACATCGACTTCTCCTTCTATCGTCAGAATGTGGACAGGACTTGCGTCCCAGCCTAGTGAAGGAGCAGAGTGCAGCACCATGCCTAACAACTATCGCCTGAGCCACAACTACAACGGTGTATTTCGTTGATATCTCGGGCATAACGGCAATGTAACAACTTCTCTGAACTCTTGGTCAGCACATAGTTTTGAGCGACAACAATAGATTTTTCAACAATTGCCAGGAAAGCATTGTCGGCATCATCAAATTATGACCACTGCAATAGGGATTAGATGAAAGTCGGTCTCAGAATTTAGTGATGCATTGCACTCAGGTCCCGCCAGTAAGATAATTACCCAGTATTCCCAAGGCGTGTGCAATGTCCGCGCACAACACACTTCCCAAACCAACTAGCAAATAAGCTGTGCAAACACCGGATAGCTGGAAACGTGTTGGTCGCGTTTCGGTCCCAGGCATCGTCGAGGAATGGTTAGCAGGCTAGCGCGCTCGCGCCGCTGCGCCTCGAGACAGGATGCGCCCCATCGCGAAGATTCCACCTGATCGGGGAGCATTCAACCCGTTAGGAAGATTCCACCCGATCAGAAGGGTTGAATCTTCCCGATCGGGTGTAACACCTCATCGGCAACAAGCACACTCGCGGAGCTGGTGACCGCGACGTCCCCCGTCATTGCTGGCGACGCCTCACCGACGTTCAACTGCGCCCGGCCGGGCACGTAGCTCACGTGCAAACCGCTGAATATGCGCGTGAACCCCTTAATACGCACGTAAACCTCTAGATATGCGCGTGGGCGGCGCTGCCCACACGCATATCATCGGGCCCACGTGCGCATTAGCGGGCCCACGTGCGCGGCGAAGAGCACAGGCAGCTAGCACGCCTCGGCGAACCGCGCCCCTGAACCTGAGCACCGATACCAGGCCGCGCATTCGACCACGCGTTCGCCCACACATCAGCACGCGAGGGTATTCATACCCCCCACGACGAAACAACCACGGTTAATGTTCATTGTCGACCACCAGCACAACGAAAAAGTCACCACAAGACCAACATGTTGCGTCCTTTTCACCCCGGAAAGCTCCCCGCCCACTGCACCGGAGATACGAAAACCTCCCGCGCTTCGAAGGAGCGCGAGGGTTATGCGCTGAGACGGCGGGATTTGAACCCGCGAGGGCTATGCACCCCTACCTCCTTAGCAGGGAGGCGCACTCGACCGGACCAGCGCGACGTCTCCAGTGCCGACTACTTTAGGGGCATTTTTCGCCGCGAGCGCGAACGTGCACCCGACGCGACGCCCACGGGCGGCCGGCTCAGCGAGGGCGAGGGATTCGAACCCCCGGTGCCATTGCTGACACAACGGTTTTCAAGACCGTCTCTTTCGGCCACTCAGACAGCCCTCCAGACGCGGATCATCCTACAGGACAGGGCCCGGGATGCGACCTCGCATCCCCGGGCCCGAGCCCATCAGACATCCGATGCGTCAGCCGCGCAGCCCGAAGAAGTTCCAGGACTTCTTGTCGGGGGCCGGTTCCTCGGGGCGATCGAGGAGGCCGCGCGAGAGCGCGGGGCCGTCGGCGGCCACAGCGGCAGGCGGATCGCGAGCGTCGCCTGGACGGCATGGTAGACGTCCCAGCGCGACGACTTGGCGGGCTGGACGTTCTCGTTGCGCGGGCCGAGGCGACGCACCCATCGGCCGGGCTGGCTGATGAGGTAGTCGTGGATGTAGTCGACGAAGGAGCGGTAGCAGTGCTCGAAGTGCTCGACGTCGGAGACGCGGGCGCCGTCGTCCAACATGGCGCGGCGCACGGCGACGGTGGCACACACGCCCTCGCAGACAACCCACTGCTGGTGCTCGTCCTCACCGGGCACGGGATCGCCCTCGTCGTTGACGCCGGTGGAGAAGCCGGGGTTGCCGTCGGTGCGACGCCAGCCGTCGACGCGGGCACGCTCGAAGAGCTCGGTGCCCATCTCGAGGAGGTAGTCGGGCACGGTCCAGCCCATGGAGCGCAGGCCCGCACGCACCTGCAGCGCGAAGCGACCGAGCTGCATGGAGTGGCCGGTCACGTAGCCCTCGTAGTAGCGACGTCCGTCGTTGAGGAGCTTGCCCGCCTCGGGGCTCGGCTCCCATTTCTCGTCGAAGTACTCGGGGATGCGCCAGCCGTTCTTGGAGGCGATCTTGTAGGCGAAGGCCGTCATCTTCTCGGCGCGGTCGAGCCATTCGGGCTCGGTCGTCGCCTCGGCGGCGACCATGTAGGCCTCGATCGTGTGGATGAGGGTGCCGAGGGTGTGGACGGGGACGGGCTCGTTGAAACGCCTCGTCATACTCATCCCACACGAGGCCGTAGTCGTCGGCCCACAGCTCCTTCTGCTCCTCGAGCATGCGGTTGAGCAGCTCGTGGGCTCCGGGGCGGTTCGCGACTGTCGCGGCGGCGACACCCAGCAGCGCGTACACCGTGTGGTACTGCGACTTCACGCGCGCGTCCTCGTCCCACGGAACGCCGTGACCGTCCGCGTCAGGCTCGGGCTTGATCGCGAACCACATACCGCCATTGACGGGGTCGGTGAAGTAGTTGGTCAGCGCCTTGACGGCGTGGTCGGCGTAGCGACGAGTGCCGGGCAGACCCATAAGCGCACCGAGCGAGAACACGTAGGCCATGCGACCAGTGACGGCCAGGTCAATCGATCGGGTCGGATCGGGCTTTCCATCGGCGTCGAGGTGCGCGAAACCAGTCGCAACGATCGCGCCTTCTGCCTCTTCAATGAGTGCCTGCATGTGGCCGCTCAGCCAACGGTTATGTTCGATGGAATCAAACCATCCCACGATGTTCCTCCTGACAACACAGTCACGGTCTGCGGTGACCGACATCTCATAGGATAGTCGCTCGGCGCCGATTTTGGGGAAAACGGCATATCCCTTTTCTTCCCCGGGGACGAGGCCTGGGCGGCACCCGCCTCACCTGACCTTTTTCACGCCCTGCCCGGCCACGGCCTCGAACAAGAGAAAACAAGGAAAGTCCACGCCGTGGGACGGCGCTACCCACAAGGGACGTAACGTCAACACTGTCCCTATGCATGATAGAGCTGGCACACGTGCCCCTACCTGAAGACCCTCATCAACGTCGACGATGTCATCTCCGCTTACTACGACATCACGCCCGACCCGACCGACGTCGGACAGCGCGTCGCGTTCGGCACCTCGGGTCACCGCGGATCCTCGCTGGACGCCAAGTTCAACGAGGCGCACATCATCGCCATCACCGCTGCGATCATCGAGTACCGCGCCTCCCAGGGCTTCAACGGTCCGCTGTTCATTGGCCGTGACACGCACGCCCTGAGCGAACCCGCGTGGCGCACCGCCCTGGAGGTCCTCGCGGCCGCCGGCATCGACACGCGCATCGACTCGCGCGGCTCCCTACACGCCCACCCCCGCCGTGTCCGTCGCCATCCTCGGCGCAAACGGCGCCCCGGGCAACCTGCGCACCGAGGGCGACGGCCTGGCTGACGGCATCGTCGTCACCCCCAGCCACAACCCCCGCGCGACGGCGGCTTCAGTACAACCCGCCTCACGGCGGCCCCGCCGACACCGACGCGACCGGCTGGATCGCGGCGCGCGCCAACGAGCTCCTCGACTCGGGCGAATGGAAGAACGTCCCCCGCGTCACCGGCTCCGAGCTGCTGCACGACCCGAACATCAAGCCCTTCGACTACCTGGACTACTACGTCTCTCAGCTCGACCAGGTCATCGACATCGAAGCCATCCGCAAGGCGGGCGTGCGCATCGGCGCCGATCCGCTCGGCGGCGCGTCCATCGACTACTGGGCGGCCATCGGCGAGCACTACGGCCTCGACCTGACCGTCGTCAACCCCGAGGTCGATCCGGCGTGGCCGTTCATGACCCTGGACTGGGACGGCAAGATCCGCATGGACTGCTCCTCGCCCTACGCGATGGCGTCCCTGCGCGAGGCCATGACCCCCGACGCCGAGGGCAACACCCCCTACGACATCGCGACCGGCAACGACGCGGATTCGGACCGTCACGGCATTGTCACCCCCGACGGCCTGATGAACCCGAACCACTTCCTGGCCGTCGCCATCGAGTACCTGTTCACGCACCGCCCCGGCTGGAGCGCCGACGCGGCCGTGGGCAAAACCCTCGTGTCCTCCGCGCTCATCGACCGCGTCGTGGCCGCCATGGGCCGCGACCTCATCGAGGTGCCCGTGGGCTTCAAGTACTTCGTGCCCGGCCTGCTGTCCGGCACCGTCGGTTTCGGCGGCGAGGAGAGCGCGGGAGCCTCGTTCCTTCGCAAGGACGGCACCGTGTGGTCGACCGACAAGGACGGCATCATCCTGGCACTGCTCGCCTCGGAGATCCTTGCCGTGACCGGCAAGACCCCCTCCCAGCTGCACGAGGAGCAGGTCGAGCGCTTCGGTGCCTCCGCCTACGCTCGCATCGACGCTGCCGCCTCCCGCGAGGAGAAGGCGAAGCTCGCGGCCCCTGTCCGCGGACGACGTGACCGCGACCGAGCTGGCCGGCGACCCGATCGTCGCGAAGCTGGTGCGCGCACCCGGCAACGACGCGCCCATCGGCGGCCTGAAGGTGACGACCGAGTCCGCGTGGTTCGCGGCTCGCCCGTCGGGCACCGAGGACGTCTACAAGATCTACGGCGAGTCCTTCAAGGGTGCCGAGCACCTGGCGCAGGTCCAGGAGGCCGCCAAGCAGGTCGTGTCCGACGCCCTGAACGGCTGACGCTCTGACGCTGCCCGCTCACGCGGGTTGCGTGAGGGGGGCGGCGCTCGATTGAGCGCCGCCCCCTCGTTTCACCGCAGATGTGCATGGGCCGATGTACCCTTGGAACACCCAGATCAGGAAGGACTACCATGACAGCAGCTATTCGCTTAATATCAGGCAAAAGTCCAACTGCACTGGAGTTTTTTGCTGGCATTGGCCTCGCTCGAGCAGGGCTTGAGCAAGCGGGATTCTCCATCGCCTGGGCAAATGACTACGAAGCCAAAAAGCACCAGCTATACCGCTCCCAGTACGGAACAGACACCGACTACCATGTCGGCGATATTGCTGACGTCACTGGTAGCGATTTACCGACGGATAGTGCACTCGCCTGGGCGTCCTCCCCCTGCACCGACCTATCTCTCGCTGGCAATCGGGGTGGACTTGACGGCAAGCAATCGGGAACATTTTGGCACTTCATGCGGATTCTCGAAGAAATGGGGGAAAGTCGTCCTCCCGTCGCGGTCCTCGAGAATGTCACTGGCCTCGCTTCCTCGCATTCCGGCGATGATCTTACTGCAGCCATCCGCGCTTTTAATTCACTCGGTTATTCCGTCGATGCTTTTATCTATCGACGCGAGGCATTTCATTCCACAGTCACGGCCACGCATGTTCTTTGGGGGGCACTAACTCCGCCCGAATCGGATGAGACTCTTCAGATCTACGTCCCGAGTGGCTCGAGTGGATACACTCCGACTCTACCCTCACCACTCACCGGGCTCCTCTTCCCGTCGTTCCCCGCTGCTCACCGAGGGATTTACCGCGCTTGCAGATCAACTCCCCGATGACGACCCTCATTGGTGGAACCCTCACCGGACTGCGGCATTCTGGGTCGCTATCCGCCGTTCAGGCTGCACGACTCGACTCTCTGCGCACATCGAATCAGGGTCTCATACCGCACCGCGTACCGGCGTACGCGTCAAGGAAAAACCCGTTTGGGAAATTCGGCCCGATGATATTGCTGGTTGCCTGCGGACAGCACGTGGTGGTTCTTCACGGCAAGCTGTTGTCAGAGTCGGCAAGGGTGAGGTAGCTGTACGTTGGATGACTCCTCATGAGTACGCATCCCTCATGGGGATCCCCGATTATAAGTTCGGCGATGCCACGGATAACCAAATTCGTTTTGGTTTCGGCGACGCTGTTGCCGTCCCAGTTGTTGCTTGGCTCGGAAAGAACTACCTCATGCCACTGGTCCGTCAAGAATTCAGCCTAGATTTCTCATCACTGAAAGTAGCTGCTCATGGCTAGTACTGGAATCGCCTCGTACGGTTCACCGGATTCAGAAATCAAGCCACCGCTGAAGCGCGAGATGCCCACGCGTTTCGTGCAGCTGTTTCGCGCCCATCTGTCGTCGGCTCTCATTCGTTGAGCCGACGACGCGTCAGCGACTCGGTAAGTGCGTCGGAGTGTACGCCTTTTTACGACTTCGATGGTGAGCCCATCTATGTCGGCCAAACAACGGAGGACTTCGGGACTCGAATTGGCCGACATCTCAGAGGTCAGCGCAGCGACACTCTCGCCTACAGAATTTTTGGATCCGTTTGAAGTTGCAGAGGTCGAGTTTTTTCCAGCGGATTACCTGTTTGACTTTCTACTCCGACAGGAAAGAACGAAGCGCAGCGTTTGATTCACTGGAGTACTCCGTGTACGTCCATGCGATCGAAAAGTCGAGCTACCACGCAATCCTCAACGAGAAGATTCCGCCTATTTCTCCTCTTTGTTGATTTACCGAAATCTTATCGCTTCAACTTGATTCCCGAGGAGTACCGCGAGGATCGCGAGCACCCAGACGTCCGAATTGCACGGCGTGCGGAGACTCTCGCTCGTGTTGCCGCCGTCGCGCACGAACGCGGTGAAGTTTCCGCTGGGCTGCGTCGCGTTATCGTTATCCAAGCTATCCGCCTTGCAGACTTGGCTGCGGCTCGGCTCGCTTATGCCGAAGGCCGACCACGCCCTGATCCGAAGTGCATCGACGTCCATGCACTTGTCGGGAACATCTTCGAGGAGCAAGTTCCCTAGTTTCTCTGCCCGCTAGCGCGGGTTGCGAGAGGGGCGGCGCTCGATTGAGCGCCGCCCCCTCGTCGTCTAGCAGATTCCTCAGTTGGATCTCGTCACGACTGCGTGCCTGCGGAAACGTCGGCGAACCACTCGGGGATACGGCCGGGCAGCTCCATGAGCGTCTTCGGTCAGCCGCGGACCCGTCGCTGCGCAAGTGGTCCGTGTAGTAGTTCGACGGACGTCAGCCAGCCTCGGACACCATGACGTGGACGGTCGCACCGAGCGTTCGCTGCCCCAGATCAAGACGGTGTCCGTCGTGCCCGTCCTCCAGGACGTCCGCCTTTTCACTGCACTCGAAACCCGAGCGGGGCCAGTGCGGCATCAAACACCTCGCGAACGCGAACAGGGTCGTGCTCGTCGAAGTCGTAGCTGCGGGAGATGAAGGCGTACAGGACGTGGTCGCCGACGTTGTTCCTGGCGATCACGTCGTTACGGAAGTAGCCGCGATAGTTCTCGCGCGTCATCAGCTGATCGCGGGCCGCGATGATTGCCGGCTCGACGTCGCGCTGGAAGGCCTCGATCGGCTCCATGCGTGAGGCTCGAGCGAGCAGTTCCTTCTGTTCCGAATTCATCCGTTATTCTCCTCGAAACGCGGCACCAGATACGTGCGCCGTCACAGCTGCCAGGATAGCGTTCATCGACTCCCTCATCGCGTACTCCTCGGCACGCCGCGCCCCGCCACGACCTTCGAAATGTCGTCGAGTGCCTCGCTCCCCTCATTGAAGTAGGAGCTGTGTTTCCGGAAGGGCACAAACCATCCCTTCCCGTGGCCGACATCGCCCGACAGGTGGTTGTAGCCGGGCATTTTGGCAGGATTCTTGCCGTATCGTCCGTCATCGCCGATGCCTTGGACCATGTCTTGCCATCGGGTCGTGGCGCTGACCCAGGCGTGGCCTTTCGGGATCTTTAGCTCTGAGACATCCTGGACGCCCGATCCGGGTGAGCCAAACTGGATGAGATCATCGACGGCTCCCTCGTCGATCATCGTCAACGCCTTCCCGCCCAGTCGTCGATCCGTAGGAGTGGGTCACAGCGGTCACGTGCGCGTCGCCCGCACCGTATTCGCGAGAGGCGTGCATGCCGTTGAAGAACCCGGCGAGCTGCTTCGCACCGGCGTTTGCCTTCTTAATCGAGGCAACCTCGATAACATTCTGCGGCGCGTCGTAGCCGAGGTAGGACACCATCGCGACCTCCTCACCGTGGGCGTGCTTGCGCACGTTCGCTCCCATGACCGACGCGTCGTAGTCGTAGTCATCCAGGTTGTCGGCCACGTTGGTGTGCATGCCCGGCACAATGACACCGATGTGCTTTCGCGGTGTCGACGTTTCCCTGCGCGACGATCGCCGTCACGCGCGGGTTAGAGGTGTCGATCCCCAGAAGCTGACGAGGCATACCGTCTTCGTCCGAGCGATCCAGCGTTGTCCTGATGTTCCTGACGGCGTCTGCTCGTTCCTTCAGCTTCTTGAGCTGTGCAGCTTCGAACGGGATCAACGATGAGGCCCGCACGCTTCTTATACTCCTCGTATTCAGCCTCGAGTTTCGGCAGCTCGATGTCGAGCACGAGGCGGTTTGCCTTATCCCTCGACGTCCCATCGACACCGTCGAGCTTGCCGATCTCATACGGGTGCTCATTAATGAGCTTTTCTTTTTGCTCCGGGTGAGCGAGGACCACCACTTGGCGACTTCCTTCGCCGTTGCGCCCGGCGAGGGGCAGCTTCGGCGACGAGTCTTTTGCCGATGGGAGACTGCTGCTCCAGAGCTCCGGCTACGCCGGGCATCGACACGGCGAGCAGTTTCGACCGTGTCTCGCGCACCAAGTCCCGCGCTGCCCGGAGGATCTCTGCGACGCGATCGGCCAGCTGCTTCATCGCCTGGCGAATCCGGCGCGCGTCGTCTTTCGAGACCTCCATGGGGCCGACATACCCGATGGAACCATCCGGGTGAATGGCCAGCATATTGCGGGCGGCAGCCGCTTCCGCGCTCGCCACTGCCGAACGAATGCTCGCAACTCCATGCGCGGCGAACGACAGGACGTCACTCAGCGCGCCCAGCTTTTCTTCCTGCTTCGCCATCTCGGCCGCGTCCTGGCGCAGGGCGGCCTGAGCCGCGGTAACCGTCCGACCGACGCCGCCCAGAGCATCCACTCCGGCGCACAGGTCGTCACCGGCCTGCGCAAGTACCCGCTGCTTGTCCGCATAAGACCGAGCCTGCTCGCTGAGCGGCCCCATCTGCCACTGACGCAGATCAGCCCACTTCATCGTTCGCTCACGCCCCCAAAGCCGAGTCCCCGAATGATCGAGGACATGAGCTGACCATTGTCTTCTTCGGTAGCGATGAAGTCCCTATCGGCAGCGTCGAGAGCATCAGCGTGATTATCCAAGTTTCGTCCGAGTACCGTGCACGTGTCCACGCACTTCTCTTCGACGCTCTGCATCAGTGACGTGAGCTCCGCACCCGGCATCGCGGAGGCAAAGGCGCTGGCCCCTCCGTCAGGACGAGCCTGCCGAACAGCATCCGCCACGTCGCGGGCCGTCGACGCGAGACGACGAAACTCGCCCGCGACGAAATGAAGATCGCTCATCAATTGCTCCATTGACTCTTGATAGTGACCCGCACAATATTACTGGATGGGTAGTCACGAGGTGCGTTTTCCCATCGATGGCTAACATAACCGTCCCAGCACGCAATTTCACCGCCTTCCCATCCCCTAGAAAATTGCGCACGAGGCGGCTACCTTGGCACTGTCCCCAGATGGGAACACCGGCAACGTCCACCGACTCCAGGAGCCCACATGAGCGAGGCATCCCGCCCACCCGCACGCGACGCGGGACCGGATGCGCCAGCCCAGGCCTCGTCGATAGCGACGACGAGGCCTCCCATCCCCCGGCTGCCCGTCGGCCGCCTCGCGTTCCTGCTCCTCGCGGGCGTCGCGCTCCTAACGGGACTGGACGCCTCCCTCGTGCGCCTGGGGGCGCTCGCACCCATGGCTTCGACGAGCCTGGGGACCGTGCACGGACTCCTCATGATCTATGGGTTCCTGGGCACCGCGATCTGCCTCGAGCGCGCTGTCGCCCTGCAGTCCGACGGGCGGCGCGCGTGGGCGTACGCCGCTCCCCCTACTGACCGGCGCCGGCGGCGTCAGTGCGGTCGTCATCTCCGTGAACGAGGGGCGCGCGCGGCGCTCGCGAACCTCCCGATCCCACGTTTTCTGGCCGCCCACCTGCCCGGATTCGCGCCCGAGCGGATGATGCCCGGTTTCCTTATCACCCTCGGCATGGCGCTGCTGACGGCGATCTACTGCTACGTGTGGGCGCGCCGTCAGGCCACCCACGCGGTCCTCATCCAGCTGATGGGCGCGCTCATTGGCCTGGGCGGCATCCTCCTGTGGTGGCGAGGCCTCGAGACGCCGCGCGCTGTGCCCTGGTGGCTGGCCTTCCTGATCGTCACGATCGTCGGCGAGCGCGTCGAGCTCGCGCGCCTCGCCTTCGCCTCCGGCTCGACCGAGCGGCGCATCACCGCCGAGAGCGCCGCACTCATGGTGGGCCTGACCGTCGCGCTCTACTCCCCCGCGATCGGTTACCCGCTGATCGGGCTCTCGCTCGGTGTCCTCATGGCCGACACCGCGTGGCATGACGTCGCGCGCGGCACCGTGCGCATGAGCGGCCTGCCTCGCCTGGCGGCCGTGTGCATGCTGAGCGGATACGCGTGGGCGCTCGTGCCGGCGCTGATGTGGATCATCGCTCCGCCCGCTTTCGACGGTTACGGCTACGACGCCGGCGTCCACGCGATCACGATCGGCTTCGTCGTCTCGATGCTGCTCGCCCACGCGCCCGTCATCATCCCGGCGGTCGCCCGGCGCGAGGTCCCCTACCACGTCGCCATGTGGGTCCCCTTCGCGTTCCTGCAGCTCTCCCTCCTCGTCCGTCTCCTCGCGGGCGCGCGCGAGGCCGCCTACCCGTGGCGCCTGGGCGGCACCCTCGGGGTCGTCGGCATGCTCCTGTTTGTCGCCACGACGCTGACGGTGACGATCTCGCCGGGCGCGCCGCCAATGCTCGGGAGGCCCGATGAACAAGCCCCGCGTTCCCGCGCACCGACCGCGCGACCTCCGTCTGGATGTGCGTGGCGGCGGTCGCCGCGGCGGTCACGATCGTCGCACGAGGCCGCATCCCGCAGAACCTGTGGACGATGATCCACCTGGTGACCCTGGGCGTCCTGTCGAACGGGATCTTCCAGTGGTCCTGGTACTTCACGCGCGCGCTCGCCCACCTGGCCCCGGACGACCGACGCGCGGGGCGCGACAACACCGTGCGCATCACTGCTTTCAATCTCTCCTTGCTGCTCCTCATCGGCGGCATGTGGTCGGAATCTGTGGCACGCGACCGTCACGGGCGCGACGCTCGTCGGCGCGATCGCGGCCTGGCACGGGTGGGCGCTGCTCACCGCGTCCCGCGAGCGCCTGGCCTCTCGTTTCGCGGTGATTATCCGCTACTACATCGCGGCGGCGTTCTTCCTGGTGGTCGGCGCGACGCTGGCTGGTTTCGTCACGGCGGCCATGTTCGACGCGGACGCTCCCGCATGGCTGGCCGAGGCCCGGGACCGCCTGACGGTCGCCCACGCGCTGGCGGGGATCGCCGGATGGGTGGGCTTGACGATGGGCGGGACCCTGGTGACGCTGGGGCCGACCGCGATGCGCACGCGCATGGATCCGCGTGCCGTGTCCTTCGCGACGAGCGCCCTGCCCATGTGGGTGGCGGCGCTTCTCGTCGCCGGCACGGGCGCTGTGGCCGGGTCGATGCGCGTGACTTCCGTGGGTCTCCTCGTCGTCGTGGGCGCGGCCGCCCTGGGCGTGGGCGTTCCGCTGGTCCGCGCGGCGCTGACGAAGGGCCCCGCCGAGTACGGCGCATGGTCCCTCATGCTGGGCGCCGCCTGGATTCTCGTCGCCGGCGCGGGAGCGTCCCTGCGCGCCTTCGAGGCGGCGGACGCGACCGGGCTGCGCACGGCGTTCCTCGCGTGGATGCCGATCCTGGGCGCGGCCGGGCTGGGCCAGCTCTTCGTCGGCGCGCTCACCTACCTGATGCCCGTCGTCATCGGCGGCGGCCCGTCCGCGGTGCGCGTCGGCGTCGGCGTGCTCGAGGCCGGGGCACCCATCCGGGAGGCCGCTCGCAACGTGGCCGCGGTCCTCGCGCTCGCCGTCGCGTCCCTGGGCGGAACGTCCGCAGAACGCCTCACCATCGCCGCGTGGGTGGTCCTGCTGGCCACCTACGTCGTCGACATCGTCCTCATGGCCCGCTGCGGCGTGGCCCAGGCGCGCGCCAAGCGCGCCGCCGCTTCATCCCCCACCACACAAGGAGGCCGCCGTGGCTGACCTGAACCTGTCCGCTTCGCCGTCGTCGGGAGGCGAGAAGCCGAAGACGCCCGCCCCGAAAGGCCCCGCGACGGGAACCCCCAAGCTGCGCATGAGCCCGCGGGCGATCACTCGCCCGTGAGCCGGACGGCCGGAGCGATCGTCGGCGTCGTATCCGTCGTGGCGCTCGCTCTCGCGATCTTCCTGTCCAACCCGTCCGCGCCCACGACGCAGGGCACGGGCACGGGGACGGGAACCACGGCCTCGTCAGTAACGCCGACCGGGCACACGACCCGCGTGTCAGTGGGCGTCGACGGCATGGCGTTCACGCCCAACCACATCGAGGTGCCGGTCGGCGACCGCCTCATCGTCGACTTCACGAACTCGGGGGACCAGCGCCACGACCTGGTGTTCGAGACGGGCGTATCCTCCGGGTCGCTCGCCGCGGGTGAGACGAAGGAGCTGGACCTCGGCGTCATCTCCGGCGACGTCGAGGGCTGGTGCTCCCTGCCGGGTCACCGTGAGATGGGCATGACCCTGCACGTGCAGGCCACGGGCGCATCCTCGTCCTCCTCGGGGACCTCGGCCTCGGCAGCCACGCGCACCACGGGCACGACCACGGCCAGGACGCCGCCGCGGGACCCGCCACCCCGACGGCCCTGACGGACTACGCGGCGACCATCGACGCGCGCGACCCTGTGCTGACCGCCCGCCACGAACGAGACCGAGCGCCACTACACCTTCACGGTCACCGAGCAGACCGTCAACGTCACGAGCTCGCTCACGCGCGAGACGTGGACCTTCAACGGGGACGCGCCCGGCCCGATCCTGCGCGGACACATCGGCGACACCTTCCACATCACGCTCGTGAACAACGGGACGATGAGCCACTCGCTGGACTTCCACGCGGGCCTCGTCGCCCCCGACAACGTCATGCGCTCGATCGAGCCCGGGCAGACCCTCGAGTACACATTCGTCGCGAAGAACGCGGGCATCTGGCTCTACCACTGCTCGACCGCGCCCATGTCGATGCACATCGCGAACGGCATGTTCGGGGCCGTCATCATCGACCCGACCGACCTGGACAAGGTCGACCGCGAGTACGTCATGGTCGCCTCCGAGCTCTACCTGGGCGCGGACGGGCAGAGCGCCGACGCCTCGCTCCTGTCGGCCCTGGCGCCCAACGCGATGGCCTTCAACGGCGTGCCCTTCCAGTACAAGGCGCACCCGATCCAGATCAAGACCAACGAGCGCGTGCGCGTGTGGGTCATGGACGCGGGCCCGAACCTGGCGACAACCTTCCACGTCGTGGGCACCCAGTTCGACACCGTGTGGCGCGAGGGTGCCTACGTGATCCGAGGCGGCAGGGTCCGGTGGCGGCTGGGGCCAGGTCCTGTCTCTGGGCGCCGCCGAGGGCGGCTTCGTCGAGTTCACGCCGCTGGAGGCCGGCCACTACTCCTTCGTCAACCACGCTCTCTCCCTGGCGGAAAAGGGCCAGGTCGGCGTCTTCGAGGTGACCGACTGAGCCTGTCCCCGATATCCAGCCACGGCCTCGTCCCCTGTCGACGAGGCCGTGGCTATTTTCGCGGTCTCCCCTTCCCTCGCGGAGGGGCCGAATGGTTACGTACGCCCCATGTCGCTTGGCTTTCGGGACGCTGCCCCGGTGATAGAATGGACGGATGCTCGGCACCTATCTTGACATTCTGCGTTACCGTCAGTCCTGGAAATTCTCCGCGGCTGGCCTTGTGCTGCGCATGCCGATGTCCATGGTGGGTCTGTCAACGATCCTGATGGTGCGCACCGAGTACGGCAACTACACGCTGGCCGGCGCCGTTGCCGCGGTCAACATCATCGTCATGGCACTCTGCGCGCCCATCCTCGCGCGCCGCGTCGACCGCCACGGGCAGCTGCGCGTCATGGGCCCAGCCTGGACTATTTCAGTCCTGTCAATGTCTGCTCTGGTCGCGGCCGTCATCATGCACGCCCCCGCGTGGACGCTCTTCATCCCGGCCGCCCTCGCGGGTGCCACGTGGGGAGCTCCCGGCGCGCTCGTACGCTCGCGCTGGTCGACGATCCTGCACAAGCCCGGACAGCTGACAACTGCCTACGCCCTCGAGTCCGCGGTCGACGAGTTCGTGTACATCGTGGGCCCCGTGCTCTCCACGGTCCTGGGCACCGCGGTGCACCCCGCGACCGGCCTCATCATCTCGATCGCGAGCCTGGCAGTGGGCGGCTTCCTGTTCCTATCGCGCCGCGACTCTGAGCCCGCGATCATCCCCCACGATCCGAACGCCCCGCGCGAGTCCGTCATCCGCAAGCCCGTCGTCCTCGTCATGGCGGCAACCTACATCGGCATGGGCATGACGTTTGGTGCGATGGAAGTGTCGATGGTCAGCTTCACCGAGGAGCTGGGTACCCCCGCGCTCGGCGGCATCCTCCTCGCCCTCTTCTCCATCGGCTCACTGACGGCCGCCCTCGTGTACGGCGCACGCACGTGGAGGCGACCCACCTGGCAGCTCTTCGTGATCGGCGTGATCGCGATGGCGATCGGCATGAGCCTGTTCCCCGTGGCGTTCAACGTCTGGACGATGGCCATCGTCATCCTCATCACGGGCCTTACCTGCGCCCCGACGATGACGAACGTCAACGTCATCATCCAGAATTCCGTCTCCCCCGCGAAGCTCACCGAGGGCCTCACCTGGATGTCCACCTCGATCAGCCTGGGCGTCTCCCTGGGAACCGCGGTCGCGGGACCCGCGATCGACGCTATCGGCGCGCGCGGCGGCCTGTTCACCATGTCCGGTGCGGGGTGGGCGATGGTCGTCCTCATGCTGATCGGCCTGCCCGCGCTGCGTAAGAATACGGCCGCCCCGACGCCCGAGCTCCCCCTCGACTAATCGGCGCACGACAGTGCCGCCGGCGCTCGCACTTCGCGAACACCGGCGGCACCGATGAATCAGAACAACCTTTCGTTCATCGTCGAACCCGAGCCATCGACCGGCAGGGCTCGCTGATAGAGGCCAGACGTGTAGGTAACGTGCACGTCGTCTCCATCGGCCACGAAGCGCCACCAGAGGGTAAATTCTCTCGACGTCCCATCCGCGTAGGCTACCGTCACCTCGGTCTTGTGCAGATCAATCGGGGATTTCCAGGCGGCGACGTCCTCAGATGAATCTTTGAAGGACACCCTCATGCCCTCGGCGCTGTGCCCACGCAGGCGCTGCAGGCACACGCGAGATTCCTCGCCGCGCACGCACCGCTGAATTTCCTGCTCGGCATCCACGTGAACATCGTTGTAGTCACGCTCCGACAAAACAGCGCTCAGCTGATAGTTTCCGCCGAGGGAACGGGGATGCTATCCGATTCCCCGGACCACCACTCATTGCCCTGAGTGTCGCTCAGAACATGGCGCCAGTGATGAGCGAGCGGGAAGACGCGAAGCTCGTACACCCCGGGGTAGGCCGATCGATTAATACGCCACTGTGACCCCGTGGGGGCCGTGGGACCCGCTTGCGCGAACTCGTAGTCGTCTCCGAACGTCGCCGTCGCGAATACCGGGTCGAGAACAACCGTTGACTCTCCGTATAGTGCCCCATCTAGGTGCCACCATCCCGTCACGGGGGATCCCTCGCTCTCGTCACGAGTGAGGCTTAACTGGTACTCCTGCTCGACACCTCCCACGAGCAGGCGGACCTTCGCAATGCACCTGACGTTCCTCTCCCCGCATTCTTTGCTCACCGTCACATCCAGCAGCTGCGGGGCTTCAACGCGCAGCTCCGAGATGTCGTCGACAACCCTGCACAACCTTCCGTCACACCGCTTGTCCCGGGCGGGAATGACCTTTTCAGCCTCCGAGTACTTCCCGTCGATGATCAGCTGGACGTAGGCTCGCACGGCCTGTTCAGGCGTGATCTGAGAACGCAGAGAGTCCCCATACGCGGTACATCCCAAGACCCCGAGGACCAGCAGGAGTGCCAGCCCCACAAACGCTCCCGGCCCGCGCTTGACATAGCGAATCAGCCTCATCGTCATCCCCTTCTCTCCTTCTCCCACGGGGGGAGATCAGTTTCCAACGTGATGCTCACCGTGCCCGTCGAGTCTTGCGAGTATCGCCACTTCACCCGAACAAGCTCCGTGCGCCCATCGGGGAATGTCACCTCCACCGGGAGGGTGTCCTCCTCGGTCACAGAGTCAAGACTCGGGCGGTTCCAAAGATCGGTAACGACCGCCAGCACAGCCCCTTCCTCACCCTTCCCGGACAGTTGGCGAGTGCACACAGGGGACGGCTCGCCACGCAGACAGGCACGGAGCTCGCGCTCAACCTGGACGTACAGCTCGTCGTAGTCCTCGGGTGCCATGACCGCTTCGATTGACATTTCCTCCCCCAAAGAGAAGGGGACAGAATCATAATCGCCAAAATCCACCTCCTGATTATTCCGATCGCGCATCAGCACAAGCCACCGGTCGGCAATCTTCGTGACGTTGAGGTCGTACATGGCAGGATATCCTCGCATCGTGATGGACTCCCACGAGTAGCTCCTCCGCCCGGAACCAATACCATGCCCCCGATAGACCTCAAGGTCGCCAACACTCGCGGACGCAAAGGCATCATCGATCCTGATCATTGATTGACTCTGCCAGGGCTTATAAATCATCCATCCGCCCACCGTTCGCACTCCCGGGGTCGGGTAGTGCTGAGGCTGTTTAACGATGGTAAAGCTGCCCCATGATTCCTTTCCCCAAAGGGTGTATCGAACAAGCACCTGATAGCTCTCGTTGTTCCGCTCCGCGCTTCTTGGCTTGACCGTCAGCTCAACCAGCTGCGGATATTCAATGGGCGTGGCGAGCGATGGATCGAGAAAGCAGTCGCCACGAGAACACGTGCGCGACTCGACTTTCGCGTACTCCTCAGCCTCCGCGTAGCGACCCGTGAAGAGCAGATCAACGTACTCGCGCGCGAGCGTCTCGGGAGTCTGAGGCTCAGTCACAGGCAGGTCTCGATACCAGGATGCCAAGCCGACCCCGCACGCAAGCAGGAGAGCGAGCCCGACAATGGCACCCGGTCCACGTTTAACGAATCGACAGACGACGATGCCTAATTGCAGCAATAGTCGCATGGTTTCCCCTCCAGTTGCAGCGACGATACCCCACGCTGGGAAAGACCTGTCACATGCATCTTCACACCTCTTTATGACACGGTCAGACTACCATGGCCACTCGCACCCAAAATCCCCGATCCTTGCGCCACTGGGGCCGCGAAGCCCTATGATTGCCCTGATGTTGCTTTCGACCTCCTCTCATCGACGACGAATCACCTTCG
>BNJU01005417.1_pt1 | contig 63965 bp, 65 predicted proteins | sample 8539281 | NCBI WGS metagenome assembly BNJU01 (sample SAMD00202456, study PRJDB9452) | human saliva metagenome | isolation source: human saliva | place: Japan
AGACCAGCGCCCACCCGCGACGTTCGGATGAGTATGCGGTCGACGAGGCCCCCGCCGCGGGGTCGATGAGCCCAACCGGCGCGGTAGGCGGCCGGCACCACGCCGACGTAGACCCAGGGCGAGCAGGACGAGGCTCCGGGTCTGCGCACGCGGCCTCTGCGTCGTCTCGGCGGCGAGCAGGCAGGAGACGAGCGCCAGATCGACACATTATCGCGATGACCACATGGGCGGTCAGTGCCGCCCCGATGGCGCAGACGGAGGACGGTGCAGCCGCAGCGCGATCGCCGCACAGCACACGGCGGTGACGCCGTGTAGCGCGGCCACCGTCGCGGATCCGCATGAATCTCGATGCGCTGGGCGGATTCGATACGAGAGGTACGCCAGGAGGACGGCGAGAAAGAATATCGACCACCGGGTCGACCTGCGGCCCGGGCGGCCGCCCAGATCGCCCGGTGGTGCGTGTAATGGTCAGCCTGCTCTGGGCTGACCGTATCGGCGGCCGGTCGCCCGGGGCGTCATACCTGGCATGAGGGCGCCTCTCCGGGGAGCGCAGGGTTCAGACCGCGGCCTGACGCCTGGCCCCGGCCCGGGCGAGGATTGCAGCCATGAGCACCGCACACCTCCCGCACCGCCCCCAGGCACCGCCCGCCACGCCCCTCAGTGCCTTCAGTGCTCGCCGTCGCCGGCGTCCACGGCTCGCCGTCGTCGCCACTCACGGCCTGGCCGAGACCAGCCTTCCTGCCGACCACCGCCCGCGGCGCCACGCTACCGTCGTCCAGCCTCGCTCGACCTGTTCAGTGCGCGGCGCCGTCTCACGGCTTCCTCGGCCCTGCACCCGGCTCCGCGAGACGCGGCGACCATGGCGAAGATGCTGCTGGGCCTGCTGGCGCCCACCCGCGGGCGACGCTCGCCCTGTTCAGCACTCCCCTGGACCGCTGCAGCCACGGCCCCCTCGCGGCGCGCATCGGCTCCATGATCGAGCAGCCTCCCCGGCTTCACAGGCACCCTCACGGGCGCGGAGAACATGCGTGATCGTGCAGAAGATGCTGGAGCCTGTCCGACCCGGCAGGTCGACCGGGCCCCTGGCCCTGGTGCGCCTGAGCGGGCACGGCGACCGGCTCAGTGCACCTACTCCCTGGGATGCAGCAGCGCGCCTGGGCATCGCCACGGCCTCTGGCCTGCTGTGCCAGCCCGAAGCTGCTCTGTCCTGGGCGAGGCCGGACCAGCGGCTCGGGACCCTGCACCCGGCATCGAGGAATCCGCCGCCTGCTCGTCGAGCTCGCGCCTCCCAGGGAGCGTCACGGTCCATGGTCTCCAGCCACCCGCTCGACGAGATCGACCGTGCGTCGCCGGCGTGCTCGGCATCCCCGTCCGCCGGGCGCCTGTGGTCTTCCAGGGAACGCAGCGGCTGGCGGAGCGCTCCGTGCCCCGACATGCTGGTGGTCACCCCAGGCGCCCCAGGCTGTCCTGAGCGCCGAGGTCTGGGCAGGACCTCGTGCCCGCGAGCGGACCGGGCGCGGCTGAGCTCACCGCCGCGTGCGCGTGCCCGCCCCGAGGCCTGGTGGTCGCGCCCGCCGTCGCCTTCGCCAGAACCTGGCCCTGGTCGTGCGCCCGCCACGGCGGAGTCGCCGTCCCGCTGGACGCCGGCCCTGGGTCCTGTACACCGCCGAGGCGTGATCGCCGTCGACCTGGCCCGTGTGCGCCTTCCACGTGTGGCTGGCGCCGTCAGGGAGAACCAGCTCATCGGGGTGGGGTCGGTCTGCTCGGCTCCTTTCGTCGCCGTCTGCATGCTGGCGCCCTCCTGGGTCGCGCGCGCCTGTCCCCTGGGGCTACGCCGGAATCTGCCGTCCGGCAGCGTGAGATGCGAATGTCCAGCTACGCCCGCACCTCCCCTGGGATGGGTGGCCGCCCTCCTGTTCGCCGTCGCCACCTGGCAGCTCGGCCGGATCGAGGTGATCCCCCATGACTGACGCCCTGAGCCCGTTCGTGTCTCCGCGCCCAGGACCCGCGAGACCCTGCACGTTTCACCGCGCTCCTGGCGGTCGAGGTGCTCAAGACGGCGCTCATCGGTGTGGTGGTCGCCTCGTCCTGCCCGTGCTGGCGGTCGTGTCCGGATCGAGTCCAGCTACGCGTAATGAGCGGTCTCAGCTGTCCCACGGGTGGGGCAGCCTGACCTCAGGTCTTCATCTTCTAGGGCTGTTCTTCTGCTCCTGGGCATCGCCCTGCTGGCCCTCGGCGTCGTGGCGCCCCGAGCACCGCGGCACGAGCTGGAACGCATGCGCACCACCGCAGTGACCGGCGGTCGCGGCGGCCAAGACCCCTGGTCCTGACGGCGCCCGTGAGCCGCCATGCAGATCATGCGTCATGCTCCTGACCTGGGCGGTCGGGCGTGCCTCGCCTGGGCATCGCCCCGCCCGCCAGCCTTCGTGGCCGGAGTGCCTGCTCGCCGTCCTCACGGCTGCAGCCCCATCGCCGTCCAGTCCCTGCTGAGCATGCGGATGCGGTCCTTCGCGGCGCCGGTGACCGTGTGCTTCGCCGGCCTGGTGGTGAGCATGGCGCTGGTAATGAAGGGCAGTCGGGCAGCCGACGTGTGGCCGCAGTCTCTGGTGACGGGCGCTCACCCTGGGCGCTTACGGCCGTAGCAGCTCCGGCGACCTGGATGCCGTCGGCGTGGCGACCCTGCTGGCGGGAACGGCCCTCTCGGCGCTCGTGTGCTGGGGCTGCTGGTCACCCGTGGCGCGGCGCACCGGCGGGTCCGATAGCATGGTGCGGCCGTCGGATCACCGGCGATCGTCTATGGTCCCCTCATATAGTCTCCCTTCTCAGCCCGGATCCTCAGCATCGCCGCCGCCAGGCGCCGGCCGACGGCGACGTCGATGAGCCGAGTCAGCGGCGCCAGCCGCCGGTGAGGGCAGAAACGCCGGGCATATCCGGGCCGGGTCGCGGGCAAAGGGCTTGAGACGGCCCGGGAGGGTCCAGGCCAGCCGAGGGGCAATAGGGATACGCACGCCTACAGGATATATATCAGTCAGTTCTATTGGTGAGACCTTGGTCAGTCGGTGTCTTCCGGGAAAGGACCTCCACGTATGCACCTCCACGAGCTCAGGCAGCCCCACCGTGGCTCCGGCTTCTCGGCGTCGCTCTGACCCTCCCCTGGTCCTCACCGTCCTCTCTGGCTGGTCTCTATGCCGGCGACTCGCCCCAGAAGCTGCCTGATATCACCCGCCACCCGCCGCTACTACGCTGTGAGGCCTGCCTGGCGAGAACGACGCCGACGGCTGCCTGGACCTGGGGTCTCCACGTCCCCTCCGCCGCCGTGCGGCAAGGACGTCACCCTCACCGTCGAGGCGACCCAGAGCCCGGGAAGCGGGCCTGGACCGCTTCGGCGTGAGGACCACGTGGCCGGGACGGCCACGCACACTTCACCAGCCGTTACACTGACGGCGCTATTGGAAGCGTCTGGCCCGGCTCCGCTCCGTTTTCTTCGTACAAGCTGCACTACACCTGGCACGGCGACGGCGTGGGTGAGGTCCAAAGGCCGTCACCTGCACTGGGCACCTGAGCCTGACCCACCAGGTGGACTTCCCGCGCTACAGGCCACGAGGCAGCCACCTCGACTCGGACCATGAGGGCCACGGCCCTGGCGCTGCCGGTGCCCGCGACTTTCTCCTTCACCCCCACCGTCACGGTGCCGGACAGGACGTTCAGAGACGCGTAGCTACCGTGCAGAAAGCCGACCGCTGACTACCGCCCACGCGACCGTCACCATTAGCCGCTGGCGCCGCACGCAGGGACGACTTTACCTGCATGAAAGGACGCGGGGCCGCTCACCGCCACGGTGAGAACGGCTGACTCATCGCCCATGTCGGACTTCACAGTCGTCACCACCTCCCGGACGGGGCCCGGCATCGGTCACCAGCCTCAGCTGCGACCTGAGCGCCTCACGGCGGTGAGGTCGTCACCGCCGTAGGCCCGGCCCCGTCTGACGGTCTCCAGCGGCAGCGTCGGTCCCCGGCGGCAAGGAGGTCACCTGCCAGGTGGACCTGAGCGGGTCAAAGTGGGACGCAACGCGGTGACCACGGGCGTGACCGTGGGCGGCAGACCTTCACCGGTGAGTACACGGACAACCGGGCAGTCACCCGGGTCGCGGTCACCGGCGAGCCGAGCACCAACCGAGGTCCGACGGACCCGGATCGTCTTTCAGCTCTACGTCCGCAAAGTCGACTGGCTATCGGCGACCTTCCACCAACCAGACCGACGCCGACGGCCGGACTCTCCGGCATCGCCCTGCGGCCCCGCACCCGGCCGGGTTCCAGCTGTGTCGTACGTGTCGCCGATCTGGCAGCGCGTGCGTTGGTTCCGCGACGACTACTCCCGGGGCTGGCAGCGTCGGACGCTACGGCGGCGGAGCTGATCGCCGGCCCTCCATGAGCTTCAAGTTCTCGGCCTACTGGGGTCGACTCCGCCGCCATGACCAAGGAGGCCTGGGACGCGGCGGGAACCTGCGGCGGGCCAGGGACACCTCCAGGGCCTGAGCGCCGCGGATCGACGCGTCCCGAGACCAACGGCTCCGGCGTGGACGCGACCACCCTGCCCACCTGCACCGCCGTGACTATCAGCCAGGGCTGTGCGATCTGACATCCCCCCGCCACGCCGCTGTCAGGGGGACGTCGCTTGTATCAAACGCCAGGGGTATCAGGCCTGCCCATAGGGTTGCGCCATGGCCTCTCTCCTCAAACAGGTCCTCACCCTGCTCAGGCACGCCATGGCGCCGCCGGTGACGCCCTGGACCTTGCCTCAAGCCCCAGAGACACAAATGGCGGCCCCCGGTACAGCAGCGGGCCCTGCCGAGACCCCGCCCCGATGCACCGAGGCGGTCCCGCCGACGCCACGGCCAGGCAGGACGCGCCGGCCTCTAAGACCTGAGGGCCTCGTCGGAAACCGCGGCCCGGGGCAGGCGGACGGGGGCGCACCGCACCACCCCAGGCGGGCGGGCGGGGACCGTCCAAGGCCACCCCTCGCGGGGCGCGGATACCCAGCCAGGGCCGAGGGCGTCACCGTCTCGACGTGGCCGCCCGGGGCCTGCCCGACTTCACCTACTCCCCGACCCGGACGGCGGGAGGCGACAGTGGTGGTGTGGACCTGGGTGCCCTACGAGACGCCTCCCAGAGCGAGACCGGCCGGTGCTGGTGCTGGCGCGGGGTAGGCCGTCAGCGCCTGGTGGTGTCCCAGATGACGAGCCAGGACCACGACGCGACGCCGCCCAGGAGGCGCACTGGGGCCGCTACTGGCGACGTGGGCACCGGGCCTGGGACTCCCAGGGGCGCCCCAGCGAGGTGCGCCTGGACCGCCTGCTCCTGGTGAGCCCCGGAGGCGGTACGGCGCGAGGGCGCGACCATGGACAGGCGCACCTTGCTGACGGCGTCGTGTCTGCTCTCAGAGAATGCTGGGGCTGGACCCGCTCAAGGCTGCCCTGACCTGGACGGCTGCCGCACAGCAGGCCTCGTCGTGTGTTGAGTGATCAGCTGGGACTTAGGACTCCTTGTGTGACGCCTCTCAAGTCCTATTTCACAATGACTGAGTACTGGAACGTGCTCAACACCTCTTCAGAATGACCACTCCAGCACTAGCACGTATTGGAGGCCGCGTGTCTGCTCACCGTCTCTACCCTGACCCTGCTCCGCGCCCTCGCGGTGAACAACTGATTCCACGCAGTGGGTGACGGAACCAGCAGGCCGTCACCTCACCGCGTCCCGTCTTATGAAGCTTCTCCAGAATCACCTGGGCCTCAATCTGCTCTTATTGTGCCTGTAATAGTCCTCCTTGTCCCCAGACTGGCCTCTCTGTTCCCGGCAAGAGACCACCGGTTATGTCATTATTAGTGAGACCGGCGTGAGCGAGCGGGTCCGGCGGGTCGCGGAGCGCCACCGGCGTCGAGGTCGCCCAGGTCCGCCACACACTGCGGAGTACCTTGACATCATTGGCGACTCGCTCTCAACGACCTTCGTGGGAGAGATCCTGGGCCACGACGCCCACGACTACATTCGCCCGCCCGACTCCCTGTTCCCGCCGGAGCTGACTGGTCTACAGCGGCAGCACCGCGCAGGGACGACGCCCGGTGGGTGGCACGTCGCCAGGGGGACCAGAGCTGCGTCACCGGTTCATTGACCGGGTCGAGGGGCCAGTGGGGGAGGCAGGTACACAGGTCGAGATCCTGACGCGCCGGGTCCGGGTCCGCCGTCACCTCAGCTCCGTGCCTCGGCGAAAGCCTGCTGCTGGCGCAGGCGTCGCTAGGGGATTGTAACTCGCCACTCGCCCGCCGCCTCCCCAGCTACTGGCTCCCGGTCAGGTGCGCCCGCCTGCTCGGGCGCGCTCCCACACGAGCCTGGCCCGCCCGCCTCTAAGGAACAACCTCCTGGCCGCGTGCCGGTGGTCCCTACTGCCCCTGGCGGCTTCGCTCAGCCTCGTGGTGGCCCACGGCGTCTGGCTGGCCTCGGCGGTACTGAGTATCCACCGCACGACCGCGAGGCTCGTGCCTGCGCGCAGGGCTGGTCGTAGCGGCGATCAGCCGGCACGCTCGCGGGCTGGGCGGCCTGGCCGCCGGGAGCCGACGGCGCCCGACCACGGCGCGCCCACGCGCTACCGCATCGCCGTCCTGACCTGGGGGCTCGCCACGCCATGACCGTCCTTCTCGACGTCGAGCACCACCCTCGTGCGCCGTCCTCGATGCGCAAGGACCCTGCGCGACCGAGGCTGGTGCCCAGCGCTCTGCCACGGGGCCGTCTCTCGCTGAGCATCTGGTCCGTCAGCGAGAACACCTTTAACGCCCTCATGCGCCGGTGATCGCCTCTCGTTCGTGGCTCGGGCGAATCAAGCGACGGACGCCTCGTCACTGAGCGGTCCAGGCCATCCCGGACGGCACCCCTGGAGACTCCAGCGGCTGCGCCATTTCTCTACCTCAATAACACGGCCGCCACCACTGCGGCCTGCCCACCGTCATGCAGACAATGAGGTCGCCCTCTACCGACCGGCGGCACTGGCAGCCAGCCGGGACGCCGCCCTCACCCAGATGCTGGTCGACCAGGCACGCTTCAACGCAGTTCGGAGGGACCAGCGGCGACGATGGCCGTGGTCACCACGATCAGACCGAGGCCACCGCGGCACTTTCGCCTGCGGACACCTGCCCGCCGCGAGCTGCTCTCGCATGCGAGGGCACCGGATCCAGTAGCTGCCTCATTGCCGTGGTCCCTGACGGCTACTTCAGCACCGACCGACTACCTGTCCGCCATTACGCAGGAGGCGGCGGGTCTTCAGCGGCTGACCGTCTACTCCTGCGTGAGGAGCTGCGTGAGCGCACCACGTGCGCCTCGTGGCGCCTCGACTCTGCGGTAGGCGCCGTTCGGTACACCGCCTTACGGGCGCAGACCACACAGACGCTGGTACCCACGCCCTCATCCTCCCGACTCCGGCCGCGGGCACCGTGGTCAGCTGCGGGCTCGCGGCGCTGCATCCTGGGCCCAGGCGCACGACGCAGACGCGAACGAATCAGCCAGCCACTGGGCCAGCGCCGACTCACGAGCACCTGGTCACCGCGGCCCTGGTTATCCCGCCCGCACTCGTCCTGATCTGGCTGCTCCTGACCCTCTCCGCCCCCGAGCCGGTCGTCACCCAGTCAGTGTGCGCCCTCGTGCTCGTAAGGGGCCGTCGTCCTGGGGCGCGGCCCACCCACAATCACCACGACGAAGGACCACCGCCATGGCTGACACGCTCACCGCGACGGGCTGACCATTAGCCAGGGGCGGGCGCTCCTCGTGGACGGCCTCGACCTGACCCTGGCAGAGGTACCGTCATCGCGCTCACCGGCCCCAACGGCTGCGGGAAGACCACCACGGCGTGGTGCCTGCGGGCCTGTACGACCTCGACTTCACCGGCACCGTCACCTTTACGGCCTCCTCCAGTCAGATGAGCCAGCGCGACGTCCGCCGGGCGCACCGCACCACGATCGTCCTCCAGCCCCAGGACCTCCTGCTGGAGGACTCAGTAGCTCGTGGCGCCTGCACCCTCCGCCACGCCGCGTGGGCGCTGGGCCCTGCCCGCCACCAGCGCCGGAGCGGGCCGCCGACGTCCTGGCCAGACGGATCAGCCACCTGGCCAGGACCCGGACGGGCCTGCTCCAGCGGCGGGGAGCGTATGCGGTGGCCCTGGCCCGCACCCTGCTCATGGCCGGCCCGAGGCTGGTCGTCCTGGACGAGCCCACCGCCCGGGGGCGGACGAGGAGCTCACCGAGATGGTGACCGGGTTCCTGGAGGAGTGGGTCTCTCCGAGGCCGCGGTCCTCGTGGCCACCCACGACCCAGGCTCCGTCGAGCGCGCCGAGGAGCGTTAGCCTCCTCACCGGTACCGGCGAGGAGGCGGAGCGCGCTGGCGGCAACGAGCAGGCGCGCGCGGGCGACTAAAGTTCACTCCAGCCCGCAGGGAACAGCGCTGACTCAGGCCACCCCGGCTGGTAGAGTCCCCACTTGGACCTCTGGCCTGGCGGCTGCGGGTCCGGCGACCGGGTCGGGCAGGCGCCCCACCACACTCACCAGGGCCTGTGGCGCGAACCCTCTCTCCGGCCAACGACCACCACAGACACGAAAGCTTCACCCACAGTGGCTAACATTAAGTCCCAGATCAAGCGCATTAGGACCAATGAGAAGGCCCGGCTGCGCAACCAGTCCGTCAAGTCCGAGCTCAAGACCTACGTGCGCCGCGTCCGGGAGGCCATTGAGGCCGGCGACAAGCCGCCGCCGAGGAGCACCTGCGCAAGGCCTGCTCGCAAGCGGACAAGCGCCGCATCCAGGCGCATTATCACAGGGAACCAGGCCGCCAACCGCAAGTCCAAGCTCGCCAGGCGCGTGGCCGCGCTCTGAAGGCCGGGCACCGCAGTGAGAAGAAGGCGTCTCCAGGGAGGCGCCTTACCTTGTGCTGAGCCAGCGCTCTCTGTGCAGGCCGGCACCCGGGTGGCGCCCGCAGCGGGCCGCGCCCCGCCCCGCCTACACCACTCGCCGTCGCACGATAATCTACGATGATCGAGGAGAGTCCATGCGTACCGGATTCGACCGGGAGAGTACCTGCGCCTGCAGTCCGAGCACATTGCGCGCCGCCGCGCCCAGTTCGGCGGCAAGCTCACCTGGAGTTCGGCGGCAAGCTCGTGGACGACATGCACGCCTCCCGGGTCCTGCCCGGTTTCACCCCCGGACAACAAGATCGTCATGCTGGCCTCCCTGGCCGAGGAGGTCGAGATCATTGTGGCGGTCAACGCCAGGACTTCGCCCGCCACAAGGTGCGCGCGGACCTGGGGATCGGCTACGAGGACGACGTCCTGCGCCACATTGACGCCTTCCGTGACTACGGCCTGTACGTGAGCAGCGTGGTGGTCACGCAGTGGACCGAGGACAACCACCAGGCCCAGGCCTTCAAGCGCAAGCTCGAGGGGCTGGCATCAGGGTCTACCGCCACTACTCCCCATTGCCGGGCACCCGGTGACGTGACGCGCGTGGTCTCGGAGGTCGGCCACGGCCGTAACGAGTACGTGACCACCACCCGGGACCTGGTGGTGGTCACCGCCCGGGCCCGGAAGCGGCAAGATGGCCACCTGCCTGTCCCGAGATCTCACCACGACCACGTCCGGGGGTGTCCTCGGGGTACGCCAAGTTCGAGACCTTCCCATCTGGAACCTGCCCCTGGACCACCCGGTCAATATCGCTCTACGAGGCCGCCACCGCGGACCTGGACGACGTCAACTATGATCGACCCTTCCACCTGGCCGCCCACGGGGTCCAGACCGTCAACTACAACCGGGACGTGGAGGTCTTCCCGGTCCTGAGCCGCCTGTTCGAGAAGATCCTGATCCTCCCCTACGCCTCCCCACCGACATGGGGGTCAATATGGCCGGCTACTGCATTAGCGACGACGAGGTCTGCCGCCAGGCCTCCAACAGGAGATTATCCGCCGCTCACAAGGCGCTGGTGGCCGAGAAGCGCGACGGCGCCGAGCCGGTCCAGTCCGCGCACATCGCCCTGCTCATGGCCAGGTGGCGTCCGCCCCCAGGACCGGCCTGTGGTCTCCCTGACCCTGGGCCTGGCCGCCGCCACCCCAGGCCCCCGCGGTCGCTATCGAGCTGCCCGACGGCCGATCGTCCTGGGCAAGACCAGCCTGCTGGGCGCTCCTCGGCCGTGCTGCTCAACGCCCTGAAAGGTCCTGGCTGGGATCGACCCGGGCGTCGAGCTCCTGGCCCGGGAGTCCATCGAGCCCATCCAGCACCTCAAGACGGCGCACCTGGGCAGCCGCAACCCGCGCCTGCACACCGACGAGGTGCTCATCGCCTTGGCGGTCTCGGCCAACAGGGACCCCAACGCGGCGGCTGCCCTGGCCCAGCGGACTCCTGCGCGGCTGCGACGTGCACACCTCCACCATCCTGGGGAGCGTGGACGAGGGCATCTTCCGCTCCCTGGGGATCCAGGTGACCAACGAACCCGTCTACGCCACGAAGTCCCTGTACAAGAAGCGCTGAACGCGCCGGGCCGGGCGGGCCGTGCGGTACCACGTGCCTACGCTGGGCACAGGCCGGCACCCGGAGCCAGGCAGAGCCGGGTCGGCCCAGCAGGTCCGCCTCAGGGCACGGACACCACGCTCAGGAGTCCGGGCGGGGCCGGGGTCCGGCTGGCGCGCCGCCGGTGCGAGGGGCTGCGGCGTCCCCTGGCGAGTCGTGCCCAGGAGTCGAGACGGCGCGCCGCCGGTGCGGGGCTGCGGGCTCGTGGTGCCCGGCAGGGGCTCAGAGGCCGGGCAGGCGGCCTCGGCGGGCGTCGCAGATGGTCAGGACGCACCGCTCGACGGCGTGGACCGGGTCGCGGCTGGCACCCTTGACGTCCGCGTCCGCGCGCGCCACCGCCTGGATGGCCGCCGCCAGGGCGTCGTCGGACCAGCCCGACAGGGCCCGGCGGCGTTGTCCACCTGCCAGGAGCTCATGCCCACGTCCCGGGGGCCCAGCTGACGCCCTCCCATGGCGACGCGCGCCAGCTGGCGCGTCTTGGTGGCCAGCGCCGAGACAATGAGGACCGGGTCGGTACCGGTGTCCACTGCGTGCCGCAGGGCGGTGACGGCTCTGGCGACGTCACCGGCGACGGCGGCGTCGGCGACGGTGAAGCCGGTGGCCTCGAAACGTCCCGCGTAGTAGGTGTTGACGGCCTGGAGGGTGAGAAAGTCCTGGGTGTCGGCCAGGAGCCGCCCGACGGCGGCCAGGAGCTCACGCAGGTCGCTGCCCAGGGCGTCCACCAGGGCCCCGATGGCCTGGGGCTCCGCGCGCCTGCCCGCCTGACGGACCTCTGCCATGGCCAGTGCCGCCTTGTCCTTGGGGTACCTGACGGCCTCAATGGTCACCACCGGGTAGAGGCCGCCACGGCCTCCAGGAGCCGCTGCCGCGCTGGCCCTCGTTATGGCGCAGGATGACCACGACCCGGGGTCGACCTGGCAGGTGTGGTGCCAGGAGGTCGGTCAGGAGGGCGTCGTTCATCTGCTCCAGGTTGGGTACCAGGACGACCCTGGGCTCCCCGAAGAGGGAGGGGGAGACCAGCGTGTCCAGCTGGTGGGACTCGTAGGTGGCGGCCTCGACCCGGACGACCTCCGATGCTCAGGTCCTTTCGCGTGCCTGGGCCAGGAGGCGCTCCACGGCCCGGTCCCCCAGCCCTCACCCACGCGCAGCAGGACCAGGGGCGCGAGCGTGACCTCCTGCCAGCTCGGACCGGCGGGGCTCGACGTGACCCTCGTGCGGGGCGGGAGGATCGGGAGGCAGGCATGGGCTAGCCTGCCACGGCACGCCGTCTCGCTCACGGGTGCCGGGCTCACTGCCGCGCCCTCCCCTGGGGCCCGCCCCTGGTCGCCCACCTCCGGACCCGCCCCTCTACGAGCGGCGTGGCCTGCCGGTGCGCGCCCGGGACCCGTCCTCCGGGACCCGCCCCCGGCGCCCGCTCCCGGTCAGGGGCCCGGGGCGACCGCCCTGGGCACGGGTAGACGGACGGGCCACCTCGTGGCGGCGGGGCACCGGGCAAGCACGGACGTGCCTAAGAGGACCAGACCGGCCCAGGTGAGCAGGACCAGCGCCCCCGGCGGCAGCCTCACAGACCCTGCGGGAGCAGGCCACCAGATGACGACCTCCAGCACGGCCAGCCCCAGCGCGCCGACCACCCCTGGGGGCCAGGGACGACGGCGCCGGGCAGGGACGCCAGGGAGAGCGGGAGACCAGCGCCAGCCAGGGCAGGCGGCCAGCGCAGGCCAGACGAGCACCTCGCGCCCCGACGACCAGGGGCCACCAGGGTGGCCAGGAGGCCGGACACGGTGGCTACGGGCACCGGCGGGCGGCGACGACGTTGGCGGGCACGGCCCACACCCCCACGGCCGGACGCAGCACTGACCAGGACCGGGCGCAGGCCTGGGCCACCAGAGAGCGCCACCAGGGCGGCCAGCCAGCGGGGCAGGTACCGCCCAGGGCGGCCTGCGCCCCCTGCGCCCCTAGCAGGATCCCCCGGTGGCCGCCACAGACAGGGCGAACCAGTCCCGGGACTGGAAGGTCAACGAGGACCAGGAGGACGACGCTCACACCCAGGGCCGGCAGGGCGCTGGACCGCCTCCCGCGGCCACCCCGACCAGGAGGACTGGCGCCCATGACCGCCGCGCGCAGCACCGAGCCGCCCGGCCGGACCAGGACCACCAGGGCCGTCAGGACCAGCGCCCTGCCCCCATGCGCGCCACCGGGCGCGGCAGCACCCCCAGGGCCGTCAGGACCAGCCCAGCACCATGAGCGACGTGCTCCCGGAGACCGCCGTCAGGTGGGTCATGGACACGTCCCGCATGGCCTCACGCAGGTCGGTGGGCAGGCGTGGTCGTCACCAGGGCGAGCGGGCACCAGGGCCCGGGTCCCGCTCGGCCAGGGTGCGCTCACCGCCCTGCGCCGCCTGGGCTACGGTCCCCTGACGTCGCGACCGCCCTGGCTCCTGGCCCCGGCCCGGGCGAGCCCTCGCGCGCAGGCCGGTCACCAGTCCCAGGACCCCGCTGGGAGGGGCCCAGCACCCTGAAGGTGGTGGCCCGGACCAGCGCCCCTCACGCTGCCCCTGCCGGCAGGGGCCCCTGAGCGTGGCGTGGAGCCAGGCGGGAGCCCATGGGACGTCCAGGAGAGCGTCCCGGCCCAGGAGCGTCACGCTGGCGGTCGAGACACGCCCGTCCACGCTCCCCACTTCCAGGGTGGTCAGGACCGTCTCTCGCGCCCCCGGCTACGCGGGGCTGGCGGACCGTGCCCACCAGTGTCACCGGCGTCCCGCGGGCCAGGGCCGTGCTCAGGGGTCGTGACAGCGGGACCACTGGTGGCCGCGGTGGTGCCCAGGGACGGCGCCGCCTGCCAGGAGGGCAGCAGGAGGCTGGCCGCCAGGGAGCCCCGCGACCAGGTGGGCGGGCACGTCGGGGGCTCTGGGAGCCGCCGGGGTCGTCCGGTGCGGGGCCGCGCGGAAGCGCAGGACGGGCCGCAGCAGGACCAGGGCCAGGAGGCCCGGCCAGGGCCGCCAGGACGCTCAGGGACCTCCAGGACCCCTGCAGGCCTGGCCACCGCCCAGGCCGCCACGCCCCGGGCGGTCAGGGCGGTGGGGGCCAGACGCAGGTCCAGGGGCTCGGGGGCCCTGTCGGCCAGCGCGGGATCCTTCCCGCGGCGGCGCCCACGGCCCGGGACGGGCGCCGCACCCTTGCGCCCGCCGGCCCCGGGGAGCCGACCACCGCCTGCGGCTCCGGCCCCGGAAGGCAGGGCCCGCCCGGCTCATACGGTCGCCACCTCCTTGAGGGCCCTGGAGCTTGGCGCCCCGATACCGGGACGTCGGTGAGGTCCTCGACGGCGAACCGGCCGTGCTCACGGCGGTAGTCCACGATCCGCCGGGCCAGGGCGGGCGATGACCGGGCAGCCTCCAGCCCCCGCGTCTGCAGTGCATTGATATTGACCTGCCCGCTGCAGGCGCGGGGTGCCCGTGCCGCGGTGGGGGCCCAGGCGTCCCAGGCGGAGGCGTCCTCACCGGCACGGGGCACCCGCACCTGCTCCCCGTCAGCCAGGGGGCGGGCCAGGTTGATCTGGCTGGTGTCCGCGTCGGCGCTGGGCCCCCGGCGGCCGTCAGGGCGTCGGTGACCCGCGACCCGGCGGGCAGGTGCACCACCCCGGGCGAGACCACCGCACCGGTGACGTGGACCACGACATCCTGTCCCCCGGGGGCCAGGGGAGGCGGAGGACAGGGCAGGGTCGGCGATGCTGGGGACGGCCCTCGGCCGGGCGTCGTCCGGCGTGGCAGCCGCGGAGGCGCCGTGGCGGGTGGTACCGCGCCCTGGCCTCCGGAGGTGGCGCCCGTGACCGTGCGCAGCGCCAGGACCAGGGCCAGGCCAGCAGGACGACGCCGAGCCCGAGCGCCGCCCGGGGCGCCAGCGCCAGGCGCCTGGGGTGCTCCTCGGCCTCCTGGGGTCGGTGGAGCAGGCCAGACGCACCAGGTCGTCCAGGGACCGCTGGGGGCCGGAGGTGGAAACCGCTCATGGTACCGACGGTAGGAGGCGGTACCGGGCCGGTGCACGCCCTTGTCAGCCACCTGTGGACAACCCGGCCCCACAGGGCGGTTGTCCACAGGCCCGGGCGCTCGGATGACGCCGCGCGGTCCCGCGGTTTTCAGGCCTGTAGCGGGTCGTCGACGGCCCCCAGGGCGGGGCCACGACCACACCCAGGGCCCCGGGGCCCACGTGCGCCGCCAGGGCGGGGTCGGCGTGGGAGCGCAGGACGGAGGTCAGGACCGCCGGAGGCGGCCGCAGCCTCAGCCAGCTCGTCCTCCAGCTCCTGGGCGGCGGCCGCGGCCCCGGCGTCGTGGACGGCCAGCCGCACGGGGACCGCAGGGCAGGCGGGGACCGTTCAGGCGGAGGCCCCCGCCGCCCACTGCACGGGAGCCAGCGTGGCGTCGGGCGGGCCGCGCCGCCGGTCTCCGCGACCACGATGCGCCCGCCACGGACCTCAGGATCGGGTGGATCCCAGGGTCGCCCCGCAGGGCCGTCGTGCGGTCGATCCGCCCCCGCGACGCGAGGTGCGAGATGTCGGGGACCAGGAACAGGACCCGGGGCGGAGGCCGACTCCAGGGCCAGGGCCGCCCGCGCCTGGCGTCCAGGGGGCGCCCGCGGCCGCCAGGGCGGCCAGGCCGACGCCGCCGGAGCAGGTGCCGGTGTCCACCACGGTCACCGGCCGCCCGCCAGCGCCTCGTTGACCTCCTCGGCGGCCAGGCGCGCATTGTCCACCGTGCCCGACAGGCAGGCCGACAGGTGCACGGCGAGCACCTCGTCGGCTCCTACCGGCGGCCCGCCGGTAGGCCCAGCGAGCTCGGTGACGCTGGGGCGGGACGTCGTCCCGGTCTCCCTTGTCGAGGTGGAGCGCGACGACCTCGATACCACGGGAGTCGGCCAGGCCCGCGGCGAGGCGGAGAGTCGGTGACGACGGCCAGGGTCATGGGCCGACCCTAGCCCGTGCGCCCGTCACCCGGGCACCCGTGCCGCGCAGAGCCCTCCCTGGCGCGCTCTGCCAGCACGGCCGCGGGCCCGGGCACCCGTGCCGCAACGCTCACTGCGGCACGACCGAGACCAGCCTGGGGCCCGCACGATCACCTTGCACGCCGCGCTCCCGGCCAGGCCCGCACCACGCCGGGGGCCGCCAGCTGAGGCCTCCAGCTCGGCCTCGCCGATCCCGGGGTCCACCTGGGAGGCGGTCACGCCTTCCTTGACCTGGACCACGCAGGTGACCTCCTCAGCAGCCAGCAGGAGGTCAGCCACCTCCGGGAAGGGCTCAGTGGGCCAGGGAGTCCTCGTGTCCCAGGCGGCTCCAGATCTCCTCGGCGATGTGGGGGGCCACAGGGGCAGTCATGAGGACCAGGGCCTCGACGGCCTCACGCGGCACCGCCGCGAGGCCCGTGAGGTGGTTGTTGAGCACGATCAGCTGGCGATGGCCGTGTTCAGGCGCATGCCCTCGTAGTCTCACGGACCCCCACGACCGTGCGGGCCACCAGGCGGGCCGTGGCCTGGTCGGCCGGGTCGTCCACCACCGTGACCCGCCGGTGGCCTCATCGACCACGTTGCGCCACAGGCGCTGCAGGAAGCGCTGGGCCCCCGGCCACTGGCGCGGGTGTCCCAGGGGCGGTCGGCGTCGAGCGGCCCCATGCTCATCTCGTAGACGCGGAAGGTGTCCGCGCCGTAGAGCGGAGTACATGTCGTCCGGGGGTGACGATGTTCTTCGAGGACTTGCCCATCTTGCCGTACTCGCGCCGGACCACCTGCCTCCAGGTGAAGACCGGCTCGCCGTCGTCCCGGCCGGGCCCTCCTGGACCTCGTCGGCGGGCACATGACTGGCCGCAGGGAGTCGGTGTGAGGCGTAGGCCTGGATGTAGCCCTGGTTGAACAGGCGGTGGTAGGGGCTCGGAGGAGGAGACCACCCAGGTCGAACAGGACCTTGTGCCAGAACCGGGAGTAGAGCAGGTGCAGCACGGCGTGCTCGACGCCGCCCACGTGCAGGGTCCGTGCCCCGGAGGTGTTGCCGTTCTCCGGGCCGCGGCCCCATCCAGTAGGCCTCGTTGACCGGGTCGACGAGGTGCTCGGGTCGGTAGGGTCGATGTAGCGCATCTCGTACCAGCACGACCCCGCCCAGTTGGGCATGGTGTTGGTCTCGGCGGTACCTCCTGGGCCCGTCGCTCAGGTCCAGCTCGACCTCCACCCAGTCGACCGCCTTGCCCAGGGGCGGCTCGGGGTCGGAGGCCGCGTCGTCGGGGTCGTAGGAGCGCGGCGAGTAGTCGGTGACCTCGGGCGCTCGACCGGCAGCATGGACTCCGGCAGCGCTGGACGCCCCCGGCCTCGTCCCACACCACGAGGGAAGGGCTCGCCCCAGTAACGCTGGCGGCTGAAGAGCCAGTCGCGCAGACGGTGGTGACCGCAGCGCGCCAGCGCAGGCCTCCAGCCAGGCGGTCACGACGCCCTTGGCCTCGTCCTTGCCCATGCCGTTGACGTCCGGGTCGCCGGCCGCGGAGTTCACCACGACGCCGTCGCTCGTGTAGTGCCCCTGGACAGGTCGATGCCCAGGGGTCGTCGGCCGGGCCGATCGTCTGGACAATGTCCAGGTCGTAGGCGGTGGCGAAGGCCCAGTCGCGCTCGTCGTGGGCGGGCACGGCCATAATGGCGCCGGTGCCGTAGCCCGCGAGGACGATAGTCGGTCACGAAGACCGGCACGTGCCGGCCGTTGACGGGGTTGACGCCGAAGAAGCCGGTGAAGACGCCGGTCTTGTCCGCCCTCGTCGGTGCGGTCGGTCTCGGAGGTGGCGGCGGCCTGGGCGCGGTAGGCGGCCACGGCCTGGGCGGGAGTGGCGTGTGCCGGTCCAGGCCTCACGGGTACCCTCGGGCCAGGCGGCGGGGACGGTCAGCGCCGCGGCGTCGGCCTGGTCCTGGGAGCGCACCGAGGCCGAGGTCCAGGCCCCAGGAGCGGGTGCTCGGGGAGACCACCATGAAGGTGGCCCCGAAGAGGGTGTCGGGGCGGGTGGTGTAGACCTCCAGGAGTCCTGGCAGGCGCTGGCCGCGGCGGCCCCGGCAGGGCGAAGGTGACCTGGGCCCCTCGGAGCGGCCGATCCAGTTGCGCTGCATGAGCCTGACCTTCTCGGGCCAGTCCACCGTGTCCAGGTCCTCGGCCAGGCGGTCGGCGTAGGCGGTGATCGCATCATCCACACGCAGGTTGCGCCTGAAGACCGGTAGTTGCCCTCTCCGGAGCGTCCTCGGCGGTGACCTCCTCGTTGCCAGGACCGTGCCCAGGCCGGGGCACCAGTTCACCGGCGCGTTGGAGACGTAGGCCAGGCGGAAGCCGTCCACGACGGCGTCCTTCTCCTGCGCGCTGAGATCGCCCAGGCGCCCGGAGGGACCGCGACCTCACCGCGCTCCAGCTTGGCGCGCAGCTCGCTGATAGGCCGGGCCGCTCCCTGTTCCCCGCCCATCGCGGCGCGGGGCGGTGGGGTCGAACCGGGGCCGAGATCTTGAGGAAGATCCACTGGGTCCAGCGCGGTAGCCTGGGTCGATGGTGGCCAGGGAGCGGCGCGGGTCGTGGGACAGGGCGCAGGCGCCGCAGCTGGCGGCAGCATGGTGGCGATATTGGCCTCGGTGGAGGTGCGCGGGTGCTGGCCGGTGGTCACCGCGTACTGCTCCGCGGGCAGGCCGAAGGCGTCGTAGCCATGATGTGCAGCACGTTCCGCCCGGTCATGCGGGTGAAGCGGGCCACCACGTCAGTAGCGATGTAGCCCAGGGTGGCCCGTGCAGGCCCTTGCCGCTGGGGTAGAACATGTCCAGGACGAAACGAACTTGTCCCTGCGCGCCCCTCCCCGCAGCGCGCCGACCGGGTTGTCGGCGTGGAAGGTGCCCCTAGGCCTCCAGCGGTCCTGCCAGGTGGTCTCGATCTCCTGCGCCAGGCCGCCGATGAAGCGGTGAGGGGTGGTGCTGGCGCCGGTGGGGACGTCGCTCATCGCTCGGCCTCTCTTCAGTCCGCGGGCGGGCCGCGTCACGCACGGGTGTCCGGCGCACAGCCCATCCCCGGCCCGACGGCGTCGCTCACGGGTGCCGCCGCAGGCCACGTACGTGGCTGGCCCGCCCACCACCGGACCGTAGGCAGCCGTTCTCGACGAACAAGTACCGTTCTCACGACAAACAAGTACCGTTCTCGCGCAGAGGGAGGCTACCGGGTGACGAACTCCCCCAGCCGTCCTCGGTCAGCCCGGCGCGCAGGCGCTCCATGGCGGCCCCCGATCTCCTGGGCGGGGACGTCGTGGCGGGCGGAGGACGGGCAGACGTCCGCCTCGGACCAGATGGGCAGGACGTGGACGTGGGGTGGTCCACCCGTAGCCGACCACCATGACCCCGGCCCGGGGCGCTGAAGACCCGGGTCTGGGCGGCGCCGACACGCCTGGCGACGACGGCCAGGTGGGCCACGACGTCCTCGGCGCGTCCACGTAGGAGCCGATCTCGGCGCGGGGGACCACCAGGACGTGGCCGTCGGTGTGCGGCTCGATGGTGGCCAGGACGACGCAGACCTCGTCGGCCCACGAGGTGCCCAGGGGAGCTCGCCGTTCATGATCTTGGTGAAGACGGTACTCATGGGCCTATTGTGCCCCGGCCCGGGCGCGCCCTGCCGGCAGAGCGCCGGACGGCAGGACCCGGGCCCCGTGCAGGGCACCGGGGCCAGCCCGGGGCCTGGGAGGCGTGGGCGCCTCAGTCCACCACCCACAGGGTCCCGGCAGGCGGACGGCGTCGGCCCCTGGCACGCAGGGCGCCCAGGGGGCCGGACGGCACGGACCACGGTGGCCAGGCGCCGGGGGCCCTCACCCTCCGAGGCGTCCGGGGCGCCGGGCCGGACCCGTTCCACCACGGTCACGCGCGTGTCCAGGCCGATCCCGGCACGTGTGAGGTGGCGCAGGGTGACGGACTCGTCTCGATACGGCCCACCACGGTCTGGGCCCACGTGCAGGGTGTCGATACCGCGCAGGCGCGGGTACCACGACCTCGCCGTCGGGGCCGGGGATCGGGTCCCCGTGGGGGTCGCGGACGGGTGGCCCAGGGCGGCGTCAATACGGTCAATGAGGCGGTCGGACACGGCGTGCTCCAGCTCCTCGGCCTCGACGTGGACCCTCGTCCCAGGTGAACCCCAGGTTGGCCACCAGGTAGGTCTCCAGGAGGCGGTGGCGTCGGATGATGCCGTGGCCTGACGCCACCCCTCCGAGCTGGTGACGCCTGCAGGGTCGAGAGCCATTGGGCCCGCGTCCACGAGCCTGGCCACGTTCTCGCTGGCGGTGGAGACGGCCACCCCATGCGCCTGGACAGGCCGGTGATGGAGGCCCCGGCGTCCCCCACTCGCAGACCGACCAGACCGCCTTGAGGTGGTCCTGGGTGACGGAGTCCTCCGAGGCCGAGGACGCGGACCGGGGTGAGGCAGGCATCAGAGCACCAGCATCCAGCTGTCCCACAGGCCGACCACGACGGTGAGCACGACCGCCAGGTAGAGCGGCTGCGGTGAGCCACCAGCGCAGGGCCCACGGGCGCCGCGCTGCCCCTTCTCCCAGCCCCAGGTGGCCGCCCAGGGCCGGCCCCAGTGTGCGCGGCCACTGGCAGGGTCACCGCCCAGATGAGCATGCAGAGGGGCACAGCCTGCCGAGGGTGAGTACCGAGACCCCCAGGAACCAGGCCACGAACAGCACCTGCGACGGTCCCGGCCGTCAGGCCCCACCACACCAGCGGGGCAGGCGGTGGCCGGAGGCAACAACAGCCCCACCACCAGCAACACCGCGAGGCCATGGCCCCGACGAAGGAGTTCGGCACGCCCAGGAGGTTGCCCTGCCACACGTTCAGGGAGGCGCCGCAGGAGACCAGGGGTTAATGTCACAGGAGAGCTCGGCCAGGGGCTCAGCAGCTGCCTGAGCTCAGAGACCATGAGCTCCCAGCAGGCCGCGACACCGATGACGGAGGCCACCACCAGCAGCCAGGCGTGGGTGCGCGGGGCACCGCTGGTGGCCTGCCAGCCCCGGGCGCGACGGCGGGGTGCAGGGCGGCGTCTCCTGGGGCCTGCCACCGGGATCCCTGGTCACCGGAGAGGAAGGCCTCAGAGCTCGTCCTCGCTCATCGCCTCGATCTCGGCCTCGGTGGGTACACGCGCCATAGCGCCTCCCTTTCCGTCGGGCCTACCCTACCTAAGCCCGTCCTGGTCGCGGGCCCGCCTCGGGAGGGGTAGGGACATCCCTGCCAGGTGGTGACCGTCACAGAGGCGTCGGGTGGAGGACCACGGTCCTCCAGGCCAGCAGGGTGCCGTCACGGGAGAAGGACAGGGACGTGGGCGAGGAGTCCTCGGTCACGGCGCCGATGGAGGTCCCGCCCTGCCGGCCCCGGCCACGAGCTCCAGGACGGTGCCGCGCCCGCCCGCGGTCGCGTCAGGCCCTGCTCGCTGTGGAGGTGGCCGCCAATGAGCAGGGGCGCGCACCGGTGGCGGCCAGGGGGCCGAGGCGGCGGGCTGGTGGACGAGGACCACGTCGGTGGGGACGCGGCAGGAGGTGGCCGCGAGCCTGGCCCCCAGGGCCTGGACGTCCTCCTGCCCGCGCGCCGTGGTGCCGGTGGCCGTGGTCCGGTCGGGTCGGTGTCGCCCAGGACGCGCAGTCCCCCGACCTGGTGGACGGTGCCGTCGGTGACGGTCCAGCCCTGGGCGGTCAGGCGTGCGGCGGTCGCGGCCGAGTCGTGGTTGCCGATCGTGGCCACCGGGAGACGCCGTCGGCAGCTGGCCTGGCTCAGGGCGTCCACGCAGACCTGCTCAGGGTCGGAGCCGGTCATGGTCAGGGTCGCCGTCGTCCATGTGGACGGTGGCGCCGGCAACCCTCGTCCAGGACCCCCACCAGGTCGATGACGTCGAGGTTGCAGTGCAGGTCGGTGGTCAGCACGGCGGTGACCGGCCCCAGGCGGGAGTAGGTGAGGCAGGGGACCCCGGTGGGCGACGGGCCGGCGACGTCCCCTGTCCGGGCACGCACCGGCTCGGCGGCGTCGGCCTGGGCCCAGGCCGAGCGCAGGCTGTCGGCGGCCTGGGCGTCAGAAGGCGCAGGTGCTGGTCAGGTAGCTGGTCAGCTGGGGCCCGTAGGCGGCGACCACGTCGGCGAGCCTGCCGGAGAAGCGGGGCCCGGAGGCGCTGGTGCCCGCCAGGACCTCCAGGGTCCGGCTCTGCACCGAGGTGGCGGGCCACACCGCGGGCACCACCACGGCGACGACGGCGGCCAGCGCGGTTGCCGTCCCCAGGACGCTGGCCTCGGTGGGTGCGGGCGGCGGCGGCCAGGGCAGCCACGGCGTCACGCAGGTGGCCGCGGGTGAGCAGGCGTGCGGCGGCCACGGCGCACAGGACCAGGGACTCCAGCAGGCCAGCGCGGCGCAGGGCGTCGTCCTCAGGGCCCGCAGCCCCTGGCGGATAGTGAGGTCGGGGTGGCGGCGAGGGAGAGTAGGCCAGGTCCCCGGTCAGGAGGGCGGCCAGGTCGTCGGTGCCCGGGGTGGCGTCGGAGGGATCTCCCAGGAGCACCCCACCCCAGCGGACCGGCGGGTGAGTTCAGGCTGGCGCTGCCCAGCGGCCCCAGGTCCACGGTGGCGTGGGTCCAGGGTGGTGGTGGACCAGCGGGCCTGGTGGGGCCGACTCGGGGAGGAGGCGGTGGCCGTGACCGCCCCGGCCCCCAGGCAGACCAGGGTGCTGACCAGCAACAGGACCAGGGGTGCACGCACAATCCTGCGGAGGCCGACGCCGCGACCCCGCCACCAGGTGCCCAGGGCCCTGCGCAGGGCTGCCCCACGGCTACGCCTGGTCGTCGGGGCCCGCCTCGGACCCCGGGGAGCTGGCCGCGGCGGGAGCGCTGGCCTCGGCAGGGGTGCCGGCCCCGGGGGCACCGGCGGGAGCGCCTGCCCCGGGAGCGCTGGTGGGGACGCTGGCACCGGCGGGAGCGCCGTCAGGGGCGCTGGTGGCAATACGGGCGGCGAGGTCGGTGACGTAGGCGGCGGTGTCCTGCCAGCCCTCCACGGCGTGGGTGGGCACGCCCAGGGGCCTTGACGGGTAGTCATTGCCCTCGGGGTCCAGGCGGTCGCCCACGAAGAGCATGTCGTCCAGGGCGATACCGGTGACCTCGGCGAGCCTGCGCATGCCGTAGGCCTTGTCCACGCCCTTGAGGGTGACGTCCACGCTGGTGGAGCCCCGGAGCGGACCTCCAGCTCCAGGCAGGTGGGGGCGACGCGTGCGCGCAGGCGCCCTTCCTCTCACCGGTGGGGTCCCAGGCCTTCTTGGCCTCCAGGGCGCCTCCTGGCCCAGGGCCGAGGTGATCTGGGGCTGGTCCTCCAGGATGGGAGCCCCAGGTGCGCTCTCCCACAGGGCCCAGGCGGCGCGCCTGGGCCTCGATGACGGCGAACTCCTCGGCGACCTGGGCGGGGTGGGGTTGTTGCAGCGTGACCCAGCTCCAGCCCTCCCCGCGTGCCTGTAGTAGCCGGGTGCCGGAGTGGGCATGAGGTGGAGCCGGGCGAGCTGGGGCTGAGGCGCCCAGGTGGGCCAGGACCTGGTTCTGGAACTGGCTGATCTGGGCCCCCGGAGATGACGCGACCGGCACCACGTCCAGCAAGGCCCACAGCGGCGGCGGCCATGGGGGCGGGCATGGGGGACTTGGAGGGGCCAGGGTGTCGTCCAGGTCGAAGGCGACCCGGTCAGGGGGCAGGGGCCGGGCGGGCGCGACGGTGTCAGTCATGCTCATATTGTCTCGCAGGCGTGTGGCAGGACGCAGGACCGCTCAGCCCTGCGTCCCGGCGTTGCTCAGGTGCTCGCGGGCGGCTGCCACGGCGGCTCCGCCAGGCGAGCCCGGGCCTCACGACGCCCCGGGAGACGAGGGCGGTGACGGAGACGGCCAGGCCGCCCCCAGATAATGACGATAGCCACCAGCATGAGGGCGATCGCGGTTCCGGTCACGTCAGTTCACCTCCTCGTCCTCGGCAGCGGCCAGGGGCCTGGAGGTCCAGGGGCCTGAGTCGTCCCCGGGCTGGGTGTCTCGCCCGAGCGCCTGCGGCGCACCAGCCGGGTGGCTCCCGGGAGCCCCACCGCTGCACGGCACGGCGCCCAGCACCCCCAGCCGAAGACGGCCTCGAAGCCGTGGGCGTAGGAGTAGCCCCTGGTGGCGTAGGGACCAGAAGGTCTGCACGAACATAAAGCCCAGCAACCCGGGCACCACCAGGGCGATGAGCAGACGCCACCACAGGCCCACCACGCGGGACTCCGAGACGGGTTGAGGTGACGCTGAGCTCAGGCAGGCGGCGCGCACCAGGCCCACGATGACGCGACAGGGATGGCCGAGCCCACCACCCCGATGTTGTTGACGTAGGCGTCCACGACGTCGAGGTTGTACAGGCCCGTGGAGTGCCGAACAGGACGAGGGACAGGGCCGCGAGGCAGGCCCACCACGAGGGTGGCCAGGGCGTGCTCAGGGAGTACTTCTCCGCCACCGAGGAGGCCACCATCTGGATAATGGAGATGAAGGAGGTCAGCCCCGCCATGGAGAAGGAGGAAGAAGAGGACCCCTGAATAGGGCCCTCCGGGCATCTGGGAGATGACCGTGGGAAAGGTCACAAAGGACAGGTTGACGCCGCTTATCCCCTTGAGGTCGGCCACGCTCGAGCCCTGGACGTGGGCCATGAACCCCAGGGTCGCGAACACGCCGATGCCCGCCAGGATCTCGAAGGAGGAGTTGGCGAAGGCCGCCACCATGCCCGTGCCCACCGGGTTGGAGCGGCGCCTGAGGGTAGGAGGCGTAGGGTGAGCATAATGCCGAACCCCACCGACAGGGAGAAGAAGATCTGCCCTGAAGGCGGCGATCCACACCCGTGACTCCCCCAGCGCCGACCAGTCGGGGTGAACAGGGCGTTGAGCCCGGTGGTGGCCCCGGGCAGGAGCAGGGCGCGCCCCACCAGGGCGATGAACATGACCACCAGCAGCGGCAGGAAGACCTGGTTGGCCTCTCCACCCCGTCGGACACCCCCGGGCAATGGTCACGATGCCCAGGGCCCAGCACAATGAGCAGGGGGATAACCACCCCCGGCCACCGGCTGGGCGGAGAAGTTTCCCAGCGCACCGGAGTCGGGCAGGTCGCTGACGCCGATGTGCGGGTGAAGAAAGGCGCCGGCGTCGCTCCCCAGGCCCTGTTGACCGAGAACAGCGTGTAACGCAGGGACCGAGGCCACAATGACGGCGTAGTAGGCCATGATAATGAAGCAGATACCCACCTGGAGCCAGCCCAGCCACTCCAGCCTGCGCGACAGGCGCCTGAAGACGGTCGCGGCACCGCTGCGGAAACCAGTGCCCCAGGGCGTAGTCCAGGAGCAGGACAGGGTGTGCTCTATCGCACAGGAGGGCCACCGCGTAGGGCACTCACGAGGCGCCCCTGCCGTTCTGGTAGGCGACGCCGGGGAAGCGCCAGATATTGCCCAGCCTGATGGCCGGCCGATAGCGGCCAGGAGAGAGCTGACCTGACCGCTCCACCGCTCGCGTGGCGGCACGTCAGGGGTGGGTGAGGGAGCAGCCATGGTGACCTCTCCAGGGTCGTGGACGGACGCCGTCGGTCCCGTGCGTGATAATGGCGTCAGTGACGCCGAAACGGTAGCCCGTACCACGTTGCCGGATCGAGTGGTGTCCAGCATGTGGGACACTGGGGTGACGACATCGCGTCAGCCGGCCCGCGGCGCACCAGGGAGAGGACCGCTATGTCCACCGTCCACAGTGACGCCTCCCCGGGGACTTTCGCCCCGCCGTGCTCATGCCCGGCGACCCGCGTCGCGCCCTGCGCATCGCCCAGGCCCTCATGCCCTGACGCCCGCCTGGTCACCGACGTGCGGGATGCTGGGACCGACCGGGACCGTGGACGGGCGCCCCCTGTCGGTCATGGGCTCAGGCATGGGACAGCCCTCGATCACCATCTACGCCACCGAGCTGTTCAGCCAGTTCGGGGTGGAGCGCATTGTGCGCGTAGGAACCGCCGGGGATCGCCCCGGGTGTGCGGGTCGGGGACGTGGTCATCGCCACCGGCGCCCACACCGACTCGGCCATGAACGACGCCCGTATCCCCGGTGCGCTTTGGCGCGGTCGCGGACTTCCACCTGGCCCGGGCCGCCTGGGAGGAGTCCCGGCGGGCGGCGGGCGGCGGGGCGCTGGAGGGGCGGTCCACACCGGCACCATTGTCTCGCGCGACCACTTCTACCTCACCCCCCAAGGGCAGACCGAGCAGCTGGCCGCCTACGGGGTGCTGGCGGTGGAGATGGAGGCCGCGGCCCTGTACGGCGTGGCCGCCCAGACGGGCAGGCGGGCCCTGGCGGTGCTCACGGTCTCCGACCACCTCCTGGACCACCGCGAGGACATGGACCCGGCCCAGCGCGAGACCCGCTTCGCCGGGGCGCTGCGACTGGCGACCGCCGCCGCCCTGCGCTGACCCGGACGCGGCGGCCGCCCCCGGCCCCGGTGGGGCCTGGGGCGGCAGTGGCGGGCCGGAGGACGGGCCCGCGGCTGGTCCTCAGGCGACTCGGTGGAGCCAGCGGATGGGCGCCCCCGCGCCCGCGTAGCGGAAGGGTTCGAGCTCGTCGTCCCAGGCCTCGGCCGAGGGCCAGGTCCAGCTCACGGCGCATGCGCGCGGGTCGGCGGAGTGGGACAGGGGCGGCGCGGATACGGTCCTCGGGGATGACGACATTGCCGTGGACGTCGGTCTGGGCGTGGAAGATACCTGAGATCCGGTGTGGGACCAGCGCCCGCCGTCGGAGCCGGGCTGGCCTCCTCGGTGACCTCGTAGCGGAGGTTGGCCCAGCCGCGTGGCGCTGGCTGCTGGGGGCCGCTGCCCACGCGCCCCACCCGCTGGTCTCGGCGCGCACCATACGCGGGGCGGCGGCCTGCTCGGTCCAGTCCAGGTGGACACGCCCCAGCACCTCGGCGGCGGCCCACTCAGTGGGGCACAGCGCACGGGGCGCAGGTGCACGAAAAGGACACCGCGGGTGGGCACCGTTCACGGGTATCTCCTCCTGGTCGGTTCGAGAGTCGTCTCCCCTACGTTCTCGGACCGGACCGGGCGATCACGTGACGCACGCGGCGTGCAGGAACAGGCTACCATCCGTCGGCGACCGCTATCACGGCAGATGGCAGGTTCTCTCCTACGGGCGCGCGACGACTCCAGCGGCCCGCCGTACGGGGGCCGGGCCGCCGCCAGGCGGACGGACGCGAAAAGCCCCGGTCCAGGGCGAGCGTCCCGTCAGCCGCATCCGGGATGGGGGCGTCGCCCGCCCCTGCCGCGGCCGTCACGCGCCTGACGCGGGAGCCGGCCCACGGGCCAGTGGGCAGGCCTCACAGGCCCCTCTTGCGCAGCTCCCTCATGGCCTCGACACGGTGCCTGGGGAGAGGCGGTCCAGGTAGAGGTGGCCGTCGAGGTGGTCGCACTCGTGCTGGATGCAGCGGCCCATGAGCCCCTCGCCTCGACGACGACCTTCCTGCCGTCCAGGTCGGTCCCCTCGGCGCGGGCGTACCAGGCGCGCTCGGTGGGGTACCACAGGCCGGGGACGGACAGGCAGCCCTCCTCACCGTCCTGGTACTCGTCCTCCAGAGAGCTCAACCAGCCGGGGTTGAGGACGTATCGATCTCGCCGTCGATGTTCCAGGAGAAGGCGCAGGCTCACACCGATCTGGTTGGCGGTCAGCCCCGCGCGACCGTCCTCCGTCAACGGTCTCCAGCAGGTCCTCCACGAGCGCCTGACGGTGGCGTCGACGCTGGTGATGGGGTCGCCGCGGTACGCAGGACCGGGTCGCCGATAATACGGATGTCACGGTGGCATGCGGGCCCATCTTCGCACGCACCGGGTGACCCTCGGCACCACGGCGTACCGCTAGCCATGCGCCTGCCCCTCTCCCGCCGTAGCCCCTGCCCGCGCAGGCCGCCAGCCTCCCTGCCCGTCGGGGAGCGGGCGGTGGCCTGGGTGCGCTGGCCGACGGCGGCTGGGCGGTGGCCGGGCCCCGCGCACCTGGCTCTGACAGGCCCCGAGGGCGAGGTGACCCGGGTGGCGTGGGACGACGTCGAGCGCGGGGCGTGGCCGGGACCCGGACCGTCACGATCCACCTGGGCTCCCCGCCCCGTTGCACCTGGTCGTCGGCACCGGCGTGCCGGGGCGGGACGTGGACGACTTCGCCCGGGTGCTGCGGCAGCGGGTGGAGGCCTCCGTGGTCCACCTGGCGTGGCGCACGCTGCGGACGGCACCCGGTGAGCGCGAGCGTGCGGCGCGACGCCGAGGGCGGGCTGTACGTGCGGACCAGCCCAGGCGACCTGGCTCCCCCGCCGAGGCGGCGGTCCTGGAGGAGGTCCTCCGGGAGGCGCGCGACGCTGTGGGACTGCCCACAGCATGAGCTTGCTCTGGAACGACGCCGAATCGGCGCCGGTAGCCGATCTCGACTCCCCCGCCCAGGCCTCGCTAGGGTTCATCCCGCGCCAGGCGCGTTTCCGCGTAGCTCAATGGCAGAGCATCCGACTGTTAATCGGACGGTTGTTGGTCTCGAGTCCAATCGCGGGAGCCACCATCGCCCCGGCCCCACCGGCCGGGGGCGCGCGTCGTCTCAGTCGTGCTGGCGCCCGGTGGCCAGGTGCGCGAGGAGCCCGGCGACGTCGAGCGCACATGGCGGCCATGACCCAGGTGAACCAGGTGCTGGGGCCGCTGACGGCGTCGGCGGCGCCATGACCGCAGTGCCGCCCGCTGCCGGGCCGCCGTGCGGTAGAGCGTGATTGCTGCTACACCATGGACGCCGGGAAGAGCGACCAGGATTCCGATGATGTCCAGGATCATCGAAATCCCTCCTTCTCCCTCCTCTCTCGGCCCCCGGCTGGTCCGGGGGCTTTCTTGATCAATCTCGGGGGCGTCCGCCCCTCCGACACCACCAATGATACGCACAGGATAGTGTCATGCTGCAGGACACGCACGGAGGTGGTCGTCCGCACACCGGCGAGGACCTGGGGTCCCAGCGGCGCCACGCCTCCCCTGCCACACCCAGCCAGCGGTGGTACGCTGAGCCCCTGTCGGTCCCCTGACCAGCGCGATCGTATAACCCGGGCAGTTAGTGGGCTAGAGTCCACTCGTGGGAGCCGTCTCAACTCCCTGCCCGACACAGGGGTGTCGTTGCAAGATACACAGTAGAATGCGGCGATACCACCCTGCGCACCGAGGCGCACCGTCGGTGGCATCAGCCCCGTGGTGGAACTGGTAGACACAGCGGCCTTGGGAAAGCCGATGCCGAGAGGCGTACGGGTTCGAGGCCCGTCGAGGCACCCTGGGTGAAAGTGCCCTGTGAGACCAGTTCGACGAGGACCACCGGATCGCCGGACGCGGCTCCCGCCTCGGGGCTACCCGCCGGCATCGCCGTCCGCACGGCGCTGTCCCCTGGTGGTGAGGTGTAGCCAGTGCCTTGTGATGCCGCCGGAGAATCGTCCACGTCACCAGGGCGAGCAGGCCCAGGCCCGCGAGGAGTGCGAGGAGGGCGTGGGTGGCGGCTGGAGCCCATGGCCGTGCCCAGGACCGCGACGACCACGCCCGGTACGAGGAGGTCGTCGACCTGGATGACGACCGGCAGGGCCGTGGAGCTCTCCGGCGCCCGCTGGCTGAACAGCGCCGAGCTGATAATCGGCTCGACGACGCCGACGAACGCCCTGGCGGCGGTGGTGCAGGCACAGGGAGAGGATCCTGGCGTCCGTGCCGCCAGGAGGACGGCGGATGTGAACGCGGCCACGCTCACGACCGGCAACAGGCCCACCACGAGCCGTGCTGTGATGACCCAGGACCTGAGGGCGTCCCGTGACTGGGCCCAGGACGCCGCCGCCCAGACGCAGGCCCCGGTCGTGACCACCAGGAAGGTCGCACCCAGGCGGATCCCGTGGACGTACCACGCGCCCGCGCCCTCCGCGCCGCCGCACAGCGCCTGGGCGACCCGGCACAGCAGTGGCGTCGCGAGGGTGCGGACCGGGGTGCCGGGCACCGGTCTGACGAGCGTGAAGGCCCGGCAGATGAGGACCAGGCCGGTGAGCGTCACCAGGGCGAGCACGACGGCCACGGGCGCGTCCCGCGAACGGCGCGGTGGCCACGGAGATGGCACCGACCGTCATGAGGGACCACCTGGTCCCCAGCGGGAGGGCCGACGACGTCCTCTCCCCGGCTGCGAGGCCCGTGCCAGGAGGGCGGCGCAGGCGGCCGCCACGACGGCGGTCACCAGGAACAGCGCCCGCCAGGACCACGCCACCGATGACCAGCTGCGCCAGGCCCGGGCCTATGATCGAGGGGCACCACCACACCCGAGGCCAGGACGGCGAACACCACGGGGCGGTCGCCCTCGTCGATCGTCGCGGTCGATCGAGGCGTAGACGCCCCCGACGGCGAGACCGCCACCACCCCCCTGCACACAGCGCGCGCAGACAAGACACAGGGCCCGTGGGGCTCACGGCGCAGCCTGCTGCGCCCAGGCAGAAGAGAGCCGCCCCAGCGGCAGTGCCGAGCGGACCCGCCCGTAGACGAACAGCGCGCCGAAGAGCTGGGCGAGCGCGTAGACGGCCGTGAAGGCGCCGTAGAGACCGCCCAGGTGGAGGTCGACGGCGATCTGGGGTACCAGCGTGGACAGGGCCAGGCCGTCGCAGCGGTCACGAAACACGACCGCCACGAGGAGACGACCTCAGCCGGTCAGCCACCCGCAGTCTTCCCATGGGACACTCCCACCAGCCGCCGGGGAGCCCGGCCGCGCACCCGGGCGCGCCCACTGTCCGCAGGAACCCTCCTGGGCCGTGCCGCGGTACCCCACTGGGATTCGAACCCAGGACCATGTGCTTATCAGGCACGGACGAGGTATAAGCTCGCTGCTCTAACCACTGAGCTATGGGGGCCTGCTCGCGTTGGAGCAGCACGCGCACCCCGAGCCGGAGCCGCGAGCCGACGCCGGCACGAGCACCCAGAGGATACCTCCAGCGAGCGATCAGCACGACTGACCACGCCCCGCCACCTGGTCACCAGACTGCACGACTGCCACGGCGGGCTGACCGCCCTCCTACCGCTGGCCTCACGGCAGTGAGGCACGCCAGCAGGACCAGGTGGACCCGGCCGACTCGAACCGACGACCGACGCGGTGTAAACGCGTTGCTCTACCAACTGAGCTACAGGTCCCTGCCTCCCTTCACGCGGGGCAGGCTACGGCTGCAGGTTACGCCGTCAGGGCACCGCGGCGCCAGCACGGCCACCTACCCAGCGCGCAGGCCTCGGCACCCCGGGCGCGGCCAGCGGCCGTCAGGCGCACGCTCATGCCGCAGTCGGCGGCCCTGGGTACGGCCGTCCCCCGGCCAGCCGCCCAGCGCCGTCGGCTGGAGACGCGGATACCGCTCCAGTGCTCCCCCATGGAGGCGGCGCTGGTCGCGTGCATGCCGGCGGTCCGCACGGCCTCCTCGATCTCGGAGGTCGGCACGGCGCCGGTGGTGCGCGCCTTGGGGGTCAGTACCCAGATGAGGCCGTCGCCGTCCAGGCTGGCCTGGGCGTCCACCAGCAGGTCGGTGAGGTCGTCCACGTCGCCGTCGTCAGCACGCCACCACACGATCGCGGAGTCAGCCACGTCCTCGTAGTCCTCGTCTACCAGCTCGGTGCCCGTCAGAGCCTCGGCGGCCTCGCGCAGGGCCGGGTCGACGTCGTCGTCGTAGCCGAACCTCCTGGACGATGGTCCCTGAGGTGAAGCCGAACGCCCCACCCTACTGTACTCACCACGGTTTGCGACCGTCCTTCCGGGGCAGCGCCCTGCATGCTCGTCGGTAACGAGGCCCCGTGGGCGGGGACCTCAACCCCTAGCCCACCGCACCACCCCGCCCTGACGCAAGCGCGGCACACTATCTGGATACCTCCGGCTGCCGCTGTACCGTCGGAGGTCGCCTGCAACCCAAAGAAAAGTGTCTAACCTCATACACAATATGGGACCCTTGTGCCCTCGAGGTGTGTCGGTCCGTGGTGCCGGGTCGTAGATTTGGTTCCCGTCAAGCCCAGCGGCGCCAGCCGGGACCGCCCTTGAGCGCAGGGCGACCGAGCCGTCTACCGCACCGACGCGAGAAAGAGGATCCCGTGAGCCCCACCAGTGACTCCACCCGCTGATTGACGGCCTCCTGACCAAGGTCACCGACAACGACCCCGAGGAGACCCGCGAGTGGCGTGACTCGCTGGACGCCCTCATTGCCGAGAAGGCTCCGCACCCGGTACATCCTCCCTGTCCATGCTCGCCCAGGCCCGCCAGAGGAACGTCAACGTCCCCACCCAGACCACGACCCCTACGTCAACACCCATCGCGGTCGAGGACGAGCCCTCACTTCCCCGGCGACAGGGGCGCTGAGCGCACCTACCGCCGCTGGCTGCGCTGGAACGCCGCGGTCATGGTCACCCGCGCCCAGCGTCCCGGGTGGGCGTGGGCGGGCACATCTCCTCCTACGCCTCCACCGCCACCTCTACGAGGTCGGCTTCAACCACTTCTTCCGCGGCAAGGACCACCCTGGTGGCGGCGACGTCCTCTTCCAGGGCCACGCCTCCCCCGGCAACTACGCGCGGGCCTTTATCGAGGGCCGCCTGAGCGAGGCCGACCTGGACGGCTTCCGCCAGAGTACTCCCACCCCGCAGGCGGCGCGGCCTGCCCTCCTACCCCCACCCGCGCCGTATGGAGGACTTCTGGAGTTTCCCCACCGTCTCCATGGGGCTGGGCCCGCCGAGGCCATCTACCAGGCGTGGTTCGACCGCCACCTAGCGGGCGCGGGCAGTACGACACTCCGCCCAGCGCACCTGGGCGTTCCTGGAGCGACGGCGAGATGGACGAGCCTGAGTCCCGCGGCATGCTCCAGCTGGCCGCCAACCAGCAGCTGGACAACCTGACCTTCGTCGTCATGCAACCTCCAGCGCCTGGACGGCCCGGTGCGCGGCAACGGCAAGATCGTCCAGGAGCTGGAGGGCTTCTTCAAGGGCGGGGTGGAACGTCATCAGGTGATGTGGGGCCGCGGCTGGGACCAGCTGCTGGCCGCGGACAGGACCACGCCCTGGAGCACCTCATGATGGAGACCTCGACGGGACTACCAGACCTTCTCCGCCAACGACGGCGCCTACGTGCGCGAGCACTTCTTCGGCCGCGACCCGCGCACCGCCGAGCTCGGGCTCGAGACTGGACCGACGAGGAGATCCAGGGCCCTCCAGCGCGGGGGCAACGACTACACGCAAGGTCTACGCCGCCTCACAAGGCCGCCACCGAGCACAGGGACAGCCCACCGTCATCCTGGCCCACACCGTCAAGGGCTACTATGCTCGGGAGCCACTTCACGGGGCGCAACGCCACCAGATGAAGAAGCTGACCCTGGACGACCTCAAGGGCCTGCGTGACCGCCTTCACATCCCGATCACGGACGCCCAGCTGGAGGCGGACCCTCACCGGCCCCCTCTACTGACAGGCGGCCCCCGACGACCCGGCCCTGCTCTACATGCTGGAGCGCCGCCGTCAGCTGGGGGCTTCCTGCCTGAGCGCCGTGACGCCCCCAGGGCCCTGGAGCTGCCCAGGGACAAGGCCCTACGCCGGTCCCAGGAGCGGGTCCGGCAGGCGCGAGGTGGCCTCGACCATGGCCTTCGTCCAGCTGCCTGCAAGGAGCTCATTAAGGACAAGGGCATCGGGCGCTGTATCGTGCCGATCGTCCCGGACGAGTCGCGCACCTTCGGCCTGGAGTCCCTGTTCCCCACCAGGAAGATCTTCAACACCCTGACAGAGCTACACCCCGGTGGACGCCGAGATGATGCTGTCCTCACCGGGAGTCCGCCTCGGGCAGATTATGCACACCGGTATTAACGAGGCCGGCTCGGCCGCGCTGTTCCAGGTGGCCGGCACCAGCTACGCCACCCACGGCGAGCCCATGATCCCGGTGTACATCCTGTACTCCATGTTCGGCTTCCAGCGCACCGCGGACCCAGTTCTGGGCCGCCGGCGACCAGCCGGCCCGCGGTTTCATTATCGGCGCCACCGCCGGATCGCACCACCCTGACCGGCGAGGGCACCAGCACATGGACGGCCACTCCCGCTCATCTCCGGCACCAACGAGGCGGTGGTCACTCACGACCCCGGCTACGCCTACGAGATCCGGCCACATTGTGCGTGACGCCCTGGAGCGCTGGTGGTACGGGCCGGACTCCGGGCGCAACCGGGACGTCGCGTACTACCTGACCGTCTACAACGAGCCGATCCGCCAGCCCTGCCGAGCCCGGAGGACGGGACGTGGAGGGATCGTCAGGGCATCCACTGCCTCGCGGCCGCCCCCGTCGGCAGCGGCCCGCAGGACCTCATGGTCTCCGGCGTGGCCCTGCCCTGATCGAGCAGGCCCGCCGCCTGCTGCCGCCGAGGACTCGGGCGTACGCGCCTCCACCTGGTCGGTCACCAGCTGGGTGGAGCTGCGCCGTCAGGCCCCTGAGGCGAGAGGGGAGAACTTCCTGGACCCCGTCGGCCGGCCGCGCGTGCCCTACCTGACCGCCAGGCTCGGGCGGAGTCCGGGCCTTCGTGCCACTCAGCGACTTCGACCACCTGGTGGCCGACCAGATCCGCGCCTGGGTGCCGGGCCGCACACACGCTGGGTGCCGACGGCTTCGGCTTCTCCGACACCCGAGCGCCGCAGAGGCGCCACCACCTCATTGACGCCCACTGCGGGTGGTCAGGCGCCCTGCAGGCCCTGGCTGGCTGAGGAGGGGCGCTGGACCGCTCCGTGGTGGCCCAGGCCGTCAGGCGCCACGACCTGCGCAACGTCCACGCTGGGCCTCCGGCGCCCAGGGCGGTGACGCCTGAGGATATTTGCGCGCCTCGGGCCGGGCTGGCCTGAGGCGGCGCTGCGACGTCGTCAGTCGGCCGCCTCCGGGTCCTGGAGCACCTCGACCGAGGGGTCGGAGCCGGAGTAGACGCTGGCGTCACGGTACCGGGGCTGAGGAGGTTGGCGGGCTGAGGGAGCTCGTCGAGCACGTCCTCGTCCAGCAGCCCCATCTCCAGGACCACCTCGCGCACGTTGCGACCGGACCGGGCGCACTCACGCCCCACCAGGTCGCCGTTGTGTGTGGCTGATGACCCGTTGAGGTAGGTGACGATGCCGGACGGAGTTCAGCACGTTGCGGCGGCAGACCTCCTCGTTGGCCTCGATACCGCAGACGCACAGCTCCCTGCAGGGTCCGCATGGCGTGGGTGAGCAGGAGATCGACTCGAAGATGGCCTGCCCGATCGACCGGCTCGATGACGTTGAGCGTGGAGCTGGCCCGCCCCGCGGCGAAGGTGACGGTGACGTCTGCCACACGACCTTGAAGCAGACCTGGTTGACCACCTCGGGATCACCGCTGACCTGGCCGGCATGATCGAGGAGCCCGCCTGGCGCTCGGGCAGGCGGATCTCCCCAGGCCCGCGCGGGGCCCGGAGTGAGCAGGCGCAGGTCGTTGCAGATCTTGGAGGAGCTGACCGCGACACGCTTGAGGGTGGCGTGGCATGGGACACGCAGGCGCCGGTGTCGCTGGTGGCTCTCCAGGAGGTTCTGCGCCCCCACGATCGGCAGCCCGGTGATCGCCCGCGGTGGCGCAGCACCGTCTGCTGGCAGCCGGGGCGGTCCCAGCCCGGTGCCGATGGCCGTGGCACCCAGGTTGACCTCCAGCAGCAGGGCGCTGTTGTGCATGAGGGGGTGATCTCCTCGTCCAGGAGCACCGCGAAGGCCTTGAACTCCTGACCCAGGCTCATGGGGACGGCGTCCTGGAGCTGGGTGCGCCCCATCTTGAGCACGCCGGAGAAGTCCCGGCCCTTACGCACGATCGCGTCCACCAGGTCGCACAGCTCCACCTCCACGCCGTTGATCGCCTGGTAGAGGCCCAGCGCGGAACCCCGTGGGTAGGCGTCATTGGTGGACTGGGACCTGCTGACGTGGGTCATTGGGGTTGACAATGTCGTAGCGCCCCTTGGCATAGCCCATGTGCTCCAGGGCGAGGTTGGCCACGACCTCGTTGGTGTTCATATTGACGCTGGTCCCCGCCCCGCCCTGGAACTGGTCCACGGGGAACTGGTCCATGCAGCGCCCCCTGGTCCAGGATCCGTCGCAGGCCCACACTATGGCGTCGGCGACCTGGGGACAGGTCCCCAGGTCCGGCTGGCCAGGGCCGAGGCCTCTTGACCTGCACCATCCCGCGCACGAAGCGGGGTCCTGACCCACGGTGCTCCCTGGAGATCCGGAAGTTCTCCACAGCACGCAGGGTGTGGATACCCCAGTAGACGTCCAGGGGACCTCGCGCGGCCCCAGCAGGCTCGGTCTCAGTGCGGGTAGCGGCTAGCATCACGGAGTCTCCTCTCGCCCGGCTCCCGGCATCGCGACTCGCTGCCCGCCCCACTCGGCGGGCGTACAGGGCGTGCGCTACGCCGGTCCTCCTCCCGCTGCGTCAGCTCCCTGACACCACACGACCGGTGCGGGCTGCGCGACCTGCGGGCGGGCTGGGTACGATCGGCCCATGGACGAGCTGGAGCACCCTGGGATCACGGCCCCTGCGTCACCGTCAGGACAACCTGGTCGAGCACTCCCTGGACCCGCGTCAGCGCCACCACACCTGGTACCGCGGCTCCTGCAGGACGCCCGCACGCAGATCGCCTCCGTGGCACGCCTGGGCGTGGAGATGTTCGTGGACTGGGTGGAGAACCGGTCAGCCGCCGCCAGCCCCACCCTGCATCTTCTCCGTGGCACCCGCCACGCTGACGGGCGTGGTCACCCTGGACCAGACCCTGGGGCTGGTACGCACCGTCCTGACGTGGTCCTGGAGGAGCGCCTTGCTGGTCCTCGAGGACGAGCACGACACCGTCCGGATCCTGGTCCTGACCTTCGGGCGGGACGTCGGGTCTCGCCGCCGAGGTCTCACGCCTGGGCCGCTGAGGCCCGCGGCGCCTGGGGCGCGCCTCGGAGTCCGTGGCGGTGGACGCCATGCCCACGACCTCCCAGGACGTCGCCACCCGCGCCGCCGCCGCCGGGTGGCGCAGCGCCGGGCCGGTGGTGGCCGTGGCCGGACGCGCCCAGCTCGACGCCCTGGCGGTCTCCCGCCTGCGCCACCAGTGCCGGGGCATGGTCTCCGACCCCTCATCTCGGTGCGGGGACCTGCGTCATTATCGTCCTGGGCGGGATGCTGCGGGCGGGGCGCACGACGAGAGACACCAGGCACCAGGGTGGACCAGGCCGCCACCCGGGTGGCCCAGGAGCTGGGCGGGCGCTGCCGTCGGGGCCGGTGGCGGCCGACGTCGCCCGGGCCGGAGGCTCCCCTGCGCTCGGCCCTGTCGGGCCTGCGCGCCTGCCCGGCTGGACGGAGGCCCCCAGCCCGGTCCACGCCGACGAGCTCCCTCCTCGAGCGGGCTGCTGGGCGGCGACCCCTGGCCACCGAGCAGATCCTCGCCCGCGTCTACTCCCTCCACCATGGGCGACCCTTTCGAGGAGACGGTGGCCACCTACCTGGGCCCCTGGGCGGGTCCCTGGAGGCCACCGCCCGCACGCTGTTCGTCCACGCCAACACGGTGCGCCACCGCCTGGGCCGTCAGTGAGCAGGTCGGCTGGGACCCCACCGACCCCGTGACGCCCTCATGCTCCACGTGGCCATTATCGTGGCCCGCCTGGCGGGGGCGGACGCCAGCCACCACGCCGCGACCGCCTTCGCCGTCGGCCCAAAACCCGCCACCTGGCAGGACGTCCAGGGCAATGTGTCCCACCTCATGCACAATGCCCCGCTCCCCCACCGACGACGGCGCCCCGGCCCGTCCCAGCCCAAGGGCGAGAGAGCAGGCCGACACCGCCGAGATCCTGTCCGGTCATCACCAGATCGTCGCCGAGGAGGCCGCCTTGCTCCCGAGGCGGTGACCCGCGACCCCGCTTCGCCCAGGACCTCGACATTGACCCCTGGGCCTGCCCACCATCGCCACCCAGGTCGAGGAGCGCCTCGACGTGACCCTGGACGACTCCTCATCCCCACCCTGCCCACCGTCGGCGCCCTGGTGGACCTGGTGCTCCGCCCAGCGGGCCTGATGACGCCCCCGCCCAGCGGGCCGGAGGCGGCCTGCCGCGCTGCCGTCGGTCACCGGCCTGGGCACCACCAACCCGCTGGCTGGGACGTGGCCGCACCTGGCAGGCCCTGGGCCGGACGCTGCGCCGTACGCACCCCTGCCCCGGGAGGTGACGCAGGTCGGCGGGTCACGAGCTGCCGGTGCGCATCGGGCGCCGCTGGCCGTCGAGCCTCCCACGTCCCTGGCCCCTCGGCAGGTGCGCCGCGCCTGGACTGCGCCAGCCAGTGCGCCCTGGTCGCCGCCCGCGAGGCCTGGCAGCAGGCGGGGGCCCCGTGGTCGACGCCGAGCGCCTGGCGGTCGTGGTCTCCCCGGCATGGGACCGGTCCTGTCCGTCATTCAGGCCTGGGACACCCTGCGGAGCGGGGCCCGCGCCGGGTGGCGCTTTCCACGGCCGTGCCTGCCCTCATGCCCAACGCCCCGGCCGTGGCCGTGGGACTGGACCTGGGGGCCTGGGCCGGATCCACGCCCCGGTCGCCGCTGCGCCATGCCCGGGGCCGAGGCCCCGCCGCCGCGGCCGACCTCATCGCCCTGGGACGGGCCGACGTCGTCGTGGCCGGGGACCGACGCCCTGCACCCCATGACGGTGGCGGCCTCGCCGCCATGAGGGCCCTGTCCACCCGCAACGAGGACCCGGCAGGCCTCACGCCCCTTCGCGCCGGACCGTGACGGCTTCGTGCTGGGCGAGGCGGGATCCTGGTGCTGGAGGCGGCCGGCGCACGCGGCTCGACGGGGCGCCCCGGTCCCGCGGTTCCTGGCCGGGGCCGCGTGACCAACGACGCTCATGACGTGGCCGCCCTGAGGGCAGCGGGAGGCCCAGGAGCGGGCCCTGCGCCTGGGCCCTGGGCGCGCCGGGTGGCTCCCCGCAGGCGAGGGGCACGTCAACGCCCACGCCACCTCCACCCCTGTCGGCGACGTGGTCGAGGCCCGGGTCCTGGGCCCGGGTCCTCGGCGCAGCGTGTGAGCGCCACCAAGTCCTCCACTGGGCACCTCCTGGGAGGCGCGGGGCCTGAGGCGGTCCTGACGGTCGTGGCACTGGTCACGGGCCGTCTGCCCCCACCTGCTGCCCGGCGGGTGACCTCAGGTAGAGCGCCACCGGGCCGGGACGTGAGTGGGGCCGGCAGGACGATCGACGCCTGGGCTGCGGGCCGCGGTCAGCACGTCCTCGGCTGGCGGGCACAACGCGGCCTGGTGCTCACCCGCGGCTAGGCCCGGCGTCAGTACTCGGCGGTGCCAGCCAGGCCCATATGAGGCCCACCGGGTCACTGACCCAGGCGCCGTCAAAACGACGGCTGCCCTCCTGGCCCGCCCGGCCAGGCCGTCCAGGAGCTCAGCGGCGAAGGGCGCCCCGGCCGCGCAGCCACGCCACGTCCCGCCCCAGGCAGTCCGAGGCCAGGACCACGTCGGCCTCCAGGACCCGGCTGGAGCCAGCGCCGGTCACCTGGGTCACGGAGGGCACCTCTGGTCCCAGATCCCTGTCCCTCCCTGGTCCCGCGGGCTCAGGGGGCGCCCAGCTCCCCACGACCCAGCCGCGGTCCACCCGGTCCAGGCCCGGCCACCACACCCCGCCCAGCTCCTCAGGCAGGACGATCGGCGGCCGGGCACCCGATACCCAGCAGCTCCAGGCGCCTGCCCCGACGGCACAGGCAGCGCACCCAGCGTCCCGGACCCGCCTGAAGAGCTCCGTGGCCGGGCCCGCCCCCAGGGCGCGGGCGGCACGCCCAGACGCAGCCGGACGCGTCGACCTCCAACCCGGCCCGGTCACTGGTGGTGCCCCTCCACGACCACCAGGCCTGGTACGCCTCACCCGCCCCCACCCGCCAGGGCCCCTGACGACGACCCGCACCGAGGCGCTCCCCGCCTCAGGCGCCCTCCGCGCTAGCCTGCGCCCCACCGACCACCAGCACGTGCCGGGACAGGACCGCCAGGACCTCGGACCCCGCCCCAGTCCTCCCCGGCCCGGTACCGCTGGCCACCGTGCCTGCCCACCGGGCCGCGGCACAGCCAGGGTCAGGACCGGCCGGCAGCGTCCACGTAGGTGACTCTCGGCACCGGCGAAGCCTGAGGCCGTCAGGACCGGCTCAGCAGCCAGGGGTTTCGGGACCAGGCCCCCTGACCTCGTGGTAGGCGGCCCGGGGCCCGCCCCAGCAGGTCGGGGGCCCACCTGACCGGCCTTATCGGCCCGCCTGAGCCGGTAGAGGTTGCCCAGGGAGGCGCCCAGGGCCTCCACCCGCCCTGGGAGGGGTCCGCAGGCCTGTCAGAAGGCGGTCAGGCCCTCTCGGCCACCAGCAGGCGGTGGACCCGCGCCGCGTGCAGGTCGCCAGCCAGGCCAGAGCGCAGGGAGGCAGGACCTTGACCACACTGACCTGGAGGACCTGGGCAGGTGGTCCAGCAGGCAGGCGCGCACCTCCCTGCTGCTCTCTGGCTGGAGCCCTGCCCCTGCGCGGGCCTCGGTGGCCTCCCCGCGGCCCCGCCCCCACGGGCCGTCTCCCGGCACCGGGCTGGTCCGTGGGGCCCGCCCCTCGGCCCGGTCTGGCCGGTCTGGCTGGGCTGACCGGCCTGGCTGGGCTGACCAGCCCGGCGAGCGGGAGCAGCAGGGCCACGACGGCGCGGTGGGCGCAGGCGGGCGCCAGGAGGCAGTCGCAGGCGATCTGCCCGGGCTCACTGAGCACCTCCGCCTGCGCCACCCTCACCGTGGCGCTCCCCAGGCGCACCACCTCCCAGCTCAGGGGTCGGCCAGGAGGGCGTCCACACGACGCCGGACCTGGGGGCCAGGGCGTCCACCGTGGCCGCCTGGAGGGCCGGGGCGATCCCTCATGCGCGCACCACCTCACCCACCCACCGGGCCAGCTCCAGGGGTGTGAGAGGACCACATCGCATGCCGGCCGCGGGTCAGCTGCCGGGCCATGCCGACGTTGTAGGCCGCCACCCCGGCGTCGTCCAGGGCCGCGCACCCGCCAGGTGCACCCCGGCGGCGTGCACGGCCCCGACCTGCTCCAGCAGCGGCGCCACCGCCGCCCTCCTCAAAGTCCGAGACGAGCACGCACAGGGTGCGGCCGGGCACCCGCACCCGCGAACGCGCCACCCCATGGCCCCGGCGATGTCTGGTACCGCCCCGACACGGACCTCCAGCAGCAGCGCCAGGGGTCGTCCACGTACCCGGAGAAGTCGATCACCTCGTGGAGAAGCGCCAGGAAGCTCACCTCCAGGCAGGGCACGCCGGTCAGGACGGCGGCGGTCAGGGCGGAGAAGACCACGGAGCGACATGGACCCGGAGACGTCCACCACCACAATGAGGTGCCAGTCCGCCTCCTTGGCCACCGGCTGGCGGAACACCAGGGTGGACGGGGACCACCTGCGCCCGCCCGTCCAGGGGCACCACGTGGCGCAGGTTGGCCTCAGCGTGCGGGCAGGTCGAGCTGCCCCACGTGGCGGCGCGTGGGCCGGGCCCCGGACAGGCCCGTCAGCGCGGGCCGCAGACGGACGGCCAGCGCCTGGGCCAGCTCCCTCACGAGGCGCGCCACCAGGGGACGCAGGCGGGCCAGACGGGCCCTCGGGCAGGAGCCGACCAGGACAGGGCGGTGGCGAGCAGCTCCACGGAGGGACGCACCCGGCCGGGTCCAGGGACTCCAGGACGTCAGCCGCCCGCCTGCGCCGCCTGGGTCAGGATCTCGACGACGGCGTCGTGGCCGAAGAGCACTCGATCTCCTGCGCCACTGCGCGCACCCAGCTGGGAGGGGCCCCGGCCGACAGACCGGCGCCCAGGATCCAGGCCTCGGGGTCCAGGCCCTCAGGACGGCGCCCGTAGAGCCGTCCAGGGCGGAGGCCATACGCCGCCCCGGGAGGGGAGCCGGTGCTGCTGCGTGCCGAGCACCATACGCCAGCGCTGGGCCGGGGAGAAGGCCAGGGTCGGCCAGCCCTGAGCTGGGCCAGGCGGCGGCGGGCCCTGGTGTCGTAGCGTGGGCGGCGGCGACCGTGTCCTAAGGCTGAGGACCAGTGCGGGGGCCGGGCCGAGCTGGTGGGCCAGGTCCGCCAGGAGGCGCTCGCGGTCCTCGGGCGCCAGGATCGTCGAAGCTGCTGCGCAGGGCGGCAGGGAGACCGACGAACTCGGCGTCGGCCATGGTGGAGACCTCTCCACCAGGGCCCGGGTGGCGGTGGCGGTCTCCAGGCGGCTACGCGTCGTGACCAGCAGTCCCGCCAGTCTGCGGCGCAGGTCGTGACGGGCTCGGGCGGTGGGGCGCTCAGCCAGGAGACGAGGCGCTGACAGGCTGTCCTGACTGGGGCGTCGGAGCAGAGCTCGGAGGCGGCCCCTGCGTGAGCGGGGAGCCGGGTGGTCAGGTGGGCCAGGCGTGGGACAGGCCCAGCTCGTGGTCGGCCGCCCGGTGGCGAAGGCGGCCAGGGCCGCGGCGTCCTCCAGCCGGTCCGATCCTGACAGGCCAGCCAGCTCCCGCAGTGCGGCGCCGGTGAGCTCCTGACGCAGCAGCCCGCCCGCTGGCGTACGTCCTGGGGCAGGAGGCCGGGCCCCGGCACGCGGGCCAGGGCCACGTCGGCCAGGGTGCCGCCCAGGGCGACGCGGCGTCGGTGAAGCCGACCTGCGCCACCTGGGGGCGAGGTGGTCCAGGGCCCGCCCAGGGCTGGTGCTGGCGCACCGCGCGGCGCGTCGGTCAGCAGGCGGTGGCGCGCGCGCGTGTCGGGCAGGGGCGGGTCACGAGCGTGCTGGTGGCCACCTGCTCTGGGGGTGAGTCCGCGAGGGGCGGGCCAGCCTCGATACCGGCCTCGGTGGCGGCGCTCCAGGCCAGATGCCAGGTCAGGTGACCTCGGGGCCCCTCGCCAGCTGCGGGGGTGTCTCACAGGTCCTGCAGCCAATGCCTCCCGGTGAGCAGGCGGTGGAGCAGGACGTGGCGTTCCAGCTCACGTCCTCCCCGGGCGGGGGCGAGCGTGAGGGCGGGGCCGGTCCACGGGCAGTCCCAGGCGCTCCAGCTCGGCGACGACGGCGTCGCGCAGGGGCGCACGCGGGAGTCCCGGGGGCCAGGGAGCCGCGTCTGTCACCGACGAGGACGTCCTCCAGGACCGAGGCGACCGCCCGCCCGCGTCCCAGGACCTCGCCCCGCGAGCACCGGAGGTGGTGGCTCAATGAGCTCACGGCGTGAGGGGCGCCCAGGCCCCGCAGGGTAGCCAGGTCCAGGGCGAGGCGGGCGGTGGCGGTGGCCTCACCGGGCCCGGCCGGGTGCCCGGCGTCACGCAGCCTGCGGGTGACGAGGGTCACGACCTGGGTGGTGTCCCTGTCTGATCCGCTCAGGATCCAGGCCGGGTCGACGCACCGCTGCTGCCACGCAGGGTCGCGGATACCAGCCGGGTAGCCGGAGCAGGAGCTCGAGCTGGGCAGCGACGCAGCCGACGACCCCGTCAGGGTCCTCGGTCCCTCCGCTCTGGCGGCCCGACGACGTCGAGCAGCGCCGGGCGTGGAAGGCCCCTGACGAGGGCGGCCACGCGCCGCCAGCGGCCAGGTGGCGGGCGGTCCGGCGGCGCATGGACTCCTCACGGGCCAGGTGAGGGCGTCGGGCGACCGGCCCGGCAGCGGGGCGGCCCAGCCGTGGGCCAGGGCGGCGGTGCGCACCTGCCCGGGAGTGGATCCGGGGGCGTGGGCTCACGAGCTGGTCCCAGATCTCTCGGCGTCCTCGGTGCGCGCCTGGGCCCGCCGGGCGGGGCCTGCCAGAGGGCGCCCCGGCTCCCCGACCGGGCGCCCTCCTCGTCCTCCTCCTTGAGGCCGCCGGGATCCTCGGGGTGTGCTGCCCCACGGGCAGGTCAATGCAGTCCACCTCGACACCGTGGTCGCGGGCCCATGCGAGGCGACCAGCCTCGGGTGAGAAGTCGGCTATGGGGTAGAAGGCCATGTCCCTCTCGTGGAGAAGGCCAGGGCCAGGGGGCGCGGGCCCGTGGGTCAGCCAGCCCAGCCACCCCCGGGCCTGGGACGGCAGCTCAACGGCCAGGACCCGGGGGTCGGCCTCCTCCAGGAGCGCGGCAGGACGGCGCCAGCGCGGGCGAGTGGTGGCGTACGCCCACCAGGTGGGGCTCCCGGCTGGCCACCAGCCGGTCCACGACTCCGGCGGGGTCGGTCATGCGTCTCGAGCACGTGGCGCTGCTGCCACAGCTGGACCCAGCTGGGGCTGCCCTGCTCGGCCCGCCGCCTGACCACCGCGTCCCAGTAGGCCAGCAGGCGGGCCCCGTCCTGGGGTCGTCCGCGCACGGCCCCCAGCAGCTGGCCGGGGACGAGGCGCAGGCCGTCGCGGGCGTGGGGGAAAGCGCCCCGGCCAGGGGCGATGGACTCGAGACCGCCACGGCCTCGGCGGTGGAGAAGCATCGGTCGAGGCCGCCCACGGCCCACCCTCCTGGCTCACGCCCCCGCGCAGGTCCCGGAAGGCGGTGACCAGGGTCCGCACGACGACGTCGTCCACGCTGGCGGGGCGCCCACGCCCTCAAGGGCCCGGCGGGTGCGCCCGCACCAGCTCGACCTCGGCGTCGGCGTCGGCGATGGGCTCCACGGCCTCGAAGCCGAAACGGCGCTTGAGGGCGGCGCTCATCTCGCTCACGCCCCGGTCGCGCAGGTTGGCGGTGGGCAATGAGGCAGAACCCGGGCGGCCACGGGCGTGGTCGCCGAGCTCGGGACGGCCAGGCGGCGCTCGGAGAGCACGGAGACCAGGGCGTCCCGCACCTCGGCAGGCAGCGGGTGATCTCCTCCACCCGGACCACCCGTCCGCTGGCCGGCGGCCATGACCGGGGAGGGCACCAGGGGCCTGGGGCGGGTCCTGCGGCCAGGAGCTGGGCGTAGTTCCACCCGTAGCGCAGCTGGTCCTCAGTGGTGCCGGCGCCTCCTGGACGGTCAGGCGCTGGTGCTGCAGACGGCGGCGGCCAGGAGCTCGGAGAGCGGACTTGGCGGTGCCGGGCTCGCCCACGAGCAGCAGCGCCCGCTGCCCGGCCAGGGTCACCACGCAGCGCTCCACCAGGAGACGTCGCCGACGAACTTGCGGCTGACTGCAGTCGTGGTGAGCCGCAGACGAAGGCGACCACGGCCTGGGGGAGCCTCCAGCCCGGGGGGCGCGGGCCGGTCTCCTGGGCCAGGCGCTCCAGCTCCTTAGCGCAGAGGACCTCCCGGTGGCAGGACCTGTTGCCCATCAACGTCTCCCCGAGTCTGGGTGCTCGCTCTGGCGTAGCGGGCGGTCCCTCGTCACGGTAGCGCCGCCACGCACCGGCGAAGACCGCCCCAGCGGCAGGAGGGGCAGGACGGCTGCCAGGCGCGGGCGCACGCGGTCGCTACGGTCGAGATCGTACAGGGCGCCTTCCACGCCTCCATCGGGTGGGGTGGGGCCCGGCCGGCATCCACCTGCCGGGCAGGAAGAGGCCCGCCCGCGCGCTCCCCGCCTGGCCTCCACCACCAGGCCCCGCCAGCAGGTCGGCGCCCGCCTGGCGCAGCCGGGCGGCGCCCCAGTGGTTCCAGGACCTCACCTGCCGGTCGGCGGGCGGGTGCAGGGCCAGAGCCGGAGCCAGTAGCGGGCGGCGTCGGCCCCAGGCCCAGGGGCCAGGAGACGTCGGCCACCACCTGGGGGCGCTGGCCAGCTGGGTCCTGGCCGGCGCCGGTCCCCGCGACACGCAGGTCGGCAGACGAGCCGTCGCAGCGCTCGGAGAGCAGGACGACGGAGCGTGCAGGTCGTCCGCAGGCTCACGCAGGGCGGCCACCTGGCGGCTCCCGGCCCGCCAGTCGGTCACCTGGCGGGCTCCACCAGGTGGCCTGCTCGCCCGTCCGCGAGGGTCTCACGCCCCGCCGGTGCGCCCGTCGCCGACCCGGCCGTCCGCACGCGCAGTCCCAGGACGGCGCACGCCTGCGCGTTGCGACCCAGACCCAGCCAGGCTCACGCCAGCTCTCCTGAGCACCTCGAGCTGGTCGGCGAGTCAGCGCGTGGTCGGCGCCGCGCGCGAGGCCAGCCACAGCAGGGGCTCCCAGGCGGGTACGCTGGTCCACGCTGGCGCATGAGGGCGTACAGGTCGATGTCGGCCTCCGCATGACGGTGAGGGCCTCGGGCGCCAGGACGTCGGGCAGGACCACCCAGCCCCGCGCGGTGCGCCGCCAGTAGGCGGCCAGCGGCCCCGCGTCCAGGCCCTGGGCCACCACCCGCGCGGGGTCGGCTGCCCCGGCGCGATCATGCCCACGAGCAGGGCGGGGTCCAGGTCTCAGGAAGCCGGACGCCCCTGCGCCTGACCGCGCTCGGTGCAGCTCTGCAGGTCCTCCAGGACGGCGCGCGGCCAGTTCCACAGCATCGCTGGATCCGGTCAGCAGGAGCTAGGCGGCGGCCACCGACCAGCCGGTGCCCCGCGCCAGGCTCGGCCCGACGCGGGTCCCACGAGGCGGTCCCTGGCGGAGGAGGTGGGTGAAGGCGTCGCTGACGGCGTCGGCTCACTCTGAGGAGTCCATGAGCCTGGTCGTCGGTAGGGGCCGACACGGGCGGAGACCGTCACCGGTCAGGGACAGGACCGTGCACACCGTGAACTCGTCCTGGTTGATCCGGTGACAGCCTCGTGTCAACGACCGTCCCCGTCGCCCTGGTCGTCACCCACCCGGGTGCCGCAGGCGTAGGGGCTCGGCGCCACGGGGAACGTGAAGGAGAGGCCGTGGTCCGTGGCGTCACCAGGCCGGCGCCGGCCAGGGCGGCGTGGAGCGCGGCCGCGCCACGCACTCCCAGTCGGGCCTCTGGGCCGGGCACGGCGGCGCAGTGGCTGGGCATGGCGGCGCAGGCGGCAGCACCTCGGGGTGGGTGACCGCCACGAGGACGAGCTCGCCCGACGTAGCCCATGTCGCTGGCCGCATGGTCCGGCCCAGGGCCAGGACGTCGGCCCGTGAGGTGCGGCTCGCCCGGGGCTGCGCCCAGCTGACCACGAGGCGTGGGCCCACGGACGAGGCGTCGGGCCCACGGACGAGGGTGCCGGGGCCGCCTGCCCGGTAGGGGCCGGGGCGGCCTGCGCCCGGGGGCCGGGGTCGTCGGCCAGGGCGCGGCGGATCCGTGTTGAGCGGATCAGGTCCTCCAGGAGGTGCCTGGCAGGGGTTGTGGGTCAGGGTGGTCAGGTCTTGGTGGGTCCTTCCAGAAGACTGCCAGCCCGGGAGGCTGGCCGGCAGGGGCAGCAGGGCTGTCAGCAGGCGGGCCTGGACCTGCCCGTCCACGCCCGCGGCCACGGCCAGACGACCCAGGTCCTCCTCAGGACGCGTGAGGAGGCACTCCCCATGCACCCTGCCCACGTCAGCTCCCAGGAACGCCTCAGGGCTACCTGGTGGCACGCCCTGGCAGGACCACGCCAGACGCCCCATCTCCTGCACCCACCGCCCCCGCAGCGAACTCCAGGAACACCTCCCGGTCACGCCTCGTCCACCACCAGGCCGTGCACCTGCCGGCCTCCGCGCTATGGAGAACAACCGCGCTGCGCACCCCTGTTCCCACCCCAGGAACACCCGCGCCCCTCCCAGGAAAGTCGGCAGACGCGGCGCGCACCCGCCCAGCACCAGCCACCTCCACCACACACCCATCGCCTGACCCGGACGCGAACCGCCAGACGCGCCACCCGCCCCAGATCCCCACCAGACCCAGCGCCAGACCTGCGTCCCTCGGCTCGTGCACCACCACCCACCCGGAACCCCACCACCTCCCAATGACCAAACCTCACACCACACACAACCCCACACCCACCAAAACCAACCACACCACACAACGCATCCTCCACACCCATCAAAGACCCGACACCAACCTCACCATCATGACGACCACCCAACACCCCACAAGAATAAGAACGAGCCACAAACCGCACACCACACACCCCACCACCCAAAGCCACACCACCACACCCAACAACCACAGAATCACTAATCACTTTTTCCACTCAACCTTGCGTCCGGCGTAGAGTGAGCCGCCATGCGTGCACTCGGGTCGCCACTGGCCACCAGCACTGGCCACCAGCAGACGGCGTCCTCGCTCTCCCAGTACAGCTCGCCGGTGCTGGTCTCGTAGCAGGCTGTCCACACCGATCCAGTAGCGGGCCACGACCCTGGTGGCCGTTCTCCCAGACGGTGGTGGCGCTAGCCGCCGAGATCTTGAACCCTGGCTAACGGCCCGAGCCGCGGCGAAGCTGCAGCTGGTCGAACTCCCCACTGCCCAGGTCTCCAGGGTCCTGGACTCTCCGGATCCGGTGGCGGGAGGGCAGGCAGTGGATCTCACGGAAGAGCTGGTCCAGGCGCTGGGTCACGCCCAGCTCGACGGCGAAGGCACGGATCTCCTCCAGCTCAGGCGTAGCACCGTGGGGGATGAGGACCCGTCGGCCGTCAGGAGCAGGACTCGCCGTCCAGGTCGACGACGCCAAGGCCCCTCGTCATCGGCGGCCCTGCAGGGCGGTCTGGCCTCCTCAGTGAGGACGACGGTGTCGGTCAGCCAGAGCGCCAGCCTCGTCGGCCCAGACCTGGGTCAGCAGGACGCGCGGCACGGGCAGGGAGCGCAGACCAGCGCTCCACCTGCTCCCGACCTCGGCGTCGTGGGTGCGCAGGAAGTCGAGGAGGGCAGCCAGGGACTCGTAGGCCTCCGTGTCCCTGGCCTTGGACGGCATGGTGGCCAGGACCCCTGCCCTGGCGTTACGAGCCACCACGCGCCGTCGCGGATCGTGAGCTCGTACCCGGTACCTGTCAGGGTCCATTCCCGCATGTCTCTCCTGTGGTACGGCGGGAAGTACACCGGAACGTTACCAACAAGACGATACCTGGTATCAAAACCTCCCCGGCAGGACGCCGAGGACGGGAGCTCGTGGAGCTAGACTGAGACCCCTGACCTCTTCCATGCCATGGAAGCGCGCCACCAACTGCGCCATGAGCTCCCGAACCGACTGCGTCGGAGTGGAGCTAGAGGTTCGAACCCCGACCTCTTCCATGCGCATGGAAGCGCGCTACCAACTGCGCGCCAGCCCCTGAACGGGCGCCGCCCGCGGGCGACGGCGACAACTTTATGGAGTCACCGGCCCGGAGGCAAACTCTTTCCAGTGCGGTCCTCACCCACGCCTGGTGGCACCGCCTACCGCGCCGGTCCCGCCCGCAGCAGGGAGGCTCAGGAGGTCCACAGGCGGCGTCCCCGGCCTGGCAGGTGATCGTGTTCCAGGACACGACCATCCAGCCCGGCACCCGCCCGGGCAGCGCGTGCAGCCGCCCAGTGGCGTTGTCCAGCCCCTGAGGCCGACCACGCCGAGGGGTCGGCCCCCAGCAGGTGGGGTGGCGCCCAGGGTGATGGCCGAGCCGTGGGCGACCACCACCACCGGGCTCGGTCCCTCGGGGCTGGTCCGCGCCTCAACGGCCCAGCCCTTCTTCCGACGGGCCCAGCTGGCCCGCAGAGCGACGGGCGCCGGCCCGCCGCCGCCTGACCGGGCCATGAGGGACTCAATAGCGCTGCCCACGCGCGCGCGGCGGCGTGGGCCCGGCTCTCCACCCGACGCCCTGGGGTCCCCCGGCCGCCACACCTGGCGGCCTCAGGGCCAGCCTGTCTCGATCTGCGTCCGGGTCAGCCCTCCCACGCCCCCGGAAGGAGCGCTCGACCAGGTCCTCAACGACATCGACCGGCACGGCCGCACCCGTGCCACCGCCCAGTCCTCGGCCAGCACCTGGGCGGTGGCGGGCACGGGCGCAGGGGCGAGGAGACGATCCGGCTGGGGCGCAGGGCGGCCAGGGGCTCAGCCGCCTGCACGGCCTGGGCCGTCCCGGTGGCGTTGAGGGGCGTCGACGCGCCCCTGGACACGCCGGCCACGTTGTGGTCGGTCTCCCCGTGGCGCCACGGGACGAGGTCGGTCACGCTCAGTACGCCTCCGCCGCCGCGGCCACCTCGGCGAGGTCGTCCGGCAGAGCGGACGGGCTGTCCTTCCACAGCCGCTCCAGGGCGTAGAACTCACGGTCCTGCTCCTGGAGGACGTGGACCAATGTCCTCGAAGTCCGAGGAGTCAGTGGGCCTCCTGCGTCCCTCACGGAACCGGCGTCGGGCCCCGGCACCTGAGCAGGGCCTCCACGGCGTCCATGATGGCCCGTACCTGGCGGTCGTTGGAGCCGGAGAGGATGAGAAGACGTCGGTCAGGGCGAGGCGCTCGGAGACGTCGATGGCGACGATCTGCGTGGCTTCTTGACGCCCGGCCTGGCGGCCAGGGCGCGAGGCGGCGGTCTCCGGTTGGCGGTCACAGACCCTTGACTGGTGGTGCGGGACTAGAGGAGCAGGGCGCGTGCGGACGCGCGGCAGCGCAACGGCTGTCAGCCTGCACTGACGTACCAGGCTACCGTGCCCAGGACCAGCAGGAGGACCAGGATCAGCAGCCCGATGAAGGTAGTGGCTCAGCTGGACCCGCCCCTCCGGCTCGTGAGCTGACCTCCAGGTTCGTGACGGACTCCCCGCAAAGACCTCCTCGTCCGGGAAGACGGCCTGCGGTGCGGGGGTCGGGCTGGCGCAGGGCTGCGCCCGGAGCGGCACCCCGGGCGGCGTCACTGCGGGCGATGCTGTCGTGGAGGGCCCTCCACTGGGGGTCTCCAGGCCGTCGAACTCGGCGTCCACCGGCTGGACGTTCTGGAAGCACCCTGGTCTCGTGGTCCACCGTGCGCACGACCCCTGAGGGATCCGTACGATCGGACGCGCCGTGAGGGCGTGGCAGGCCGGGGCGGGACGGTCCGTCCCCGCTCGACCTGGGGCGTCGGTGGCCAGGCGGTTCATGAGGGAGCGCCGGGCGGGCACGACGGCGTCGGCGGGTCAGCCGACTCGGCCGAGGCGGAGAGGGGCACCGGCTCGTCCTGGGCCTCGGCGGCCGGCAGGAGCCCGGTGGAGACGGCGGAGATCCTCCGATCTGGGAGTCGGAGAGCTTGGTGGCGTTGGTGGTGGCACCCACCACCTGGCTCAGGCGTCCCTTGCGCCCGGGAGTGCGCCCGGAGGTGTCCGGGGACGAGGGCGTCGGGGCGTGGTGGTGGTGGGGCCTGATGTCGGGCCCCGGCAGCGGGGGCGGAGGACGGAGCGCGCGGCTCCTGCGGGTGGCGATCCCTGGCCTCCCGGCAGCGGGGACGGGGACACGGCCCCGCAGCGGCTCCAGGCGTGGGGACCGGACGAGACACCGGCTGCGTCCGGCCGGGTACGGGGGCCTCGTGCGCGGCCGGGCGTGGCATGCCTCGGCGGCACGACCGCCCCGGTAGCGGCGGTTGAGGCCGGGATGGGCGTGGCGGAGGAGGCCGGCCCAGGGCCTCATGATCGACCGGGTGTCCTAGGTACGGGCGCGCTGTTGGGCGGCGGAGGCTGCGCCCGAGAGCCATGTGCACCGCTGTCAGGCTGCCCGCGGCCGGGACCGGGCGGGCGGGCGCGGCGATGGTCGCGCGGGCGCGGCGGCGGGCGCCGGGTCTGGCCCGGTATCCCGCCCGACTGCGCCCTGAGCGATGCAGTCCTGGCGCCTGGGTGCGGGCCGACGGCGCTGGTAGCCGCCGCCTCCAGGAGTTCTGAGGCCCGCCTCGTGATTCTCGGGTCATGGCGACGGCCGCACGCAGGGCCTGGCCTCCCTACCGCAGGCGCTTGAGCTCCCGACGTGTCAGTAGAGGCTGCTGTCCTCGTGACATGTATGCCTTCGCGTTCTGCGGCGCGCCTGGCAGCACGCTTGCCTGCTGGCTCGAGCCGCGGCCCCGCTGGAGCGGCAGGGCCACCAGAGTGGGGCGCGCGACGTCGTTGCTCACTCATCGACGTCTTCCTTCCTCATGGACTGCCCTGCGCGACACGGCGGTCATCGTCACGGACGTCTGTCCGCCCGGCTCTGCGGGTACAGTGGGCCGTACTTCAGGAATGTACGGTGCACGACACCGTACCGGGTACGAGGTACCACACCGCGCCCGCCCGACGCGCGCGGCAGCGGTGGAGGAGATCGCCATGCGCACCTCGACCAGGGGAGCTGCGGCAGTGCCGGGGTCGGCTGTGACGTGGCCGGGGCGGGTCACGCCCACCGAGGTGCGCTAGGCTTGCAGATCTCCCACTGGTCTCCATGCGGAGGATCTGCGCCAGCGCGTCCGCACCGGTGATGAAGTACAACTCCGCGCCGCGCTTCCGGCGGCGCTGTCGTGCAGTGGGTGTCGATCGTGCAGGTGGTCCCGCCCTGCGGTCGATGTCCACCCAGCGAGACGGTGAAGGCGGGTTGCGGCGATGACGGTGACACTTGAGGTGCGAAAGCCCGCCTGAGGACCCGGCGGTCCCTCAAGCTGGGCCCAGTGCACGAAGACGACCTCGTCCAGGGCGGAAGACGTCCGACCTCATGGCGACCACGAGGTGGCCGCGGCGATGTCGAAGCGCGTCTACCGCCGATGCGCAGGCGACGAGAGTCGGCTGCGTCACGTCGCGCTGAGGCACGTTCCCTCTCCTTGACATGTGATCGCGCAGCAGACCGGGCCTGCACCACCTACCATCCCGCCACTCGCTCCCGAGTCACGTGCAGGTTAGCGACCTCGCCCGCGATCACGACCCATGATCCGTGCCACGATGCTATTATCGCCTCGACCACACCCGGTTGCTCACAGCGAGCGGTCCCTTCAGCGTAGCTTCCACGATCTTGCTACACCGCCGTCATCGCAAGGAGAACGAGATGACCCGTCACGAACGCCTCGCCATGCTGGCATCGTCGTCGAGGAGGCAGCATCCATCGACGACATCATCACACGCCCGGAACAGCTCCGCCGCCACCGCCCGACGACTGACCATGGGCCAACCAGCAGCTCTGTCACCCGTACCCGGGGCGGTGCCTACGCCAACCGTACGCGCCGAGCTCTGCGCTACCGGGCCTCGGCCGACGAGACGATAACCTGATCGCCCGCCGCCACCGCCCTGGTCAGCGCCGGGGACACCGTCGCAACGGGGGACCACGCGCGGAGGTCGCCCGCGAGATCGCCTTGCTGCCCGTGGGCATCGACCGATCGTCCAGTGACGGTCGCCACCAACGCCGCCGGGCTGGTCGCCCGGAGCTCACCGTGCGCCAGGAACGTGCGCGTGGTGGTCACTGGGGCGTGTGGCCCGGGCCCGCCCTTGCCGAGCTCACTGGCCCTGAGCGACCCTCATCTGCAGCATCTCGGTCGATTGCTCCTGGCGTGCGGCATGTGACGCCGGGGGCCTGCGCCTTCCACGGGAGGGCGAGGCCGCCGTCAACTGCCGCCCTGGGCCTGCGCCGCCCAGCGCGCGTGGTGCGCGTCGCCGACCACACCAAGCCTCCAGAGCACCTTTCTGCCCCTGATCCGCCGTGCCGACGAGCGACCAGCATGCTGATCACCGACATCGGCGCGCCACCGGGAGGAGCAGCTCGCATCCGTGAGGCGGCATCACGATCCGCCAGGTCTGAGTAGGCTCAAAACTGCGCCAGCATTCGACCGCACTCGCACCGCTCAAGGGAGAACCATGCTCGTGCGACCGGAAACAGGCCACCATGCGTCCAGGAGTGCATTGACGACCAGATCCGCAGCCTCGCCGCCGCGTCGCCGGACGCCGTACGGCAAACCCGGAGCGGCACCTGGCTGCCTGCGATCGCCCTCCCGAGCTCGTGGTCAGGCGTACTCCACCTACTTCCGGGGCCGCGATCCGTGGAGGTCTGGCCCACCCCGACACCCTCGTCAACCAGCACCGCGAGGCGAGCGCGTCACGCCACGGGCCCCGGCCCGCTGCGGATCGACGTCCTGGCCGCGTCACTGGCGGGAGCAGTTCCGCCCCTGCCAGCGAGGCGTCGAGCGCTTCTGGCGTCGCCGACCGCACCACCGGCCAGGTGGTGCCGGTCCCGGGCTGACGTGGAGTGAGTCCACACTGGCGTCCCGGACCGGGTCCACGTGCTTTCTCCGTCTGGCACGAGTACTACCGTCGGGTTCCTGGCGGACCAGGTGTGGGACACCACCCAGATGTACAACCACATCACCAACGGCTGGGCAGACCGCTGACCCTTCACCTGCGCTGGGGAACGCCCCTGGCCGACGTGCGCAAGGGATCGGGTGTGGAGCACGCCCGGCAGGCTCCTGACCACCCGGCTCGCTGAGCACCACCCGAGGGTGGGACGTGGTGCGCTTCACCACCTTCTTCTACCACTTCACCATCGCCTTCAACGACCAGGCCAGCGAGCGCTCGTGGACCTGAAGTACTGGCCATCACCGCGTCAGGCGGATCGCCTGGAGGTCACGAGTACGGCCGCCCCGCGGGCCGAGGACTCTGACGCCGCGTGCTACAACTCCCTCGTTCCGGGTGCCTTCCCCGCTTCCGCGACTGGATGGACTTCACCAGCCGGTTCGTGGCCCGGCGGGCCAAGGAGCCGGTGACATCACCCACGGCGTGCGGGCCGTAGGCTGCATGACATGTTCCTGGGCGACAAACTGGACTGCCCGAGTTCACGAGCACTTTCCTGCCTCCATCGGCCCGATCGCCGCGTAAGGCGCGTGCAGCGCCGCCACCACCTCGTCTCATTAGCGACGTCCCGGCGGTGAGGCACACCGATGTATCCGCTTCTGCACTACTTTCCCCGACGTTCGCTAACCACGACGGCGGGGACCCGTGGGCCAGGCCAACGACTCCCTGGATGACCTCCCGGCGGCCGTGAGTGCGCCACCCCTGGACCGCATAACATGGCGGCTACGTCTCTTGGCCCTGGAGTTCCCCGACTTCAGTGTCACGCGTCACGCAGATCGCCCAGGAGTTCTGGTGATCCACGAGTTTCCGGCGGCCGTGCCCCAGGGGACGCGCGCGCCTGTCACGTCAAATCCTCAACCATCAAAGCTCGTTCCGGCAGACCCATTATGGCGGCGCATCGCCCTGCGCCATAAGCAATACCTACTCCGAGTCCCAATATCGTCTTCACGGTCTGGGTTTCTGGCCTTTGAGGAGGTACGCTAGTGGTGCCTGACGACGTGGACGTGCTTGTCAACGCTGGGCGGCGGACACCGCCGACATCGCGGCCTGCCCGATGACCTGCGCCCGTGGCCTGCCCGGTGGCGGCTGGCTACGGTCTGGAAGGGTGAGCCACCGCCTACGCTGGGCGGGCGATCCTTCTTCCAGCCTCCGACGTCCTGGGGGTGGACGAGGAGCGTCATTACCCCGTCCACCGACCGCCCGCCACTCCCCACCATGGTGACCTCACCGTGACCGCGGACCTGTCGGGCCTTGACGGCGAGGGCGCGGGCCACGACATCTACGCGGTATCTTCGCACCAGTCCTGTCCGCTCAGGACGGCACCGTGCGTATCGCCGCCAACGAGTTCGGGCGGGGGCGGGCGGTCTACTCCGGCCGTTCACCTCACGAGAACCACGCACCTCCAGCGCGCCCCGTACCGGCGGCCGGGCGTGGAGAGGACCTGCGGAGACCTGGTGTTCACCTTCCGACATGCCACCGAGGGTCAACGACGCCTGCGGTCATCAACGCCTACGAGCCCACCGGCTGTGCCCAAGTCGGCTGAGCCTGCGACAACCGCATGGAGGACTGTGCCAGCCGGGCCTGGGTGCTCACCTGCGCCCGGGCCTGACCGGCGGGCGCGCCGCGACTTGCCAGTACAGGTCCGCGGCCACCAGCACCAGACCAGGCTGGCAGTGACACACGCTGCCCGCGCCCACCCGCCAGCCCAGGACGCTGGAGAGGACTGGCAGACTGCGACCGCAGACCACTGGGGAGAGCCGCCACCGCGGGGCCCCGCCGGGGTGCTGCGGTAGCCAGGAAGGTGCCGAGGTGCACTGCCACCCAGCCGCGCCCACCGGAGGCGGCCTCGTGGGACGTGGTGCCCAGGGACGTGCTGGGCCAGGCCCGCGGGAGCTCAGGAGCGCGCAGTCCATGGGCGGCGGTGTCCACCAGGGTGGCGGTGGCGGTCACCACCAGCCCGCCCCACCAGCCACCAGCCCCACCGTCCACCCCGCCGGCCTGGGCCAGGCGTGTGCCATCCCCTGGCCTGCGGGGCCGCCGCGCCCGGGAGGTGGTCCGCGGGCGGCGCTGTCCCACTGCGCCGGAGCGGCGCTGCATCCGGGATCCCTGCCAGCCACATCACCAGTTGTCCCGCCGCGCCGGGGCGGTGCCGGGCAGCGGCGCAGGACCGCCAGGCAGGCCAGGAGGCACAGGAGGGCGAAGGTGACGTCCTTACCGGGCTGCCGCCGGGGCGCCCTGTATACGTACCGAGACGTAGGCGTCGGGTGGGACGGACAGCCTGAGGTCCGCGGCGGGGGCAGCAGCCACAGTTGAGGCAGGCCAGGGCGGTCAGGGTGAGCAGACCGCACTGGTGCGGTGAGGGCGCCGGGGCGCGGTGGTGCGGTCCGCCGTCTCGCCCCCGCCCGGTGCCGTACCGGGGTCCCGGTCCCCGCAGGCCCAGGGGTATTGGCCCTCGCCCGGGGCGCGCCCGACGACGAGGGCCGCAGGAACGTGGGAGCTCTGCGTCGGCCCCTGACGTCCGGGGTGGGCGCGTCCCCGGCCCGGCCTGCGCGTCCCGGCCTGGGATGCCCAGACGATGCCCATCACCCCGGGACGATCCGCACAGGTTACCAGCCCAGGCCCATGGGGCCGCGGGCGAGCTTCGCGGGAGATGCCCAGCTCGGCACCCAGGCCCAGGCGCCCCGCCGTCGGTGAACCGTGGGAGGCAAGAATGACACCAACGCGCTGGCCCGCCCCCGCGACAGTGTTGACCACCCGCACGTCCTCTGGTTAGGACGGCCTCGGTGCCCGGTGCCGTGGCGCGCATCAGCCCACGGCGGCGTCCACGTCCGGTACCACGCGCGCACGGCCAGGTCCAGGGAGCCGTACTGGTGGCCCAGTCCTCCCACCGCCTGAGTGCAGGCCCCGGGCCGCCCGGCCAGGACGGCGGGCGGCGGCGGGCCGGCGTGCAGGGGTGGTGCCTGCCTCCCACAGGCCGCGGCGGCGGCAGCAGTCCGCCACCGCCTGCGGACCAGGAGGGTCTCATGGCGCGCACACCCCACCCGCTGGGTCTTGCGCGACCACGACGTCCACGGCCTGGGCCAGGAATACGGAGGCGTCCACGATGCAGCGTCAACGTCTTGAATGGCGACGCAGACCTCCACCACCGTGCGTGGCGAGCTCCACCGCCCTGGGCACCAGACGTCAATGAGGCCGTGTGGGCGCGTACAGGGCCTGGGCGCCCTGTGCCCGCTGCCGAGCCACCAGGTTCCCCCAGGCCCACCGAGGCCAGGGCTGAGCGTAGGCCGCGACAATGGCGGCGTTGGTCTCGCGCGGCGGAGCCCTTTCACGCAGACGAGATTTGCGTTGCCGGACCTGACCGCCAGGCCCGCCACGTCCGCAGCGGTGACGTTGGGACGTACCCGTGACCATGCCGACCAATTCCCCAGGGGCACCCGGAGCGGCGCGCACCTCCAGGGCCGTTGGGCAGACGCGCGGTCGTCAACGACCCGTCTGACTGGGCCAAGGTGGTGCCTCCAGGGTCTCATGACCCCCAGGCGGGTGGTGCTCAGGCCAGCGGTCCACGAGACCCTCCTCATGCCGGCGGCTCGGGCCTGCTCCACGGCGGCGTTGGCGGCCAGACGTCCGGGCCCGGTCGTGCAGCGTCCGCGCCATGGCCCAGGGGTTCGGCTAATTCTGAGCTCCGTGGTGCTGCGGCCAGGGGGCCTCTGGGCCGGCGGCAACGCGACTCAACACCAGGGCAGCCAGCTCCTGACGCCGTCGTGGGCACCTGGAGCCCGGACCGGTCTGTGTTCGTGCTGGCGACCCCACTCTACACAGCTCCCCTGGCGCGCCCCGCCAGAGCCGACCCGGGCGGCGTCGTGGGCGGGTGCGCCTGCGGGCGCGGTGGTCGCCCTTCGCCGGCGCCGGCGTCCCTGCAGCAGGGGCGCACCACGGGTTGTCGGTCTTCGCCGGCGCCGGCAGGAGCCTGGGTGAGCCCGGCCCGGGCAGCCGGCCAGCCCGTCGCGGTGGGACCACGGGCCACGTGCCTGGGCACCGCGCGCACCGCGAGCCCCGCAGCGCCAGTGCACCCGGCGACCTCGGCCGCCGCGTAGCGCAGACGCCGCGCCACTGGGCCCGGGGGCCGACGACCGACCACCGCCCCGGCCTCGAGTGTCGCCGTCGACCGCACCCGGGCAGCAGAGACTGCCCATTGTCAGGGGCTCACCGTTACCAGCAGGCGCCCCTCGGGCACGGAGGCGTGGTAACATCCACAGGCGTCGGCTGGGGCGGTGGGGCCGGTAAAGGCCAGGTCCCCAGGTCGTCTGGGAGGGTTGAGCTGCCCAGGTGGGCACGGCGTCGTCGGCCCGGGCGGCGGTGGCGTGTTCCAGCAGGCGCGATGGGTTTGCCTGACCTTGCAAGAGTACCCCCGTGCCCAGGGCCGAGCCTTGTCGGAGACGTCCACGTCGCCAGGTCGGCGCCGCCGGCCACGTAGCGCAGGGGGCGGGCCCTGGGGCCTGGCCGGGCTGTCCATTACCCCGTCCACGCCGGTCAGCAGGACCAGGGACGTCGGCGGTACCAGGTGGGAGACGAGGCCGCCAGGTCGCCGTCCCGAGGCCAATCCCGCAGCCACCCCTGTTGACCATAATGGCCCCCTGGCGGTCACGCGAAACGGCAGCCACGCGGGTAGCGCTGCGCGGCTGTCACAGTCCCGGGCGCGGTGAGCAGCACCCGGGCGGCCACGGTCCCGTAGGCGCCTGGTCAGTCTGCCAGCTGGCGACCAGGCGTCCCTGGGCCCCATCGAGGCGCCGCTGGAGTGGCGCAGCCCAGGACGGTGCTCCATGCTCCAGGGTGGGTGCAGGTCGCGGCCACGGCCCCGGAGAGGTTCAGGACCACGTCGTGCCCGCGGTGCCGCAGGTTGGCAATGAGACGGGTCAGGACGTCAATGCGGTTGAGGTCCAGCCTGCCGTCGTCACGGGGTCAGGGAGGATATGATCTTGAGGACCATCGGGCCCCTGACAGGCCGCCTTGGGCCTGGCTGTGGGCCAGCCCGCGGTCCACGCCGGGGCCTCGGCCCCGTGGCCTGCGGTCGGCTTCTGGACGCTCACGCCGCCCACGCTCACACCCCGTCCGTCTCGTCCCAGGCCCCCGGGTCGGTCCACAGGCCCTGCTCGGCCTCCTCGCGCAGCTCGGCCCGGCGGCCCCTTGGCGTCCATCCGCGGTGGTGGCCGCCCGACGCCCGGTGTTGCGTCGGCGGGTGGTAGTCCTCCACCCGCATATCGAGCCCCTGGGCGCCCAGGGAGCTGGAAGCCGGTGGTCACGGTGGGCTCTCAGGTGAAGAGCACTTCCTGCCCGCCAACAGCACGTTTCGCCCGTACCAGCTCCTCCGACCCCGGCGGCGGCTGCCAGGCGACAGCCGACGGCCGTTGTTGGCGAAGTCGGTCTGAGGACCGTTGGGCCGTCCGCGCACCTGGTGACGTGGCCTCTACGGGTGCCCACGCGCCGGACGGTGGCGACGAGCCTTGGCACGCCGTCCCACGGAGGCGGGGCGGATAACAGGACGTTGGGCGCAGGCGGCCCGGTGGGAGGAAACCGCGGGGTCACCACTTGTGGGATGCGTAGGGCGGGCGGATACCGCCGTGCAGCCACTGCCGAGATGCGGACTGCAGCTGCGGGCCTCTGGGTGGTTTGGGGCATTAACCGCCATCTCGGCGGCGTAAGCCGGGGACGTCCACCTGTTGGCGCACCACCACCCGGGGACGCTTCCATGAGGGGAGGCGCCTGGTGCGCCTGGCTGTTCTCCAGGCGCTGGGCGTAGGCGGCCAGTCGGCCTCTTGATGTGGTGCCCCAGGTCGTTGAGGGATCCCGTCCGGCTTCCAGGGTGGCGCAGTCCAGCAGGACGATGACGGCGCAGCGCGCCCACGTGCGGAACCCGGCCCGCCCCTTGCCGGTACTCGGCCCTGGGATGAGGCCGGGCACGCCGATAATGGTGTAGCGCACCTGCCTGGCCTCGACCACCCCTGGGAGGTTGGGCACCAGGTGGTGAAGGTAGCCGGCGATCTTGGGCGGGCGGCGCTCATGGCGGCGATGAGGAGGACTGCCGGAGCTGGGGTGAACACTCACCAGGGGCTACGTCCGCGATGCTCTTGAGCCCAGGGTGGTCGTCACGCACCTGGCCGGGCAGGCCCAGGAGAGAAAACCTGGGGCCTTGGTGCCGAGGAGGCCAGGAGAAGTTCCCTGCCCCCGGTACCGCCCCAACACCACGACCTGGTCCCCGTTTGGAGGAGGTCGGCTGCCCTGGTCGTCCTTGACCACGGTGTTCTTTTGCCAGCACCAGTCCATTGTCCGGTACCGCGCTGGTCGCTGGGAAACACCAGGGTGAGCGTAGTCGCAGGGCGTTGGTGCGGCCCAGGCATCTGAATCTGCCGCGCCCGCCGCCGCCGCTGTCGGACCGGGCCAGCCTGAACCCCACGGTGGACCGAGGTGCGCTGTCGCCGCCGGCCCCCGCCGCTGCGGCGTGGAGGACGACGCGGTCGATAAAAGTGGCATGTGGGCCTCCTGTGGGGTGGGGGGCGGTTTACATGAGGGCGGACGGCTGCTGGCCGTCCGCCTCAGGGTCTGCGGGGCGCAGGAGTACCAGCCCCGGTCCGAACGCGTTGACGACCCAGGCTGCGGGTGGGTACCGAAATTTTGCCGCGACCTTGGCGAACAGGGTGTCGTCGCCGCGGCCCACGTTGCGCCTGGGCAGCGGCCCACACAAGGATTCGCCGGGCTTGATGACCCGCCGCCGGGAAGCGCTTGACACGAGGCGCTGGGCGTCTGAGCTCACGACGTTGCGGGGAGGAGTGAGGCCCTTCTTGTGTGTGCCATATGCAGGAGGCTTTTTCTCGTGCGGGAGCGTTCAGGACGCCGGGCTAAGACGCCGGGGTCACTTGATGGCGGCAGACCTGACGGCCGTGAGCTGAGCGCGGTGGTCTCTGGCGCTTGCGGAAGCCGGTCTTGTTCCTGAACTTCGGATATGAATCCAATTTCCGCCTCGACGACCCTGCGGCACGCCCGCCAGGTCGGCGCGGCAGACCTTGTCGCCGCGTCCACACCAGCATGACGGGAGCGAGGTTAACCTCACCGACCCGACCGGCGAGTTTGTCGACGACCACGACGTCGCTGACGGAGACTTCCTGACGGCCGCCGGCCCGACGATCGCGCAGACCACTCTGTTGCTCAATTCTGTCGAGCGCGTCTCAGACCGCCAGCGACCTCGGCTCGACGGGCAGGAGGCGATCTCCTGGGTAATGGTGCGAGGCGCAACCGGCAGACAACTCTAGATGTTCGGCCGGGGCCAACCTCAGGGGCAAGTGGTGCCTGTGTTATTCCGCATGCCAGCGCGGTGGCCCCACCGCGTTAGGCACGGGCGGTTACGGCCGTGAGCCACCCGGCAGGATCCGCGGGCCGGCGTCGGGCACGGGGCGCCCCAGCCCGGGACGCCGGCACCCACCGGTCAGGCGTCCGGGTCCTCACCGTGCGCCGCGCGGCGATTCATGGCGCTGCGCATTATGGCACGCCTCGTCGTGCCTGGGGGCCGACGCAGCCTGCCTGCCCCGGCGGTATCACCGGCGTCTCGGCCCTTTTTCCTGGGGCCTCCTGGCGGCCTTCCTGGCGCCTCCCTGGGCGGCGCTCCTGGTCTCCCTGGGGCCCCGGAGTGGGCCGGCGGCCGCGCTCGGCGAGGCGCGAGTACGAGGCGGTATGTCCACCTTGTTGCCCTTCCACCGCGTCGTGGACGATGTTTCGCCGCACTTCCACGCGAGGCCATCACGAGCTCCCTGACCCACGGCTTGCGGTCATCTAACCAGCCCAGGACGTAACTCGCACTGGTGGCGGGTGCGGTCCCGGCCCAGGCACCCACCAGAAGCCGGCGCAGGACCAGGTCCCGGCTGACTCCAGACCATGTCCACGAAGTCGATGACCACCATGCTGGCGCCGATGTCGCGCAGCCTCAGCTGGCACGCATCTCCTCGGCGGCCTCCAGGTTGTTGCGGGTGACGGTCTCCTCCAGGTGCCCCTGGCCCCGTAGCGGCTGCGTTGACGTCGATGACCGCCGCGCCGCGTCAACGACCAGGGTTCGCCGCTGGCAGCTGCACCTTGCGGTCGAAGCCCTTGGCGAGCTGCTCGTCAATGCGGTGGGGCGGTGAAGACGTCCTTTGGGTCCACCTGCCGGTACGCCCCACCAGGTCCGGGCTGGCGGCCGGAGACGTACTAATGGTGCGCTAGGCTCGCTGACGATGAGTTGGTGAAGTCCTCGTTGAAGACGCCGCAATTACGTGCAGGTACGCCTGGGCTTCGGTCTTTGAGGGAAGTTTGTTTTCGGCGGGTTCTCGATGACCAACTTTGTCATCGGTCTTCCATCGTTTGAGGAGCCGCCCACGCCACCGCCGCAGTCAGCGGCCTTCGGCGGCGGTGCACAATGACGCTGCCGTCGGGGATCAACTGGCGGATCTTCAGCGCCTTGGTGTCGCAGCCAGGAGATGCAAACAGCACCGCGCGGCCCGCCAGGGTGACCTGGCTGGTCAGGCGGGCGCCCTGCGCCCGATCGGGTCCTTGCACCTGCACCAGGACGTCGCCGCTGAGAGGGCGTCCTCGCGCTGGCGCGGCCCGGGTCATGCCGGCGGCGTCCCAGCTGACCTCGCCGGCGGCACGGCGCCGCCCGCCCAGCGGCCTCCATGGAGGGCAGGACGCCCTGACCGCCCACGGAGCGTCACCTATATCGCGCTGCGCCACGTAGTGCTCACTCCAGAGGCCGTCCTCCAGCACGGCGATCTGGTTGAGGCTGTCGACCTCCTGACGATCATCTGCCGGTCCACGGACCGCCGGGCCAGGAACTCGGCCTGCGACGATGGCCGGTGCCAATCCCGCGGCCTGCCCCCTCCGCGTTAGCGTTGTTGCCTGCGGGTGGATCCCTTCAGGTTATCACCGTCACGCACGTCCTGACGCGCCTCCGGGCGTCGAACGGGACTGGGAGCGCCGTCGCCGCCGACGTGTGACGAGGTCGGCTCGCCTCGGGGCGTCTCGGTCAGGCGTCCTCCCTCGCCGTCCGGCTCGCCCTGACCGGTTCGTTTCAGCCCTGCGTTCCCTGCCCCGGGAGCGTTGACCCGTCCGTTGCGGCGGTGCTCGCGGCGGCGGTCCCTCCTCCGGGACGTCGGCCTCCCGGGGCGGGGCTGGCTTCCGGTCAGCCCACCGGCCTGGTCGGGGCCTGGGGCGGTGGCGCTGCGGCGGCCTTTGCCGACGGCGGCGCGTGACCACGGGGCCCTGCGCCTGGCGGTGCCCCTCGTGCGTCCCTGCCGTCAGCTCCCGGCTGCCAGCGTCCTGGTCGGCCTGCTGCCTCCCAGAGGTCCTGCGTCTGAAGGGCGCGGTGGCGGCCGTGCAGGCCTTGCGCCGGCGAGACGGCCCGAGGGTCGGGGACCTGGAAGAGCAGGGCTGCCAGGTGCAGGACGGCCTGGCTCCTGGTCCGATCCGTAAACCAGGCGCCTCGTCTCGTGACGGGCTGCCCCTGTCCATGCCTGGGGACCGGTCCCCCGTCCCGGGTGGGGCATCGCCCGGTCGTCCTGGTCGGGGGGCCCTTGTCCTGGGTGGGGTCCTGGTCCCATTATCGCTGACCTGGACACTGGTCTGGTCGGGGGCCTGGGGGCGGCCTGAAGGGTGGCGGCAGCTCTGGCGGCGTGGTGGGGCTATGCCTGGCAGCCTCCCGGGGCGAGTAGTCTCCCGGCCTGCACCTCCGGGGTGGCGGCTGTCTGTCCCGGGCCGGGGAGGCGGTCAGCCCAGGGCTGCGCCGGGTCGGCGTCCCGCGGCGTCCGGGTTCGGCGATGGCGGGGCCCTGGGTCAGTCCTGGTCGGGGCCTGTAAGGGGTTCGAAGCGGTGGCGCTGGTGGCCTGCCGACGCCCGCGGGCAGTGGGCCGTTCCGCCGTCCCTGGGGCCTCGCGTACGTCTGTCTGCGGCGCCATGGGGCTTACTTCCGGCAAGTCCACGCCTATGCCGCGGCGCGGTCGTCGTTGCTCCGCGGGCGACGGAGCAGAAAGTTCAGGCGCGCACGGTGGCTGGCCTGCGGGTACCCGCACCAGGACCGCGGCAACGCCTGGGCGGCGCAAGGCCCTGGTCGGTGTCCGCAGGGTCGGGCCCCGCACCGGCACGAGGCGCGGAGGGCCGCGCCATCTTCTCACAGGTGGCCACCCGCCCTGTCCCCGTCCCCGCCGACGGGCCGGTATCATGGTGCAGGCGGCGCCAG